>Ga0210400_10000123_pt1 | contig 103109 bp, 101 predicted proteins | sample IncBWH26MmetaG_FD_155456 | JGI IMG/M metagenome (GOLD analysis project Ga0210400, IMG submission 155456) | Forest soil microbial communities from Barre Woods Harvard Forest LTER site, Petersham, Massachusetts, United States - Inc-BW-H-26-M | ecosystem: Environmental > Terrestrial > Soil >... | reverse complement strand
AGGGTCTCGACCACCGCCAGGCCGGTCGGCGCAGCGCCGCCTATGCCGGTCTGGACGACAAGCCGTTCCGGGATCGCGCCCTCGCGGCTGAGCTGGGCGACGCTTTCGACCAGCCGATCGAAGGGCAGGGTGGCGCCTACGGTCGCGAACACCAGCTCCTGTTTCGCGGGCGCCTGGGTGTGGAGAATCCGCATCGGATCGAAGACGTGCGCCTTCGGGTAGGCGGCGGTGAGCTTGGGAGATTGAACGATCAGGTCATCGGCCAGCGGCGAGGCGAGGCGGCCGAAGAGCGATGGCCCCTCAAATCGGGCGAACGACTCGATGATCACCACGCGCGCGCCCAGCAGCTTGGCCCAGATCACGGCAAAGAAGACGGCGCCGGCCCCCGTGCTGATGATGATGCTGGGCCGCTCCTTGAACATGATCGCCGCCGACTGCACGAAGCTGCGGGCCGCGGCGGCGAGCATGCGGAAGGGCGTCCCGAGCCTGGCCTGGCCCCAGGCGAAGTGCGGCACGAGGTAGGTGCGGTGATCCTTGTCCAGCGTCTGGCCGAGCGCCGTGTCCTCGGTGACAAAGAAGTAGTCGTGCCGGGACCAGAGCGGTTGCAGGTCGAGGAGCTGGCGGACGTGACCGCCTCCCGAGCCCGCGAGGCAGATCCGCACGCCGGATCGATCCTTCCGCGCGCGCCGCGCCGGCCCGGGCTCTGCGTCGCCTACGCCAGCCATCGGCCGCGCTCCTCCCGCTCAACGCTCGACATCGAAAAGCCCTAGGCTCCCGTCTCTCTGCAAATCGATAACGGACCTGTAATCGCTATGCTTGAATTTGCAGCTAAGTTTGGGCCAGGGTCTGTGTGGATGAACACGTTCTCCGAAAATGACTCGTCGCGCCTACGCCTTGAAGCCGTTTGAGAATCTATTTCGTAAACCCTGTAGTCGCTTATGGCGCCGCGACCTTCATGCGATTCGCGCATGGGGCTTCGGCTTCCTCCCTTCCGGTTTGAAGGACCAGGTTTCCTGATCTCAATCGTCATCCCTGCGTACAACGAGGCGGCGGTCATCGCGAGATGCCTGGAGTCGTTGCTTCGCGGCCGCCGGCCAGGCGAGATCGAGGTGCTGGTCGTCTGCAACGGCTGCTCGGACGACACCGCGGCTGTGGCGCGAAGCTTCGGTGATCCGGTGCGCGTGATCGAGACCGAGGTCGCCTCCAAGACCTACGCCTTGAACCTCGGGGATGCGGCGGCGCGGGGATTCCCACGGGTCTACATCGACGCCGACGTCGCGATCCCCCTGCCGGCGATCCGCAGGATCGCCGCGTCGCTCGACCACGGGCCGGCCCTCGCGGCTGCCCCGCGGCCGGTCAACGTCTTTCTTCCGGGAACCCGGTGGGGCGTGCGCGCTTACTACAGGTTCTGGACGGCCTTGCCATACATCCAGGAGGGCATGATCGCCGCCGGGGCCTATGCCCTGAGCAAAGAGGGGCGCGCACGATTCAAGGACTTCCCGGACGTGATCGCGGACGACGGCTATGTCCGCCTGCTCTTCGAACCGCACGAGCGGGTCCAGGTGGCGGACGCCGTCAGCGAGGTGTTTGCCCCCCTGGCGTTGCGCGACCTGATGAAGATCAAGACCCGCAGCCGGCTGGGCGTCCTGCAACTGAAGCAGAAGTACCCAGAGCTCGCGAACCGGGAAGCGAAGACGAAGAACTATCGCAACGCGCTGCTCGAGGTTGCGACCCGGCCGTCGCTCTATCTTTCAGCCTTGCCTTATGTCTATGTCGCCATGGCCTCTTGGTTACGCGCGCAACGGCAAATGAACGAATCCGGGCGATACGTGTGGGAGCGCGACGATTCCTCGCGTCAGGCGGAAGACGCCAAGGGCTGAATATGTCGCGGCAATCGACCCACGCAGATGTGCGGACTCCGGAACGGTCTTCGTTGGCGGCCGGCCCGGCCGGCCTGGGGCGCGTCCTCTAATGTGCGGCATAGCGGGCTATGTCGACTTCACGGCCGGAACGCCGGATCCTAAGGTCCTGACCGCCATGACCCAGGCGCTCGGCCGGCGCGGGCCGGACGCTTCCGGCGTCTGGATCGACGGCCCCTGCGGCTTGGCGCATACCCGCCTCAGCATCATCGATGTGGCCGGCAGCCCGCAGCCGATGGCGTTTCCCGACAGCGATGTGGCGGTCGTCTACAACGGCGAACTCTACAACTATCGCGAACTGCGCGCCGAACTCGAGGCCGCCGGCGAGCGGTTCCGCACCAACGGCGATACGGAAGTCGTGCTGCGGGCCGTCGCCCGGGAGTGGAACGACGCCCTGCCGCGGTTCGACGCCATGTTCGCAGTGGGCGCATGGGACCGGCGGGGCGAACGCTTGCTGTTGGCTCGCGATGCGGTCGGTGAAAAGCCGCTCTTCTACGCCACGCCCTCGCCGGGGGTCCTGGTGTTCGGCAGCGAACTGAAGGCGCTGCTGGAGCACCCCCTGGTCAACCCCGAGTTGGACGAGGATGCGCTGCGCCAGGCGCTGAGGTTCCGCGCGGTCTACAGCAACGACTGCCTGCGCCGCGGCGTGCGTCAGTTGGAGCCGGGCGGTTGGTTGCAGTTCGATCGCGAAAGCGGCGTCAAGACCGGCCGCTTCTTCGACCTGGCGACCGAGGTGACGAAGGCGCGCCGGCAGATCCATGGTGTCGACGACGAAGAGCTGATCCGCCGCGGCCGCGACCTGTTCATGGATTCCGTCCGCCAGCGGCTGGTGGCCGACGTGCCGGTGGGCGCCTTCCTGTCCGGCGGCCTCGACAGCAGCCTGATCGTCGCGGCGATACGCGAAGTCCGCGCGCCGAACGAGCAGATCCAGACCTTTTCCGTCGGCTTCGCGGACGACCCGCACAGCGAGTTGAAATACGCCGAGACCGTCGCCGACGCCTTCCACACGCTTCATCGCCCGATCGTCGTCGGCCCCGAAGCCTACATCCGCCGCCTGGCGGAGCTGTCCGCCTGCCGCGATGGACCGGTCAGCCAGCCGGCCGACATCGCCATCGCGGAAATGAGCCGGGTCGCCAAGGAAACGGTCAAGGTGGCGCTCTCGGGCGAGGGCGCCGACGAGATCTTCGCCGGCTATCCGAAGCATGCCTATGCCGACCCGCCGTGGGCGATCCGCAAGGCGCTGTCGATCCTGCAGCCTGCCCAGGCCGCGAAGATCACCGGCCTCATGGGCCTCGACAGCCGCCGGACGCTCGTGGCGTTCCGCGCCATGGCCGGCGCGCATGAGGTGGACCGCCTCGTCCAGTGGTTCAGCTATTTCGATCGCGACGGCCTGCGCGACCTGTTCCCGGGTCTCGGCTGGTCGGACAGCGACATGGAACGCTCCGTGGCGACGCAGGCTTCGGCCCTGGCGATGGTGGCCGACGAAGGTCCGCTGTTCCGGATGCAGGCGGTGGATTTCGCCACCTGGCTCCCGGGCAACATGCTCGAACGGGGCGACCGGATGACCATGGCGGAGGGCCTCGAGGTGCGCCCGCCGTTCCTGGACAAGGAACTGGTCGCCTTCGGCCTGGCGCTGCCGGATCGGTTGAAGATCCGCGGCGGAGTCGGCAAGTGGATCGTGCGGCAGTGGGCCAAGGAGTTCCTGCCGCCGGCGATCACCAATCGCGTCAAGTGGGGCTTCCGGGTTCCGCTCGCCGGCTGGTTTCGCGGCCCGCTGCGGGACATGCTCTACGGCTATCTCACCGGTGGAAACGGCCTGGTCGCGCGGTACGGCGACAAGGCCGTCGTGCTTGAGCTGCTGCGTTCGCACGACACGGGCGAGGTCGACGCCAGCGAGTCCCTATGGACCCTGCTCACGGCGGAAGTCTGGTACCGCGACGTGTTCCTGGCCCGCCGCCGGGGTCCGGCGCTCGCCGCGGAATAGGCCGAAAGCGCCTACCGCACCGTCGCCGTGTCGCCCAGCACGCAGGGCAGGGTCTTCACGATGATCGACAGGTCGAGCCAGACCGACTGGCGTTCCACATATTCCAGATCCAGGGAGACGCGGCGCTGGATCGCCTCGGCGGTGTCGGCGGGCCCGCGGGAGCCGTTGATCGCGGCCCAGCCCGTGAGGCCGGGCTTCATGCGGTGGCGGTGGGCGTAGGATTCCACCAGCTTGGAAGCCTCCTTGCCGTTGGCCAGCATGCCGATGGCGTGCGGGCGAGGCCCGACCAGGGACATCTCGCCGCGGATTACGTTCCAGAGCTGCGGAAGCTCGTCGAGGCTGGTGCGGCGCAGGAAGGCGCCGACGCGGGTCACGCGGTCGTCGTTGGCGGTCACCTGGCGCGCGGCGGCGTAGTCGCTCATCTCGGTGCGCATGGAGCGGAACTTCCAGACCACGACCTCCTCGTTCATGTACCCGTGACGGCGCTGCTTGAAGAGCGCCGGGCCGGGACTGTCGAGGCGGATGGCGACCGCGATGGCCGCCAGGGCCGGCGCGAGCACGACCAGGCCCGCGATGCTGAACGAGACGTCGATCGCCCGCTTCAGCAGGGCCTGCATGCCGCCGCGGCGCGCGCCGGCCAGGTGGGCCAGCGGCATGTCGAGCAGGCGGTCGTGGGTGGCCCGCTCGCTTTGCGGGTCGTAGCCGTCCATCAGCAGGCTGACGGCGTTGGGCACCGGGGCCAGTTCCCGGATGAGCTGGGCGATGCGCGCGGTCGCGCCGGACGGCACGGCGACGACGATGCGGTCCACATAGGGCAGCAGGCGATGGCTCTTGACCTCCGAGGTCCTGCCCAGCACGGGCACGCCGAAGATGTGCCGCGGGCTTCGCTGCCCACGGTCGTCGAACACGCCCAGGATGTTGACGTCGCGGCTGGCCAGCGCCGCGGCGATCAGGCGCTCGGCCGCCGGCGTCGCGCCGACGATCATCAGGTTGGGCGTCAAAAGGCCCTGGCGGCGCAGGCGGCGGATATAGGCGAACCAGCTCAGATGCGAAGCGCAGAGGAGGGCGACGGCGGTCAGGCACCAGTCGACGATCTGCAAGACGTTCTGCGCCTTGTCGGCCGGCCCCGTGAGGGAAACGAAGGTCAGCATCATCAGGCCGCCGCCGCCCACCGCGCCGATCACCCGGTAGAGGTGGCGGTGCAGCCGTTCGCGCGCGCCGAGCTGGTAGGCTTCGAAGCTGACCAGGGTGGCGGCCACGAGGACCGAGGCCACGAGCAGGAGGACGGCCGCTCCGCCCATCGCGCCGGCGAGCCAGCGGGTCAGGAAAAGGCCGGCCAGGAGCGCCAGGTCGCTGAACTGGACGAGACGGGTCAGGGTGTCGCCGCCCAGTCTTGAGCGGGCGCTCGCCAGGCGCGACGGCCGCAGCGGCCCCCGCCGGATCGCTCCGGAAGCTTCGCTCTCGGCGCCTATCGCGCCCGCGTCGTACGGCATCTCGGTTACACCCACCATTCTTTGGCGGCACAATGGCGCTTTCGGCTGAGCAAGCCGTTAATCTCGCAGGGGAAAGCTGCCGATCCGCATGGCTCTAGTGCCGCGTCGTCCCTGGCGGCGGCGAGGTGGGACCGCGATCCGGCCGGTCGTCTTCGTCGGCCCCGGCCTCGCCGTCCGGCGCCCGCTGGGGCCGCAGGCCCGGGCGCAGGAAGACGACATTGCGATGCCGCAGCAGGGCGGCCTCTATCTCCTGGCTGACCGCCGCCTCGCCCTGTCCGCGTACGTAGGAGAGCTCCGTCAGGACGTCGCGATTGCGCTCCATCAGGAATTCCACCGTGGTGTCGGCGAGACCCAGGGCGCGGTAGAGGCTGCGGCGCGCGCGGCGTTCCGCGCGGCTCACCGATACGACCAGGACGACGATCGCCAAGATCGCCACCAAGCCGCCGATGAGCAAAACCCACAACAACATGCAACCTCGTCTACATGACGCAGAGACCAGCGCCCGGCAGCGGCCACCTGTCCCGACCTAAAACAAGGAGGCGGCGCGCCAGGGTGGCAATGCAAAGCCTACGCCGGAATTTCGGCCAGGGATGCACCGCCGCGCAAGGCGCCCGCGATCCGCAGCCGTCATGCGCTCAAGGAATTGGCAATTGGTTAGGGTTACGACAGGCCCAAGGCTTGGGAGTATCGAGATGGCGTTCAGAGCAAGTTTCGCGGCGGCGGCCGTGCTGTCGGCCGCAGCCGGGCCGGCCCTGGCCGGCGAGCTCATGCTGGGCGTGTACCAGCACGACATCATGGACGGCATCTCCCACGGTGGCCACTACGAGCACGGCAAGGACGTCGTCTTCGGTGTCCGCACGGCCTCGCTGGACGAATTGTCGGCGATCTGGTCGCCCCATGTGCATCTGATCGTGGGCGTGAACACCCTCGGGGAAACGAGCTACGCGGCCGCCGGTTTCGACTGGCGCTTCAAATTCGGCCCGGAGGACAGGTTCTACTTCGAACCCGGCATTGGCGGGGCGATCCATACGGGGCCGGTCAATCTGCCGTCGCCCTACGATCCCGGCCTGAGCGCGGCGGAAATGGCGAAGCGGCTGCACGACTGGCAGACCAAGCTGGACCTGGGCTCGCGCGTCCTGTTCGAGCCGGAACTGGCGCTGGGCTGGAAGGCGACCGACCGCTGGTCGGTGGAGATGTCCTGGATCCACATGAGCCACGCCCAACTGGCCGGGCCGCAGAACCCCGGGCTCGGCGACTTCGGGTTCCGCGCGGTCTACCGCTACGGCGTCGACCGGTAGTCAGTCGCCGGCGCGGCGGCGGTGCTGGCGCGAGCGGAACAGCACCTCGGTCAGGCGCCGCGATCCGGCGGTCCGGTCGAGCTGCACCACCACGTCGACGACGCGGCCGACATAGGCCTGCACCTTGTCCCAGCCCAGGTCGACGCCTGAGGTGAGAGCCAGGAGCGAGATCTGGTCCAACGCGCCGGACGGGCTGTCGGCGTGGACCGTGGTGATCGAGCCGGGGTGGCCGCTGTTCACCGCGCGCATGAAGGCGAAGGCTTCGCGGCCGCGCAGTTCGCCCAGCAGGATGCGGTCGGGCCGCAGGCGAAGCGCCGCGGCCAGCAGGGTGTCGGCGTCCACCTGGGCCTCGCCCAGTTCGCCGCGCACGGAGATCAGGCCCACGGCGTTCGGGTGATCCAGGCGCACTTCCGGCGCGTCCTCGATGACCACCAGGCGTTCGGAGCGGGGGATCTCCTTGACCAGCGCGTTCAGCAGGGTGGTCTTGCCGCTGCCGGTGCCGCCGGAGATGACGATGGTCTTGCGCCGGGCCACCGCGGCCCGCAGGAAGCCCATCATGTCGCCGGCGTCGAGCACGGCCTCGAGCGCGGCGTCCGCGGCGGCGTCGCTGGCCGGGTCGCTGCGCTGGGCGGTGTCGAACAGGCCGTCGCGGGCCATGTCCTCCAGGCTCATGTCGGACAGCACGTGCTTGCGAACCGCCATCACCAGGCCGCCGCGGGTGGCCGGCGGGGCGGCGACCTGCACGCGGGCGCCGTCGGGCAGGGTGGCGGAAAGCAGGGGTTGCTCGCGGTTGACGCCCTGGTGGCTGGCGGCCGCGATCTGGCGGGCCAGGCGCTGCAGGGCGACTTCGGTCAACTGGTCGGCGGGCTCGCGGCTCATCGCCCCGCCGGTGGTCTCGACCCAGACCTCGCCGGGACGGTTGATCAGGAGGTCGGTGACGTCCGGCCGCGACAGCCACGGCGCCAGCGGTGACAGGTAGGCGTCGAGGTAGACGCCGCCGGCGCTCATCTTGGGGTCCTCATCGGCCGGCCTTCATCGCGGCGCGACGCCGGAGAAATCGAGGTCGCGGGCCACCGAGACCTGCACCGGCGCGCCCTGCGGGACGCGGATGGTGGTGGGAATGTCGATCTGCTTCTGCAGCGCGATGCTGGCCACCTGGTTCGCCTGGGTCGTCGAACCGATGACGATGGCTGTGGAATTGCCGCTGTTGGCGCCGGCCGCGTTGACCCCGGCGGAAATCACCGACAGCAGGATCGAGGCGCCGAAGCGTTCGAAGAAGTGGGTGTCGGCCTTGCCGGCCAGGCCGCCGCGCCCGAGCTGGTCGGTGGCGGGCGAGCCCACGTCGATGGAGACGCCGGAGGGCGTGATGATCCGCGACCAGACCACGAAGGCCCGCGTCTGGCCGACGGCCGCGGCGCTGCGATACTGGCCGATCAGCTTGGAGCCGCGCGGGATCAGCACCTGGCTGCCGTCGAAGCCGCGCACGTCGCGGCTGACCACGCCCCGCACGGAGCCCGGCAGGTCGCTGTCGATCGCGGTCTCCAGCACGGCCGGGATCACGAAGCCCTGTGGCACGATGCGGGAAAGGTCGCGCATCTGGGTGGCTCGGGCGGTCTCGGTCAGAGAGCCGGAGACGCGGGCGGCGAACCGCTCCTCGGGATTGAGCCGCGCGTCCTCGGCCGACGCGGCGGTGGGTGCGCCGGCGGCGGCCTGGGCCAGGCGGGCCGCGGCGGGCGCGGCGCCGGGCTCGCTGAGGTCGACGACCACGGCGGGCGCCTTCCAGTTGGCCTCGGAGGGGTTGGGCGGCGGCGCGGCGGTCATGGGCGTAGGCGCCGGCGGCGGGGCGGCGGCCTGGGCCGATGGCGGAACCGGGTTCACGGCCTGGTTCTGCGCCATCATCATCTGCAGGGCCGGGGCCCACGGCGGCGCCGGCTGGTCGGCTGTCGGCATGCGCACCGGCGGCGTCTGGGCATGGGCCCGCGCATTGCTCAGGCTGGTGAAGGCGAAGACGCCCAGGGCGGCGGCGGCCCCCAGGCCCGCGACCAGGGTCCAGGGCGAGTTGGGCTGCTGCACCTTCGGGCGCACGGCTTCGCTGCGCGCGTAGACGGCGCTCACGCCGTCGGTGGGTTCGGGTTCGGACGTCATCGGCGCCACCAGGGGTCTTTCGGCTTGCGCGCCGGACTGAGCGCGCTGGCCTGCTGGGTATGATACCCGTCGTTGAACACGTGGGTCACCTCGCTGCCGCGCCGCAGGACGAAGCCGCGGGCGATCCGGTCGATGACGATGTAGCCGTCCTTCATGTGCGAGTTGACCACGGACTCCGCGCCGTCCGGCTCGACGGCGAAGATCGCCGGCAGGTCTTCCTGACTGCGGAAGGTGAAAAAGGTCGCCTGGCCGTCGTCGAACATGCGATCCGGCAGGGTCTTGTCCGAGCCCTGGTAGCTGTAGGCGTGGTTGCGGTCGACCGGCGGCGGCGGCGGAGGCGGCGGCTCCACGAACGCCAGCACGGGGGGCGGATAGGTGAAGCGCACGCTGAAGGGGATGTTCCTGGCGGTCGCCTTGGCCTTCACGCTGAGGTCGAAGTTGTAGCGGCGAAGGTTGGTGATCACCGTCATGTTGGTGTCGGGGCGCAGCGACATCGGCTTGATGAACAGCAGGTTCGCCTTGCGGTTCGGCGTCACCTGCCAGCCCAGGGAATCGCCGATGGCGACGTTCTCGATCCTCTCGGACGGGTCGAACTCCAGCGAGAGCTGGTAGCCCAGCACGCCGTGCAGCTCGACCACCTCGCTGGGGTCGTAGAGCACCTCGAAGATGCGCGGATCGCCGGGGCCGGGATGCGGCGTGACGGCGCCGGCCGGGGCGGCCAACAGCGTCAGGGCAAGGGCGAGGGGAGCAAGCGACTTCATCATCGGACCTTCAGTCGGCGCGCTTCGACGGCCGGACGCCGGTAGTCGTCGCCGAGGCGCGGCGTTTGCTTGACCTCGACGGTCTGACGGGCGGCGGACGCCGTGGCGGCGGCGAGCTGCATCGGGCGCGCGCGGGTCTCCACGTGGGCGGGGTCGCGCTGCAGGTCGAAGGCGAGGCGCTGGGCGCGCGAAGGCTCGGGGACGGCGGGCGCCGGTTCCGCGGGAGCGCCAGGGGCGAGGCGACGGCCGACGCCGGCGACCGCGCTGCGGATGCGGAAGCCGAAGGCCATGACGCAGGCGGCGATCAGCAGGCCCACCTGGCCGACGCTGAAGACGGCGACCAGGGCCGCGGTGCTGGTGGCGGTCTGGGCCTGGAGTTGGCCGGACTGCTGCTCGCGGGCGAGTGCGATCAGCCAGGGCTCCAGCACCGACAGGAGCAGGACGACGCCCAGCCAGCCCAGCAGCAGCACCAGGGCGGCCGCGCCGAGCGCCCGCACCCAGCCCGCGAACAGCCCGCGCGTCGCGGGAATCAGGAACATGGCGATGAAGATCGGCCCGACCGCGGTCAGCACGCCGATCGCCAGGGTGGCCGCGGCGATGACGCCGGCGGTGGTCATGAACAGCGCGCCGGAGGCCGCCGACAGCGCCTCGGCGGCGGACGCCTGCGGGCTGGAATAGGCCTTGGCGTTGGGCCCGGCGGTGGCGCCGAAGGCCACGGCCGAGCGGGTGATCTGGTCATAGGCCGCCTGCAGCCCGTTCACCGGGTCCGCCGCCAGCGAGCCGCTGTTGGCCTGCAGGGGCGCGGCGACGGCCGCGGCGATCTCGCCCGGCGCCTTGGCGGCCACATCGAAGACCAGGGTCTGGAAGGTCGACCAGCTGGTGACCAGCGCCAGGATGGCCCCGATGGAGAGCGCGATGCCCGGCGCATCGGAGAGCTTGGCGCCGCCCTGGGCGAACATCATCCGGTAGCCGACCAGGGCGACATAGATGGTCAGGAGCGCGGTCAGCGCGATCTGGAAGCCCGACGAGGCCGAGGTCAGCGATGAATAGCCGGCCTCGGCGAAGGCGCGGGTCTGGCAGTCCACGGCGCCCAGCACGCCGCGGATCACGCCGTCGCCGACCAGGCTGGAGCAGGAGCCGCTCATGCCGCCGTCCGTCCCGCCATGAAAGGCCCCAGCCAGGCGTCGGGCTCGTCGCCGAGCTCGCCGCGCAGGGCCTCCAGCCGTCGCACGGCCCGCTCGGTGCCGGCCAGCACGGCCAGCTCGCCCGAGAGCCCGGAGAGGTCCAGGCGCGCCACCACGGAATGGTCGCCGCGCTTGATCAGGAAGCAGCGCGAGGTGTCGGGCAGGCTGCGCACCAGCTCGAACTCGTGCTCGGTGAGGCCGAAGCCTTCCACATAGTCCGCGGCGCGCGCGCGGCTGTTGGGGAAGAAGATCTGGGTGGCGGCCTGTTCGATGATCGCAGACGCGATGCGGCTTTCCAGGGCGTCCGAGGCGCTCTGGGTGCAGAAGCCGACCAGTCCGTTGCGTTTGCGGATGGTCTTTTCCCAGTCCTTGATCCGGCGGACGAACACCGGATCGTCCAGCGCCTTCCAGCCCTCGTCGACGACGATGATGGCGGGCGAGCCGTCCAGCCGCTGCTCCAGCCGATGGAACAGGTACATCATCGCCGGCGTGCGGATGGTGGGCGCGTCCAGGATCTTGGTCATGTCGAAGCCCAGGATGCGGGCGTCGACGTCGAGGCGGTCGGTGGCGTTGTCGAACAGCCAGGCGTGCTCGCCGCCCTCGCACCACGCGCCCAGCCGCGCGGCCAGGTCGCCGGCGTGCGGGCGCCGCGCGCCGCGGAACAGTTCGCGCAGATAGCGCAGGCGCCGATGGCCGGTGGCCTGGGCGTAGTTGGCGTCGACGGCCTCGGCGATCATCGCCCGGTCCTCGGAGTCCAGCGCCCCGCCGTCGGCGGTCAGCAACTGGCCCAGCCAGTCGGCCAGGAAGGCCCGGTTGGCCGGCGTGTCGGACAGGGCCAGCGGGTTGAAGCCCGTGGGCTCGCCTGGCGAGATCACGTCGTAGCGGCCGCCGATGGCGCGGATGAATGGCTCGGCGCCGCGATCCTTGTCGAAATAGGCGATGCGCGGCTTCAGCCGCTCGGCCTGGGCCAGCAGGAAGGTGAGCAGCACCGTCTTGCCGGATCCAGACGGGCCGATGACCGTGAAGTTGCCCAGGTCGGCGTTGTGGAAGTTGAAGTGGTAGGGCCCGAAGGCGGTGGTCTCGAGGACCGCGATCGCCGGCCCCCAGTGGTTGCCTTGCGCCTGGCCGGTCGGGTGATTGTGGAAGCTGGCCAGGCTCGCGAAGTTGGCCACGGAGACCAGGGCCTTGCGCGAGATGAACCTGAGGTTGCCCGGGAATTGCGCCCAGAAGGCCGGCTCCAGGTTGGTGTCCTCGCGCACGGCGATGGCCCCGGCTTCGGCCAGGGCGGACTGGACGTCGGCCATGGCGCCGTCGAGCTCGTCGAGGCTCTCGGCCTTGGCGAGGATGGTCAGGTGATGCTCGCCGTAGGCCGCGCGGCCGGCGCCCACGTCATCGCGGGCCTGGGCGAGCTCGGTGCGCAGGCTGTAGGCGTCGTCGTCGGCCGCGCGCAGGCGGCGCAGCGCCAGGCCCATGCGGTCCAGCGCCTGCTGGCGCTCGACGAAGGCGAAGCTCTCGGTCAGCACCATTTCCATGGGCAGGCGCAGGACGCCATCGAGCAGGCCGGGCGCGGTGCGGGCCGGATAGTCCTTCAGCGACACCATGGCCCCGAAGCTGGCCGGCGTGGTCGCCGGGCCGAACTCCATGGCGTCGAGGCCGAAGCTGAGGCGCCGACCGCCGATCGCCTGTCCGAGGTCGCCTGTGGGCGCGAGAACCGGCTTCAGCTCGCCGTTGAGGATCAGGCTCAGGAACTCGGCGGGTTCAGAGCGCAGGGCGCCGCCCGGGCCGTCATAGAGCGAAAGGGTGCGCGGGCCGTAGGGCGCGAGGGCCGCGGCGAAGGCGTCGCGCGCGGCGTTGAGCGCGCGCAGCTCGCGCTCCAGGTCGGCGGCCTTGGCCCCTGGCTGGCGCACCAGCCGCTCCAGGAAGCCCGCGCCGCCCTGCAGCGGCCGGCGGACCAGGGTCAGGAAGATGTCGTTGACGTAGAGCCTGCGCCCGGCCAGGCGCTCGCGCCAGCCGGCGTCGAGCCCGGCGCAGAACGGCTCCTCCGGCGGGTCGGGGAAGGCCGGCGTCACGCGGCGGCGGACGACGTGGTGGTAGATCGCCAGCCGCGAACTGGCCGCTCCGCGCAGCACCGTCTCGCGGATCGCCTTGCGGTAGTTGAGCTCGTCGTCGGGGGCGGTCTCCGAGGGAAAGCCGGCCAGGTGGAGGGTCTGCACCAGCAGGCCGTCGCGCGTCTGCAGCGTCACCTCGTCCAGATGGCCGAGATAGGGCAGGCGATCGCCGACATTGGCCTCGCGGGGCGCCAGCACCTTGGCTGCGCCGGTGGTGAGGAACTGTGGGCTCATGGGCGGTAGGAGTTCCCGCGCCAGAAGGCGAAATTGCGGACGCGCGGCGTGGTCTGGAGTTTCGTGATCCAGATGTCGAAGAAGCGCGGCTCGCGCAGGCAGCCGAGGTAGCCTGCGGCGTGCAGCACCGCGGCCAGCGCCAGGGCCCAGAACGAGCGGGTGACGAGGAAGGCCTCGACCGTCACGATCAGGTTGAACACCGCGAACGGATAGGTGACGCCGCCGATCATCTGGGGCCGCGTCAGCGCCGCGAACACGGGGTCGGAGGCGAGCCGGCTCATGGCGCTAGTGCAGCCCGCCGGCCAGCGAACGGATGCCGGCCACGATCGAGACCGCCCCGAAGATGATGAAGCAGCCGATCACCACGGTCAGGCCGCGCCGCCAGTCCAGGCGGCCGGTCAGCATCAGGAAGCCCACCGCCGCCACGGCGATCACCGCGGCCGTGGTGGCGAGGTTGCCCAGCAGGGTGCCCTGCACCCAGTCCAGGGCCGCGATCAGCGGCGAGGAGCCGGCCGGGTCGCCGGTCTGGGCATGGGCCTGGCCGGCGGCCGCGATCAAGGCGGCTCCGAAGGCGGCGGGAAGGAGAGGGGCTCGTCGGGTCATCGGTTACTCCACGCCCGTCCGGGGCAGGCTGATCACGGCCAACCGCCCAAGGATCGCGCGCACATAGGCCTGGGTCTCGGCATAGGGCGGCACGCCGCCGTACCGCTGCACGGCGTCGGGGCCGGCGTTGTAGGCCGCGAGCGCCTTGGGCAGGTCGCCCTCGAAGCGCTGCAGCATCTGCGACAGGTAGGTCACGCCGCCCTCGACGTTGCCCTTCAGGTCGCTGGCGTCGACGCCGAGCGTGCGGGCCGTCCCGGGCATCAATTGCATCACGCCCATCGCGCCCTTGGGCGACAGCGCGGCCTGATTGTAGCGCGACTCCTGCCAGGCGACGGCCTCCACCAGCGGGGTGGCGACCGCGTGGCGCGCGGAGGCGTCCTGGATCGCGCGGGCGACCTCTTCCGGCGCCGCGTGCGCCGGCGCGGCGGCGGCCTGCGGAACGAGGGACCGCACGCCGTCGCTCGAATAGACCTGGGGCCCGGCATAGGTGGTCACCGCGCCATCGTCGCCGATGGCCAGCACCTGGGCGGCGGCCGGCCAGGCGACGGCGCCCAGCATCGCGCCGGCGACCGCGGCGGCGATCCGCAGAGAGGGACTAGCAGCGAGTTTCATCGTCCATCCTGCCCCCCATGGGCGATCCTTAACCGATCCTAGCTCGCCTGAGGGGCGAGCGCATTGTCGCGCCCCCCGCTATCGCAACCTGATCGTCGAGGCCGCAAGTCAACCCGCGTTGGGCCGGCAGAGGCTAGGGTCAAGACGCTAACGGATAGTCACCTTCGCCTTAAGCATGTTGCGTAATGTCTTAGACCATTGCGAAGATTCCGGACACCGACCGTGACGCGAAGACCCCGTGCGGCTCGACCCTTCCCGGTTCAGGCGGAACCACCTGAACCGGACAGGAAGGGTCGATCTTCAAAAGGTTAGGCGCGTCGGAGGGTGAACCGGCTTCCACTTCAGCCTGACGCGCTCTAGAGGAATTCGCATGGTGAGATGGTCGGCGCGGCAGGCGCGGATGGCGATGGCGGCGGTGGGCCTGCTCGTCCTGGCGGCCATCGGGGTGGGCTCGGCGGTGGGCGCCCTGAACCCCGGCGATCCCTACGCCCAGCCCGGCCGGATCGTGCGTCTGCCGGATCACCGGGCCCTGAACTTCCGCTGCTCCGGCCGCGGCGCGCCGACGGTGCTGCTGGAAGCGGGCTTCGGCGCCGGATCGAACGCCTGGGGCAAGGTCGCGCCGCGAATCGCCCAGGTGACCCAGGTCTGCGCCTACGACCGGGCCGGCTTCGGATTCAGCGACCCAGGACCGATGCCGCGCGACGGCGCGGCCATCGCGCGCGACCTCGACGCCGGGCTGAAGGCCGCCCGTATCGAAGGCCCCTATGTGCTGGTCGGCCATTCGGCGGGCGGGCTCTATATGCGGCTGTTCGCCGCCCGCCGGCTCAAGGACGTCGCGGGCATCGTCTTCGTCGACAGCTCCGTGGAACACCAGACGCAGCGCGTACACGCGCTGTTCGGCGAGAACGGCGGAGGCCTCGAGGGCGTGGAGCGCCGACCCTTGCGGTGCCTGAAGCTCGCGAGCGCGCCGCATGTCTCGCTGGAGGATCCCGCTTTCCAGGAGTGCGCCCCGGCCGGCGACAACGCCCATGCGCGGCAGATCGCCTTGCGGCCCGAGACCTGGCGCACCCAGATTTCCGAACTCGACAACCTGTTCACGACGACCTCCGACGAGGTCGATCGGGTCGGCGGCCTGCTGCAGGACGTGCCCGCCATCGTGCTGACGGCGGCCAACGCCGACGGCCCCGCGGGCGCCGCGGCCGACCCCGGCGCGGGCGCGTGGCAGGCGTTCCACCACCAGTTGGCGGCGAGCTTCCGCAAGGGCGACCAGAGGCTGGTCAAGTCCTCCCACCTGATGATGATCGACCGCCCCGAGGTGGTCGCCGGCGCCGCCCTGGAACTCGTGCAGGCTGCGCGCAAGCCCTGATCCCCGCGCGGCGGCGCCCCGCCCATCCATGTCCGAAAACCGCGAGACTTACGCCGGCCGAGCGCCCATCTTCGCGTCATGGACATGGATTTCGAGGCCTGCCGCCGCGCCTTCCTGACCCGCGATCCGCGGTTTGACGGGCGGATCTTCGGCGCGGTGCGCACCACCGGCATCTATTGCCGCCCGATCTGCCCGGCGCGCACGCCGAAGCCGCAGAACATGACCTTCTATCCGACGGCGGCGGCCTGCCAGGAAGCGGGCTATCGGCCCTGCCTGCGCTGCCGGCCGGAATCCTCGCCGGACCTCGGCGCGTGGCGCGGCACCTCCAACACCGTCAGCCGCGCGCTCGCCCTGATCGAGGCCGGCGCGCTGGACGGCGGCGACGTGGACGCCCTGGCGTCCCGTCTGGGCGTCGGCGAGCGGCAACTGCGCAGGCTGTTCAAACAGCACCTCGGCGCCTCCCCGGTGGCGGTCGCCCAGACCCGCCGCGTGCTGCTGGCCAAGCAATTGATCCAGGAGACCTTGCTGCCGATGGGCGAGGTGGCGCTGGCGTCGGGCTTCGGCAGCGTGCGGCGGTTCAACGAGACCTTCCAGCAACTGTTCGCCCGGCCGCCCGGCGAGCTGCGCCGGTCCCGCGCGCCGGAGGCCAGCGCCTCGGCCGGCGGCGTCACGGTGAAGCTGCCCTATCGGGCGCCCTACGACTGGGAGGCCATGATCGGCTTCCTGGCGGCCCGCGCCATCCCCGGCGTCGAGTCCGTGACGCCTCGCCGCTACGCCCGAACGCTGGCGGTGGACGGCGCCGTGGGCGTGGTCACGGTTTCGCCGGGCGCCGGCGACCATCTGGTGGCCGAGATCCGCTTCCCGAAGGTTCAGGCCCTGCCGGCGGCGATCGCCCGCATCCGCCGCGTCTTCGACCTGACCGCCGACCCGGGGCTGATCGGCGCGCACCTCAGCCAGGACCCGGCGCTGGCGGGCCTGGTGGCCGCGCGGCCGGGCCTGCGGGCGCCGGGCGCCTGGGACGGCTTCGAACTGGCCGTGCGCGCGATCCTCGGCCAGCAGATCACGGTCACCGCCGCCCGCGGCCTCGCCGCCAAGCTGGTGGAGGCCTATGGCGAGCGGATCGACGAGCCCTTCGCCGCCTCGCTGGGCCTCACGCGAGCTTTCCCGACGCCGCAGCGGCTGATGGGCCAGGATATCGCCGCCCTCGGCATGCCCAGGGCCCGCGGCGCAGCGCTGGAGGCCCTGGCGCGGACTGTCGCGGCGGATCCGACGATCTTCACCCCGCGCGCCGACCTGGAGAGCGCGATCGCCGCCCTGAAGGCCCTGCCCGGCGTCGGCGAATGGACCGCCCAGTACATCGCGCTGCGCGAACTGCGCGAGCCCGACGCCTTCCCGCAGGCCGACATCGGCCTCATGCGCGGCATGGCCGACGAGGCCGGCGCCCGGCCGAAGCCTGCCGAGCTGTTGGCGCGCGCCGAGAGCTGGCGGCCCTGGCGCGCCTACGCCGCCCAGCACCTGTGGGCGGCCGACGCCCAGCAGATTTCGAAAGCCGCCGAGACCAAGGGCGAGACCAGAAGGACCAAGGCCGATGCCGACCGCCAACACGCAGCCTGAGAGGCTTACCCTCGACCGGCTGGCCACGCCGATCGGCACGGCCCTTTTGGTCACCGACGAGGCCGCGACCTTGCGCGCCTTCAACTGGACGGACTACGAGCCGGCCATGCGGGCCTGGCTCGCCCGCCACTATCCGAAAGCGAAGCTCGTCGAGGGCAGGGCCCCGGCTGCGGTCCGCGAGCCCTTCGAAGCCTATTTCCGCGGCGAGGCCCGGGCGCTGGACGCCGTGCCGTGGACCGCCTCGGGAACGCCCTTCCAGTTGAAGGTCTGGGAGGCGCTCTGCTCCATCCCGGTTGGCGAGACCCTGAGCTACGCGGGACTGGCCGAGCGGATCGGCCGCCCCACCGCCGTGCGCGCCGTAGGCCTGGCCAACGGCGCCAATCCGGTCGCCGTGGTGGTGCCCTGCCACCGTGTCATCGGAACCAACGGCTCGCTCACCGGCTACGGCGGCGGCCTGCCCCGCAAGCGCTGGCTGCTGGAGCACGAAGGGGCGGGGTTCAGGGGCGCGGCCCCGGCGATGGTTTAGCCGACGCCGCGAGGGGACTTCAGCCGCCCGAGCCAGCGCCGGGCGGTCGCGCCGGCGGACGGTCGGATCGAAAGGTAGACCACCTCGAGACGGTCGAGCAGCCAGCGCCAGGGACCTCGGCGGGCGGGGCTGTCGCCGGGAGCCGGGCCGGCCACGACATCGAGTTGGCCGCGGAGAAACGCCATGTCGAACAGCATGGTCCCGCGCTGGCCGAAGCGGGGGCCGCTGAACGGGATGAATCGGGCGCTGACGCCGGAGATGCGGTTGCAAAGCGCCTGGGTCGGGGCCGGCTCCCCGCCGTATCGCGGGTCGCCCAGTTCGACGAGATGGCTGCCCTCACGCATGAAGAGGCTGTTGTGCAGCCCCGACCCGGAGATGCCGGCGACCCAGTCGGCATGGGCATAGTGGCCGACCTGGTCCTCGAAGCTCATCGTTTCGGGGTAGAGCACCTTGAAGCCGCGGCGCTGGAACTCGGCTTCCATATCGACTTCGTTGGCGATCACCCGCTCGAAGTTGCCGCGGCTGAATCGGCGGCGGGAGAGGTAGAGCCTGGGCGCCGCGGCGGCAGGGGCCGGACATCCCTCGGCGATGTGCCGGTAGACCCATGCCGCGCGAGGGTCGGCGGAGTGATTTAGGCGGAACAGGCGCTCGGGCGCCACGATCTCGTCGAAGGCCACCGGCTCGTCGCCGACGAAGACGACCTTGCCCGGATCGATGCCGAAGCGCCGGAAGCAGAACTCCACATAGGCCGGGATCGCGGCCCCGAACACGAAGGGATGGAAGAGGAAGTAGTCGAAGCTCGCCGCGGGCTGGTCCTCGAAGATCCAGAACGTCGAAAGCGTCTCGGTGATGAAGTGGCCGTAGTGCCCGCCCATGTAGTGGCCGAGGTAGAGCCCGCGCCCGTCGAGCTTGCGCCCGTGCGGGCGCGCGGGAAGCCTTTCGGGATTATCGGACTGAACATAGTCGCCCATAAACCCGCCAAAGCGCTCGGATAGATGGACCTTGGTGAGGTCGGACCGGTAGATACATCCGGAGAGCTTGCCTGGGAGGCCCTGCAACCGATGCGCCGTCGCTACGCCACCGCGGACAGTCTCAACGGATTTCTGGAATTCGAGGGTCTGCATTTTCCGATGGTGCGGCGAGATTGTTGGGTCAGGACATCGAGCGATCCGCGACATCGGCGCGCGCGGCTAGGCTGGAAGACTCCCGCGACGATGCAAGGGCGATGATCGCATGGACGCTCTAGCGCTTCCCATCCTTGGCGTCTTGATCGTGATCTTCCTGATCTACATCTGGACCGCCTGGCTGAGCGACAAGAATGACCGCGCGCTGCGGATCAGCGACGAGGACGAAGACCACGAAGGTGACCCGCAGGCCTCCGAGGACTACCGCTAGGGGGCCCGGGGCCTTGGGCCGCGCAGAGGCGCCGGCGGCGCCTAGGTGCTCGCCGAGGTGGTCCGCTTCTCCTCGACCGCCGCCGTCAGCAGGATCTCCTCGCGGGCGCTCTGCAGTTGAAGATAGGGGGTCACGCTGTCCATCATGAGGGCGTAGGCGGCGGGCTTCACGCCGGCCAGCGCGCCCTCCTTTTCGAGCTTCTCAAGCACCTTCGCCGAAACGCTCGCGCCGAGCGTGGCGCGTCCGCCGCGCGCGGCCTTCGCCGCGGACGACTCGTTGGCGATCGAGTCCGCCGACAGCCCCTGGGCCGCCTGGTCGAGCTGCCGCACGAGCTTCTGCGGAAGGCGCCGGCGGAAATCCTCGATCACGTCGTCGAGCGCGCGCGATACGTCGTCGAGCTCCACGCGGACGCGGCCGGCGTCCAGGGCGAGCATGCCGCCGACGTGGCAGAGCAGGCTGGTCAGATAGGGCGAGCCGCGGGCCGCCGATACGATGAGGTCGATGGCGGCGGGGTCGAACTTGAGGCCGCTCATCTTGGAGCCGTTCTCGATCAGGCCCACGACCTCCGCGTCGTCCATGGCCGGCACCCGCAGCGCCGCGACGCTGCGGCGGATCGAGGGAATATGCTCCATCAGATCGATCAGGTCGGTCGCCACGCCGCCGATCACCAGTTGCAGGCGGGCGGACACATCGGAGAGCGTCTTGATGAGCTCGGCCACGTCGCGCCGGAACTCCGGCGATTCCGCCCGGTCGAACTCGTCCAGCACCACCAGGACGCGGGTGCCGACCAGCTTGGCCGCGGCGTCGCCGAACAGCCGGGGCGTGAGCTTGGATTGGCCGAGCAGGTCGAGCAGCGAGGTGCCCACGTTGGAACTGATCGGTGACACGGCGGAGTGGTAAAGCAGCGGAATCTCGCTCGCCACCGCGCGGAACGTCTCCGTGAAATCCGAGGTCGCGCCGCACGAGAAGTAAACGACGATGTACTTGGCTTCCATCGCGGCGCGCGAAAGCATGCGCAGCAGCGAGGTCTTGCCCGCGCCCCGTTCGCCGTAGATCACGACGTGGGAGCGCTGGTCCTCGACCGCCCGGATCAGGGTCTCAAGGATGTCGCGGCGACCGGCGAACATGCGCGGGTCGATCACCGGCTGCGCCGGCGTAAAGCTGGCGCGCAGCCGCACGCGCTCCCGGGCGCGGGGATCGGCGCGCTCGCGGTCGACGTGGTCGGCCGCGGTGGTGTGGAAGCGCGGCAGGCCCAGGGTCGGCTTCTCGATCCGCCGCTCCGAGACCGCGACCGGATTGACCGGGCGGGGCGCCGCGTCAGGGCGGCGGGCCTTCGGAGCCTTCCGTTGCGGCCAAAGCGACCTGATCCTAGTCGTGATGGACACTGACTACCTTTCCTGATGGGGCGAGTTGGCGTTTAGCACACCAAAGATAACTTCCTTACTAACCCGACCGTGGCAGGGAACGATCCCAGGCGGCTCCGCCTAGGGCCTGTATGTCGCCAGGTTTGCCTGAATGCGGCCGGGCGCCGCCGGTTCGGCGAGCACTGCGGGATCAGGCTGATGCTTGAGCCGGTAGACTAGCGCCGAAATCATGCCGAGCATCATGAAATAGACGGAGTGGTTGTCGGCTTGGCCGTGCACCCATTTGATGATCAAGAAAGCTGTGAGCGAGACTGCCAGAGGCGCGAGGAGCTTCGCTTCGGGCCTGCGTCCATACTCGGCCGATATGCAATAACGAACTGCCACGAAAATGGCGATGACAAAGGTGCCGTACCAAAACAAAACGCCTAGCAACCCATAATCTAGCGATACTACGATGAAATAATTGTCGATCGTGATGAAGTCTCCTTTCGCAAAACCCATGGCATTGCCCGACTGTCCACTCCCAAATCCCCAGGGATGCGTCCACAGATGGGCCGTGGCCATGCCAAGTTGAGTCTTCCTGGCGGCAGTGCTCCCGGCTTGCGCCCCGCCGCCAAGCACCATCTGGTTCAGGCGAGTGCTGGAGAAGATCGCCGCGATCCCTGCGAGAAACACCACCGGATAAGCGTAAACTGTAGCGGCAGCGAAGAGGTCGCGGGGGTGGCTCCGCCAGCGCACGATGCTCCAGATCAGACCGTAAAGCAGAACAGACGAAAAGACGCCGACGACGCCGAGCCGGGCGTCTGTCATACGCACGGCGACAAACGTAAGCGGCACCATTGCAAAGCAACCCAGGCGAACGAGGGTGTTTCTTTTGGAGAAGCCAAAATGTAGAAAGAATGGTGTGAGTAGGGAGATGTATTCCGCCAACGCGAGGCCCGTAGAGAAGGTGGCCTTGGCGCGATAGAGATGGGTCCCAGGTCTGAAGCTTGGTGTAAGTGTATTTTGCACCGACGGATCTGGAATTCTCAAGATGGCGGGAATATGTGTAGCCCAAAGAACATATTGCCGACGCCATTCGATGGCCGTCAGCAGAACGATGAATACGGAGAGTACGCAAAGAAGGCCCAGGTATCGCTCAATCTGACCATCCTTTCGGAAGATGGTGGCGCTAATCACGAACACCGCGGTCCAATATATCTGATCATCGAAAGTAAGCTGAGCGGCCGCCATCGGCTTTGGTGAAGCGATGGTCGTCAACAGCTGAATAAAAACGAAGCCGCACAGGAATATCCACATTGGCTTGACTGCGGTGACGCTTTCCGAAACCGATGCTCGGAAGGCTTTTGACACCGACAGGCTGATCAGCAGAAACCCCGCCATCGGCAGGCCCACTATGCGGAGCAGGGTGATCCAGGGCATTCCGGGAAGCTGAAGCGCGACATACCGGGGCCACAGCACCAGGATGACAAGGTAGGCCGGAAACAGGAATTCTATTGGCAGAGTTGGCGCGGTTCGCTGCTCCGGCAATGCCCAGATGATAACGGCCGCCAGGAGGACGATTGGAACAGCGAACGGCACCAGAAGGTACGGCGCCGTCAGACCAAAGAAGAAGCCGTAGAGTAGGCATCCCAGGACCACGATTGGGATCGCGAGAAGGCCAAACAGCGTTCCTGTCAGGGTGTGGGTGCGCCTATACGGGGCGAGAACGATGCGGCGTCGGCGCTGGACCGCCACGCGGCCGATGATCGGCGAGCGCTCTGCGATCCACGCGGCGGCGAATTCGAGGTGGGGTGCAACGACCGTCCAGAAGCTGGTGAGGCGGCGGGCTGTGGCGGTCCGGAATTGCATCGATATCTACAAGCAGGCCCTGAGTGAATTTCGACGCGCCGCCCGGTAGCGGGCCTCGCGACGGATGGTGAAGAGTGCAGCCTTCTAGAGGGTTAAGCGGAGGGAGCTCTGGCGTCCAGCGGCGAACGCTTGCATCCACCGATCTGCTCCCGAAGGGCGCAAGGACTTGGAAAGGGACTGTGATATAACCGATGGCGCTCTAGGCTGGGCGATCCGGTGCCAACCGGGCGATTCCAACTACCGAAGCGTCGGAATTCGGACAAAGATCAATAGATGGCCGTGATTTGTCCGCGAAACCAATATAGCGCCGGCAACAGATTCACAGCCCAGGCTGAGGGGGAAGATCTCACATGAAGGTGCAGTTCGCAGTCGCTATGGCGGCGGTCGCTTGCGTGGGCCTCACGGCGTGCGGCGACGGCGGCCAGCCCAAGGGCCAGGTCGTTGCAAAGGTGGGCAAGGAAGAAGTCACCGCCCTGGACCTGCAGACGGCCCTCGCCGGCTTCAATGCGCCGAACGCCCAGGTCCGCAAGGCGGGCCGAGCAGCAGGCCTGGCCCAGATCGTTCAACGCAAGCTGCTGTCTCAGGCGGCCCGCAAGCAGAAGCTGGACAAGACGCCGGAATTCGCCCGCCAGCAGCAGCAACTGACCGAGACCCTGCTGATCCGCGACTGGCAGGAGCGGCTGGTCAAGTCGGTGCCCGCGCCGAACGCCGATGAGGTGAACCAATTCATCGCGCAGCATCCGGATCTTTACAGCGCACGGAAGCGTTTCGCGGTGGATGTCGTCCGCTTCGTGGCGCCGAACGACCCAACACTTGGCAAGGCGCTGCAGCCGATGCACACGCTCGACGAGGTTCGCGCCCTGCTGACCGAGCGCAAGATTCCGTTCGCCAACAACGCGACCCAGATCGACGCCCTGTCGGTGGACCCCAGGTTCGTCGACCAGTTGCTCAAGCTGAAGCCCGACGACGTGTTCATCGTGCCGCAGGCCAACAATGCGGTGATCGCCGGCCATATCTCCGGCGTCAAGGTCGACCCGGTGCCCAACGACATAGCCGTGCGGCACGCGACCGAATATCTGCGCCGCCAGCGCGTGCAGGAGGCCGTCAATCGGCAGTTCGGCTCGGTGGTCCAGCAGGGCCTGAAAGAGGTCAAGTACGCCAAGGGCTATGAGCCGCCGAAGCCGGCGGCCAAGCCGGGCGCCGCGCCGGCGGCCGCGGGCTCGCCGCCCACGGCTCCCGCCGCCGCGGCTCCGCCCGCCGCCAAGACGCCCGGCTAGCAGAGGGGGCGGAGGGGTGAAGGTTCAGAGGGCGCACCTTACGGAGCTTGCGGGCAGTGGCGACGCGGGCAGGCCGATGCCCGCGAGCTGCGCGGCCAGGGACGGCGCGCCGTATCGCCGGGCCGTCGGCCTTGCGGCGTTCGGCGTCGCCTTGGCCTGCTTCGGCGCGGCGAGGGCGCAGGTGGGTGGGACCGGGGCGGCGGCCGTGCCGAGCGGGACAGATCGCTTCACCCTCGATGCGAACGCCGGCGCGGCCTACGACAGCAACATCACAGGCGGCAATACGACGGTGGCGACCCTGCGTCGTCTGCAGCCGGAAGACATCACCTATACGCTCGGGACGACGGTCGCATTCCAACTGCCGTCGAGCCGCCAGACGTTCTTCGTGAATGGCGGCGCGGACTTCCAGCGCCATGACCGCAATTCCATTCTGAACGGCGACAACTACCGGATCTCCGCCGGACTGGCTGAACGCCTGGGGATTTGCGCAGGCACGGGCGTCGTCGGCTATGCGCGCCGCCAGTCCCTGATCCAGGATCTTGCCGTCGCGGCCACGAAGAACAATCAGTCCGAAGACACCGCCACTGTAGGGGTGACGTGCGGGCGGCGCGCCATCTTCGTCGAACTGGACGGCAGCTATTCCAAGGTCACCAACGACGCCAAGCAGTCCGGGTTCATCGACTCCACGACCGAGGGCGGTTCCGCGTCGATCGGCTACAGAAGCAAGACGCTGGGGGATATCAGTCTCGGCGGCCAGTACTCGACGATCCAATATGGAGCCGATCCGCTGCTGGCGATCATGACGATGCCGAGGGTGCGGCAGTATGGCGTCGGCCTGAAGTATTCGAGGAAAATCGGCCTGCGCCTGAGCGGCACGGCAGGCGTTTCCTACAATCGCATCGAAGGGGGCGCGATCCGGACCCAGGCCGATGGGCTCAGCGCCGAAGCGTCGCTGGCCTATCGCGCCACCGGACGGACCCAATTTACGCTAGACTACAGCCTCGGGAACTCTGCGTCGCCGCTCTTGAATTCAAGCTATGTTCGCTCCGAAATGCTTCAGCTCACCGGAAACTACGCCCTCACAAGACGGATATCCTTCCAGGCTTCCGCCTCGCGGTCCCGGCAGGACTATCGGAGCACCGGCCAGATCGTCTTGCTTCAGCTTCAGCAAAGCACGACGGATCAGTTCGGAGCCTCCGTCAACGTGAAGGTAGGCCGGAAGGCTTCTGTCAGTCTGAACGCCACGCATACGAACCGCGTGGCGGACATTTCTGAGTTCAACTTCCACGACGACCGCATTGCGGTCGCCCTGAACAGCAGGTTCTGATCGCGATGTTCAAGACGTTCAAACAAGCTGTCCTCGGCCTCGGCGTCGCCTTGTGCGCGACGGTCGTGGCCCACGCCCAACCGGTGGAGCCGCCCGCTCAAAGCGGCGCCCCGCCGGCCTCGCAGCCCGTCGCGGCTCCGGCCGCCCCGGCCGCGCCCGTCGACAGCTCCTATGTGCTGGGCGCCGGCGATATGGTCGAGATCGGACTGGTCGGCCGCTCCGACTTCACCTCTCGGGTGCGGGTCAGCACCGACGGGACTATTCTGCTTCCGCTGATCGGCCGCATCCATGCGTCGGACCGCACGGTGATCGACCTGGCCGACGACGTGCGCCAGGCCTTGATCAAGGGCGGCTTCTACGCCGACCCCGTCGTCAGGGCGGACGTCATCGGGATCTCCAGCCGCTATGTCACCGTCCTGGGCAACGTCGGCACGCCCGGCCTCCTGCCGCTCGACCGCAACTATCGGCTCTCGGAGATCCTGGCGAAGGTGGGCGGACGAGGCGGCGCGGGCGCGCCCTTTGTGCTCCTGACCCGGGCGGGCGCGCCCAAGGCCGACCGCTATTCGATCGACAAGCTGGCGTCGGGATCCGAAGACGATCCGATCGTAAAGCCCGGGGACAAAATCTTCATCCCCACCGCCGAGGCTGAGGTCTTCTACATCTCCGGCGAGGTGAAGACGCCCGGCGCCTTCCCCGTCACCGAAAAGATGTCGATCCGGATGGCCATCGCCCGCGGCGGCGGCGTTACCGAGAACGGAAGCGAGAACAAGGTGACGCTCATTCGCGACGGCAAGCCGGTGAAGAAGCTTTCGCTGGAGGACCCGGTGAAGGTGGGCGACATCATCAAAATCGGCGAGCGGTTGTTCTAGTTGGGCCTGGCCAGAGCATGAGTATCATCCAATTCCTGCGGATCATCTGGGCGCGATGGCTCCTCATCGTGGCTTGCACCGTGTTCACGTTCCTGGGCGGATTCCTGGTCACCCTGATCGTGCAGCCGCGGTATGAGGCCACGGCGCACGTGATGATGAACGTGCTCAAGCCCGATGCGGTTACGGGCAACGTGGCGAACTTCCAGAACTTCGGTCCCTACATCCAGACCCAGCAAGAGCTCGTCAAAGACTACCAGGTCACCGCGCCGGTCGTGGATCGGCTGGGCTGGTTGAGCGACCCGAGCCGGATCGCCCAGTATCAGTCGCGCCCCGCGACGGATACGCGCGACTTCCGCCGGTGGCTGGCGGCGCAGGTCGCCGACCGGACGAAGGCGGGTCTCGATTCCGGAACGATCTTCGAGATCAGCTTCAGCTCGCCCTCGGCCATAGAAGCGAAAAACGGGGCGGAAGCCCTGCGGCAGGCTTTCGTCGACTACACCCTGGCCAATCGCCGGCAGGAGGCCACGCGCAATGCGCAGTGGTATTCGAGCCAGGCGGAGATCGCCCGGCAACGCGCCGACGAGGCGCAGGAGGCGACCGCTGCCTTCGAGCGGGCCAACGGCATCGTCATGCAGGGCGACAAGGCGGGCGCGCAGCAGGACACCGACAGCGCCCGGCTCGCCGCCCTGGTCAGCCAGGCGGCCAGCGCGCCCGCCGCGGCGCTGTCCGCGCCGGTGAACGTCTCCTCCACAGCCAAGCTTCAGTTGGCGGAAATCGACGCGCAGATCGCCCAGAACGGCGAGAAGCTCGGCCCCAATCACCCGCAGATGCAGCAACTTCGCGCCCAGCGGGCCCTGGTCGCCGGCGTCGTCGCGCAGGAACAGGCGGCCGCGAGGGCCGGACCGAGCACGGCCGCGGTCATGGGCGAGGTTTCCAGGGCCCTGCAACAACAGAAGACCGTGGTCATCGCCCAGCGCGACAAGATCGAACACCTGCGTCAGTTGCAGTCCGAGGTCGACCTGCGCCGCGAGCAATACCAGAAGACATCCGAACGGGCGGCCGAGCTGACCCTGGAAGCCGGCGTCGCCGACAGCGGCATGTCGCCGGTGGGCGTCGTCGTGACGCCGACCAAGCCGGCGTTCCCGAACAAGCCGCTCATCATCCTCGGCTCGCTGGGGCTGGGCGCGGGCCTGGGCCTCGTGCTGGCGGTGCTGATCGAACTGCTCAACAGGCGGGTGCGCGGCATCGAGGACCTCGAGTTCGACCGCAACCTGAACTGCCTGGCCATCGTCGGAACCGCGGCCCGCGACCGGGCCTCGAAAGGGTCGCGGGCCGACATCCGTGGCGCGGCGATTGCTGGGGCCGGCGCATAATGGCGCGGTCAACGGCTTCCAAGCGGACGGCGGACCGCGCGCCCCGGCCGGCGCCGGTTCCGACCTGGGTTTCCAACCCGGCCCGCAAGGTTCTGGTGACGGACCCCGACGGCGCCGCGGCCGAGGCGATACGGGCCCTTAGGACCCGGATCCAGTCCCAGCACCTCCAGATGGGCCGGCGCGCCCTGGCGATCTGCGGTCCCACGCCGGAGGTCGGCTGCACCTTCGTGGCGGTAAACCTCGCGATCGCCCTCGCGCAGATCGGCGTCAAGACGCTGCTGATCGACGGCGATCTGCGCAACCCGTCGGTGCACACCTACTTCGATCCGCCGCTGACCGGCGGCGGGCTCTACGAATGCCTGAGGTCGTCGGCCGACTCTGTCGCCGAGTTCACGGACGAGAACGTCATGCCCAATCTCGATGTGCTGGGCGCGGGAAACCCCGACAGCATGGGCCACGAACTGCTGTCCAGCGACAAGTTCCCGGACATCATCAACACCTGCGTCCGCGACTACGACATGACGATCATCGACACCCCGCCGGCCAACAGCTGCGCGGACGGCCTGCGGATCAGCACGGTGACGGGGTTTGCGTTGATCGTGACGCGCAAGAACCACACCCTGGTGTCCGACGTCCGGATCCTGGCCGATCAGCTCAAGAAGGAACGGGCCCCGGCGATCGGGACCGTGCTAAACATCGTCTAGGGTGAGAGTGTCTCGTCAGACCGTGTAGTGGATCGCGAGCGCAATCGCCGTGCCGATCCAGAACACTCCGAGGTTCGCCAGTTCGACCTGCAGTGCGCCAGGCATCAAACGGCGCACGCCCGGCAGTAGCGCCAGATAGGAGATGGCGGGAGCGCCGACCAGAACCCAGATCGCCCCGTGCAGTCCCCAGTGCGCCACCGTGGCGTAGAGGCCGGCTACCAGGACAACCAGCCGAACCACATTCGCCCAGGCCGAATAGCGGGATGCGCCGGCGGCAAATAGGGCGCCGCCTGTGGGCGCGGCGAAAATGTCCAAGGACGCCCGAATGCCCAGAAGGGGCACCATCCAATAGAGCCCCTCGAACGCCTTCGGAAGCTTCATCGCGGCGATAATGAGAGGGCCGACAAAAATTGCGCCCCAGACAAAACACAGCGCCACGGCGGTAAAGGCCCACTTCGCGCGCTTGAACTGTCGTTCGGCGCGGCCATGGTCCTCTCGGAGAGAGGCCGCCAGCATCGGAAAATACACTTGTTGAGCTAGTTGGGTTATTGCGGAGACAGGTGTCGTCACCAACATCGAGGCGAAGGCGAAGCAGCCGAATTCCACGTCAGGCACCGACCCGCGCAGCATCAGGCTCTCGCCGCGGCTGCTCAGGAAATAGGTGCCGGACGACAGGAGCATCCATCCGCCGAAGTGGACGATGTCGCGCGCCATCCTGGGGTCCCAGGAGAACCTTGCGCGCCCGCCCACCAGATGGGAGCCGATCGCATTGGCGGCCGCGGCGGCGACCGTGCCGCCGACGATCGCCCAGGCGGAAGGCGACGCCATCGCCCAGACGATCGTGACCACGAAACCGATGATTTCCGAGGCGATCGTGACCAGCGTGGGCCGGCGAAGGTCCATCCGCCGGGTGAACAGCCAGATGGCCGGGCTGGAGAAGGCCCTGAACAGGGTCGACAAGGCCCCGAACAGCAGCAGCGGGGCCAGCTCACGGTCGTGGTAGATCCAGGCCACGGGGAAGGCGAGGGCCGAGGCCAGCCCCCAGAGCACGACACCCCGCAGCGCCTGCACCGAATAGGCCGTGCCGACGTAGGCGTTTTCGTCCGCCTGCTTGTGCTGGACGATGCCGAAGCCGATGCCGAGATCGGAAATCATCTCCAGGCCGGCCAGGATGACCACGATGATCGCCACATCGCCCATCGGCGTCGCCGTGGTCAGGAGCTTGGCCAGGACGAGGCGCGAGACGAAGCGCAGGGCGGTCGTCACCCCGTAGCCCGTCGCCGACCATGCGCTGGCGCGGAAGGCGGTCTTGCCCCCCTTCGAATTGCCCAGGGCCAGCAACCCGGAGATGCGCGATCCCAGCGTGGGAGACAGTCCGCCGGCGGCCTCCGGCGAGGCGGCGGAATCGGCGGTCAGGGGGTCTCCGGCGGCGGCCAGCTCTTCCCTCACGTCGAAAGGGCCGTTCTGCCGCTGTGTCATCGGGCCGCCTACTTCCAATCCCACAGCAATCCAGCCGCTGAGAGCGAATCCAAATACGGCGCAGGGCGCGCCGTGACCCGCTCTAAATCAGCGCAGCCACCTTTTGACCACCCGGCGCAGGCCCTCGTCCCGTAATGTCTGGCTCGACAGGACGGCGACCAGCACGCCGAGCACGCCTGCCCCGGCCAGGACGGCGAGGATCGCCATCAGATTTAATTGCGTGGCGTCCATTGATTTTTCCCACCCCACCGTCGCCTGGGCTTAATCACCCTTGAGGCTGACCGACACACCGCCATGCTTAGGCTGGAATACTTGCTGACGGGTTTCAATTCGTTAGCACGCCAACTGCAATTTTGTCGTATCGGATAGTGAAGGATTCTATGTCTTCCTCACCGGAACAATCGGGGTTCGATGGCCGCTTGCGTTGGCGCTGACCTTGCATAACGGCGGACGATGGTGCTGGGAGTGACCGGAAATGACGACTGAGGCGGCGCGACCGGGCGTCAACGCCGTTCAGATCAGGACGCTGCTGGAGCCGGGAAACCTGGCCCTACTGGTCGGCCTGGGCGCGCTGACGATTCCCACGATCCTGTCGCTGGGCGAACAGTCCTGGACGACGGAACTGGGCGCGCATGGGCCGATCGTGCTGGCCGTGGGCGCCTGGCTGCTGGTTCGCGGCCTCGCCGCCGCCAAGCCGCTGTTCGCCCCAGGCTCCCTGGCCCTGAGCGGCCTGGCGCTGCTCGTATCTCTGGCCTTCTATATCTTCGGGCGCGCCTTCGACTTCATCACCTTCGAAGCGGCCGGGCTCTATGGCGCGGGCGTCGCGGTGCTCTATTCGCGCGTGGGCCTGAAGGCCCTGGCGAACACCTGGTTCCCGGTCGCCTATCTGGCCTTCCTGATCCCGCCACCGCACTCGTTCATGGACCGGGTGACCGCGCCCCTGAAGCAGTTCGTCTCCTGGGCCGCGATGAACATCCTCTCGGCCGCGGGGGTCCCCGTCGGCCGGGAAGGGGTGACGATCTATGTCGGCTCCTACCGGCTGCTGGTGGAAGACGCCTGCTCCGGCATGAATTCCATCGTCGGCCTGGTGGCGGTCAGCCTGCTCTACATATACCTGTTGCGCGGATCGAACCTGCGCTACTCCGCCCTGCTCACGGCGACCACGATCCCGATCGCCATCCTGGGCAACATCATCCGCATCATGACCCTGATCCTGCTGACCTATTTCGGCGGCGACGAGCTGGCTCAGGGTTTCCTGCACATGACCGCGGGCCTGTTCCTGTTCGCGGTGGACCTGATCCTGGTGTTCATGGTGGACCGCCTGCTGATGCAGATCCTGCCCAAGTCCTGGAGGCCGGCATGATCGCGCGCCGGGACCTGTTGCTGGGCGCGGCCTGCCTGGCCGGCGCGGCGGGCGGCGCGGCTCTCAAGCCGCGGCGCGAAGTGCGGCTGTTGAAGGTCGGCAAGGTCGCGGACCTGGCGCCCGCCACCTTCGGCGGCTGGGTCTCGGAGGACGTGGGCGATCCCTACGCCGTCAACGGCAAGGGGACGCTCTCGGCCAAGCTCTACAACGAGCTTGTCGTGCGACAGTATGTTAACGATGCGGCGCAGGCGGCCGTCCTGATGCTTCTGGCCTATGGCGGCAAGCAGAGCGACGAACTGCAACTGCACCGCCCGGAGATCTGCTATCCGGCGTTCGGCTACGCCCTCGTGCGCAACGAGCCGCTGTCGCTGCCGGTCGGCCAGGGCGTGACGCTGCCGGCCCGCAGGCTGGCGGCCGAGCAGGACGATCGCCGCGAAAGCATCATCTACTGGTCGCGGATGGGCGAACTCCTGCCGCAGGACGCAGCCCAGCAGCGCGCGGCGCGCCTGCAGATCGGCATGGAGGGCATCGTCCCGGACGGGCTGCTCTGCCGGTTTTCCATGGCCGGCGATAACGTCGAGCGGAACTGGAAGGTGATCGACAGCTTTGTCGTCGAACTGCTGGGCGCGATCGCGCCGGACAAGCGCAATGTCCTGATCGGCGACGAGCGGGCCAACCACCTGAAGGGCGCTACAAATCCGGAAAAGTCATCGGCCTAGGCGGGCGCCGCTTGCGACATTTGGTTTGACAACGCCACAAGGCGTTAGAATTTCAAGCCGCCGAACGGCTTAAGCACCAGGGCGACATAGATCAGCACCGCCACGACGATGAGCGCGGACAGCGGACCTTGCCCGTGATTGCCGACATAGTTCGCGAGCGCGCAACCCACCGCCGGCGGCAGGTAGTGGAGGATGGTGTCCTGAGGCTCACCCTCGGCCATCGACCTGTGCAGGAACAGCACGACGAGACCGCCGAATATGGCGACGGTGATCCAGTCATAGACGGTTTCCAAGCCTGTACCCTCCATCGCAGCCGTTCCTGCTGTCGTAGGCAGGATGCCCGGCTGGTGCAATAGGAGCAACTTCAGCAAGTCTTGCGCCAAGGCGCCGCAAACGATTGGAATTTCCGCGCGCCCCGACACGGAAGGCTCCGCCTAACCGTCTAACAGACCCCAGGCGGCGGCTGTCCCTCCATGGCGGTCGTTCCCCCTGTCGTGGGCGGGATGCCAAGCGGACATAGGAGCAGCAAGAGATGGCTTTCGTCGCGCGGTTCCTCGGTCGCAATTGCTGAATTTCATGGTTCCTAAAGGAGATTCTTGCCTCTCTCCCCAGGTTGATAGCAGCCCGCGTAGTTCCAAAGGGTGCCGTGCAATGGCCTTTCCACGATCTGCCGACCCTGGCGGCTGCGCTTGGCATCACGGGTATTTCGAGATCAAATGGACCAAACCCCAAGCGATTCAGGACTAACATGAACCTCGTCACCAAGGACTCGACCAAATATCTCGCCCTGCTTAGGAAAGCCCTGACCGCCTCCCTCTATGACGAGAGCGGCTGGTTGGTCGTGAATCCGAAATCTTTTCTGAAATCGCTTGTCGTCCGATCGTTGAACGAGCGCTCTATGCACATCGTGCAGAGGCGCGAGTTTAATCCAACTGCAAGGAAAAATGGCAATGACTGGCCTATGTTCGGCTTTACGATGGTTGGAGAGAAGAGGCTCGAGAACATCGAAGAATGTATTGCCAATGTCTTAGCTGATGGAATTGCAGGAGATTTCGTCGAGTGTGGCGTCTGGAGGGGCGGTTCATCGATTTACGCGCGCGCAGTGCTTGATATCTATGGAGCTACTGATCGGAATATTTGGCTCGCTGATTCCTTTGAGGGGATGCCGGCGAGAACAAGAGACGATATGGCTGATCCGGAGTTGAAGGGGACAACTTATCTTGAAGCGTCGCTCGAGGACGTAAAAAAGAACTTCGAGAGATTTGATTTGTTGGATGATCGCGTGAAATTCATCAAGGGATGGTTTTCTGAAACCTTATCCAGTTCTCCGATTAAAACCATCTCAATATTGAGATTAGACGGAGATTATTACAGCTCGACTATGGATGCGTTGACGGCATTGTATCAAAGAGTAAGTGTTGGTGGATATGTGATAATTGACGATTATAACGCATTCGAATCTTGTAAATCGGCCGTAACTGAATTCTTCCGCCTGCAAGGCATTTCCCCCATATTGAACCAAATCGACAACAATGCAGTATTCTGGCGGCGTGAAGCCGAGCAGTTGCGACCCGCTTGATGCGCCCTTTTTGAGGCTGCTCTGTTGGGGCAGCCCGCCCAGGTCGAGGAGGGAGTCCCTGGGGCGCCAGCGGCAGGTCCGGGGCCGTTGAGTCGAGGCGTCTCCGCAATCGGATTATTTGGAAGCCATTTCCAGCAGGGTCTCGCGTCGAGACGGCGAGCGCCCCGACAAAGGCTCTGCAAAGCCGCGAGCGGCCGACGAGCATTGCGCCTTGGCCGTACGCTCCGCCATAGTGTTGCGGCGCGCTTCATGGTGATGATCGGTTCGGCGATGGACTTGACGGCGATAGCGAACGAGAGCGGCACCGACAAGGGCACAGTCGCCGGGCTCGGACACGGCTATACCCCGTTCTACGAGCTACTGCTGTCCAGCCGCCGATTGGAGCCGCTCAATTTCTGTGAGATCGGCCTCTGCAGGGGCGGCCCCGAAGTGGTGGACGGATCGATCGACAGGGTCGTCGAGTCGCTGCCGTCGGTCGATATGTGGCACGCCTACCTGCCGAATGCGAAACTATACGGCATTGATATATCGGACTTTTCGTCCTTCGAGACGGACTGGTTCAAGTTCTTTCGCGCCGACTGCGGCGAAGAGGCCCAATTGAAGAAGGTCGCCGATCTCGGCGTCGAGTTCGATGTCATCCTGGACGACGGGTCCCACGCGCCCTTCCATCAGCAACAGACGTTCCTGAGCCTCTTCCCGGCCCTTCGGTCCGGCGGGCTCTTCATCATCGAGGACGTCCAATGGCAGCCGGCGACCTACGCCCTGAAGCTGCCGAGCGTGCCGCGAACCGACGAGCTGTTCCGCCGCTTCGGGCAGGACGGGCGCTTTTCAGGCACCGGCGCCCTACCGGCGGAGCGATGGGCCGCGGTCGCCCCCGACATCAAGAGCGTCTTCCTCATAGACGAGGACTGGCTCTACGAGCACCGGCGCCAATACAACGCCCGCCACGGGCTCACCCCCGACTACCCGACGCTCGCGGATGGCGCGCCGGGATCCCACATCCTCAGCCCCCGCTTCTGGAGGCGGCTCGTCGGTCGCGTGCGCTCCGAACTGCAAGGCCCCCTGGGCGAGGCGCGCCGTCCGCGCGTAAAGCTGGCGGTGATCCAGAAGGCGTGACCGGTGAGCCGCTCCCTTGGCCGTTGGAACGAACAGACCTTTCGAAGGTGGGAGGAGGCGAAGCAATCCGTCGGGTCCTGCTTCAATCCCCGCGCCGCGTGCCGAGCCGAGCGCGGAAACGCGTTTCGACGAGACGCTAAAAGCGTGAACGCTCCAGGAATTCGCCCCTCGACAGTGCTGGGTGTCTCTCGCCCGCGCGCCGCGATGGGGCGCTTTGCTAGGGCATCTGGCGAAACATCTCGACCTCGGCGGTTTTGCGCACGCGACATTATCCTGTCGGCGCGCGCGCTGTTCACCAGTGTCACCCGCGATCGGACCTTGGCTGGATCAGCGATCTCATATCAAGCGCCGGCGCTGTTCACCTCGGTGAGCAAAAGGCTCTCTACCTCACACCCGTTCTCAGCAGAAAAGACCTGGTAAAGTAGTTCCCCGCAGAACGGATAAAATCCATGGCCAAGGAAGTTGGTGGCGCAGGTGATTGAAGTCAGATGGCCGAGGATCTTCAGCAATTGACTAATGTTGAAGGCGGCTTGGTGGAAGTTGAAGACGTGTTCGAGCGCTCCGCCGTCGATCGCGAGTGAAAGCCAACCTGCCAGCCCATCGGGCAGTGGGAGGTTCATGTCGGTGATGTGCCTGGCGCTTTCGCAATGAGAAGCATCGAGCGAACTAGGCGGTTACGCGCTCACCGCTTTCAGCACCTCGGCGAAAAGGAGGGCGCCGAAAGCGTCGTCGTGGGCTGTCACCCGAAGCGGACCGCTTCCTCGCAGTAGGTCGCCGGATCGATGCGCAGCTTCTGACGTCCCGGCGTCATCGCGCTCGGGCTCGAAATGCGCCTCCTGGCCTTGTGGGGGCTATGCCCAACTCTGCTGAGTTGGGCCGTCAATCGCAGCCCCTTCAGTCTATTCAACGGCCAGCGCCGGACGAGCGTTGGTCGTTGACAGCCATCAACCTGTAGCGCCCCCTGCCTCTGTCCGGTGCCGAGAGGCAGAGGAACATCATCATGCTCAAGACTGCCAAGAGGATCGCCGCGGCCTTCGGGCTTCACGTTGTGCGTCGCTCAAGCGTTCCTTACGGCTACGACAAGTTCGCCGACGTTGCGAAGATCCTGCCCGACCTCAAGCTGGCGCTCGACGTGGGCGGGAACTACGGCCAGACGGTCGCGGAGATGCGCGTCCACTACCCATCCGCTTACATCATTAGTTTCGAGCCTATGCCGGCGATTTTCGAGGATCTGAAACGCAATACCGCCCGCGACTCCAATGTCCAATGTGTCCCCTACGCCGTGGGGTCTGAGGCCGGGACGGCGACCATGACCGCGCTGGAGCACACCGGTCAGAACACCATGAACCTAAGCGCGAAGCCTGATGCGCCGACGGTGGAAGTTCCCGTTATCGCCCTGGACCAATTCTGCGCCGAGCATGGCATCGGCGGTGTGGATCTGCTGAAGATCGATACCGAGGGCTACGAGGTCGAGGTCCTAAAGGGCGCTATGGGCCTCTTGTCGTCCGGCTCGATCCGGGCGGTGCTGGTTGAGGTGGAGTTCTATCCCAACCCCAGCGAGCCTCACGGCGACTTCTTCGCCATTTCGCAGATTCTGATCCCACTGGGCTACCGGGTGTTCGCCGTCTATGACGAGGGGAAGGATGAGCAGGGCTGGCGCTGGGGCGACGTCCTGTTCATCCTTCCAACGACTGGCGAGCGGCATCATGTCGATTGCTCGCCATTTGCCTAGAACGGATAGCTAGGCGCCGGGGCGGTGATCGACCTAGCGCCGATCGCGTCGCTCGCCGAGTTGGCGACGCCGGTTCCGTCGAAGGTGTTCACTTTGGGAACGAGGTTCGACACCAGGGCCCCAGAGAGTGCCGGCCGCACGTCGCCGTTCGCATAGTTTCGGAAGAGGCCGGCGAAGCCGCCGAGGCTATAGGAGACATTGCCAGAACTCGTCCCAGTGTTCATCGACCCGGCGGCGTTGGTCTCGATGTTGTAGAAATTGTTAAGCCATGGCTCCAAGCCGGTGACGGCGTTCCATGGGTTCGTGGTGTCGACGAAGGCTCCCAGGATGATGTTGCTCCGGTAGCTGGAATAGGTCGCATCTGAGGGCGTCGCTTGCCGCCGCGTGATCTGCATCTCCGCCGTGTTGTTCTCGAACACGTAATGGCTGGTGCTTGCGCCCCCGAAGCTGGAATTGCCGACCGCGACCGTTGTTCCATCCGTGCCGAGCCAGACATTGCCCTTGACGATGTGATCGTACGAGTGGCCGCCGTTGTCGTTGTCGTCGTTGAACAGGAACGAATTGCAGTTGTTCGCGCCCCGCAGGACATTGTTCCGTAGCATGACATTCTCACGGACCGATGCCCCACTGTAACCTTGCCACCAGTCCCCGTGAATGCCGAAGAAGGCGATGATGTTCAGGGTCGTGTTGAAGGCGTTGGCGTCGGTGGGGTTCGATCCGCCATTCTCGCCGCCTAGCGCCGATGGGCGCATCAGGCCGCGCCCATTCAGCACGGCGGCGGTCCAACCGTTGCCGAAGGCGTTGATGGCGTCCGCGACGGACTGGATCGTCGGATAGGTGTCAGCGGCGTTCGTGCCGAGGGTTAGAGTTAGAACCGCCGAGCCATCCACCTTCAGGGTGAGCGTGTCGCCCGGAACATCCGCGCCTGTCTTCGTCACCGTCGCCGTCGAGTGGCCGCCGGTATTAGCATAGCTGATGCGCAACGAGTTGATCGGACTGAGCAAGAAATTGGCGGTCCAGTCACGGTCATAGTTGCCAGCGACATAGTTCGTTCCCGAGTAGATGTCGCCAAGCGAACTGCGGTTCATATTGCCTTGCGCATAGCGCTGGCCCTGCATGCCGTTGTTTCCTTGACTGACATACTCCACTGAGGCGCTATCCCAATAGCTTGGGGTCGAGGGGCCGAAGCCGGGGTGGCCGCCGCCGTTCCAGTAGAAGCTGTCGCGCGTGCCGATGCTGTTGGTGAACTTGCAGCCGTTCATCCAGCAGGGCTTCGCCATTTGGGTGATCGTGCTCCAGTTGCGCTGATCGAATACGATCCCCGCGCCACGGAATTCGATTCCATCCCAGCCCGGCGTCCAGGGCCAACTGTTGGGATTGTTCGGGGTGAAGGCGGCTGCGCGACCTAGGGTCGCCGTTACGCCCGAAGCCGCCGCGACCGTGCAGAAACCCTTTCCGTTCGCGTAGTTGATCGGCGAACCCGGATTGTTGGTGACTTCGTAGAAGCCTGTCTGGGCGATGGTGATCAGCGGCGCTTCGGCCGCGGCGGACCGGGCGGCGTTGATCGCCGCCGCGAGGCTGGCGTAGTCGCCGCCGCCGTCCAGCCGCACGGTCTTCGACCAGTCGTTGGCGACCGTGCGCGGGAAGACGCTCATCGGATAGTTGCCGTCCAGTCCGCTGACCGCGTCATAGCCGATCACGCGGCTCTGCATGGTCGCGTCGTTCGGCACGGCGGTGGCGTAGAGGCGAGCCTCGCCGGTGGTGCTGACGGCCTTGAAGGCCGAGGCGTTGAGGGTGATCCAGTAGCCGTAGCGCGAGCGCGTCGCGCCGTTGGCGTCGGTGTCGGTGTAGATCGACGGCGCGGTGACGGTCTGGACCTGGCCCTCGACCCAGAAATCCACCTGCCTGACGCCGCCCTTGGCGTCGGCGTCGACGCCGATGGTCAGGTTGGAGACCAGGCGCTGGTCCGAGGGGACGAGCCAGTGGATGGCCGGCTTGGCGGTCGTCCGCACGGGATCGATCGGCGGGGGCCCGCCGGAGAGGGCGGTTCCGTTCCAGCGCGCGCCGGGGCCGACCACCGGGATAGAGCCGCCGAGCGGCGGCGCGGCGGCGCCTGCGGCCCCTGCGGCTGCGGTCGCCGGGTTCGCGCGGGCCGCGCAACCCACGATGCCTCCCGTAAGCGGAATCAGCGACAGGCCAGTCAACAGGCTGCGACGCGAAATCATTAAGTACCCTCTTCGGTTGACGCCCCCCCGGGCGTCCGCAGTTGACGCAATGCCGTGGTGCGCAGCCCAAGGGGGCGCACCACGCCCACTCGCGGCGCGAATCCATCGTTTGGAGTTGATTGCTCGCGTCCTGGCCCAAATTGTGGTCCGCGATGGAGATCGCGGATCACTTCTGAACCCGACGTCAGCCCTCAACGAGAAGACACGCCCACCTGCGATCCGTCCCCTTTTGGTGGGCACGTGATCACCCGACAAAACCTAAACGGTTGGAGTTAATTCAACGTTCGCGATCCTGCTTTTTCCGTCGCAAACCATACCACGTTTCATGGCCAAGCTGGCGGCGTTGCGACGCCTAATCCCCCGCTGACCCGGCGCCGGCGTGTGCTATGAGCGCTCCTCCCCTGAGCAGCCGGCGAGGCGATGGAAGAGTTCCTGCGACAATATGGGCCGATCGGGATCTTCCTGGGCGCGGGGTTCGAGGGGCAGACGGCGTTGCTCGTCGGCGGCATTTTGGCGCGCCAGCACATCCTGCCGCTCTGGCTGGTGCTGGCCTGCGCCACGGCCGGCTCGGGCCTGGTCGACCACATGCTGTTCGTCGCCGGGCGGCGGTTCAAGACCCACCGCTGGGTGGTCCGCGCGACCCGCCAGGCCGCCTTCGCCAAGGCGCTCGCCTTCATCGAGAAGTACCCGATCAGCTACATCCTGGCCTTCCGCTTCATCTTCGGCCTGCGGATCGCCAGCCCGATCGCCGTCGGGGTCTCCAAGGTGCCGACCTGGCGCTTCACCGCCTTGAACATCGCCGGCGCCGCGATCTGGGCCACCGCCTTCACCCTGGCCGGGTTCATCTTCGGCGAGGCGGTGCACAACCTGCTGGGCCACGGCCACCACGCCGGCCGCTGGACCCTGATCGTCGCGGGCGCGATCGTGGCCTTCGTCGCGGTCTTCGGGACGGTCCGCCACCTGCTGCGCCGGCGCCAGGCGGTCGCGCAGACGGCCGCCGAGGACAACTAAGCCGCGAGGTCCGTTGCGGCGAGGCGCGACCCAGCGTAGCGCTGGGGGCGTGATGGCCGATCCACGCCTCTCCCGACGTTCGCTGTTCGCCGCCGCCGCGGGGCTGGCCCTGGGCGGCGAAGCGCTGGCCGGCGGGGCGCGGAGCCAGCCGGACCGCGCCTGGCCGAACGGGGCGCGCGCCGCGGTCAGCCTGACCTATGACGACGGGCTGAACAGCCAGCTCGACAACGCCGTGCCGGAACTCAAGCGGCTGGGCCTGAAGGCCACCTTCTTTCTGACCGGGGACAACGCCCATTGGCGGCTCGGCGACTGGGAAGCCCTGTCGCGGGACGGCAACGAGGTCGCCAACCACACCATGACCCACCCTTGCGCCCTGGCCGGCTACAGCGCCGGGCGCTTCGAAGACGCCGAGATCGCGCGGATGGAGGGCTATCTCGACAGCCATTTCGGCGCCGAACGGGAGCGGACCTTCGCCTACCCCTGCGGCTATCTCGGGATCGGCAAGGGGGGACGGCACGCCCGCTACGCCCGCTATCGCCGAGTGCTGGAGCGCGACGGCGTGATCGCCGCCCGCACCACCGCCGGCGGCCCGAACCGGCCGGAGGAGGCGATCGCCGATCCGCTGCACCTGCACGCCTTCGAGCCGACCTACGAGGGCGACAAGGTCGGCCCGGCGATCCGCTATCTGAACGAGACGGTGGCGCAGGGCGGCTGGGCGATCCTGGTGTTCCACGACGTGCTCGCCCAATGGCGCAGCGACGGCGACGCCAGCGTGGCGACCCACAACCGCATCCTGGCCCACATCGCGGCGCTGGACGTCTGGTGCGCGCCCATGGGGCAGGTATTCGAATATGCGCAGACCCACTGGGGCCGCTCCGTCCGCGCCGAGGGCGCTGCAGTTGGCGGCCGATAACATTACGCAAAATTCACGTCGCGCGCCGTCGCGCCATGGCCCGGCTTGCCGTATAACACCGCTCGACGGAATCGCTTCGGAGCCGGGGATCGGCGATGACGACATTGACCGAAATTGTCGCCACGGTGGTCGTGCATTCGTCCGCGCTGGCGTTTTCGCATTTCGGCGTCACCCTGGAGCCCTCTCAGGTTGAGCCGCCCGCGCCGGCGCCCGTGGAGCGAGTGATCGCGCGCACGCCCTCGGCGCCGCCCGCCCTGCGCCACAAGGGCGTCAAGCTGACCGCCTGCCCGTACCCGCACCATCCTGCGCGGGCCGTCAGGGCCTAACGACCCCAAGTCACTTTCCGTTCGATCGCGGCCTGCGGCGCGCAGGCCTGTTTGCGTCGGCGCCCATCGCGGGTAATCCTTCGCGGGCGGCGGCGGCGTTTTCCATGATCGGGGCGCAGGGGTGTCCGTCCGCACCGACGGAAGAGGCCTATGAGGATCAAAAAGCGGACGCGGCCGGCGGACTTCGGGGCTTCGCCGCGCGAGAGCCTTGCGGCCGAGACGTCGAGCGACTGGGACGAGGACGATGCCGAGCGCGGCGCGCCGCCCCACTTCGAGCCGGAGACCGGACCCTATGCGCCGCTGCAGCCGCCGGCCTGGCGCTCGCCGGTGGCCGCCTCCGATGCGCAGACGCCGGTGGCGCGGCGCGAGGACGAGGCCATCCACCCCGAGGCGGCCGAAGATCCCTACCGCCCGCCGTCAGGCTGGCCGGTCTATCTGATCGCCTTCGCCGTGGCGGTGCTCTGGGCGCTGGCGCCGATCGCGTTTGCGGTGGGCTATCGCAATTCGATCGCTCCGTTCCGCAACGACACCTTCGCGCTCGCGGTGTTCGGCATGCTGGCCGTTGGGCCGGCGATGTTCGTATTCGCCTGCGCCTACATGATCCGCCAGGGCCAGAAGCTAGGGGCCGAGGCGCGGCGGTCCAAGGCCATGGCCGAGGAGATGCTGAGCCCGGCCGTGGTCGCCGCGGCCCGGGCCGCCGACGTGGCGCATGGGGTGCGCGACGAGATCCACCGCGCGGGCCTGGCGGCCGACGAGGCGCGCGAGACCCTGCTGGCCCTGCGCGACGCCCTGGCCATGGAGACCGAACAACTGCTTGAGGCCACCCAGGGCTCGATCCGCTCCACCCAGGAGCTGACCGGGACCATGGGCCGCGAACGCTCGGAGATGGGGGCGCTGGCGCACAGCCTCGACGCCCAGGCCAACCGCGTCACGGACAGCATCAGCCAGCAGGCCAAGATGGTCGCCGAGGCCACCGAGCTGGCCGAGACGCAGCTTCGCGAGGCCGAGGCCGCCCTGGCCGCCCGCGCCGCCGACCTGGCCGCCGCGGCCGGGGAGGCGAGCGGCGCGGCCCGCACCGCCGGCGAGGACCTCACCCGCCACATCGCCCGGCTGGAGACGGCCAGCGCCGGCGTGGCCGAGCAGGTGCGCGCCGTCGAGGGCGGCCTGACCGAGCAGCGCACGGCGCTGATCACGCTCAGCCAGGGCCTGAAGGCCGATCACGCCGGCTTCGCCGACCAGGCCGAGGCCCACGCCGCCAAGCTGTCCGAATTCATCGAGCACGCGCGGACCTCCTCGCAGGAGTTGAGCGCCCAGGCCCTGAAGGGCGGGGAGAGCCTGCGCGCCCTGATGGCCGACGCCGCCGGGCAGTTCCGCGACCTGGCCGAGACCGCCAAGGCCGAGCGCGAGGAGTTCGGCCAATCGACCCTGCACTCCCTGGAGACCGTCTCCGAGGCCGCCGCCGAGCAGCGCGCCCAACTGGAGGCCCAGACCCGCGCCGCCATCGAGGCCCTGGCCGCCGCCGCCGAGGAGACCCGCGCGGCCGCCGCCAGCCACGCGGCCGCCGCCCGCGAGCAGGTCGACCAGCTTTCCGAAGCCGCCTTCACCGCGGGCCAGAAGGCCAACCAGGTGTTCGAGGCCCGGCTCACCGAGGCCCGCGCTTTGGTGGAGCAGTCGTCGGAAATGGTCGACCAGGCCGGCGCGGCCACCGCCAAGCGCCTGGAGGAGGGCGCGGCCGCCGCCCGCGCCTCGCTGACCGCCCTGCAGGAGATGATGGCCGACGTCGACCGGCGCGCGGCCAGCCTTCCGGCCAGCGCCCAGGACCAGATCGACCTGGTGCGGGCGTCCGTCACCGAGGGCCTGGAAGCTCTCACCGCCCAGGCGCGGCGCACCGCCGAGGAGGCCCAGGCCATCGACGCCGGCTTCCAGGAGCGCGCGCGGCGCAACTTCGAGATGCTGAGCGAGGCCGTGCGCCTGATGGGCGTCTCGGCGTCCCTGCCGCCGGCTCCGCTCGCGCCGCCGCCTGCGCCCCGCGCCGCCCGGCCCCGCGCGGTCGCCAAGGCCGAGAGCGGGCCTGCGTCGGCCCCGGCTCTGGCCGCGCCGCCGCTGCCCGGCCCGGCCGACGACGCCGACGAACTGGACCTCGAACTCGAGGCCCTGATGGAGCCGGCGGCCGCGCGCGCCGGCGGACCGGTTGAGCCTGTCGAGGACCCCGGCCTGCGGCCGCGCCTGAAGCTGAAGCTCACCCCCACCGCCACCGACGAGGAGTTCTCCGCGGTCTTCGAGGCGGCCGGCGGCCTGGCGGCGGACTCCGGCGAGCCGGCGCACGAGGGCGAGGCCTGGACCTGGAAGGACCTGCTGGCCTCGATCGACGGCGCCGACGCCGATGGCGAGCGGCTGCAGGACATCCTGGGCGATGAGCTGGCGCAGATGGGCGTCGAGCCCGCGCGGCTGCTGCCCAAGGCGCGGATCGACGAGATCGCCGCGGCCGTCCAGACCGGCGACCTGGACGGCGCGCGCGAGGTGGTCAAGCGCCTGGCGCCGGCCGCCACGCGGCGCATCTCGCGGCGCCTGGTCACCGACGACGGGCTGAAACGGCAGGTCCAGGTCTATGTCCGGCGCTACCAGACCCTGGTCGACGACGCGGTGGTGCGCGATCCGGAGGGTTTCCTGATGGCCTCCCTGCTGGGCGACGACGCGGGGCGCCTCTACCTGCTCCTCGACGCGGCGGCGGGAGACCTGGTCTAGGCGTGCCGGCGCTGACCGCCCGGGCCGAGCGCTGGGCCCTGGCGCAGCCCTTCGTCATCTCCCGCGGCGTGAAGACCGAGGCCGAGGTGGTGGTCGCCGAGATTACCGCCGGGCCGCATCGCGGCCGCGGCGAGGCGGTGCCTTACCCCCGCTATGGCGAGACGGTCGGGGGCGTGCTCGCGCAGATCGAGGACGCCCGCGGGCGGATCGAGGCCGGCGCGGGCCGCGCGGGCCTGCAGGCGATCCTGCCGGCCGGCGCGGCGCGCAATGCGCTCGACTGCGCGCTCTGGGACCTGGCGGCCAAGCAGGCCGGGGTGCGCGCCTGGACCCTGGCCGGCCGCGACCGGCTGGACCCGGTGAAGACCTGTTTCACGATCAGCCTGGGCCCGGTCGACGCCATGGCGGAGGCCGCCCGCGCCAACGCCCGCCGTCCGATGCTGAAGCTCAAGATCGGGGCGCGGGACGACCTGGACGCGGTGGCCGCCGTGCGCGCAGCCGCGCCCCGCGCGCGCCTGATCGTCGACGCCAACGAGGCGCTCACCTTCGAGGAACTGCGCCGCCTGGCGCCGGACCTGGCCCGGCTGGGGGTGATGCTCGTCGAGCAGCCGCTGCCGGCCGGCCAGGACGGCGCCCTGGAAGGCTATGCGAGCCCGGTTCCGCTCTGCGCCGACGAGAGTCTGCACACCCGCGCCGAACTTGCCGCCTGCGCGCGAATCTACAGCCTGATCAACATCAAGCTCGACAAGGCCGGCGGCCTGACCGAGGCGCTCGCCCTGGCCGCCGACGCCCGGGCCGCGGGCCTCGGCCTGATGGTCGGCTGCATGGTGGCCACCTCGCTGGCCATGGCGCCGGCGATGATCGTCGCCCAGGGCGCGGAGGTCGTGGACCTGGACGGGCCGCTGTTGCTCACCCGCGACCGCGAGCCGGGCCTCTCGATCCAGGGCTCGATCCTCGAAGCCCCTTCGCCCGATCTCTGGGGCTAGGGCGGCCCCAGGCGTTTCACGGCCTTCGCGGAGGCACCGTGGACGAAATCGACCGCAAACGCGCCCGCCGCGCTTGGCTCCGCACGATCGCATCCAGCGGGGCCCGACAATCGGGTCAAGATTGGGCCGTGAGGTGCTTGGCCTCGACGGCGACGCTTTCCGGTGGACAATTTGCCCCAATAGACCTCTATCAGATCACTAGACGCGGTCGGCCGTTTCCTGAGAAGAGATGTCCTATCCTCGCGGCTCGTTTTTGACACCTTGGCGGTAACGGACCTTGGAGCTTAGGCTCCTGTTCGATGGGGATGGGTGATGAAGAATCTTGTTGCCAAGATTGCGGACAAGCTACTGTCTACGCGATCTCGCGTTGATCACCGAGATTTGGCATTGAATGACAGAGACGTTGTTGAGCATAGATCAGTTAATCCAGGCCCAATGGAGGAGATATTCTTTTCCAATCAAGGCCGTATGGCCCTTAAGTGGATTCACTATTTGCCGGTATATGACCGCGTCTTGGCGCCCTTCCGAGGGAAGCCGGTGACCATGCTGGAAATCGGCGTCGCCCATGGCGGCTCCATGGAGATGTGGCGCAGCTATTTCGGGAGCGAAGCCACGATCTTCGGCATCGACCTGAACCCTCAGTGCGCCACAGTCGCGGATCCGCCGAGTCAGGTTCGGATAGGTTCTCAAGCTGACCCAGATTTTCTTCGCAGAGTCGTGACCGAAATGGGTGCGCCTGATCTCATACTGGATGACGGATCGCATATCGCGACCCACCAGCGCGTCTCGTTTGAGACGCTTTGGCCCCTGCTGAAGGCGGGTGGTCTGTACATGATTGAGGATATTCACACGGCGTATTACACCTGGATGGAGGGGGGGTATAAACGCGCGGGTACTGCAATCGAGATGATCAAGACGCTGATTGACGATCAACATGGCTGGCATCACGGCCGCAAGCAAATATTCGCGAATTGTGAAGAAATAGGCGCAATTACTGTATTTGATTCCATTGTCATTATTGAGAAAGTAAATCGCCGTCGACCTGGTTACTACAAGACCGGAAAATACGCGACCGTCTCCTAGTTAGGGCGCGAAAGCCAAAGGCGCGCCGGCCTTGGCGCGGATGATCGCCGACATGGCGGTCAACAGCGCTATGAGCGACGTGCCGGTGATCGGCTGGGCGATGAACACCCGGTTCCGCGGCCAGGCGATGGCCGGCAATGCGCTCCAGAAGGACGTCGTGGCGCAGCCGGGCCGCGGACGCGGAAGCGCCGCAGCCGCGATTGCGGTCGACGGGGCGGCCATCGCCCTGGGCGGAAACCGTGCTAGTGACCGGCCCACCCGAGCACGCCGCGAGATCCCTATGCTGACCAATCCCTTCACCCGGACGCCCGCGAAGATCGCGGTGATCGGGTTGGGCTATGTGGGTCTGCCGCTGGCGGTGGCGTTCTCTGCCGAGCACGAGGTGGTGGGCTTCGACGTCAAGGCCGAGCGCATCTCCGAGCTGGCGGCGGGCGAGGACCGCACGCTGGAGGTCTCGGCCGCCGAGCTGGTCGCAGCCACAGGGCTCAAGCTGAGTTCGGACCCGGCCGACCTCGCGGGCTGCAACGTCTTCATCGTCACCGTGCCGACGCCCATCGACGCGGCGAAGCGGCCGGACCTCTCGGCCCTGATGGCCGCCAGCCGCACGGTGGGCGCCGCGATCGGCAAGGGCGGGCTGGTGATCTACGAATCCACCGTTTATCCGGGCGCCACCGAGGAGGACTGCGTGCCGGTGGTGGCCGAGGTCTCGGGCCTCGCCTTCAACCGCGACTTCTTCGCCGGCTACAGCCCCGAGCGGGCGAACCCCGGCGATCCGACCCACCGCCTGGCCAATATCGTCAAGGTCACCGCCGGCTCGACGCCGCAGGCCGCGGACTTCGTGGACGCGCTCTATTCGTCGGTGGTCACGGCGGGGACGCATCGCGCCAGCTCCATCCGGGTCGCCGAGGCCGCCAAGGTGATCGAGAACACCCAGCGCGACCTGAACATCGCCCTGATCAATGAATTCGCCCTGATCTTCCAGAGGCTTGGCGTGGACACCTCGGAGGTCCTGGCGGCTGCGGGGACCAAGTGGAACTTCCTGAACTTCCGCCCTGGCCTGGTCGGCGGCCACTGCATCGGGGTCGACCCCTATTACCTGACCCACAAGGCCGAGGCCCTGGGTTACCACCCCGAGGTGATCCTCGCCGGGCGGCGGATCAACGACGGCATGGGCCCCTATGTGGCGCGCCAGTTGATGGGCGAGATGGCCCGACGGGGAACGGCGGTGAAGGGCGCGCGGGTGCTGATGATGGGCCTGGCGTTCAAGGAGAACTGCACGGACCTGCGCAACACCCGGGTCATCGACATCGTCCAGGAACTGGGGTTAGCCGGGGCGAAGATCGACGTCTGGGACCCCTGGATCGACGCCGGCGAGGCGCGCCACGAATACGGCCTCGACCTGATCTCGGAGCCCGCGGCGGGCGCCTACGACGCCATCGTCCTGGCCGTGGCGCACCGGCAGTTCGTCGAGCTGGGCTCCGAGGCCATCCGGGCCTTCGGCGCGCCCAAGGCGGTGCTGTTCGACGTGAAGAGCATCCTGCCCAGGGACGCCGCGGACCTGAGGCTCTAAAGCAGGTCCTCGATGCGGATCGGCAGGTCTCGGACGCGCTTGCCGGTCGCGTGGAAGACGGCGTTGGCGACTGCGGCGTTCATGCCGACGATGCCGATCTCGCCGATGCCCTTGATCCCCAGCGGGTTCACCCGGCTGTCCTCCTCCGGGACGAAGATCACGTCGAGCTGGCCGATGTCGGCGTTCACCGGCACCAGGTAGTCGGCGAAGTTGGTGTTCACATAGCGGGCCGCGGCCGCGTCGATCTCGGTGGCCTCGTGCAGCGCCGAGGAGACGCCCCAGATGGCGCCGCCCATGAACTGGCTGTAGGCGGCCAGCGGGTTGACGACGGTCCCGGCGGCGAAGGCCGAGACGACGCGCGGCGTGCGGATCTCCCGGGTGCGCTGATGGATGCGCACTTCGATGAAATGGGCGCCGAAGGCGAAGGCGGTGACGTCCTTGCGCCCGGCGCCGCGGGACATGGCCATCTTGCCTTGATAGAGGCCGGCGGCGGCGTCCGGCGGCAGGCCTTCGGGCACGTTTTCCACATAGACCTCCAGGGCGCCGCCCGCGACGCGGGCGAGGGCCGTGGGCAGCGGCTCCGACTTGCCGCCGGGTCCCACGAGGGCGCCGGCCTGCAGCCTGAGTTGGGCGGGGTCGGCGCCGGCAAAGGGCCCGGCGTTGGCGCGCACCGCGGCCAGGGCGAGGCGGCTTCGAACCTCCTCGCAGGCTTTGGCGGCGGCGTTGGTGGTTGAGGCTGCGTTGTTGGAGCCGCCCGCGCCCGGGACGGGCGGCAGGTCGGAATCGCCCATTTGGACCGTGACGTCCCCCAGTCTCAGGCCGAGGCGGTCGGCGACGGTGATGGCCACCACCGTGTAGGCGCCGGTGCCGATCTCATGGCCGGCCATCTGGATGGTGGCTTTGCCCTGCGGCGTCAGCGACAGGCGCGCCGCGGCCGGGCCGATGTTGGAGGGATAGCAGGAGGTCGCGCAGCCGTAGCCGACCAGCCAGTCGCCGTCGCGCATCGAGCCGGGCTTGGGGCTGCGTCGCGCCCAGCCGAACTTCGCCGCGGCCTGGTCGAAGCACTTCATCAGCGAGCGGCTGGAGAACGGGAGGCCGTCGACGGGGTCGGTCTGGGTGTCGTTGATCCGCCGAAGCTCGACTGGATCCATGTCGAGGGCGTAGGCCAGCTCGTCCATGCCGCATTCGAGCGCGAACATGTAGGGCGTGTCCGGCGGAGCGCGCATGAACCCCGGGGTGTTGCGGTCGGCGTGGACGATGTTGACCTTCGTGGCGATGTTGGGGCTCGCATACATCCGCGCGGTCGTGGCCGTGCCGGAGACGCTGTACTTCGAGGGCCGCGAGGTGATCTCCCAGCCCTCATGGCTGACCGAGACCAGCTTGCCGCGGCGGTCGGCGGCGAGCTGGATATGGTGGCGGGTCTCCGCGCGGTAGGTGACGATGGTGAAGCCCTGGTCGCGGCCGGCGACCAGCTTGACCGGCCGTTTCAGGCGCCGGGCGGCGACCGCGATCCAGGCCGTGCGCGAGCTGGCCGTCCCGCGCGCGCCGAACCCGCCTCCGACGTAGCGCGAGACCGTCCGCACATTGGCGAGGTCCAGGCCGAGCTGTCGGGCCACGGCGGCCTTCAGGCCGTACATCGACTGGGTCGGTTCGTAGATGGTGAGCTTGGGTCCGTCCCAGACGCAGGTCGTCGTGTAGAGCTCCATGGGGTTGTGGTGCTGGGTCGGGGTCGAATAGCGCGCGTCGACCGTCACCGGCGCCCCGGCGAAGGCGGCTGCGGCGTCGCCCTTGGCCGGCGGCGGCGCCTCCGCGGAACTCTTCGGTTCGGTCTCTGCGCCGGGGCTGTCGAAGGTGGCGCTCGGGGCTTCGGTTTCGTAGTCGACAGCTACGCGGAAGGCTGCCTCGCGCGCCGCCTCGTAGCTGTCGGCGACGACCAGGCCGATGATCTGGCCGTCGTGCCAGATGCGGTCGCTCTCCATGGTGGTGGTGGTCGCACCTCCGTCGGGCCCGAGCGGCGGCTTGACCTCCGAGCCCACGCTGGCGTGCGTCAGGATATCGAGGACGCCCGGCACGGCGCGGGCGGCGTCGAGGCTCATGCCGCGCACCCGGCCGCGAGCGACGGCGCTGGTGACCAGGCAGGCGTAGGCGGGATTGGTCGGCGCCTCGTCCGATGCGAAACGAGCCTGGCCCGTGACCTTCAGCGCGCCCTCGATGCGGGTCGCGGGCTGGCCGATGCGATGGCCACGCAGGTTTCCGCTGTCGTCGGCCATGTTCAGGCCTCCAACCGGCCGGCCTCGAGCAGGGCGCGGACCACGGTGCGTTTGCCGAGCTCGATGCGGAAGGCGTTCTGGCCGTGGGCGCGGGCGCCGGCGAAGGCCGCCTCGGCGGCGGACCGCGCCGCGGCCTCGTCGAGCCGGCGGCCCTGAAGGCCCGCCTCCGCGTCGTGGGCGCGCCAGGGCTTGGCGGCGACGCCGCCCAGGCCGATGCGGGCGGCGCGCACGGTCCCGCCCTCGAGGTCGAGGGCGACCGCGGCGGAGGCGAGCGCGAACTCGTACGACTGGCGGTCGCGGATCTTCAGGAACAGGGAGCGGCGCGTCCAGGGTCCCGACGGGATGCTGAAGCCGGTGATCAACTCGCCCGGCTTGAGGCTGGTCTCGATGTGCGGGGTATCGCCCGGCAGACGGTGCAGGTCCTCGAAGGCGATCACGCGCCGGCCCGCGGGCCCCTCGACGTCGACGGTGGCGCCGAGCGCGGCCAGGGCGACGGCGAAGTCGCCGGGGTAGTTGGCTATGCAGCGGTCGCTGACGCCCAGCACGGCGAGCTTGCGGTTGACGCCGGCGAGGGCGGCGCAGCCGGATCCCGGATTGCGCTTGTTGCAGGCGGCCCAGCTCGTGTCGCGGAAGTAGGTGCAGCGGGTTCGCTGCAGGACATTGCCGCCAAGGCTGGCCATGTTGCGGATCTGCGGGCTGGCGGCGAGTTCCAGCGACTGGGCGATCACCGGGAAATCGCGGCGCACGGCGGGATGCTCGGCGGCGTCGGCCATGCGGACGAGGGCGCCCAGGCGCAGGTGGTCGCCCTCGACGGCGATCTCGCCGTGCTCGCGGGCCAGGGCGTTGATGTCGACGAGCGTGCCCGGCCGTATGACGTCGAGCTTCATCAGGTCGATCAGGGTGGTGCCGCCCGCCAGGTACTGGCTGTCGGCCGCCCCCGCGAAGGTCAGGGCTTGGGCGCGGTCGGCGGCGTGCTCGTAGCGGAACGGGCGCATCAGGCGCGCTCCATCCTGGCCGCGGCGTCGCGCACGGCGGCGACGATCTTGGGGTAGGCGGCGCAGCGGCAGAGGTTGCCGCTCATATATTCGCCGATCGCCGCATCGGTGCGGGCGTGGCCTTCCTGGACGCAGGCCACGGCGGACATGATCTGGCCGGGCGTGCAGTAGCCGCATTGGAAGGCGTCGTGCTCAATGAAGGCGGCCTGCATCGGGTGCAGGCCGCCGTCGCGGGCCAGGCCCTCGATGGTGGTCACCTGACGGCCCTGCACGGACGCGGCGAGGGTCAGGCAGGCGAGGACGCGACGGCCGTCGAGATGCACGGTGCAGGCGCCGCACTGGCCGTGGTCGCAGCCCTTCTTGGACCCGGTGAGGTCCAGGCGCTCGCGCAGGGCGTCGAGCAGGGTGGTGCGCGGGTCCAGCGACAGGCGGTGGTCACGCCCGTTGACGGAAAGGGTGATGTCCATGTGCGGGCTGCCTTCCGGTGGCGCATGGCGCGGCTCCGGTTTCCGAGCGCCGGCCGCAACCAGGGGCAGGGCGGCGGCCCCGGTCGCGCCCGTAAGCAGGCCCCGCCGGCTGGGGCCCCGCCCGGGTCCAGTATCGCGCGCCATCCGTCCCTCGTGCGTGGTCTCGGGGCTCAAACCCACGCCGCGCTGGGGCGGTTCCGGTCAGGCGGCGTAGTACTCGCGGTACCAGTCGACGAAGGCGCCGATGCCGACCTCGATGGGGGTCGAGGGCGCATAGCCGAGGGCGGCCTTGGTCTCGGTCACGTCGGCTTCGGTGCGCGCCACGTCGCCCGGCTGCATGGGCAGGAGGTTGAGCTCGGCCTTCATGCCGAGCTTCTGTTCGAGCACCTCGATGTAGCGCATCAGTTCGACGCGCCGGCTGTTCCCCAGGTTGAGTACGCGCCAGGGCGCGACGCCGCTGGTCGCCGGGTCGGGATGAGCCGGGTCCCAGCCCGCGTTGACTTGAGCCGGGCGGTCGATGGCGGCCACCAGGCCGTCGACGATGTCGGCGACGTAGGTGAAGTCGCGCTGCATTTTTCCCTGGCCGTAGACGTCGATAGGGCGGCCCGCGAGGATCGCCTCGGTGAACTTGAACAGCGCCATGTCCGGGCGGCCCCACGGCCCGTAGACGGTGAAGAAGCGGAAGCCCGTCGAGGGGATGCCGAACAGGTGCGAATAGGCATGGGCCATCGCCTCGTTGGCGATCTTGGTCGCCGCGTAGAGGGTGATCGGGTGGTTCGCCCCGTTGTGCACGCTGAAGGGCAGGTTGCCGTTGGCGCCATAGACCGAACTGGTGGAGGCGTAGACCAGGTGCCTCGGCTGCACGGACCGGCAGCCCTCGAGGATGTTGAGGAAGCCCACCACGTTGGAGTCGACGTAGGTGCGCGGGCTTTCCAGGCTGTAGCGGACGCCGGCCTGGGCCGCGAGATTGACCACGACCTCGGGTCGGGCCTCGGCGAAGACGGCCTCCACGCCCTTCCTGTCGGCGAGGTCGACCTTGGCGTGGCGATAGCCGGCCTCCCGTTCCAGGATCGCCAGGCGCGCCGCTTTCAGCGCCGGGTCGTAGTAGGCGTTGAGATCGTCCAGGCCCACGACCTCCTCGCCGCGCTCGAGCAGGCGGCGCGCCAGGTGGAAGCCGATAAAGCCGGCCGAGCCGGTGACCAGGATCGCCATTCCATCCTCGATTTGCGCAGGGCCCAGGGACCGAGCCCCGCTGTGCCACCTTGGGGGCAGAAGTTCAAACGGCCCCTCGACCCGTCGCGACGTGGCTCGACTCTGCCGTAGGGCGATTTAGAACTACGCCATCCAGTTCACGGGGGCGTCATGAAGATTTCCACTCTGCTGGCGGCGGCGGCCGTCACGGTCGCCGGCCTGTCGTCCGTGCAGGCGGCCGCCAAAACGCCGATCACCCATGAGGCCTTGTGGATGATGAAGCGCGTCGGCGCGCCCGAGGTCAGCCCCGACGGCAAGTGGGTGGTTTTCTCGATCTCGGAGCCGTCCTACGAGGCGGACAAGGCGGTCAGCGACCTCTGGCTCGTCCCGACGGCGGGCGGAGCCGCCCCCAAGCGGCTGACCAACACCAAGGCCGCCGAAGGCGGGGTCGTCTGGTCTCCGGACTCGACCAGGATCGCCTTCACCACCAAGCGGGAGGGCGATGAGGTCGACCAGGTCTATGTGCTGGACATCCTCGGCGGCGGCGAGGCGCGCCGGATCACCAGCCTCTCGACGGCCGCGACACGCCCCCAATGGCGGCCCGACGGCCAGGCGATCCTGTTCGAGACCATGGTCTATCCCGGCGCGACGGACGACGAGGCCAACAAGAAGGCGATCGCCGCCAAGAAGGCCCGGAAATACAACGTCCGCACCTACGAACACTTCCCCATCCGCTACTGGAACGAATGGCTGGACGAGCGGATGCCGGCCATCGAGGTGGTGGGCCTGGAGCCGGGCGCGAAGCCCAGGGACATCCTGTCGCCGACCAGGCTCGCCCACACGCCGGGCTTCTCGGGACCCGAGGGCGAGACCAGCATCTCGCTGTCGCCGGTCTGGAGCCCGGACGGTAAGGAGGTGGTGTTCTCGGCCACGGTGGAACGCTGGAACTCGGCGTTCAGCGAGGTGAACTACCAGCTCTACCGCCTGCCGGTGGACGGCGGCGAGGCCGCGCCGATCACGCCCGCCAAGGGCGGGTTCCGCGCGCCGACCTTCAGCGCCGACGGCAAGAGCCTCTACTTCGGTTACGCGCCGCGGACCGAGGAGATCTACAACCTCGCGCGGTTCTCCAAGGTCGCCTGGCCGGCCGGCGGCGAGATCACGACGGTCGCCAAGGACTTCGACCGCGAGCCGGAGCGGTTCCAGATCACGCCGGACGGCAAGACCGCCTACATCCTGGTCCCCGAGGCCGGGAAGACCGACCTCTACAGCGTGCCGACCGCCGGCGGGAAACCGAGCCTGGTCATCGAGCCGGCCACGGGCGGCTATGGCGGGCTGACCATCCCGCAGAAGGCCGCCAAGCCGCTGCTGATCGCCAACTACGGCAGTTCGGTCAGCCCCGAGGAGATCGTGCGCATCGATCCGGCGGCCAAGACCCACGCCAACCTGACCAACATCGACACCGCCGAGGCGGCGACCTTCGATTGGCAGCCGCCGCAGCACTTCTGGTTCACCAGCGCCGGCGGGCGGCAGATCCACAACATGATCATCCTGCCGCCGAACTTCGATCCGTCGAAGAAGTACCCGCTACTGGTCTTCATCCACGGCGGCGCGGCCAGCATGAACACCGACTCCATCGGCCTACGGTGGAACTACCACCTGCTGACCGCGGCCGGGTACGTGATGCTGATGACCGACTACACCGGCTCGACCGGCTTCGGGGAGAAGTTCGCGCAGGCGATCAAGCTCGACCCGCTGAAGACACCCGGGCTGGAGATCGACCAGGCGGTCAACGAGGCGCTGAAGCGCTATCCCTATATCGACGGCGGCAGGATGTGCGCGCTGGGGGCCAGCTACGGCGGCCACTTGGTGAACTGGCTGGAGGCCACCACCACCCGCTACAAGTGCCTGGTCAGCCATGCCGGCGAAGTGGACCTGGAAAGCCAGTGGGGCATGAGCGACGGGATCTACAACCGCGAGGTCACCAACGGCGGCCCGCCCTGGGAGGGCAACCCGGTCTGGCGGGACCAGAGCCCGATCACCTACGCCAAGAACTGGAAGACCCCGATGCTGCTGTCGATCGGCGAGCGCGACTTCCGCGTGCCGATCGGAAACACGCTGGAGAACTGGTCCACCCTGCAGCGCATGAAGGTGCCGAGCCGCCTGCTGGTCTGGCCCGACGCCTGGCACTGGATCCTGAAGCCCGAGGACAGCCGCCATTTCTATCAGGAGGTGGACGTCTGGCTCGCCCACTACCTCAAGGACGGCCCTGCGCCGCCCGCGCCAGGCACGATGAAGTGATGCTCGGAACTGCGGTCTTGCGGCGCCGAATGTCGTAGCTTTGCGTTAAGGGCGTGGGCCGTCCCGAATCTATGGCCCGTGGTATGCAGGCGGAGTTTCTGCATTTAGAAGACTGTTCAAATTTGACCGCTTCGGAAGCGCAATCCGCGGCGGGGAGTGGGGCCAGGGAGCGTCCAAGTATGACCCAACGCATCGTCCCGGGGCTCGAGCCCGCGCCGACGAAACACGCGAAGCTTCTGCAATGGGTTCGCGAAATCGCCGCGCTGACCGAGCCTGACCGGGTGCGCTGGTGCGACGGATCGGAACAGGAATGGACGGAGCTGACGGACGAGCTGGTCGCGGCCGGCACGCTGAAGCGGCTGAACCCGGCCAAGCGCCCGAACTCGTTCTACGCCGCGTCCGACCCGCGTGACGTGGCTCGCGTCGAGAGCCGCACCTTCATCTGCTCCGACACTCCCGAGGAGGCCGGCCCGACCAACAACTGGCTCGACCCGACGGAGATGCGGGCCGACCTGAAGGACCTGTTCAAGGGCTGCATGAAGGGCCGCACGATGTATGTCGTGCCGTTCTGCATGGGGCCGCTCGGCTCGAAGATCAGCGCCATCGGCGTAGAGATCACGGATTCGGCCTACGTCGCCGTATCCATGAAGATCATGACGCGGATGGGCCAAGCCGCCCTCGACCAGCTCGGCGAGGACGGCTTTTTCGTTCCGGCCGTGCACTCGGTGGGCATGCCGCTCGCGGAGGGCGTCGAGGACGTCGCCTGGCCGTGCAACGAGATCAAGTACATCGTCCATTTCCCCAAGACGCGGGAGATCTGGTCCTACGGCTCGGGCTACGGCGGCAACGCGCTGCTGGGCAAGAAGTGCTTCGCGCTGCGGATCGCCTCGGTGATGGCCCGCGACGAGGGCTGGTTCGCCGAGCACATGCTGATCCTGAAGCTGACCTCCCCGCAGGGCGAAGTCCGCTACATCTCCGCGGCCTTCCCCAGCGCCTGCGGCAAGACCAACATGGCGATGCTGCAACCGACGCTGGCCGGCTGGAAGGCCGAGACCATCGGCGACGACATCTGCTGGATGCGCTTCGGCGACGACGGCCGGCTCTATGCGGTCAATCCTGAGGCGGGCTTCTTCGGCGTGGCGCCGGGCACCGGCGAGACCACCAACAAGAACGCGGTCGCCGCCCTGCACGCCAACTGCATCTTCACCAACGTCGCCCTGACCGACGATGGCGACGTCTGGTGGGAGGGTCTCACCGACGAGGCGCCGGCCCACCTGACCGACTGGCGCGGCAAGGACTGGACGCCGGAGAGCCTGGAGCCCGCGGCCCATCCGAACGCTCGCTTCACCGTCCCGGCCGAACAGACCCCGGTGATCGCCCCGGAATGGGAAGATCCGGCCGGTGTGCCGATCTCGGCCATCCTGTTCGGCGGGCGTCGCGCCTCGGCGGTGCCGCTGGTCAACGAGGCGCGCGACTGGGCGCACGGGGTGTTCATGGCCTCCAATGTGGCCTCCGAGGGCACGGCGGCGGCGGAGAACGCCATCGGCGAGCTGCGGCGCGACCCCTTCGCCATGCTGCCCTTCGCCGGGTACAACATGGGCGACTACTTCGCCCACTGGCTCGAGATGGGCGCCAAGGCCAAGGACCCGGCCAAGCTGCCGCGCATCTACTTCGTCAACTGGTTCCGCAAGGATGAGCGCGGCAAGTTCGTCTGGCCCGGCTATGGCGAGAACAGCCGCGTCCTGAAGTGGATCGTCGAGCGGCTGGAAGGCCGCGCCGAGGCGGTGGACACGCCCATCGGCCTGCTGCCCGCGCCGGGCAGCCTGGACGTCTCGGGCCTGGGCCTCAGCCAGGCGCAGATGGACCTGCTGCTGACCGTCGACGCGGAAATCTGGCGGCAGGAGGCGGCCCTGGTGCCGGCCTTTTACGAACGCTTCGGCGAGCGCCTGCCCGCGGCCCTGTGGGCCGAGCTGGACACCCTGGTGACCCGCCTGGGCGAGCCGGCCGCCCGCAAGTCGGCGATGGTGGCGGCGGAGTAGCCACCCGCTGTCATCCCGAAGGCCGCGCACGCGGCTGTCCGGCACCCATACGCGCGATCGGCTCCGACCGCTCGCGGTGGCGACGCCGCGAGCTATTCTGAGAGCTTAGGGCCTATGGGTCCCGGTCTTCGCGCGCCGCGAAATCGGGATGACAATGCTAGCCGTTGGCGACGACGCGCAGGGTGGGCGCGCTGCCGGGCCGTTCGCCGCGGATCTGGGCGACCAGGTCGAAGAGGGCGCGGCGCACGCCATCGACGTCGCCGCGGTCGGCCAGGGCCTCGATCTCTTCCAGGTGCGCCGTGGAGATGCGCAGGGGCGAGTTGGAGACCACTTCCAGCACCTTGTGCGCGCAGGGCAGCGACCGTTCGGTCTCGTCCAGCAGGGCCTCGGTGAGCTTCTCGCCGGGGCGCAGGCCGGTGATCTCGATCTCGATCTCCTTGCCGGGCGTGCGGCCGGAGAGGGCGATCATCTGGCGGGCCAGGTCCATGATCCGCACCGGCTCGCCCATCTCCAGCAGGAACAGGCGGGCCTCGCGGCCCTCGCCCTCGGCGCAGGTGGCCGTGGCGTGGAGGACGAGCTGGCTCGCCTCGGGGATCGTCATGAAGAACCGCTCCATGTCCGGGTGGGTCACGGTCACCGGGCCGCCGCGCTCGATCTGCGACTTGAAGATCGGCACCACCGAGCCGCCGGAGCCGAGGACGTTGCCGAACCGCACGGCGGAGAAGCGCGCGCCCTGGCCGGCGGTCTGCTGGGCCTGGATGACGCTTTCGGCCAGGCGCTTGGTGGCGCCCATGACATTGGTGGGGTCGACGGCCTTGTCGGTGGAGATCAGCACCATCTGGCCCGCGCCGCTGCTCTTGCAGGCCTCGGCCACGTTCCAGGTGCCGATGACATTGGTGAGCACGCCCTCGCAGGGGTGCTGCTCCACCATGGACACGTGCTTCAGGGCCGCGGCGTGGAACACCAGGTCCGGGTGCTCGCCGTGGAAGGTCTGGGTGACGCGCGCGGCGTTGCGCACGTCGCAGAGCACGGCCTGGCGGGACATGTGCGGGAAGGTCTCGGCCATCTCGCGGTCGATCTCGAAGAGCGAAGTCTCGGAGAAGTCGAGCAGGGTCAGGTGGGCGCAGTGAAAGGCGGCGACCTGGCGGCAGAGCTCGGCGCCGATGGAGCCGCCGGCGCCGGTGACCAGCACGCGGCGGCCGCGGATGAGGGCGCCGATGGCGTCGCGGTTGAGCTCGATGGGCTCGCGGGCCAGCAGCTCCTCGATGTTGATGTCGCGCATCGGCAGCAAGGTGACGCCGTCATGCTGGGCGAGCTCGACGATGGAGGGCAGGCGGAGCAGGCGCAGGCCGTCGGTCTTCAGCCGGCCGAGCTGGTCGGCGGTGAGGCCCTTCAGGCGGCCCGGCTCCTCGAGGAACAGGATGGCGCGCGGATAGCGGTTCCAGCGGCGCAGGTCCGCCAGGGCCTCGTCGAGGTTTTCGAGGCTTTCGATCACGCAGACGCCACGCACCTGCTGGCCCACGTCGCGCGGATCGGCGCCGACGATGCCGACGGGCGTATAGGTGCGGTCGTGGCTGCGGGCCATGTCGCGCAAATAGCTGTCGGCCAGCGCCGGCGGGCCGATCAGCAGCAGGGACGGCGATTGGGTGATCCGATCGGCCACGGTCTTGAGCGGCGAGAAGCTGTCCAGCGCATGCTCATGCAGGGCGCGGCGAAGGATCCGCACGCCCATGGAGCTCACCATCTGGAACATCGGGGCGAGCAGCAGGGTTGAACGGGGCAGGCCGCGCCCGCGGTCGATGATGAAGACCCAGATAAGGAAGACCCCGACCGTCAGGACCGCGATGCGGGCCAGAACCAGGGCGTCGGGGATCGAGGCGTAGCGCCACGGCGACAGCTCGCGGCGGAACAGCATGCTGAAGCCGCCCGCGAGGGCGGCGTAGAGCACGGTGAGCTGTACGAGGTTCAGCGACGGCAGGCTGGTGACGACGTCGAGCGAGGGCGTCGAGGACGAGGCGACGGAATAGGCGAGGGTGAAGGCGATCGCGGCCAGGATCACGTCGGCGACGATGGTCTGGGCTCGAAAAGCCATCCGCTCCATGCGCCGCACTCCGTTAGCTCTTCGAATCGTCAACATAGACCCGGGTATGCGACCGTCTACCTAAAGTGGCGGGATAAAGTGTTACCGCGAGGGGTGTTGCACGCCGCGCACATTTTGTGCGCATCCGCGAAGCGGCCGGACATTAGAAAGCGGCGACCTTCGATGCAATGGAAAAGCCGCCGCCCGCGAGGACGACGGCTCTCCGGCGGCCCTTTTTGGGGCGCGCGGATCCTAGAACAGGACGCCGGTCTCGATCATGGCGCGGGTCTGTTCGCTCTTGTTGAAGAACTTGCCGAATTCCGAGCCGACGGTTCCCGAGTCGATCTTGGTGTAGGCGAGCTCGCCGCGCACGAAATAGGTCTTGAACTGGAAGGTCGGCGTCAAGGTGAAGGACCAGGCGTCGCTCTTCGGCCCGTAGAGCAGGGCGACCTGGGAGCCCGAGGAGGAGATGTACTCCACGCGGCCGGCCAGGTTGAACATCGGGGTGAACGAGTATTTGCCCAGCACCGCCGCGCCGAAGGTCGAGGCCGAGCCCGGCAGGCCGAAGGACACGTCCTTGGGCGTCGTCGTGTACTGCAGGTACGGGTTGATCATCCATTTGTCCTCGGTGTGAGTCCAAAGGAGGTTCCAGACCGTGCCGTTGTTCTGCGCCACCGGCGTGACGAAGGTCGACCGCGAGGTCTTGTCGAAATTGCCGGAGCCCGCCACCGCCACGGTGTCCTTCATGGTCACGGCATAGCTGACCAGACCCGAGACCGTGGAGTAGTGGTCGGAGTAGTAGCCGTCGTTCAGCGAGCCGGAGACGGTCAACGGGCCCTTGGCGTAGTTCACCTGGATGCCGCGGCTGATGGCCGGCTCCTGGTTCCAGAGCAGCCCGCGGTTGATGTTCAGGTTCTCGAAGCTGAAGGTGTATTCGGCGCCGATCAGGGTCGGCAGCTTGCCGATCAGGACGCTCCATTCGGCCGTCGGCTGGAGCTTCAGATAGGCCACCGGCACATATTTGTAGGTGTCCTCGGTCAGGCGGTTGGTCGTGGCGACCGGCGTCCCCAGCGAGGGGAAGTTGTACTCCCCAGCCTGGACGTAGAACTGCACCACGCCATCCGTCTTCTGGATCTCGAGCTGCAGGTTGGAGATGTCGCCCTTGCGTTTCTGGCTGGCGGCCGGCGCGGCGGTCTGGGACATGCCGAAGGCCGAGACCTGGCCGCTGAGGTAGATCTTGCCCAGCGGACCCCAGTCCATGTTCAGAGGGTCGGCGTTCGACGAGAGCGAGGCCGACATGGCCGGCGTGGAGAGCGCCGTCGGCCCGGCCGGGGCCGCAGCCGCGGCGGCCGGAGGCGTGTCGTCGGCGCGAGCTGCGCCGGCCGCCGCCAGAGACAGGGCCGCGACACTCGTCAGCCAGGCGATCTTGATGGCCTTCATTGATATATCCCCTTTTCCCCGGCCTGTGCTGTCCAGTTTGACTGGATCCGACCGTGCGCGGACATCGTCGCGGGCCGACCCTCGAGATCAACGGTCGCCATCCGGGTACGGCCGTGCTTGCGGGCCCTGATCAATGTTTGGGCGCCTGAGGGGGCGGGCGCCATCCATTCGGGCGCCGCGAAGCGCCGGGAGGCGCGGAGATCGCCGGCCGGCCGCGTGGTCGGCCGCTGTCGTCAGCGGGCGACTTGCGGGGCGAAGCCCAGATGCAGGCCGCCGTCGACCAGCAGGGTCTCGCCGGTTACGTGCCGCGAGGCCCTGGAGGCCAGGAAGACGGTGGAGACGGCGATGTCGTCGGGCGTCGAGGCGACCCGAAGCGGCGTGCTGGCCGCCGCATTGGCGCGGATGCGGTCGACCGCGGCCTCCGGGAGGCCCTTGCCGAACCAGGGCGTGTCGATGAAGCCGGGACAGACCGCGTTGACCCGGATCCTGGGGCCCAACGCACGGGCGAGAGAGAGCGTCATGGTGGTCAAGGCGCCCTTGGACGCGGCGTAGGGAACAGACGAGCCGTTGCCGACGACGCCCGCGATCGAGGCGGTGTTGACCACCGCGCCGGGCTGCGGCGCGGCCTCCAGCAGGGTCCGGCAGGCGCGGACCATCTGGAAGGCCCCCACGACATTGATCGCATAGAGGTCGAGGAAATCCTGGCCGGACACCGCGTCGAGGTCGGCGTGGTTGGCGAACCGGGTCGTGCCGGCGTTGTTGAACAGGGCGTCGACGCGGCCGAAGGGCTCGGCGGCCGCGGCGATCTTGCGGCAATCGGCGTCGGACGCCACGTCGCCCTGGACGATCACGGCCTTGGCGCCCTCGGCCTCCACGAGGCGGGCGGTCTCCTGGGCCTCGGCCTCGCTGCGGGCGTAGTTGATCACCACGGCCTTCGCGCCCTGGCGGGCGGTCTCCACGGCGATCGAGCGGCCGAGGCCGGTCGAGGCGCCTGTCACCACCACCACGAAGTCTTCGCAAGCGCCGCCGGACATGATCGCCTCCACCTGGTTTTGCGGGCTTGATAGCGACAAGCCGGCCGGCTGTCTCGGTTGCGGGCGCCTCCCGCGAGGGCTAAAGCCGCGCGCATGGACGAGACCCGCCTGACCCAGCTTGGCCGCGAGGTGCGCGGCTTCGCGAGCCCCGACGAGGCGGTGCTGGAACGCGTGGCCAACCCGCAGGCCGACACCCTGTACCTGGCGCGGTTCGTGGCGCCCGAGTTCACCTCGCTCTGCCCGGTCACCGGCCAGCCGGACTTCGCCCATCTGGTGATCGACTACGCCCCGGGCGAGTGGCTGATCGAATCGAAGTCGCTGAAGCTCTACCTGACCTCGTTCCGCGACCACGGGGCGTTCCACGAGGACTGCACCGTGGCGATCGGGCGGCGGATCGTCGCCGTCGCCGAACCGCGCTGGCTGCGTATTGGCGGGTACTGGTTTCCACGCGGCGGCATCCCGATCGACGTGTTCTGGCAAAGCGGCCCGCCCCCGGAAGGCTTGTGGCTGCCCGACCAAGGCGTGGCGCCCTATCGTGGACGGGGCTGAGTCTCGCGATCAGCAACTGGATTGGGCGTGGCCCCAGTTCGGATCCCCAAACTACTGAGGTTCGGGCCAGTTAAACTTTCCTGCTCGGCGTTTATTCTAGGAAATCCTATCGAAATCAGATGAGGACTGCGGGTGGGCGATTCTCCTCTGAGGGGAAAAGCCGCGGCTGCTGTCGATCCGCCGCTTCGGGCTTTGCAAATCCGTTAATCGCGCCTATAACCGGAGCGCCCATCTCTCCTCGGGCGTGTCACCTCAGGCCGGACGGCGCCTCGCGCCGCCCGGCCGTTGTGTTTTCAGGGCCTCAGGATCCGTTCCTGGCCCCTCTCACCCCAGCGAAACCCGGGCCGCGGCCATGGCCGCCTGAGACGGCGCGGCGCGTCGCGACGGCGCCCGTCGAGTGCAGGCCCCGAACATCCGAGCTCGAAGGCTCCAGCCCGGCCGAGGCGCCAAGGACGGTCCGCGCGAAAAATTCGAGCGCGTGTCGTGAGGCCCGCCGGTCGTTCGTCCTCGGGATACGAAGACCCGGAGAGAGGCAATGCGGAAGACGACCGCCATGACCCGTGTCACGCTGAACGGCGTCATGCCGTCGCGCGGAGCGCCCCGATGAGCCCCACCATCACCGCCTTCGAACGATCTCCCGATCGCGGCAGGGGACTGGCGCGTGACATGCGCGTTCGCTGGGCGTTTGAGGAAGTTGGCCAGCCTTACGACGTCCGTCTGCTTTCGTTCGGTGAAATGAAGGAAGCCGCGCATCGTGCGCTCCATCCTTTCGGGCAGATCCCGACCTATGAAGACGGCGATCTCGCGCTGTTCGAGTCGGGCGCCATCGTGCTCCATATCGCCGAGCGCCACGCGGGCCTGCTGCCGGACGATGCGAACGCCCGGGCGCGGGCGATATCATGGATGTTCGCCGCCCTAAGCACGATGGAGCCGCCGATCGTAGATCGCACAACCGCCATTCTCGTGGAGCGCGACAGGACCTGGCACGAGCAGCGCCTTCCCCTTGTCGAGGATCGCATCCGCGGTCGGCTTGGCGAACTTTCCGATCGCCTTGGCGACGCCGACTGGCTCGACGGTGAGTTCAGCGCCGGTGATCTGCTGATGGTGTCGGTGCTGCTCAGGTTGAGCGGATCGGGCATTTTGGAGGAATATCCGAACCTCTCTGCCTATCTCGCCCGCGGCGAGGCGCGGCCCGCCTACCAGCGTGCTTTCGCCGCGCAGTTGGCGGTTTTCACCGCCGCATCCGGCGGCTCGCGCGGGGCGCCCATCAGGACGAAGCCGGCCATCCGCTCCGCGCCTGAGAGCCCCAAGATGACCTGAGAGCCCCAGGATGATGGGACACGATGCTCATCCCCATGCCTGCGGCCGCAATTCTCTCTGGGGAGAGGTGTCGTGTCCCTGTATTCCGGCTGGACCGACTGGCCCATAAGCGGAACCTGGCATCGTTCCGAAGGGGCGGCTTCATGCGGGCGCTCGATGCGCGAGGCCTGCCGGCTGCCTCTGGCGATCTCATTCCCAGCCTCCTGATCGCGGCGTATACTTCGGTGGCATTCAGAGCGCGCGCTCCTTGCGGGCGGCATCGGAGCAGGGCCCCTGGGTCGATGCCGCTCGCATGGATCAACTCGACTTAGAGACACGCCGACAGCGCGACTTTACCAGAACTGGCCAAGGTTAAGCTGGCGGCAGGAGGTGAAGCGGCAGGAGGTGAAAATGGCGACGAACGGCGGTTCCATGCGATGCGCCGGGGGCGTTCTCGGTCAGCACCGTCACATTTGCGCTTTCTTCAACAGCGCCGACGAGGAGCACAGGGTGCTTCGCTCGTTCATCAAAGAGGGCTTTGAGCGGGGGGACAAAGCTTGCCACCTCGTGGACCCTGATCTGCGGGAAGATCATCTCAGGCGACTCGCCGACGCCGGCATTGACGTGGCGCAGGCGATGGATACGGGCCAGCTCGAACTGCGGCGCTGGCAGGACACTTACCTGCGTGACGATCGCTTCGATCAAGATGCGATGCTCGCCTTGATCGAAGAGGTGCTCCAGTCGGGGGCGGCTTCCGGTTATCCGCTTACGCGGTTGGTGGCGCATATGGAATGGGCGCTGCGCGACAACCCAGGCGTGGGCGACCTGGTGGAATATGAGACACGCCTCAATTACCTGCTTCCCAAATATGCTGATCCGGTGATCTGCGCCTATGACCTGTCGAAGTTCAGCGCCAGCGTGGTGATGGACGTCATGCGGACTCACCCGGTCGTGATTGTCGGAGAAGTGCTGCACGAGAATCCGTACTTCGTTCCCCCAGACCAGCTTCTGCTCGAACTCCGGGAGCGAGGCGGGTCCGCACGAATGCAATAATCACGAGGGAGCGCCAATGGGTCCCGAGCCCGATGTGCTTCGGCTGCAAAGAGCACTCCGAGACCTCGTGGCGCTGTCGAGCGTCCCAGCGGCGTGGGTCGGAAGAGAACCGCCTGCCATCGCTTCCGGGCTCGCCGATGTGCTGGTCAATACGTTGTATCTCGACTTCGCTTTCGTTCGTTTGTCCGGCCCCGGCGGGGGCGCCGCGGTCGAAATCGCGCGTGGAAGCGCATGGCGCGCATTTCCGGAATGGCGGCAGCAGTATTTCGCCGCCCACGGCCGCCTGTCGCGCACGGAAGTCGTCGCCGACATCCGCGGCGGCGCGCAGGGAGGCTGCGGCATTGTCATTCCCGTCGGGATTGACGGCGAGAGCGGTCTGGTTGCGGCGGCGTGTGATCGCGCGGGCTTTCCCACCGAAACCGACCAACTGCTGCTCTCCGTGGCGGCGAACCATGCCGCGACGGCCTTTCGGATGGCGGACCTCGTTCACAATCACCGCAGCGCCGAGGAAGCGTTACGCGAGAGCGAGCGCCAGCTTCGCAAAGCCCGCGACGAACTCGAGATGCGAGTGGCGGAGCGGACCATCGAATTACAACGCAGCGAGGCCTACTTGGCCGCAGCGCAGCGGCTAAGCCATACGGGCAGTTTTGGCTGGGATGCTTCCAGCGGGAAACTGTCCTGGTCGGAGGAAACCTTTCGAATCCTGGAATGCGACCGAGACGATCAGCCGACAGTAGAGTTCATTTTACAACGAACGCATCCGTACGACAGAGCGCGTGTTCAGAAAACAATAGATCTCGCAACGCAGGGCAAAAAACATCTCGACTTTGAACACCGGTTGCTGATGCCAGATGGAAGAATCAAGAATATTCATATAGTAGGCCATCCTGTGTTCGACGAATCCGGCGAATTCTTTGAATTCGTGGGAACCGCGATGGATGTGACCGAGCGCCGGCGGGCGGAGGAAGAACGGCAGGCGCTGGCGCACGCCAACCGCGTCGCGACCATGGGGCAGCTCACCGCCTCGATCGCGCACGAGGTCAAGCAGCCGATCGCCGCGACGGTGGTGAATGCTCAGGCGGCGCTGCGCTGGCTCGGCGCCCAGCCGCCGGAGCTGGAGGAAGTGCGGCAGGCGCTTGAGCGCGTCGCCGGGGACGGCCTGCGCGCCAGCGAGGTGATCGACCGGATCCGGGCCCTGGTCGAAAAGGCGCCCCCACGCAAGGAGGCCCTGGCGCTCAACGAAGTCATCTGCGAGGTCATCGTCCTGCTCCATGGCGAGGTGGTGAAGCACGGCATCGCGGTGCAGACCCAGCTAGCCGAAGGCCTGCCGCGCATCCAAGGGGATCGGGTGCAATTGCAGCAGGTGATTCTGAACCTGATCCTCAACGCCATCGAGGCGATGCGCGGCGTAGGCGAAGGGGCGCGCGAGTTGCGGGTCAGCACTGTGAAGGCCGACGCGGGCGGCGTGCTGGTCGCGGTGCGGGATACGGGTCCCGGGTTGGATCCCGTCAAGCTCGAGCGGCTGTTCGAGGCGTTCTACACGACCAAGCCCGGCGGCCTGGGCATGGGCCTTTCCATCTGCCGCTCGATCGTCGAGGCCCACGGCGGGCAATTGTGGGCGGACGTGAACACGCCGCAGGGCGCCGTCCTACAGTTTGTCGTGCCGCGCGGCGCACCGGAGGTTCAGCCGGAGCAACCGCCGCCATTGGTCGCGACCACCGCGGGTCCGGTCGGAGGTTAATTGCCAGGCAACGCGAACCCGGCGCTAGCTTGACCTGCGGCGCCTTGCCGAGGTCGAGGCGGCCGGCCGGCCGGTGAACGCGCTCATCGCCGCGAGACAGACGGACTGGCGCGCGGAAGGCGGGGCTAGCCGGCGTCGCGCCAGCGGCTGACCAGCGCGGCGACATCGGGGCGTTCGCGCTCCATCGGCGGCTCGCGCGGGGTGCCCATCAGGACGAAGCCGGCCACTCTCTCCGCCCCGGAGAGCCCCAGGATGGCGTTGGCCTGGGCGTCGTAGGCGTACCAGTCGGTGATCCAGTTCGCGCCATAGCCGAGGGCCTGGGCGCCGTAGAGCAGGGTCGTGCAGGCGGCGCCGGCCGACAGCTCCTGCTCCCAGGCGGGGATCGGCGCTTCCCGAGGCGAGGCGATGACTGCCACGCAGAGCGGCGGAATCTTCAACTTGGCGAGCTTGGCGGCGGCGGTCGCGTCGTCGCGCGAGAGGGCCAGCGCCTCGAGGCGCGCGGCGAAGGCGGCCTTGGCCTGTCCATCGAGGATCACGAAGCGCCAGGGGGCGAGCTTTCCGTGGTCCGGAACCCGCGCGGCCAGGCGCAGGAGGATGTCCAGCTCATCGGCGCTGGGCGCCGGCGCATTGAGGGTCACGGCGGAGGCCGAGCGGCGGGTCGCCAGGAATCGGAGCACCTCGGGCGCCGGCGCCTGGGGGACGGGCGCGCCGAATTGGGGGGCAGGCGGCAGGGCGACGGTCACGGGAGGCCTCGCGGGCTTTAAGAAGACGATAGGATGGCTCCTTTATGGGTGCGCCCGCCCGCACCGCAAGGAGAGGCGCCGAGCATGGCCGACAAACCCGCCTGGCTGCGGCCGCACGGCGAGCCATGGAAGCCCGGGGTCGAGCGCCTGGCGTTCGAGAGCGACTGGATCCAGGTGATCGAGCAGACGGCCATCGCGCCCACGGGCAGGGCCTCGCCCTATGGGATGGTGCGGTTCAAGAACCTGGCCGTGGCGGTGATGCCGATCCACGAGGACGGGACGGTGGTGCTGGTCGGCCAGCACCGGTTTCCGCTGGGCGACTATAGCTGGGAGCTGCCGGAAGGCGGCGCGCCGCTGGACGAGGATCCGCTGGAGGGCGCCAAGCGCGAACTGGCCGAGGAGACCGGCCTGGCGGCGGCCGAGTGGCGCGAGGTGCTGCGCACCCAGCTTTCCAATTCGGTCACCGACGAGCGGATGGTCGGTTACCTGGCGCTGGGGCTTTCCCAGGCCGCCGCGGCCCACGCGGCCGACGAGACCGAGGCGATCGCCCTGGCCCGCGTGCCGTTCCGCGAGGCGCTGGAGGCGGCGATGGCCGGATACCTTCCCGACATGCTGACGGTGGCGATGCTGCTGCGGGGCTACCATATGGCTCGGGAAGGGTCTTTGCCGGGCGCGCTGGGGCGCGCCATGCTAGGATAGGGGAAACGCCTCATGGGGCGGGAGGACCAGATGAGCCAGCAACGCCTGGAAGTCGTGAACCCGGCCAATGCGCCGCCGGTGTGGGCGGCGCTGCGCAACGAGGCCGAGGCCGCGGGCCAGAAGGAGGCGGCGCTGGCCAGCCTGCTGGCGGCGGTGATCCTGAACCACAAGACGCTGGGCGGGGCCTTGTCCTACCAGCTCGCGCGCAAGCTGGGCGACCAGGAGCTGCGGGCGATGAGTATCCGCGAGATCGCGGAGGACGCCTATGAGGCCAATCCAGGCCTGGTCTCCACGGCGGAAGCCGACCTGAAGGCGGTGTTCGAGCGCGACCCGGCCTGCAAGGGCTATCTGCAGCCCTTCCTGTTCTTCAAGGGGTTCCTGGCGCTGCAGACCCAGCGGGTCGCCCATTGGCTGTGGGAGGAGGGCCGCGAGACGCTGGCGCTCTATCTGCAGAGCCGGATGAGCGAGCTGTTCCAGGTGGACATCCATCCCGCCACCCGCATCGGGCGCGGCGTGTTCATCGACCACGGCACCGGCATCGTGATCGGCGAGACCGCGGTGATCGGCGACGACGTCTCCATGCTGCAGGGCGTGACCCTGGGCGGCACGGGCGCCGAGCGCGGCGATCGCCATCCGAAGATCGGCAAGGGCGTCCTGCTGGGGGCCGGGGCCAAGGTGCTGGGAAATATCGAGATCGGCGACTACGCCAAGATCGCCTCCGGTTCGGTGGTGCTGAAGCCGGTGCCGGCGGGCTGCACCGCGGCCGGCGTGCCGGCGCGACTGGTCAACTGCCCGACCTGCGACGAACCGGCCAAGAGCATGGATCACACCCTGGCCGAAGCCGTCTACGACTACGTGATCTGAGGATTTCCGCCGTTCCTGGTTTTCGTGGGCGCCGCGACCGGCTAGGTTCGCGCCGCTTTTGAAGACTTTAAGGAGCTGGGCGTGGACGAACGAATGATCCGGAAGATCGAGGGCCATCTTCGCGGCACCTTCGCCAACGCCCGCATCACGCTGACGCCGCGGCCCAAGCAGAAGGACTCCGCCGAGGTCTATATCGGCGAGGAGTTCGTGGGCGTGGTGTTCGAGGACGAGGACGGCGACGGCTCGTTCATGTTCGAGATGGCGATCCTGGCCGAGGACCTGCCGTAGGGCCGGCGCGCCTCAGCGAATCTGCACGACGTTCAGGCTGCCGGCCGGAAGCGGCGGGAGTTCCGGCTGCGGCTTGGCCGTGTCGAGCCACGGCGCCCATAGCGCCTGCGGCAGGATGGCGATCTGGCGGTCGTGAAACGCCGCGATGTCCGGCCCCGGCGGCATGGTCAGCAGGGTGAAGCGGTCGTCGCGCACCAGTCCGGCGATACAGAAGAGTTCGCCGGCGGCGGCCGTGAACAGCCACTTCGACTTGGGGGCCTTGGGGCCGGTGAACTCGTAGAAGCCGTCGGCCGGGATCAGGCAGCGCCCGGCCGGGAAGCGGCGGCCGTCGGAGCGGAAATTGATCACCGGCCCGCCCTTGTGCGGGTTGGGGAAGCCCCAGCGAAGCTGCTTCAGCTCCGCGCCGTCGCCAGCGCCGACCAGGATCGGGGCCGGATCGGTGGGGCGGATGGAATCGCGCGGCTCCAGGTTCGGCGCGCCGCCGGCCCAGTGGATCGGGATGTTCAACTGGCCGAAGACGTCGGCCAGATGGTCCAGGGACTGTTTGAACCGGTACTCGTTGCACATCGTAGAAAACCTACATCGTGACGGGCGTCAGGCCGCGCCGCGGATGATCCGGCGGGCCTGGAAGGGCGGGATGATGGCGGTGATATGGGCCGCCCAGCGCAGGCGCGCGTCCTGGCGAGTGGGCCCGGCGATGCTTTCCAGGTCGTAGAGGCCGGAGCGCGAGCCGCGCAGCAGGCGCTTGACGAGCACCTCCTCGGTCTCCAGTTCGACGACCACCACATGGCCCAGCATGTCGGGGCTGGGCGCGGTCTTCTGGTCCTCGAAATAGATCAGCGCCCCATCGTCGGCGATGCCGCGCATGGAGTGGCCGACCACCAGCAGGGCGCGGGCGTGCTCGGTGCCGCCGGGCGGGATCGGCGCCAGGTCGCCGGGCTCCTGACCCGTAGCGAAGAGCACCAGCCCGTCGGGGTTGGCGCCCACGCGGCCGATGATCGGCACGAAGCCCGGCTCGGCGGCGGGCAGCATGGCGCCGGCCGCGTCATAGAGCCATTCCGGCCGAACGCCGAAGGCCGCGGCGTACTCCTTGGCCCGGCGATAGGAGAAGGGCGCGTTGCCGTTCTCGTTCGAGCCATAGGTGTTGCGGTTCCAGCCGAAGGCGTCGGCCGCGGCGGCGGCCGTGTCGAAGCCCTTGGCCTGACGGGCCTGGCGCAGGCGCAGGAAGCGCTCGTCCATAGGAAATCTCCGGCAGAAGATTTTTCAGCAGATAAAGTACGATTTCCTTTGGCGCAAGCACCGCATGTTTTGTACGGTGGCGGACATGAAGCCGTTCAAACCGCCCAGCCCGACCCTCATCGCCGCCAGCTACGCGGCCTGCCGCCATGGCGGCGTCCCACCGGACCTGGCCGGCGTGCAACTCGACCTGCCGGCGGCGACGGCGGCGCAGTTGGAGCGGCTGTTCCTGCGGCGGGCCAGCGGCGGGGCGAACGCCATGCGGCCGCGATTCGCGCGGCATGCCGCCCATGTGCGCGCCGCGATGGGCGAGGGCGGTTTCCCGGCCCTGCCGGAGCGGCGGCGGTGAGCGGCGCGGGCGAGGACGCCGCGGCCATGGTGGCCCGCGCGCTCAGCCGCCGGGCGCCGAAGGAGCGGGCGCGGTTCCTGCGCGAGCTGCTGGCGCACACCGCGGCCGGGCTGGTGGTGATCGAGGGCGACCGGGCGGCGGGCGAGGCGGTCTACCGGCTGGCCGACGCCGTGGTGGCGCGCGGCGGACGCTGAGGCCATCGTTGAATTTGCAGGACAATCCGGAGGATGTGATGGGACGCGCCTACGACCCCGCCCGCGCCATGCGCGAGCGGCTGAAGCAGCTCGAGGCCCGCGAACGGGCGCGCACCCAGGCGCGGGCGGTCGCCGAGGGCGTGGCCGAGACCGTGGAACTGGCCGAGGCGCGCGGCTCGGCGTTCGACAAGGCCCAGGCCCGGCGCGGCGAGCGCGAAACGCCCTATCGCCGACAGGCCGGGCTCGACTGGCTCGAACGCAAAGGCCGGATCACCGCGGCGCAGAAGGCGGCGGGCGAGGCCTATGGGGCGTGTTGGCGGCGGGCTGGATCGGGCCCGTCGATCGGCTCCAGCCTGGAGGTCCAGCCAAGCGGCGGCTTGGCGGCGGGGCCTTCGCTGGCCCAGCTCCTGCGCCAGGCGGCCGGGCGGCAGAGGGCGGAGGCCGAGCTGGAGGCCTTGCGCGCGCGGCTGCTCGGCCAGTCGGACCTGGTCAGCGTCTGCGACCTGGTGTGCGGCCAGGAGCTGACGCCGCGGGAGGCGGGCGGCGGCGAGCGCGAGGCGGCGCGGATCGAGGCCGTGCTGAAGGTCGCCCTGGACCTGCTGCGCCTGGATCCTAGCCGTCGGCCTCCAGGGTGAGGACCTGTTTGGGAACCTCAAGCTCGAAGGCAAGGCCATCGGCGGTCCAGGCCATTTCGACGGTCGCCTTGAGGTGGTCGGCGGCGCGGGCGATGACCGTCGAGCCGACACCGCGCCGGGTGGGCGGCGAGCGCACGGGCGGGCCGTCCTGCTCGCTCCATTTGAAGGTGACCCGGCCGTCGCCGGCGCGCCGCCAGGCGATCATCACCTTGCCGCGTTCGGTGGAGAGGGAGCCGTGCTTTACCGCGTTGGTGGCCAGTTCGTGGATGATCATCGCCATGGACTGGGCGGCGGCTGGCTCCATGGGCACCGGCGGCCCGGCGATCCAGACCTGCGGCCGGTCGTCCATGAAGGGCGAGAGCTCCTCGCTGACCAGGAGGTGCAGATCGGCGCCGATCCAGCGGCTCTTGGCGAGCAGGGTGTGGGCGCGGGCCAGGGCCTGGATGCGGCCGTGCAGCGTCTCGCGGAACTCGTCGACGGTCTCCGCGCGGCTGAGGCGCACCATCGACTGGACGACGGCCAGCATATTGTTGGCGCGGTGGTTGACCTCGTGGGCGAGCAGCCGCTGGCGGTCCTCGGCGGCCTTTCGTTCGGTGATGTCGACCAGCATGTTCACCGCGCCGACCATGCGGCCCTCGGCGTCGAACAGGGGCGTCGGATAGGGCATGAAGGTGACGCGGGTGCCGTCCGGCCGTTCGGCGATGGCCTCCGCGCCGCGATTGGGCTTGCCCTCGCGCAAGGCGACGGCCATCGGGCATTCGCAGTGCGGCAGGGGCGTGCCGTCGAGGTTGTAGAGCTTCCAGGTGACGCACCACGCGTCGCCCAGGACAGGCCGGCGGCCGGCGAACTCGACGGCGGCGTCGTTGTAGAAGGTGATGTTGCCTTGGGCGTCGGTGGTGTAGATCGCCGCCGGCAGGGCGTTCAGAAGGTCGCGGTAGAAGATCTCACGGCCGTCGAACGACCGCTGCGCTTCGGCGAGGCGCACGACCTCGGAGGCCGCCGTCAGGGCCGAACGGTCGACGGACGCTTCAAATCCGGGAGTCATGGCCGCTCTTCGCCCCACCCGCCACGAACGCGAAAGCGCTTCCGCGGCACGTTTGCCGACAACGGGCGAAAGGCGATCCCGTTCCAAGCTTTCGGTAGCGGCCGTCGCCTAGCGGCAGTATGTTCCTCGTTTGTTCTTGACTTTCGCGCGCGATTTCGCTAGGTTTGCGTCAGCGTCGATGGCTGCGCCGGCCCATCGGCCGGCGCCGGCTTAACCGTGCGCCGCGGTGCGCGTCGGCGCCACTTCATGCACCGGGCGGGGCGAGGGATGAAGCGCGGCCGCCGGCGAACCGGCCGCGCGGCGCGGCTCGCTTTTATGGACCCGGCTTTGCGATGATGTCTTTTGCTTCGACCCTTTCCGCCCTGCTGCGGCCGTTGCGCCGGCGGGGTGCAGATGCGCGCGCCGCGCGCCGCCTGGGGTTGGGCCTGCCGCCGGCCTGGCGCACGGCGCAGCGTTCGGTGAAGGGGCGGCTGCCGCCGACGCGGCATCCCCGGCGGGTGCGGATCGACACCTCGAACTAAAAAGGTCGGCCGGCCGTGGCCCGCAACCTTGTGGGCGGGGCAACGTTTCGATCCTGCAATATTGGGGCGGGGCCCTTCCCAGGAGAGAAACAAGATGAAGTCGTTACTGGCGATCGCCCTGTGCGCTACGGCCCTTTGCGGCGCCGCGCCGACGCTCGCCCAGCCCTACGCCCCGCCGGCGGCCGGCGCCGTGCGCCCCGGCCACGACCTTCGCGAACAGCTCGATACCCTGCAGCACCGCATCGACGACGGCATCCGCGCGGGCCAGATCGACCGGGGCGAGGCGGACCGCGCCATGCGCGAGCTGACCTCGATCCGCGAGGAGCAGGATCGGATGCGGGCGCGCACCGGCGGCGAGCTCAGCGAGATGGACCGCGGCCGCCTGCAGGAACGGCTCGACGGCCTCAGCCGCTCGATCCACTGGATGCGCGAGCACGGGCCGGGGCCGGGCGCCCCGCCGGTGGCCGCGCCGCCGGTCGTCGCGCCGCCCCCCGTCGCCGGCGACTGGACCCTGGAGCGGCGCGAATCCTGGATCCAGGAACGCATCGACCGCGGGCGCGGCGACGGAACGCTGAGCCGGCACGAAGCCTTCCGGGCCCAGGCCGCGCTGAACGACATCCGCGCCACCCAGGGGCGGATGATGCGACACGCCGGCGGACGGCTTCGCGACTCCGACCGGTTCTATCTGGAAGGACGCCTTTCGCGGCTCCGCGACAGCATCCGCAGCGCCCGCGACGAGGTTCCGCCGTGGCAGCGTAACTAGCGGCCAGGGATCGATCGGACCGGAAACGGCGCAGTCCGCGCAACCTCGACGGGGGCCCGGCGTTGGTTGGCGGCTCCGTCGCGCTTTCGCGCCACGGCGAAATTGGGAGATGTACCGAACGTGAAAATCACCCTGTCCGCAGTGGCGATCGCCGCTGTCCTGGGCCTTGGCGGCGTGGCCGTCAGCGCTGGAACCGCCTCGGCCCGCGTGGTCTGCAACGCCGACGGCGACTGCTGGCACACCGACAGCCGAGCCACCTATGGCCGGCACGTTGTGGTGCAGTCCCACCCGGACGACTGGTACTTCCACCAGAAGTGGGACCAGAGCAACCAGCGCCATTGGCGGGACACGCATGAAGGCCGCGGCTACTACGCCCACGGCGTCTGGGTTCCGCGCTAGCCCAACCGAGCTGAAAATGTAGCGAAAGGGCGGTCTTCGGGCCGCCCTTTTTGCTTGGGCGATGGGGCGGGCCGCGCAACCCCGGTCGGGCGTTCGGCGTTTTTCCCGCCAGCCACACCGCGACCGAGGGCGCGGCGGCGAGATTGGAGAGAGACCCTATGAAGACCAAATTACCCGTCGCGGCGATCGCCGCTGTCATCGGCATCGGCGCGCTGGCGACCGCCGGCGCCGCCTCGGCGCGGATCGTATGCAACGCCGAGGGCGACTGCTGGCACGTCGACAACCGCGTCGTCTATCCGCACGTCGTGCTGCGGTCCCATCCCGACGACTGGTATTTCCACCAGCATTGGGACAGCGATCGCGAGCACCACTGGCGCGACTATCACGAGGGCCGTGGCTACTACGAGCACGGCGTCTGGGTTCCGCGCTAAGGCGTGAACCTGATTTCAGACAAGGGAAAGGGCGGTCACTGGGCCGCCCTTTTTCGTGGGCGGCGTCCAGCGGGGACCCGGGTCTTCCTCCTCCCCTTGCGGGAGGAGGTGTCAGCCGGAGGGCTGACGGAGGTGGGGTCGCGCTGGGCTCTCGGCGCGAGACTGAGCTTCGAGCTGCGCCGGGAGGCCGAGAAACCCCACCTCCGACCCGCTGCGCGGGCCACCTCCTCCCACAAGGGGAGGAGGCAGCCTTAGGCGCCGGCCTGAATGTCGATGAGCCCTAGACTTGGCCTCTCAACGCCCCGCGTTCGCGGCGGCGAGCTGTTCCACCAGGTCGAGGGAAGGCTTGTGGAAGGCGGCGCGGGCGTGGACGCCGTCGGCGCCGAACTCGAGCACGGTGTCGTTGGCGGGCGTGTAGGCCGGCCAGGCGGCGGCGGGCGTGCTGGGATCGCCGGCCTTGGCGAAGGCGACCCAGGCGTCGGTCATGGCGGCGCCGGACTTGCGGTCGTCCGGGGTGGCCGCCGGGATGGTGCGGGTTCCCTGGACGCGGTCGTGGTCGGGGAGGGTGCCGAAGACGTACATCAGCTCCCCGCCGTGGGCGAGGCCGTGGGTCGTCGGACGCTGCGACGCCGGGATGTAGCTGTCGTAGTAGACCCAGGCCTTCTGGCCGTTCCTGACGTGCAGGCGGGCGAGCAGGCGATCGGGCTCGATAACCATGGCCTCGGTGGCCAGGTCCCACTGGACGTTCTTGAGGTCCGCCGGGCTGCCGTAGACGGCGACGAGCTTGTCGCGGAGCGGGCCGGCGTTGTCGAGCGGGGTGTTGTTGGGGAAGAGGCTCGCCTCCCAACTGTTGCCGCCGGCGATTTAGGGGACCTTCAGCTCGCGGCCGGCGGCGAAGGCCGCGGCGGGGCCCTCGGGCATCACCTTGCCGTCGACGATCGGGGTGATCTGGCCGGTGGCCTTGGAAAGCTGGTCGGCGGGAAGCGCGCGCAGGGCCTTCACGGCGTCGGGGCCGGTTCCGGCGACGCCAAGGCCGGTGGCGTAGGCCACGCCCGCCTTCTCGGCGGCGGCCATGGGCAGGCCCGGCACGCGGCCGAAGCCGGACTCCGAGATCGCCTTGGCGAACAGGCCCCTGGCCTGGGGCGAGGCCATCAGGTCGTTGATCAGGATGCCGCCGGCGCTCTCGCCGAAGGCCGTGACGTTTTTCGGATCGCCCCCGAAGGCGGCGATATTGGCCTGCACCCACTTCAGGGCCGCGATGTTGTCCATCATGCCGTAGTTGGCGAGCGGGGCGCCGGGCTGCTCGGCGGTCAGCGCCGGATGGGCGAAGAAGCCCAGGCGTCCCAGGCGGTAGTTGACCGTCACCAGCACCACGCCGCGCTCGGCGAAGTGGGTCCCGTCATAGATGGCGTTGGAGCCCGAGCCGCCGGTGAAGGAGCCGCCGTGGATGAACACCATCACCGGCAGCTTGCCGCCCGGCTTGAAGCCGGCGGGCGTCCAGACGTTGAGGGTGAGGCAGTCCTCCGACTGCTTCACGTCGGGGGTGACCTGGCGCATCTGCATGCACATGGGGCCGTAGGCCGTGGCGTCGCGAACGCCGGTCCAGGACGCGGGAGATTGCGGCGGCCGCCAGCGCAGGTCGCCCACCGGCGGGGCGGCGAAGGGGATGTTCTTGAAGCTGGCCACCGGGCCGGCCGTGGCGCCGTGGAGCGTCCCTTGCGCCACCTTCACGGTGTCGGCGGCGAAGGCGGGCGCGGCGAGGCCGGCCAGGGCGAGAACCGCCGCGGCGGCGAGGGTCGTGCGAAGGGTCATCTGTGGTCCATCCCCGTGGGCCCGCTTGTGGTTTCCGGCGTCCGGCTGCGGGAACCGGGACGGCGCGGAGGGTGCGCGGGGCGGCGGGGAGGGGTCAAGAGTGCCTGATCGTGACTCTCAGGCGGCGTCGGGCAAGTCCGCTCTCGAGGTGGAAGTCTGAGACCGCTTTCGACCCATAGCGGACGTTCCAAACGTCCACTCTCGACGCCTGTTCGATTTCGTCCCCGACCTGTCAGGCGCTCGCACATATCGACTTCAGATGACCCGACGCTGCGTGACCACGAGCTCTCGACCCACACAAGCGTGCCGCCGCGACGGGCGATGACAAGGATGTTTGACGTTGCCGGACAGGTATGACAAGGTTGTTTGTCATTTGGATTTTCGAGCTATGCCCAGCCGTCGACACGTCGCATTCATTCGATCTGTTGCATTGGCCGTTGTCGGCGCGGTGGTAATTTGGCTCGGCGGATCAGCGGTTTCGTGGGCCATCTTGGGCCCCGACGTCCAGGCGGCGGCGCCCTGGCTGGCGCTGGCCAAGTTCGCGAGCCTGGCTTGGGTGATCGCTGTGGGTTGGTTGGTCTCGTGGCGCCGGCTTGACGAGAGGGAACAGGAAACCCGCAAGACCTCCTGGTTCATTGGATCCACCGCGGCCATCTTGCTCACCGCGCCGGTCATGGTGTTCTGCCTTGTGGGCGGAGGCGCCTTTCTCGAGCATCTCCTCGGACGCCGCAGCACGCCCGGCGCACTCTTCACTCTGGGATGGGGCGGACTCGTTCTTGCCCAACTGCTGAGCACCTTGATCGCCCGGGCCGCGCAGCGGATGGCGAAACGCTAGCGGCCACGCATGGACAACTGCCTGAAGGAGCTGCGCGCGCAACGGGGTTGGAGCCAGGCGGAACTGGCTGAACGTCTCGATGTGTCGCGCCAGACGGTGAACTCCATCGAGACTGGCAGGTATGACCCCAGCCTGCCGCTCGCCTTCAGGATCGCACGCCTCTTCGGTCTGCCGCTAGAGGTGGTTTTCCGTGACCAGTGAATCCTCCCCGGCGGGCTTTTCCTTGGAAAGGAACAGCTTCCCACCCTTCGGCGGCTTTGCGGGAGTCCGCTCTAGGGCGCCGTGTCGGCTTCCGCTTGCTGCGCATAGCTGACATCCGCCCCTAGCCAGGTCCCGCTGGGCCTTCTCTTCAACTTCGGACCGCGCCGACGGGGCGCCGGCCGGGTCCCGGTGCGCTGTTAGGGACAGGTCGTCCTGTCCCCTTGGTTCATCGCTTAGTTCATCGCGTCCGGCCGCAGCCAAAAAACCTGGCTCCCCGCCTTCGCGGGGATGAGCGGGGTCGGGGCTGAGGCTCCGCGCCAAATCCACAACTGAGGAGGTTCCGATGCCCAAGAGGACATCGAACTCGCGGGGCAACGGGCCCGCGGGCAAGACTGTGCGCGTCGACGGGACGGTGGTCTGCGTGCGGTATTCGCAGAAGATCACCCGGGAGATCTGCGAGCGGATCGCCAACGGCGAGGCCTGGTTCCGGATCGCCAACACCGGGCGGATGCCGAGCTACACGACGCTCTACGCATGGCAGCGCAAGCATCCGGAGTTCGCCGAGGCGCTGGCCCAGGCGCGCGAGATGGCCGCGGACCTGCGGGCCGACAAGGCGCTGGCGGTGGCCGAGGCGGCGACGGCGGCGACGGTGCAGGCGGACCGGCTGCATGTGGGAGCCTTGCAGTGGCGGGCGGCGAAGGCTGCGCCTCGCCGCTACGGGACGCGCAGCGATGTCCATGACGACGCCGAGGACACCCAGACCCAGCGCCTGATCATCGAGGTGCGGCGGTTCGAGAAGGTCACGCGGCCGGACGGGAGCGTCTATGTGCGGGAAGTCCGCCCGGCGGCGTCGCGCTCGCGGCGGACGCCGCAATGAGCGGTCGGCGCAAGGCAGCGCCCGCGCCCACGGAGGACGAGGCGGTCCCGCGCCTGCGCATGCCGGTCGACTGGATGCCGCGACCGCATCAGGTCGAGCTGTGGGAGGCGCTGCTGGACGGCTGCACGCGCGCCGACGTGGTGGCCCATCGCCGGTGGGGGAAGGACGATGTCGCGCTGCGCTGGGCGGCGCTGTCGGCGTCGCAGCGGGTCGGCAGCTACTGGCACCTGCTTCCCGAGGCGTCGCAGGGGCGCAAGGCGATCTGGGACGCGGTGAACCCGCATACCGGCAAGCGGCGGATCGACGAGGCGTTTCCGCGCGAGGTGCGGGCGCGGCGCTTCAACGGCGAGATGAAGCTGGAACTGGCGAACGGCTCCACATGGCAGGTGGCGGGATCGGACAACTACAACAGCCTGGTGGGGTCATCGCCGGTGGGCGTGGTGTTTTCCGAGTGGTCGTTGGCCAAGCCGGAGGCGTGGAGCTTCATCCGGCCGATCCTGGCGGAAAACGGGGGCTGGGCGCTGTTCCTGTGGACGCCGCGCGGGCGGGGGCATGCGACGCGGGCGTTCGAGAGCCGCCGGCTGCGGAAGGACGAGTGGTTCACGCTCAGGTCGCCGGCGACGCTGACCGACGTGTTCACGCCCGAGCAACTGGAGCGGGAGCGGGCGGAGATGATCGCCGAGCTGGGATCGGTGGAGGAGGGCGAGGCGCGGTACGCGTCGGAATATCTGGTGGATTTCGACGCCGCGGCGCCGGGCGCCTACTACGCGCCGCTGTTGCGGGACGCCGAGCGGGAAGGGCGGATCGGGCGCGTGCCGTTCGATCCGGCGCTGCGCGTGGACACCGCCTGGGACCTGGGCATCGACGACTATACGGCCATCTGGTTCTTCCAGCAGGCCGGCCGCGAGGTGCGCGCCATCGACTATTTCGAGGCCTCCGGCGAGGGGCTGGCGGGAATCGTGCAGGCCGGGCTGGCCGGCAAGCCCTACACCTATGGGACGCACCACCTGCCGCACGACGTGATGGTGCGCGAGCTGGGGGCGGCGGGGCGTTCGCGGTTCGAGACCCTGGGCGGGCTGGGGCTGTCGCCGATCTCGGTGGGGGCGGCGATGGACCCGGAGGAGCGGATCAACGCCGGGCGGCTGATGATCCCGATGACCTGGTTCGACGCGGAGAAGTGCGCCGGCGGGCTGGAGCGGCTGCGCGGCTACCGCAAGCGGTGGAACCGGGCCACGCGCAGCTATGGCGGGCCGCTGCACGACGAGTCGAGCCACGGGGCCGACGCCTTCGGCGAGTTCGCGGCCAACCGCAGCGGCGGGGCCGCGGTCCGGCGGCCGGGCCGGGCGAGCGTGGGCGCGCCGCTGGGCTGGATGGGGTGAGGCGATCGCGCCTGGCATTAACCGCGCCTTGTGGAACCTCGGCCATGCTCCGCGCCCGGGTTTCGGGGGCGGGATGCTTCAGGGCTGGTTCGACGAGCGCTTCAGCGAGGCCGGGGCGAGAAGTTTCCACTTCTCGGCCATGCGCCTGCTGATGGCCGGCGTGGTCTGGGCGGTCATGGGCCTGGGCGAGAGCTGGCAGAAGGCCGGGTTCTGGGTGGTGGCCGCGGTCGCCGTCGAATGGCCGCTGCGGGAGGTGACCCGGCCCATGGCCCGGGGCCTGAAGCTGAGCCGGGCGGAGGCGTGGATCTGCGTGGCGGTCTACGCCGCGGCGATCGCCGCCTGGAGCGCGGCGGGGGCGATCCTGTGGTCCTCCAGCCACGTGGCCTGCCAACTGGCGGGCATGGCCTTCTTCGCGGGGCACCTGCTCTACCTGGACACCCACCACGGGCGCTCGATCGGCGCGCTGATCCCGGCCCTGCCGGCGCTGGCGGCGCCGGCGCTGGCGCCCCTGTTGGTCCAGCACTTCCATGGGGTCGACCAGGTTCTGGTCGAGGTCACCATGCTGGCGGCGGTGGGGCACGCCACGGTGAGCATGGGCGTCAACTTCATGGAGGCCAAGCGGCTGACGCGGGCCAATGCGGCCATCGTCCAGGCCATGGACGAGGCGGAGTCCGCCACCCGCGCCAAGAGCGCCTTCCTGGCCACCATGAGCCATGAGATCCGCACGCCGCTGAACGGGGTGCTGGGCATGGCCCAGGCGATCACCGCCCAGCCGTCCCTCCCCGGCGACGTGCGCGCCCAGGTGCAGGTGATCCGGGAGTCCGGCGAGGGCCTGCTGGCGATCCTGAACGACATCCTGGACCTGAGCCGGGTGGAGGCGGGCAAGCTGGAGCTGGAGACCATCGAATTCGACCTGACGGCGCTGGCGACCGGGGCGCGGGACACCTTCGCGCCGCTGGCCGACGCCAAGGGCCTGGCCCTGGAGCTGGAGCTCGCCGCGGGCGCGGGCGGCCGCTGCCTGGGCGACCCGACGCGGGTGCGCCAGATCCTGCACAACCTGATTTCCAACGCCCTGAAATTCACCGAGGCCGGGCGGATCGTGGTGACCGTGAGCCGAGACGGCGACGCGGTGCGGATCGCGGTCGCCGACAGCGGCGTGGGCATCGACGACGAGGCGCTGTCGCGCCTGTTCGGCAAGTTCGAGCAGGCCGACGCCTCGACCACCCGGCGCTATGGCGGCGCGGGGCTGGGGCTGTCGATCTGCCGCGAGCTGGCCGGGCTGATGGGCGGGTCGATCGAGGCCGCCAGCACGCCCGGGCGCGGCTCGACCTTCACGGCGAGCCTGCCGCTCCCGCGGGCCACGGCGGCGGAAGGGGCAGGGGCGACAGCGCCGAACCCCGCGACGCCGGCGCCGGACGGGCCCGCTTCGCCCGAGCGCCCGCTGCGGGTGCTGGCGGCAGAGGACAACGCCATCAACCAGCTCGTGCTCCGGACCCTGCTGGCGCAGGCGGGCGTCGAGCCGACGGTAGTGGCCGATGGGCGCGCGGCCCTGGAGGCCTGGACCCGGGAGCCCTGGGACCTGATCCTGATGGACGTGCAGATGCCGGTGATGGACGGCCCCGCCGCGACGCGGGCGATCCGTGCGGCGGAGGCCCGGACGGCACGCGCCTACACCCCGATCGTGGCCCTGACCGCCAACGCCATGGCGCACCAGATCGCCGACTACCGCGAGGCCGGCATGGACGGCCACGTGGCCAAGCCGATCGAGGCGGCGAACCTCTATGCGGCCCTGGAGCTGGCCCGGGCTCCGGGAGGCCAGGAGGCCGGCGAGGGCGGAGCGGTCACGGCGGCCTAGAGTCAGGCCCGGCGAGCTTGACCGAGGCGGGCGGCCGCGCCCAGATGCCGGCCTGTGCGCGAGGCGGGCAAGCTGTCCATTCGACTGAGCAAGATCAACCTGCTGGGACGCCTGGACGGGGCCGCGCCGACGCTGCTGACCCGCGTCCTGGTGACCCTCGTCCTGCTGGCGGCCGTCAGCGTCGCGCGCCGGAGCCTGGAGGCCGCGTTCCCCGGCGTGCTGCCCTTCGCCCTGCAGTTCCCGGCGGTGCTGCTGGCCACCCTGCTGGCGGGCTGGATGTCCGGCGCGGCGGTCGTCGTGGTCGGCGGCGTCGCCGCCTGGCTCATCGCCATGCATCATCCGGGCGGCGCGGGACCCACCGAGGCCGATGCGGTGACGCTGGTGCTCTACTTCGTCTCGGCGGGCTCGATCGTGGCGTTCGCCGAGGTGTTCCGGTCGCGGGCGCGGATGCTGGTGGGCGGGCAGGCGGCGCTGCAGGCCAGCGAGGCGCGGCTGGAACTGGCCACCAAGGCGGCCGCGGTGGGCGTCTGGGAATGGCGGCCGATCAGCAACGAGATGATCTATTCGCCGGAGGCCAGGGCGATCTGCGGCTTCCCGGCGGACGCGCCGGTGACCTATGAGATGGTGGCCGCGGTCACCCACCCGGACGACTTCGCGCAGACCTCGGCCCAGGCCCGGCGCGCGCTCGACCCGCAGGTGCGCGACGAGCGGCCCTACGAATACCGGCTGAGGCTGCCCGACGGCGAGGTGCGCTGGGTGTTCGCCAACGCGCGGGCGGTGTTCGAGACCGTCGATGGCCGCGCCGTCGCGACGCGCTATGTGGGCACCCTGCAGGACATCACCGCGCGCAAGCGGGCGGAGGCCGAGCGCGACGAGGGCGCCGCGCGCCTGGCGCTGGCCATCGACGCCGGGCGCATGGCGGTCTGGCAGGTAGACGGGAGCCGAGGGATCACCCCCAGCGTCGAACTCAACCGGATCCTGGGCTTTGCCGACGACGCGCGGCCGACCATGGGCGAGATCGACGCCCTCTACCTGCCCGGCGAGCAGGACCGTTTGCGGCAGGCGGCGCAGGACGCCCTGGCCCGCGGCGAGCGGCGCTTCGAGGTCGAGTACCGGGTGCGGCGCCTGGACGGCGCGGTCCGCTGGCTGCTGGCGCGCGCGGAGATCCAGCTGGACGCCAAGCGCGCGCCGCGCAGCGCCATCGGGGTGGTGATGGACATCACCGAGCGCAAGGATTCCGAGGAGCGCCTGAAGCTCCTGGCCCGCGAGGTGGATCATCGGGCCAACAACCTGCTGACGGTGGTGCTGAGCACGGTGCAGTTGTCGCAGGCGCCGACGGTGCAGGCGCTGAAGGAGGTGCTGTCCGGGCGCATCTCGGCCCTGGGGCGGGCCCACCAGTTGCTCTCCGAAGCGCGCTGGGAGGGCGCGGACCTGCGCCGGCTGGTGGAGGAGGAACTGCTGGCCTTCAGCCTGGGCGAGGCCACGCGGGTGAGCATCGAGGGGCCGGAGGTGGCGCTGTCGCCGCCGGCGGCCCAGGCGCTGGCCATGGCCCTGCACGAGCTGGCGACCAATGCGGCGAAGTACGGGTCGTTGTCGAGGCCGAAGGGCCGCGTAGCGGTGAGCTGGACCCGCGCCAGCGGCGGACCGCTGGTCCTCCGCTGGAGCGAGAGCGGCGGCCCGACGGTGGCGACGCCCTCGCGCCGCGGCCTGGGGACGGTGATGCTGGCCCGCGCGCTCGCCGGTCCGCTGGGCGGGTCGAGCCGGCTGGAGTGGCGCCCCGAGGGCCTGGTCTGCGAGCTGGAGCTGCCGGGCGAGGCGCTGGAGCAGGCGGTCTCCTCGGCGTGAGCGCGCGCACAGATGTTGCTATTTTGTTCTTGACTTTCGCGCGCGATTTGAACGCCGTCCTGGGCCATGCCGACTATGCGGTGGCGGGCTGGCTGACCAAGGCGCTCACCGGCGACTATGCCCTGACCACCGCCAACGCCGGCGACGACGAGGCCCGCGCGGCGATGCTCAAATTCACCGGGGCCGGGCCGTTCACGGTGACCCTGCCGTCGGTGAGCAAGGCCTATCTGGTCTGGAACGCCTGCAGCGCCGGCGTCACCCTGACCACGGGGGCCGGCGGCGCGGTGAGCGTCGATCCGGGCGACATCGTCCAGATCGTCTGCGACGGGGCGAACGTGAAGACGCCCGGCTATGGCGGCCTGTCGATCAAGGACTTCGTCGCCGCCACGGCCTGGTCCTACAACGCCGGCGCCCTGCCGGCGCAAGCCGGCAACGCCGGCAGGTTCGTCAAGACCGACGGGACCAATGCGAGCTGGCAGCCGATCTCCAGCAGCGACCTCTCCGACTTTTCCACCAAGGTGCTCGGCGTGCAGGTCGCGCTCGCCGTCGCCCTCTAAGGAGCCCTGAGCCATGGCCGGCACAGCCAATTCGATCATCACGCCGCAGACACCGAAGTCCGCGCACATCAATCAGTCATTCTTGGCGAACAGCACCTACAGCGCCTCGCCTACCAACACCGCATTGCTCGTGACAGCGGGCGCGAACGGCTCGCGCCTGACTAAGCTGCGGGCCATTCCGGCTGCGACGGTGACTGTGACCCAACTACAGGAGTTTCGCTCCCTCGACGGTGGTGCGACCAAGAAGTTCACCAATGCCGCGTTGGGCGCCCCAAGCGGCTATACCATGGCCGCAACGACGCTGCCGCCTTTGGTCGACTTTGGCTATTCCGACGACACGCCAAAGGTTCTGGCTCCTGGCGAGCAGCTCTATGTCGCCTGCGGCGTAGCCGGTTCGTGGTCCTTCGAAGCCGAGTGGGCGGACTTCTAGATGTCTGTCGGCCAACCCCTTCGCGGACTTGTGGGCCAGCGGATGGCTACGAAATCGTTGCGTGCCCGAATACTGCAAGTCGCCTACCGATCGACGGTCACGAGCCTCACGTCTCCGGCATATCCAACCATTGTCGAGGCGTGGTTGTTTGGTGCTGGAGGCGGCTGCCAGAACTCGGGAGGAAACGCTGGCGGCGGAGGCGGCGAGGCGGTCTGGAAGCGTTTCCGTTGCCCGCCGAATACAGCCCTGACTTATACACTGGGCGCTGCTGGCATCGGCAACGGCGTCAATGGCGGCGCGACCGCACTAGTGCTGCCCTCGGGGTTAGTCATTGTCGCCCAAGGCGGCATCGGTGGTGCGCTGAACATACCAGGCGTGGGCGGCGGATTCAGCGGGACCGTGGGGCAGGATGAAGTCCATCGCGCCGGTGGAACAGGTGGGGCAAATGCGTTGGTGGGTGCGGCGGGGGACCATGGCGGAGCCGGTGGTGGCACCTTAGGCGGCGGCGGAGGCGGCGGCGGTAGCGGCGGCTTCAAAGACTATGGCGATCTGATCAGCGGAGGCGTGGGTGCCACTTCTGGCGGCTCGGCCGCGGGATTTGGTGGCGGAGGTGCCTTGTCGGCACCGGCTGGTGGCGGTCTGTTGATCGCCACCTTCTCGCGGGTGACGGCGGTATGATCCTTGCGCACCCGCAACGTCATTTTGAATTCGCGGGCGATGTTGAGTTGCGTGCGTAGCATGAGGCGCAATGCATCCTCGCTCAGAACACCGCTCCTGTACTGAGAAAGGAAGGGCTCCTCGACCACCGTGTGAGTGTGGGTCAGTTCAAAATCCACCCCGAGGTAGTGGGCGAACGGCGTGTTGGCGGCGTTTCGGCGAATCCCTTCGTCACAGAGCCGCTTGTCGAACAAGCATAGCATCTGGGGCGTGATCGCTCGAACGTGCGTCGGGTCGCTGATGAAGTTGTCGTGACGTGGGTGAGGCACGTTGATTTGAACAATACATCCAGCGTCAGCTATACGATAGATTTCAGCCATGATCGACAAGAAAATTTTCGGATCAGCACCCATGTGTTCAAGAGAATGATTGAAGATAATCTCATCGGCGCAGTCGGTGGGCCAAGGCCAAGGCGTGACCTCAAGATCTACAAGTTCATCGGGCTCGCAGGCTGCGATGCCATCGACATTCAGGAAGCCCGGCAGTTTCCGGGCGCCGCAGCCCATGTTGAACTTCATGTCCGGGTCCTACCACGGGCGCGAGAGCCGTGCATTTGGCACATCATCCGCGTTGCGTCGGCGCCGGCGGCTCCAGCCTCACCACGCCCATCTTCGCTAGGGCGCCGACGACGGCGTCCGCCCAGCCGACTGAGAGCTTGGCGTCCTTCGCCAAGGCCGCGACGGTGGTCGGACCGGCCTCAAGCCGCGGCCACATGAGCGACACCACGGGATCCGCGGCGCCTGCGTTGACGAATAGGCCGTCGGCGGCGCGGTCGCGGTAGAGCTCGATCGTCGCGCCCGGGACGAGGGACACCACGGTGTCGCCACCGATCATCGCGGTCGGGTAATGGCCGAAGGCATGGAAGGGATCGAGCCGCGACGGCGGCAATCTGGGCGCGGCCTTCGCCCAGGCCCATTCTTCCGCATCTTGCGCCGCCGCCAGGCGCCGGGCGTTCAGTTCGCCCCAGAGCGCCTGGTACTGCCGATAGACCTGCGCCCAGTCGAAGGTCTCGCGGGCGCGGGCCTGGCCGGACAGACCCATGCGTCGGCGAAGGTCGGGTTGCTCGACGAGGGCGGTCAGGCAATCGGCCAACTGGCCCAGGTCGACCGAGGTCGCCGCCGCGGCGGCCCAGCAGTAATTGTCGTAGTCCAGGAGCTTCAGTTCGTAGCGCAGGGCGTAGGCCTCGCCGCTCAGGCCCGGCTCTGGCGCCCAGGTCCGGATCCGGAAGCCATCGACCTCGTCGCGGACGGTGTCGCGGTAGCCGTTCCAATCGGTCACCACGGCCGGCAGGCCCACCGCCATCGCTTCGATGGGCGTGAGGCCGAAGGTTTCCTGGATGCCATCGGCGAGGGAGACGAAGAGGTCGCCGGCCGCCCAGGCGCCGCGCCGGAGGTCGTCGTCGCGGCTGTCGACAAGGATCGTGCGGACGTCCGGGGCATATTTCGCCGCCCCGGCCAGGAAGGGCGCTTCCAACTGAGGATTCGGGGCCCGCCCGCAAAGGAGCAGGACGATCTTCTTCCCCGACCGTTCCGCGGCCGCTTGCAGTCCCTGGAACATCGGAAATGGATGCGCCTTGCTGAAGAAGAGCAGCCGACCCAGGTAGAGGGCGACGACCTCGTCAGGCGCGATGCCGAGGGCTTGGCGGTGAGAGGCCTTTTCATCGTCGCTGAAGGTGAAATCCGCGGTGTGAACCCCGAGCGGTATGATCGGCAGCTGCGGCAGGCGCAGGCGCGCTCCGCGCCCGAACCGCCACTGCAGGAACTCGATCTTCGCGGCGAGCACGCGCCGCACCGTCTCAAGCGCAGCTGTCGACGTGCACACCAGTGCGTCCCAGGGCATGACTGCCTCGGACAAGAGGTCGCCGATGGTCTCCAAGGTGAGATCGCTCGCCAGGGTGTGGGTCACGCCGCACAACGAGTAGCTGCCCGGTCCGACGCGCTGCCGCAGACGCGCGAAGCTCGTGAGCGTGGGGTCCGCGATGTAGAGGACGCCGCGCTTCGGGCCGATCTGATCCAGCTGTCCGGCGGCGATCAAGACCGGGTCGGCTGAAGGGTCGAACTCGCGCACCATGCGCTTGAACATCCGCGCGGAATCCGTGCGCGCCGTATGGCCGTAGACCGGGCCCTCGCCACGGCCCTGGACGGCGGCGCGGAGGAAGCCGTTGCCCGCCGACTGGCGCCCGAGCAGGCGGGGGCCCTTGAGGTCGTAGCCGTCGGGCTCGAAGCGGATGACGGCGTCGGTCGGAGAAGCGGTGGCCATGGCGCTCTCCTAGCGGCGTTGGGGTCGCAAGGAAAACCCACCATCGCGAGAGACTTTCGCGCCGCCCGGACGTCAACGGCGGCGGAGTCGCCCGGGCAATTCATGGAGCCGACATGCGCATACCCCTGGATCTTCCGCCCGGTCTCAACGGCGACGACACGAGTTTCGCCGGCAATGGCCGTTGGGCGGACGGGTCCAACGTCCGGTTTCGCCTCGGGCGGGCGCAGACCATCGGCGGATGGGAGAGCCTGGTGGACACCCCGCTGACCGGGGTCTGCCGCACGGTGTTTCCCTGGACCGACAACGCCGCTGTGCTGAACATCGCCTTCGGTACGCATTCCAAGTTGCAGCTTTGGCAGGGCGGGGTGCTGTTCGACATCACGCCGGCGTCGGGATTCGCGGCCGGGGCGATCGATGGGGCAGGCAGCGCCGGCTTCGGCACGGGGGCCTACGGCGTCGGCGGCTTCGGGCAGCCTTCGAACACCGACTACTTTCCGCTGACCTGGTCGTTCGGCGCCTGGGGCCAGAACCTGCTGGCGAGCCCGCGCAACCAGACGATCTTCGCCTGGACCAACAGCACGGCGTCCAAGGCCGTGGCGATCGCCAATGCGCCGGCGAACGTGACCCACATGCTCGTGGCGCCGCTGAACGGCGGCTACCAGGTCTTCGCCCTGGGGTGCAACGAGGAGGTTTCGGGCGTCTTCAACCCGCTCTGCATCCGCCACTCCTCGATCCGCGACAACACCCAGTGGAGCACCACCGCCTCGGGTTCGACGGCGCGGGAATATGTGCTGACCGGGGGAGGGCGGATCGTCGCCGGACGGATGGCGGGACCCTATCTGCTGGTCTGGACCAGCGACGCGCTCTTCCTGGGGACCTTCGTGGGAGCCCTGGATGAACCCTGGCGGTTCGACAGAGTGGGACGCAATTGCGGCCTGATCGGCCCAAACGCCGCCGTGGTGGTCGGGCAGACCGCCTTCTGGGTGAGCCCCGACCGGCAATTCTACAGCTATGGCGTCGGCGGCCAGCCGCAGCCGATCCTGTGCCCGATCCGACAGGACTTCGCCGACAGCCTGGCCGCCAGCCAGGGCGACAAGGTCGTGGTGTCGTCGAACGGCGAATATTCCGAGGTGCGGTTCGACTATCCGGACAGCCGTGACGGCTATGAGAACAGCCGCTACCTGGCCCTGGCGTTGTCGGGGGGCGATGCGGGCGCCTGGCACCGCGGGCTCATGGCGCGCACCGCCTTCGTGGACGCCGGGCCGTCGCTCTATCCCCTGGGCGTGACCTATGGCGGGCGGGTCTATCACCACGAGAAGGGCCATTCGGCCGACGGCCAGCCGTTCGCCTGGTTCATCCAGACCGCCGACAGCTATCTCGACCCGGAGAGTTGCCTTCTGGTCCGCGAGATCTGGCCGGATTTCAAAGACCAGCAGGGCCCCGTCAACGTCAGCATCTCGGCGCGGCGCCATCCGCAGGATGTCGAGCAGGTGGTGGCCGCGCCCGCCATGGCGCCGCAGGACGCCAAGACCGACGTGCTGGTCTCCGGGCGGCTGTTCAAGGTCACCTTCGCCGGATCGAGCGCGCCCACGGCCTGCCGGATCGGCCAGCCGGTGTTCGACGCGACGCCGGCGGGGCGGCGGTGAGCGGCGACGATGAATGGGCCCGCTGTGCGCCTTGGCTCGAGGCGGCGCTGGATCACGCCGGACGAACCCACGCCCTGGCCGATGTGAAGGCCGCGGTCGATCGCGGCGAGGCGCGGCTGTGGCCTGGCGCGGCGAGCGCGCTGGTGGCGGCCGTCGAGCAGGATCCCGGCGAGCGGCGGCTGCTGATCTGGCTGGCCGGCGGCGAGCGGCAGGAGCTGGAGGGCGACGTCCTCCCGCAGGTCGAGGCCTGGGGCCGCGCCCAGCGGTGCCGGCGGGTGCTGGTGATCGGCCGCGCCGGCTGGGAACGGACCTTGAAACCACACGGCTACGCGCCCCTGGCGCGGATCATCGCAAAGGATCTCTAGATGAGTTTGAAGATCGGCGGTTCGAAGACCAACACAAGCAGCAGTTCCAACACCGCGACCAACTCGACGACCACACCCAACGTCCCGGACTGGGCGTCCAACCTCACCCAGGGCGTCGCGGGACAGGTGGGCGGGCTGGTGGGAGCCAATCCGCAAAGCTATGTCGCGCCGGCCAACGCGCTGCAGCAGCAGGCGGGCGCCGGCGCCGCCGGCCTCTCCGGCACGCCCTGGGACTATGACGCGGCCACCAATGTGACCACGGGCGTCGCCCAGGCCGACACCCCCAGCATCTCATCCGACATCGGCCAGTTCATGAACCCCTATGTGAAGCAGGTGGTGAACGCGACCTCGGCGGATCTCGACGCCAACGACGCCAAGGTGCGGGCGCAGCAGGCGCTCAATCTGGCGGGCTCCGGCGCCTTCGGCGGCTCAGGCGCGGCGCTCGCGCAATCGGCCACCGAGGGCGAGCTGGCGCGGGCGCGCGCCACGTCGATCGGCAACCTCTATTCGCAAGGCTATTCGCAGGCGCTGGGCGCGGCGACGTCGCAGGCCCAGCTACAACAGCAGCAGCAGGCCCAGAGGCTGGCCGCGGCGGGGCAGATCGCCAACATCGCGGGCCAATACGGCGCGAACCAGCGGGCGGATATCGCGAGCCAGACGGCCGCCGGCGACGACCTGCGCAACATCTCCCAGCAACAGGATCAGGCGCCGGTGACGAACACCGCCCAGCTCGTGGCGATGCTCAACGGGCTGCCGATCAACCTTTTCACGGGTCAGACGACGGACGCAACGTCGAACACCCAGAGCAAGGGGCAATCGACGAACGTCAATGCCAGCGCAAGCTACGGCGGTTGAGATGGCTAGGCTGGATCAAGTTGGCTCTGAGCGCCTTGCTTCCGTCGAGCAGCGTCTCACCGACCACGAAGCGCGATGCGAAGAACGCCTCGGTGAGATCAAGCACGCCGCCGCCAACACCCTTCGCGCCGTCGAGGGCCTGAAGAATCGCTTCTGGGTGATCGCCGTCACGCTGCTGGCCTGGGCGATGGCCCAGGTCTGGGCGGGAAGCCAGGCGCGCCTGACGCACCTAGAAGCCGCCCGTCCCGCCGCCCTCCAGGAGGTCGCCGATGTCGCCGCCCATTGAGGTCCGCTGGCTCTGGCGGCGGATCTACACCTATGCCGTGACGGTGATGAATTGCGCCGGCCTGGGCGCGATCATCTGGCGGCTGAACAACGCCGAGGCGCTGAAATGGATCGGCCTGGCGCTGATCGGGGCCAATGTGGTCACGGCCACGCTCTATCTGGCCGGCGCGACGGTCACCGACTGGGCGAAGCTGGCCCACGCCGCGCGCAGCACCGCGCCGTAGGCGTCACTTCCCCACAACAGGATCAAGGCCATGACCACCCCGCTTACGGCGCACTTCGCGCTGGAAGAGCTTTCGTGCACCCAGCATCGGGAGTTCGACAACACGCCGCCGCCGGAGGTGGTGGCGACGCTGCGCAACACCGCGGCCCAGATGGAGGCGGTGCGCCGGATCCTGGGCGACCGGGTGATCAGCGTCTCCAGCGGCTATCGCTGCCCGGCGTTGAATCGGGCCGTGGGCGGAGCGGCCACCTCGGCGCACCTGTCCGGCCATGCGGTGGACTTCAATTGCTACGGATTTGGTGAGCCTCGGGCGGTTTGTGCGGCCCTGGAGAAGGCCGCCATCGCCTTCGACCAACTGATCGAAGAAGGCACGTGGTGCCACATCAGCTTCGATCCACGTCTGCGCCGCCAGGTGCTGACCCGGCGCGCCGGCGGCGGCTATGGGCTGGGGCTGGCGCAATGAGCGCGCGCCTGATCCTGATCCTCGCCGCGGTGGGCGCAGTGCTGGCCGCCGCCGCCGGACTTTATTGGAAAGGCCGCCACGACGACGCGGTCCGCGAGAAGCCGAAGGCCGAAGCGGCGCTCGCCAAGGCCGCGGTCGCCGGCCTTGAGGTCCGGGGCGCGCAGGCAAGCGCCCAACGCGTCGAGGTGGTGGTTCGACAGCGCGACGCGGCCAGCGCGGTGGTCGCCCAGCTCACGCCCAAGGCTCTGAAATCGGAGGACGCCAATGCGCCGCTCGACCCTTCCCGCGCTGCTCGCCTGCGCGATGCTGACCTGCAACTGTGCCTCACGGACCCCGATCTCGGCGATTGCCCCGCGAGTGGACATGCCCCCTGAGGCCAGCCGGAGTTGCAGCCTCTATCTGCTGCCCCAGGCGCCGACCCAGGCGGACCTTGAGATCGGCTATGCGACGCGTGGCGCCCAACTGGTCGCCTGCGACGCGGCCCGGGCGCTCGCCGTCCAGACCCACGCCGCCGAGCACGCCCTGGAAGATCAGATTACGGCGAAGGGGAGCTCGGCTTCGCGTTGAGGCTCCGAACGTAGTCGCCGATGTCGGCAGGCCACGGGGCGGTCAACGCGGCGAAACGGGCTTGGTCGCCGGCGAACAGGGCCCGCGCGGCCTCTTCATAGCCGGGTAGGTCGCCGGCGAGCGTGGTCATCACCCGATAGGTCGCCGCCTGCGCCCGACGGATGGCGTCAGCGTCGCCCATATCCCGCCGCGCCTGGTCGACGAGGCGGCGCAGGGCCGCGGACGCGCCGCCCGGTTGGTTGGCGAGCCATTCCCAATGACGGGGCAGGAGCGTGACCTCGCGGGCGATGACGCCGAGCTTTGGGCGGCCGCGCGCGGCCTTCGGCGCCAGGGGCGGAGGCGCCAGCCTAGCGATGGCCTCAGTCACCGTGCCGCGAAGATCAAGCTCCACGGGTCGCCCGGTGGCGTCGTCGAAGACCAGGATCGGTTGGTCGGCGCAGGCATGCGCCGCGCGAACCACGGCGTGAAGGTCGCCGCGCGCAACGATCCTGGGGCCGGCGAACGCGGTGAGATTCGTCTCCATTCTTACCTTTTACCCCGGGTGTAATTTCGGGCGAAGACTAGAATGGAAAAGACCCGCAGCTCGCGCTGCGGGTCTTTTTTAGAGTGGTGCCACGACAGGGATTCGAACCCTGGACCTCAGCCTTACCAAGGATGCGCTCTACCACTGAGCTATCGCGGCGAATGGCGAGGCGCGGCTATAGCCAACGTGGGGGGCCGCGTGAAGCCCCAATCCGCGTACGGGCGCCTTGACGGGCAGGACCGAGCGCCGCACCCCTTGCGCATGCCGCCCGCTGACCAGCCTCCGAAACGGCCGCCTTCCGAGCGGGAGGCCAAGCTCGCACAGGCGCTGCGCGCCAACTTGCGGCGACGCAAGGCCGGCGGCGGGGCGAAGGTTCCGGAGCCCGAAAGGCCGAAAAGCGGGGAGGAGGGCTGAGCGGCCTTTGCGCGGCGCCCTGGCGCACGTTAGATATCGGCTTCGCGCCGCCATCACGACTCCCCGAAAAAGCGCGGCCGCCTCGAAGGATTGGGATTGGACCGCATCGCCATCACCGGCGGCGCGCGGCTGCAGGGCGAAATCCCGATCAGCGGCGCCAAGAACTCGGCCATCAAGCTGATGGCGGCGAGCCTTTTGACCGAAGACACCCTGCGGCTGACCAATATGCCGCGCCTGGCCGACACGCGCTTCCTCGGCAAGCTGCTGCAGCGGCTGGGAACCGAAGTGGTGGAGGCCGAGGGGGAGGACGGGCCCGAGACGCTGCTGCGGACGCCGGAGATCACCAGCGGGTTCGCGCCCTATGACCTGGTGCGGCAGATGCGCGCCTCCTTCAACGTCCTGGGGCCGCTCCTGGCGCGCACCGGACAGGCGAAGGTCTCGCTGCCGGGCGGCTGCACCATCGGCGCGCGTCCGGTGGACCTGCACCTGAAGGCGCTGGAGGCGCTGGGGGCGCGGATCGACCTGCACGAGGGCTACGTCTATGCCCAGGCGCCGCGGGGCCTGAAAGGCGCTCAGATCGATTTCCCGTTCAACTCCGTCGGCGCCACGGAGCACGCCATGCTGGCGGCGGTGCTGGCCGATGGCGAGACGGTGATCACCAACGCGGCCTGCGAGCCGGAGATGATCGACCTCGCCGAGTGCCTGAACGCCATGGGCGCGCAGGTGTCCGGGGCCGGATCCTCGGTGATCCGCATCCGGGGCGTCGGCCGGCTGCACGGCGCGACCCACGCGGTGATGCCGGACAGGATCGAGACCGGAACCTATGCGGTGGCCGCAGCCATGGCCGGCGGCGAGGTGCGGCTGACCCGCACGCGCAGCGACTTCATCCAGGCCCTGATCGACAAGATGGTCGAGGCTGGCGTCGAGGTGATTGCGCATAACGACGGCCTGACCGTGCGGCGCAACGGCGCTCTGCTGAAAGCCGTCGAGGTCGAGACCGGCGTCTATCCGGGATTCGCCACCGACCTGCAGGCGCAGTTCATGGCCCTGATGACGCTGGCCGAGGGCGAGAGCGTCATCAAGGAGACGATCTTCGAGAACCGCTTCATGCACGCGCCGGAACTGGCGCGCCTTGGCGCCGACATCTCGGTGCAGGGCGGCGAGGCCCGCGTACGCGGCGTCGTGGCCCTGGAGGGCGCGCAGGTGATGGCGACCGACCTGAGGGCGTCGGTCAGCCTGGTCATCGCCGGCCTCGCGGCCCGCGGCGAAACCATGGTCAACCGCGTCTATCACCTCGACCGCGGCTTCGAGCGCCTGGAGGAGAAGCTCGGCGCCTGCGGGGCCCAGATCCGCCGCATCAAGGGCGATGGCGAAGGCGACGAGGATTGAGCCCATGGCCAAGACCCCGCCGCTTCGCCTGCTGGCCCAGGACGCCGACGATCTGGCGATCATCTCCGCCGCCATGCAGGACGCTGTCGCCAAGGTGGGCGACATCTCCTACGAGCCCAAGGCGCGGCTGCTGACGGTCGCTTTCAATCGCTACTGCTGGGAAGCCGATGGCGGCGTGCGGGTGCGATCGGCGCTGCAGCTGGGCGGGGTGCTGAAGGTCCAGGCCCGGAAGATCCGACGCGGCGCCCGAGATGCGGTGCTGGAGGTGCTGGCGGTGACCTTCGACGCCGGCGATGCGCCCGGGGGCCTGGTGACCATAAGCTGTGCGGGCGGCGGCGACCTGCGCGCCGAGGTCGAATGCATCGACGCCGTTCTGGCCGATGTCTCGCAGCCCTGGCCGACGCCGAGGGCGCCGGCGCACGGCGATTAGCCGCACGGCATGGCGCTCGGCCGTCCGCGCCGCTAAAGAAGCCGCGCCATGCGCCGCTTCCGCTTCTCCGACCCCGACTTCGAGACGGCCTTTTCCGCCTTCATCGAAGAACGCCGCGAAACCCCCGAGGAGGTCGACGCGGTCGTCCGCGACGTCATCGCCGCGGTCCGTTCGGAGGGCCTCTCCGCCCTGCTGCGGTTCGCCCAGGACTTCGATCGGGTCGCGCTGGACGAGCAGACGATCCGGGTCAGCGAGGCGGAGATCGAGGACGGCGCGGCCGCCTGCCCGCAGGCCGTGCGCGACGCCATCGCCTTCGCCGCCGACCGCATTCGCAGCTATCACGCCCGCCAGCGGCCGGCCGATCTGCGCTTCACCGACGAGGCGGGCGTCGAGCTCGGCTGGCGCTGGACGGCCCTGGAGGCCGTGGGCATCTACGTTCCCGGCGGCCGAGCCGCTTATCCCTCCACAGTGCTGATGAACGCCGTGCCGGCGGCCGTTGCGGGCGTCGAGCGCATTGCGATGGTGACGCCGCCGGGGCGGCTGCAGCCCGCGGTGCTGGCGGCGGCGAAGGCGGCCGGCGTGCACGAGATCTGGCGGGTCGGCGGGGCCCAGGCCGTGGCGGCGCTGGCCTATGGCGCGGGCCCGATCCGGCCGGTGGACAAGATCGTCGGCCCCGGCAACGCCTTCGTGACGGCGGCCAAACGGCGAGTCTACGGCGCCGTGGGCATCGACGCCCTCGCGGGCCCCTCTGAGATCGTCGTGGTGGCGGACGGCGCCAACCGGCCGGAGTGGATTGCCGCCGACCTCCTGTCCCAGGCCGAGCACGATCCCGCGGCGCAATCCATCCTGATCACCGATGACGAGGCGTTCGCCGCAAGCGTCGAAGCCGCGGTCGAGGCGCAGTTGCAGGCGCTGACGACGGGCGACGACGCCGCGGCCTCCTGGCGCGACCACGGCGCGGTGGTGATCGCGCCGCTGGACGAAGCGCCGGGGCTCGTGGACCGCATCGCCCCGGAGCATGCCGAGTTCGCGGTCGAGGACCCCGAGCGCCTGGCGGACCGGGTGCGCCATGCCGGCGCGATCTTCCTTGGGCGTCACACGCCTGAAGCCATCGGCGATTATGTGGCAGGCTCCAATCACGTGCTGCCGACGAGTCGCGCCGCGCGGTTTTCCTCGGGCCTGTCGCTCTATGACTTCCTCAAGCGGACCTCGATCGTGAAGTGCGACGAAGCCGCGTTCGCGCGCCTCGCCCCGGCGACGGTCGCACTGGCGGAGGCCGAGGGCCTGCCGGCCCACGCCCGCTCCGCGGCGATTCGCATGGGGCAAGGTTGAACCAATGGCCCCAATCAAACCTTGTTTGTGGGGCAATGGCTGAGTCTTCCCCCAACCCCAGCGAGAGCCCGACGATGGCTTCCGAGACACGACCAGCGCGCGACTGGTCCAAGATCCTCGCGCCCTATCGTGACCCGAAGACCAGCCGCAGCATCTTCGAAGTGATCGTCACCGTGGCCCCGTTGCTGACGCTCTGGACCATCGCCTGGGCGCTGCACGCGCGCGGCTGGTGGTGGGCGGCGCTGCTGCTCACGATTCCCGCCTCCTTCTTCCTCGTGCGGCTGTTCATGATCCAGCACGACTGCGGCCACGGCTCGTTCTTCCGCAATCGCCAGGCGAACGAGTGGGTGGGCCGCATCGCCGGCGTCTTCACCATCACGCCCTATCACTACTGGCGCCAGACCCACGCCATGCACCACGCCACCTCCGGCAACCTGGATCGGCGAAGCGGCCTGGGTGAGATCGAGACCCTGACGGTGGAGGAGTATCGCGCGCTCACGCCGATGCGGCGGTTCGGCTACCGGCTCTACCGCCATCCCCTGGTGATGTTCGGCCTGGGTCCGGCCTATGTGTTCATGATCAGCCAGCGGGTGCCCCTCGGGATGATGCGCCAGGGTTGGCGCCCCTGGGCCAGCGTCCTGGGCAACGGCGTCGCGGCCCTGGTGGGGTTGGGCGGCCTAGCCTTGCTGTTCGGCGTGGCTCCCGTCCTGATCGTCAACGTGGTCACCATGCTGCTGGCGGCGACCATCGGGGTCTGGCTGTTCTATGTGCAGCACCAGTTCGAGGGCGCCGCCTGGGCGCGCGAGGGGCAGTGGAACCGCGACGAGGCGGCCTTGGCCGGCAGTTCGCACTACGACCTGCCGCAACCGTTCCGCTGGCTGACCGGCAATATCGGCATCCACCACGTGCATCACCTGTCGAGCCGCATCCCGTTCTACCGCCTGCCGAAGGTGCTGAAGGACCATCCGGAGCTGAACGCCATGAGCCGCCTGGGCTTCTGGGAAAGCTTCCGCTGCGCGCGCCTGGCGCTCTGGGACGAGGCGGCCGGCCGGCTGGTGTCCTTCCGCGAGGCCCGCGCCGCCGCCTAGGCTTGCCCGCCATTTCGACCCTCGGATACGCCCGGCGCCCCCGCGCCGGGCGTATTTCTTTATGGCCGGCGCGCCCGTTCGCAGGTGCGGGATGACGTGAGGGGGCGGAATGCCATAAAGCGTGGGCTACGCCCCCGGGACGCCCATGGCCGACGACGACCGCCAGATGCACCGCCTGCAGAGCGTCGAGCTCGACGAGGAGTCGCTCGCGGCGGTGTCGCGCGACCAGGAGCAGGAACGCCAGATCGCCATCTTCGACCTGCTCGAGGAGAACAGTTTCCACCCGGAGGGCGCAGAGTACGGCCCCTACGACCTGAAGATGGGCCTGGTGGAAAACCGCCTCGTTCTCGACGTCCGCGGGCCCAGCTACGAGAAGCGGCACATCCTGTCGCTGTCGCCGTTCCGCGGTCTGATCAAGGACTATTTCCTGATCTGCGAGAGCTACTACCAGGCGATCCGCAACTCCACGCCGGCCCAGATCGAGGCCTTGGACATGGGCCGCCGCGGTTTGCACAACGAGGCCTCGGAGCTATTGCAGACCCGCCTGGCGGGCAAGGTCGACACCGACCTCGACACGGCGCGACGGCTGTTCACCCTGATCTGCGCGCTGCATTGGCGGGGCTAGGGTCAGATGCCGGCTGACGCCCCGCCGCCCGCGCCTGGCGCGGTGCTGTTCGCCTGCAACTTCAACCAGGTCCGTTCCCCTATGGCCGAAGCGCTCCTGAAGCGCCTGGTCGGCAAGCGGATCTTTGTGGACAGTTGCGGCCTGAAGCTCCCCGCCCTGGTGCACGACGACGTGCGCGACGAGGACGTTGAGGCGGGCGTCGATCCCTTCGCCCAGGCGGTGATGGCCGAACTGGGCTGGGACATCTCCCACTACCGGCCCAAGACCTTCGGCGACCTGGAGGACTCCTCGTTCGACCTGGTGGTGTCGCTGACCCCCGAGGCCCATCACCGGGCGGTCGAGCTGGCCCGCAGCCGGGCGGCGGACATCGAATATTGGCCGACCCACGACCCGACGCTGGCCGAGGGCTCGCGCGAAGCGCGGCTGGAGGCCTATCGGCAGGTCCGCGACGCGCTCGCGCGACGGATCGCCGAGCGCTTCGGCGGCCTCGCCGCGTCGCCCATCGACCTCGCCCCAGACGGTGCGCTATAGTTCAAGGCTCTATCCGCGGCTCGCGACCTGACTTAAGGACGCGGGCCGTCGTTTTATCCTCGATTTGGAGCCTGCATGGCGAAAGAAGAATTGCTGGAATTCCCGGGCACGGTCAGCGAAGTCCTGCCCAACGCGACGTTCCGCGTGAAGCTTGAGAATGACCACGAGATCATCGCCCACACCGCCGGCAAGATGCGCAAGAACCGTATCCGGGTGTCGGCCGGCGACAAGGTGCTCGTGGAGATGACGCCCTATGACCTCACCAAGGGCCGCATCACGTTCCGCGTCCGCTAGACGCGTCCGGCCGAAGTGCCGCAACCGCCGCCGCGCCTGGTCCTGGCCTCCGCAAGTCCCCGGCGGCTCGACCTCCTGCGCCAGATCGGCCTGCCGCCCGATGCGGTGGAGGCCGCCGAAGTCGACGAAACGCCGCTGAAGGATGAAACGCCGCGCCGGCTCGCCCAGCGCCTGGCGGGCGAAAAGGCCGCCGGCGTCGCCGCGCGCCATGCCCACGCCTACATACTGGCCGCCGACACGGTGGTGGCCCTTGGCCGCCGCGTGCTGCCCAAGGCCGAGAACGTCGAGGAGGTCCGTCTTTGTCTGAAGCTGCTGTCCGGGCGCGCGCACCGGGTGCTGACCGGGGCCTGCGCGATCTCGCCCGACGGGCGGCGGGCGCAGCGGCTGGTGGAGACGCGGGTCCGCTTCAAGCGCCTGACCGACGCCGAGATCGAGCGCTACCTGGCGGCCGGGGAGGGGATCGGCAAGGCTGGCGGCTATGCCATCCAGGGCCTGGCCGCAGCCTTCGTGACCGATCTTTCGGGCTCCTACTCCAGCGTCGTCGGCCTGCCGCTCTATGAGGCCGCCGCCTTGCTGGCGGGCCTCGGATACCGCCGGCCATGAGCGAGCGGCGCGCCTATCTGGACCGCGGCCTCGGCGAGACCCGAGGCGTCGTGACCCTCGACGGCCGGCCCGAGCGGTTGCTGATCCGCCGCGACGACGACGAATCGCGGCTGCTGATCGGTGCGCGCCTCGTCGCCCGGGTGGCGACCGTCGAGCCGGCCCTCGGCACCGCCTTCCTGGAGCTTGGCCAGGGCGCCGAGGCGATCTTGCCCTTCAAGCCCGATGCGCGGCCGGTCCGAGGCCAGGCGATCGAGGTGGAAATCCGCAGCGAACCCCGCCGCGGGAAGCTGGCGATCGCGCGCGCCGTCGGGCCCGCCGAGGGCGCGCCGCGCCTGATGGCCGCGGCGCCCGACCTGGCCGCCGAGCTGAACGCGCTGAGTCACGGCGCATCCATCGTGGAAGGTTCGGCGGCGCGCCAGGTGGCGGACGAGGCCGAAGCCGAGGCGCTGGAGGCGCTCCACTCCTTGCCGGGCGGCGGGTTGATCGCCATCGAGCCGACCCGGGCGCTCACGGCGATCGACGTCGATCTTTCCGACCGCAAGGGCGGTGACGCCAAGCGAGTCACCCGCCAGGCCAATCTGGCGGCGCTGGGCATGGCCGCGCGGCTGCTGCGGCTGAAGGGCCTGGGCGGAATCGTGATCATCGACCTGGTGGGCCGCGGCCATGACGGCAACGCGCTGATGGCCGCCGCCCGCGCCGCCTTCGCGCCCGACAATCCGGGCGTCGCCATCGGACCCGTGGGCCGGTTCGGGACCATGGAACTGTCCCTGCCGCGCCGCATACGGCCGCTCGCCGAGCGCCTTTGCCGCGAGGACGGGGCCCCGAGCGACCGCACCCTGGCCCAGCGCCTGATCCGACGCCTGCAGGCCGAGGCCGCCGCCCAGCCCGGCGGGCGACTGACCGCGGCCTGCGCTCCGGCCATCGCCGAGGCGGCGCAGCCGCTGGCCCGCCTGCTGGCCGAGCAGATCGGGGCCCGGTTTTCGATCACCCCTGACCCGGGGCGTTCACGTGAGAGCCTGGACGTGGGGCCGGCCTCGTGAGCGCGCCCAAATGCCCGATATGCGGCAAGCCGGTTGAGCCTGAGCACCGCCCGTTCTGTTCCAAGCGATGCGCCGATCTGGACCTGCATCGCTGGTTGGGAGGTCACTATGCGATCCCCGGTCCGGAGGATCCCGACAGCGTCCCCGAAGAGCCTGGGGACGACTGATCCGCGCTTGCTGGACTTCCGAAAGCGGCTCTTCTATAGACGCGGCTCCCCGCGACGGCGGCCTTCGCCTGGGTAGCTCAGTTGGTAGAGCAGCGGATTGAAAATCCGCGTGTCGGTGGTTCGAATCCGCCCCCAGGCACCACTTTTTCTTCAATGAAATCAGTATCTTCCCCAACTGGGGGAACGTCGTTCTCGATGGCATATCGGGTCAAAACGAGAACATTCCGCAACATGCCAGGGCGTTCTCTGACGTTCCGGCACGTGCCACGGCGTCGCGATTTTCGGGGAACCAAGCGCCGTTTGCAGGGCGGGAATCCATTGTTGATGCCATCGTGGTGCTACGTCGGCTTCCTATCGCCTACCGGGAACAGAAAGAAAAATGTTATAAAACAGCATGTTGTCAGCGGAGGCCGCGATGCTCCGACCAAGCACCGACACGCGGATTATCTATCCGCGTGTCGGTAAGGCCAAGCTGGACTCTATTTGATCGGGCGGGCCAACGACTCGGCCGCGCGGAGGAAAGCCGTTAATTCGGATTTGAAAGCGTAGAGGCCAATCCCGGGCCTCTTGTGGATAGGTAGGTGCTGGCGATATTTCGCCTTTCGCACTCTGCTTGCGCTCCACTTGTCGCCAAGGAATTTGGCGATGGCCTCAGAGCCCTCAAGCAGGTCGTCGCTTAAGACGTCCCAGGCGGGATCGTCACCTGCGTGCATCGTGGCCCCGCTACGACTATCCCGACCTTCGTGGGCACGCCGACGTCGGCGTGCCTTGAGGTGGCCGCGCCAGAATATGCGAGTCGACTCGTATAGTCACTATAGTGACTGGTCGGGGGGTCGGGACTCAATACGCCTGCCCTGATGGGCTTGAATCAGGTCTTGGGGATAAATGTCCGTCTCGCCCGGCAGGAGCGCGGACTTAGCCAGGAAGTGCTCGCAGACGAGGTGGGCCTCGCTGTCACATACGTTGGTCAGATCGAGCGCGGAATTCGAAATCCGACACTAGATGTCGTCGAGCGGCTTGCAAGCGTGCTGGGCGTCGATCCGCTGGCGTTGCTTCAACCCACGGACCCTGATGACGGTGGGTGAACTGTTTTGATGCGCTGGTGACGCATGAAGAGCGGACAGCCAAATGGGCCGGCGTTCTCATCGCCGGAGACGGCAGACTCGTAGAGGGCGTTGCGATCGCGCGACGGTCGGCGTTGAGTGCTATGACGCCGCATCGACATGATCGACGCCCGTTAGGGCGATGGGCACCTTCCACAAGCCTACGGTGTAGGTTATCGCAATGCATGCCTAGGGTGGGCGTGAGAGAGGATTTTGCTGCTTGAAGACATTCCCCGTCTTCTGCCGCCTGGACGTCGACGGGTATGGCCTCTTTCCAGGCGTGTCCGACGCTACGCCTGGGCTGCATGTGGACTTCCCGCCCGGCCTCACCCTAGTCGTTGGTGCAAATGGGCTAGGCAAAACGACGCTCATCACGCTGATCTTCCGGCTCCTGGCCGGTCCATACGACATTCCTGCACTCGGCGTCGGCGACGAGCTAGGTTTTCGCCGTCTGGCCGCTGCGGCAATTCCCTCGCCGCAGCGTTCGATCCTAGCCGCGCGCGTCGGAGATCGAGCGGCAACCGCGACGGCTCGTCTGGAATTTATGCTTGGTTCGATAGTCGTGGTCGTTGAGCGTCGGTTGAGCGATCTTGGACTGATTTCAGCGCTGTTCGGTGCGTCTGAAATTACGGACGAGTCCATTCTTCAAGCCGAAATAGCAGCCGCATCGGGCCTCGGTTCTTTCGGCGATTTTATCCTGATGCTGCGATACTTGGTGTTTTACTTCGAAGACCGGCGGCAGCTGGTTTGGGATCCTTCTGCTCAGCGGCAGCTTCTGCGGATGCTTTTTCTGCCCGCCGATATTGCCCAACGATGGACGGAGTTGGAACGATCCATCCTTCAGAACGACAGCCGGATGCGCAACTTCCAAGCGGTCGTTGGGCGCGAGGAGAAGTTGCTGAACAACAGCTTGGCGAAAGCCAGCAATGCCGCTGCGGTGCGCGGCGAGCTTCAAGCGCTTGACGCCCTACAAGAACAAGGACGGGCTCGGCTGGAGGAGATCGAGCCCTTTACGGACGCGATGGACAGCAGGCGCCAGGAGGCGCGTCTGAGCCATCTGAAGGCGAAACAGGAGCGAGAGGCGCGCTTCAGAGCATTGGAACACGCCAAGCTTGTTGCGATCGAAGCTCGTTTCCCAGGACGTCTCGAAACGGGCCGGTACATGGTCGCCCATCTCATGAGCGAGATGGATTGCCTAGTCTGCGGCTCCCATGCTCCAGAAGCCGCAGCCGCCTACGCCGCCCGCCTGACGGGCGACAAGTGCGTCGTGTGCGATAGCGACCTGTCGCGATCAGCCGAAATTGTTGAGGCGCGCGACGTCGCAGATGAGCGCGTAGTGAAATCGGAACGTCTGCTCGAACTCGCGGACCGGGAACTAGCCGGCGCAGTACGCGAACGTGAAATCGCCGAGGCGGAATTCGACGCGCATACGCTGGAAGTAACGCGTTTGAACGCCGAGATCGCGAGTCGATCAGCACGGCTTTCCCGCATCATCGAGTTGCTGCCACCAGACGAAGCGGTCCTCCGAACCCAGCGCGGTGAACTAGCCGCCATTCGAGGTCGGCTTGAGTCAATGAAAACGGAATTGGCGGCAGAGCGCACCGCGTTTCGGGAATTCGTCGAGCAATGCACGGACGAGTTGTTGGCTTCCGCCAGCCAGATCGTCGAGGGCTTTGAGCTTTTTGCGGGCGCGTTCCTTTCTGAACGCGTCTCGCTGACGTGGGCCATGCGGTCAGCGGCAGTTGGGCAAAGCGGCGAAGCAATTCCGTTTCCCGCCTTCGAACTCAACATGACCGGCAGCGATTTTTCAGATGCGGTACGTCGTGCCGGCCCTGGAGACGTGTCCGAAAGTCAGCGTGAGTTCATCGATCTCGCGTTTCGAATGGCGCTCATGCGATCGTCAAGCGACGGCTCGGCGGCTCTGATCATCGACACGCCAGAATCGTCGCTCGACGCTGTCTTTGCTAAGCGCGCAGGCAACGTCTTGCTTCGCTTCGCAGGCGAGGGGGAAAACCGTCTGCTCGTCACTTCAAACCTGATCGAGGGTAGCCTACTTCCGACCCTTGTCGGGGGTTTGGCAGCTACACCGGAGAAGGCCGACCGGCTGGTCGATCTCTTCGAGGTTGCGAAGCCCACGCGCGCCGTCAGCGACGATCGCGACGAATATGATCGGCTCAGAGAGCGGCTATTTGAGCCGCTGGCATGAGCGAGAGTTCGCGCCCGCAAGAGGATCAGTTCGCCGCGTCCATACGTCGGCGTGTACGGCTCGTCGTCTTGCTCAAGGCGAGCCTAGACGCCGGCATCGATCCATTGCCGGCGCTTCGTCTGCACCTCATCGCCTACCTGGCTAATGTTCTTTCGCCCGTCTGGGACATGCCAAGTGTGGACGGGACGGTGCTGAAGCGGAGCGGTGGTCCATTCTATCCAGACCTCCAGCGCGACCTCGATCGCCTCGTCGGCCTGGGCGTGGCAAGGGTTGAAGGGCTGAAGCACGTTGAGATCGACGCCGAGCATTATCGCTTGGAAGGCAGTTATCGGCTGAATCCTGATCTCGCCGACCCTATCCTCGGCCACCTCGAAACGATGCCCGACGAAGCTGCGTCGGCTCACTTCCTGCGCGAACTCGTCCTTGCATTGTCGGCGCTGTCCGATGCGGAGATCGATCGTGTGATCAACGAAGATGCGACATACGCCGACCCTCACTTCAGCGCCGACAATGTGATCGACTTCGGGGAATGGCTGGACGTGAACTATTCCGCTGCCTCGGCGGAAAAGGTTGGCAGCCTAGTGGAGACCGGTGCGGTCGTCGGCGCCAGCGAGAAAGTCCACCTCTACGTCCGACACCTGCGGAGGCGGCTCCAGGGTGCCCGCTGACAACAATGCGACAGGTTTAGGATTCTGGACGGGGGCCGATCTCGGCGGGAC
>Ga0210400_10000122_pt1 | contig 103250 bp, 90 predicted proteins | sample IncBWH26MmetaG_FD_155456 | JGI IMG/M metagenome (GOLD analysis project Ga0210400, IMG submission 155456) | Forest soil microbial communities from Barre Woods Harvard Forest LTER site, Petersham, Massachusetts, United States - Inc-BW-H-26-M | ecosystem: Environmental > Terrestrial > Soil >... | reverse complement strand
AACCCCCACGACCGCTCACCCTCGCCCACGACGACCCGCCCGGCCACCCGCGCCCCCGCCCCGTCCTCGACCCACACGCACCGCCCCAGCAGCGCATGGTCCAGCGGCCGCTCCAACTCCACAACGAGCGGCTCCCGCGACCCCACCGCGGGCGCCCGCACCCCCCACGCCCCCGGCTCCACACGCGCGCGCACCGCATCCCCAACGCGGTACCGATGCACCGCGCCCGACCGAAGCTCCCGTCCCGCAGCATCGCGAAACTCCACCCCCACGCGCAATACCACCGACTCCCCCGCGACCAGCGGATACCCCCCCTCCTCATGCGGCACCAACCCCCGCTTGATCCTCCCCGGATCGAGAAACACCGTGAGCCGTCGGTGCCCCCGATCCCACAGCTCCGGTTCCATGTGCAGGAACGTCCGAACCAGCACCTCCCCCGTGTCGCCGCGCAGCATCTGCACCGCCCGCGCCGCCCACCCCTCGCTCATCGGCGCGGAAAAGTGCACATAGATCCGCAGCAGGTTGAGCGGCACCTCATCGCCGCTGGGATGAATGCCCACTACCTCGGTGGTCGCCTCGCCCACCACGCCCGGCCGCTCGATCGTCCCCACCACCACGCCTTCGACCAGCAGCGCATACACCTCCCCGTCGACGAAGGGGAACCGCGGCACGAACCGCACCCCGTCGCCCTCGGGCTCAAAGGAGCCCGCCATCGGCTGCACCCCATCCGCGGCGAAACGGGCGGGGACAACGCCGAGCGCCCCGGGCGGCACCCCCCGCGCCACCAGGCAGCCGCCCGCCCAACCGAGCTGGACCCGCGTGCTCAGAGCGAGGCGGTGCTGTACGAGTGCAGGTCGACGTGCCCGTCGATGCGCTGCAGCATCAGCACGTGCTCGTCGTTGAGCACCGCCATGCGTCCCACGCCCTCGTGGGGCAGCGCCTGGCGCGGCGCGCCAACCGGCTCGTGGGGAGTGGTCAGCGCCTCCTGCCCGTCGAGGTCGCGCCGCGACAGCCGGTACAGCTCGTGGCGGCTGTTCGACACCAGGAGGTACTCCTCGCCATCGCGGCGGTAGGCGACCATGCCCAGCGGCGTGTTCATCGCGCCCAGCTCGGCGACGGTGTGGCCGCGCGCCTGGCGGGTGCCGCGCAGGTCGTCCAGCGAGAACCTGACGATCGGCGTGCAGGTGTAGCTGGCCAGCACGCTCATGTCGTCGCCGTAGGCCACGAAGTTCCTGATCGGGGAATGGGTCTCCCATTTGCCGTGGGAGACGTGGAAGATCTCCAGCGTGCTCGACCGCGCGTCGCCGCGGAAGGGGAAGGGGATCTGCCGTAGCGTCGAGGTGAACTCCTCGTTGGAGGCGCCGGCGACGATCACCGTGCCGTCGAGGTAGCCGATGTCGGTGACGGTGATGCTGCGCAGCGGCTCGCGGACGAGCTGCAGCAGGGTGCCGCGCGCGTCGTAGGGCTGGCCGCCGGGCTCGTCGTCGCGGAGGACGCGGATGTCCTTGCGCTCGTCGCCGTCGGCGGGGGCGTCCTCGATCGGCGCCTGGGCGAAGGGCACGTCGCGCAGCGGCACCTCGGTGAGCTCGTCGCTGTCGACGCGGACCACCAGCGGGATGGCGCCGTCGCCGCGGCCGCGCGTCACCGACAGGTACACGCCCTGGGTGCCGGGGTCGACCGCCATGTCGCGGATGTCGACGTCCTCCACCGGGCAGCCCAGCCAGGCGGCCAGCCGCTCGTCGAGGCGCTCGACGTCGAGGGATGTGGCGCGCGTCGCGGGCAGGGCCTCGACGGCGATGGCGAAGATGGTCGCGCCCACGCTGTCGGCGAGGAGAAGGATGCTCTCCGGGCCGAAGGCGATCGGCCCCGCCGACCTGATGTTCGGGGTGCCCACCGCCAGGCCGTACCCGACCGCCTGATCCGAGCTGCGAATGGCCATCGTCGCTCTCCTCACCGCTGCCGATCTCTGCGCATCCTAGCACCGGCTTCCAATCAAGGTTGTTGATGTTCATAATCGCCAGGAAAGCGGCGGCGAGACGGTCTGGAGGCGAGCCCATGCAATACCAGGTGATCTCCACCGACAACCACATCAACGAGCCGCCCGGCACCTACGTCGACCGCGTCCCCGCTGCGCTGCGCGACCGGGCGCCGCGGATCATGCGCGGCCCCGACGGCGGCGACGGCTGGAGCTTCGACGGCAAGCCGCCCAAGACCACCTTCGGGCTCGGCGCGGTGGGGGCGACCAGCGAGCAGAACTACAAGCAGTACCGCACCGGCGGGATCAAGTTCGAGGAGCTGCTCCCCGGCAACTACGAGGGCGCCGCCCACATCAAGGACAACGAGCGCGACGGCGTCGACGCGGCCACCATCTACCCCGCCGCGGTGGGCGCGGCCTACGGTCTGCAGGACCGCGAGCTGGCCCTGGCCTGCGTGCGCGCCTACAACGACTGGCTGATCGAGGACTTCTGCTCCGCCGATCCCAAGCGGCTGCTCTCGCTGCCGTTCATGCCCGTGGACGACGGCATCGAGACGATCGTGCGCGAGGCCGAGCGGGTGGTCGCCAAGGGCGCCGCGGGCCTCTACCTGCCGCTGCCCGACGTGGCCTACCACGACGCCATGTACGCCCCGCTCTGGAAGGTGGCCGTCGAGGCGCGCATCCCGGTGACCATCCACCGGGTTGGGGTCAACAAGCGCCAGAACGTCGAGGCCGTGCTCGACGCGGCGCCCGGCCTCAACGTGGTCGGCATCGTGCAGCGCTTCTTCTCGGCGATCAACCCGATCAGCAACATCATCTTCACCGGGCTCTTCGAGCGCTTCCCCGACCTGGTCTTCGTCGCCGCGGAGGTGAACTGCGCCTGGCTACCCGCGCTGGCCCAGCAGATGGACTCGGAGTTCGAGCGGATGCGCCACTGGTCGAACCTGCCCTTCACCAAGCAGCCGAGCAGCTACCTGGGCAAGAACGTGTTCGTCACCATCCTCGACGACTTCGTCGGCTGCAACATGGCCAAAACCGACCCGGTGCTCGCCGCTGCCACAATGTTCTCCAGCGACTACCCGCACAGCACCACGCTGTGGCCGCGCAGCAAGGAGTACATCGCCAAGATGACCGACGGCATGAGCGCCGACACGCGCCACGCCATCCTGGCCGGCAACGCTGTGCGCGCCTACGGGCTGAACTAGCTGACCGAGCAGCGAGGCACGGCCGTCAGGGTGGTCCACCCGTCGCGCGCGCGATGGGCCGCCCTGGCCGTGCTGTGCCTCAGCCTGCTCATCGTCTCGATCGACAACGGCGTCCTCAACGTCGCCCTGCCCAGCCTGGTGCGCAGCCTGGGAGCGACGCCGTCGCAGCTGCAGTGGATCGTCGACGCCTACACCCTGGTGTTCGCCGGACTGCTCTTCACCGGCGGCGCGCTGGGCGACCGCTTCGGCCGCCGCGGGGTGATGAGCGCCGGCCTGGTCATCTTCGGCGTCGGCTCGCTGCTGGCGGCGCTGTCGAGCAGCGCCGGCGAGCTGATCGCCTGGCGCGCGCTGCTCGGCGTCGGCGCGGCGCTGGTCATGCCCGCGACGCTGTCAATCCTGGTCAACGTTTTCACCGAGCCGCGCCAGCGCCGCCGGGCGATCGCCTACTGGACGCTGATGAACGCCACCGGCTCCTTCATCGGGCCGATGGTGGGCGGGCTGCTGCTGCGCAACTTCTCCTGGGGCGCCTGCTTCCTGATCAACGTGCCCGTGGTGGTGCTGGCGCTCTCGCTGCAGCGCCGCTTCGTGCCCACGTCGCGGGATCCCGACGCGGCGCGCTTCGACCTGCCAGGGGCCATGCTGTCGACGCTGATGCTCGGCGCGCTGCTCTGGGCGATCATCGAGGGCCCGGCCTACGGGTGGATGTCGCCGCAGATCATCGGCGGCTTCGCCGCGTCGGCGCTGCTGCTGGCCGGCTTCGTGAGCCGCGAGCGGCGCACCGCGGCGCCGATGCTCGACCTGGCCATCCTCCGCTCGCCGCAGCTCACCGCGGCCGCGGTGGCGACGACCGTCGCATTCATGGCCATGATCGGCGGCATGTTCCTGGTGCAGCAGAGCCTGCAGATCGTCAAGGGGTACCCGCCACTCACCGCCGCACTGGCCACCTCGGGGCCGATCACCACCGTCAACTTCCTGCTCATGCCGCGGGCGCCGTGGCTGACCGAGCGATTCGGCGCGCGCTGGATGATCGCGGCCGGGTGCGGCTGCGTCAGCATCGCCTCGCTGGTCATCGCCACCACCACGGTGAGCTCGGGATATCTCAACCTGCTCATCGGCTTCTCGCTCATGGCGGTGGCCTTCAGCGTGTTCGTGCCGGCCAGCACCGAGGCGATCATGACCGCGGTGCCCAAGGAGAAGGCGGGCGGCGCCTCGGCGGTCAACCAGACCACGCGACAGCTCGGCTCGGCCCTCGGCGTCGCCATCGGCGGCAGCATCGCCGCGTCCGCATACGTCGGGGCGTTTCCAGCGCGCGTGGCGGGTGTGCCGCAGCAGGCGGTGCAGCAGGCGGGCGGGTCGATCACCGGCGCGCTCGACGCGGCCCGCGGCCTGGCCGGTTCGGCGCACGACGCGCTGCTCGGCGCCGCGCACGCGGCCTTTCAGCACGGCGTCACCACAGCGCTGATCACCTCGGTGGTGCTGGCGGCGCTGTCGGCGGTCTTCGCCGCCGTGGCCATCCCGGCGCGGCGCTCCACCATTCCGGCGATCGACGCCTCGCCCGCGGTCGTCGCCGTCGAGGTCGCGCCGCTGCCCGGTGAGAGCGTCGCCTAGTCGCGCCTGGCGCCGAGCACCAGGTCCATGCCGATGCCCAGCATCCAAATGTCCTTGCTGACCGCGATTCCGGCCGGAGTCGGCCAGAAGCTGCGCGGCTCGTGCAGTGCCGGTGTGCGCAGGTACATCGCAAGCAGGCTGCCCGAGAAGGCGGTCAGCGCGGCACCGGCGAGCGCGCCGGGCACCACCGGGGCGAGCAGCGCGGCGCCCAGGGCGATCTCGGATCCGGCCAGGAGTTTCATGAACTTCTGCGGCGGCAGCTTGCCCAGGAAGGGGAAGGCGCCGGCGGCGAAGGCGTGGGTCTGGGTGGCGCGCGCCTCGTCGGCGTTCCACTTGCCCGTGCCGGAGTGGAGGATGAAGGCGCCGGTGGCGATGCGACCGGCGAGGTTGCGGGTGGAGAGGCGCGGCCTGGTCACGGTCGAAGCCTGCATGGCGCTCGATCCTCCGTGGGTGTGTTCGGCTTGGACGCAAACGGGGTGTCGTCCCCGGTTCCGCGATCCTACCAGGAAACGGGGAGTGCTCGCCGGTTAGGCGGTACCCTAGGCCCCGTGTCCTGCCCCGAGCCGCCCGAGGCGCGCCTGCGCGCCGACGCCGCCCGCAACCGCGCGGCGCTGCTCGGCGCGGCCCGCCGGGTCTACGCCGAGCGCGGTCTCGACGCGCCGCTCGACGAGATCGCCCGTGAGGCCGGGGTCGGCAACGCCACCCTCTACCGCCACTTCCCCGGCCGCTGCGCCCTCGCCGGCGCGGTCTTCGCCGAAGCGCTGCAGCAGGTGATCGACGCCGCCGAGGCCGCCCTCGCCGACCCCGACCCCTGGCAGGGCTTCGCCCGCCACGTCACCTTCCTGTGCCGCCTCCAGGCCACCGACCGCGCCGTCGCCGACCTGATGACCACCGAGATGGGCGGCGCCCCCGACCTCGAAGCGCTGCGCGACCGCGCCCAGCAGGGCTTCGTCCGGCTCGCCGAGCGGGCCAGGGCGGCGGGCGCGTTGCGCCAGGACTTCGTGCCGGAGGACCTGGTGCTGGTGCTGATGGCCAACGCGGGCGTGGTCCACCGCACCGCCGCCGCGGCGCCGGAGGCGTGGAACCGGTTCGTCGACCTGGTGCTCGACGGATTGCGCAGCGGTTCGTCGACCCGCGCGGCGGCGCCCTGCCCGGGCGCGGACTCGGTGCGGCGGGCGATGGCGCAGCGCGGCGAGGTGCTCGGCTACAGCTGACCGACCGGTGCCACCTGGTCCGCCGCCGGGTCGATCGCCGCCGCCGGGCGGGGCGAACGCGGCAACCCCGAACCTGCCCCCAGCCGGAGAACCGCCCAGGCGGCGAGCGACGTCTCCAGCCCCGCGATCATCAGGAACGGAGCCGGGGTGCCGAAGCGGGCGGCGAGCACGCCGGAGAGCAGCGGCGCGGTGGCGCCCCCGGCCGACATGGCGCTGGCGCTGTAGCCGAACAGCTCGGCGCGCACCGCGGGCGGGGCGACGGTGCCGAGCAGGGCGTTGATCGACGGCAGCATGCCGCCCGCGCACAGGCCGCCGAGCGCCACCAGCAGCAGCATCACGGCGAACGACGGCGCCGCGGCGATCAGCCCGTAGCTCAGCGCTGCGCCGGCGGCGAGCAGGGCCAGCGCCCAGCGATAGCTGTAGCGGCTGCTGATCCGCGACACAGTCAGCGCCGCGATCGCCGCGCAGAGGGCCTGCAGCGCCGCGGCCGCGCCGACCGCGCTGTCCACGTGGGCGCTGCCCGCCAGCAGCCCGGCGCGCAGCGGCAGCGCCGCCGACAGGCCGATGCCGATCGCCTGGGTGAGCATGGCCATCACCAGCAGCGAGATCAGGGGCCGGGCGATGCCCGCGTCGCGGATCACGCCGCGCGTGCGGCGCCGGGGCGCGCCGCGGGGACGGCGCTGGAAGCTCTCGCGGATGACCAGCGTGACCGCCATGCCCGCGACCGCCGGCATCACCGCGGCGACGAAGAACGCGGTGCGGATGCCGAACACCGGCACGAAGACCGCGCCCAGCGCCGGGCCCGACATGGTGCCGATGTAGTACCCGCTCTGCAGCACGCCGAGGCTGTGGGTCAGCCGGCCGCGCGGGGCCAGGCTGGCGACCAGCGCGTTGTTGGCGGCGACACTGCCGGCGAAGGCGCCGGTGAGCACCCGAGTGGCCATCAGCACGTACACGTTGGGGGCCAGGCCGGTGGCGGCCATGAGGATGGCCAGCGCGAAGGTCGCCCGGACCACCATCGGCTTGCGCCCGACCCGGTCGGCCATGCGGCCCCAGAAGGGCGCGGCGGCGGTCTGGGCGAGCTGGCTGCCGCCGATCACCGCGCCGCTCCACAATGCGATGGCACCGGGGTCGTGGACGCCGACGGTCCGCACCATGAGGGGCAGAAACGGAAAGACGAAGGTGGCCCCGGCCAGGGTGCAGTACTGCGAGAACCAGAGGACGCCGAGCTGGGCGTTCCACGACGGCGCGACGCTCGCCGTGGGGCCCGCGGGCTCGGCGGCGGCCCGGGCTCCCTGGCGAGACACGTGAGACACCCCCGAAAGTCTGATCATCATAATTATGGTTGATGGAAGCAGCGCCGAGCCGGGCCCGCCGGCGGTGACGGGCGCGTCCGGGCCGGCCGGCGCGGGCAGCGCCGTGGATTCGCGCGCCTGGCAGGCGCACCTGCCCGCGGGTGCCGACCCCGACGCGCTCGATCTGCTGGCCGAGGGCAGCCTGCCCCGCGCCTTCGCCGCACGCTGGGCCGCCGCCCCTGACGCCCCGCTGCTGCACGACGGCGAGCACGGCTGGCGCACCGCCGCCGACGTCGAGCGCGCCACCGCGCAGGTCGCCGCAACCCTGGCGGCGCGCGGGCTGCACAAGGGTGAACGCGTGGTGCTCTGCATGCGCACGTCGGCGCAGTTCGTCGACGTGTACCTCGGCGCGCTGCGCCTGGGCATGGTCGTCGTGCTGCTCAACCCGCAGTGCAGCGAGGCCGAGGCGCGCCACATCGCCGCCGACTCCGACCCCGCCGCCGCCGTGGCGGAGGACGCACAGCGCGGCGAGTGGATCGCGAGCGGCGCGCCCAACCTGCGCGCGCTGCTGGATGCCACCCACATGCCCCTAAAAGATGCACAACAATCCGCCCCGCAGCTCGACACCGCCGTGCCGCCGGACCCCGCGCTCCTCATGTATACGTCAGGAACGACAGGAACTCCCAAGGGCGCGCTGCTCAGCCACGCCAACCTGCTGGCCGGCGCCGCCGCCCTGCGCCTCGCCTGGCGCTGGACCGAGCGCGACCGCCTGATCCTCGCCCTGCCCCTGTTCCACGCCCACGGCCTCGCCGTCGGCCTCAACGGCACCCTGCTCAGCGGCGCCCAGGCGGTGCTGCTGCCCCGCTTCGACTCCGCCGCCGTGCTCGACGCCGCACAGGCGCACGGCGCCACGCTGTTCTTCGGCGTGCCCACCATGTACGCCCGCCTCGCCGCCGACCCGCGCGCCCATCAGCTGGCCCGGCTGCGCCTCTGCGTCAGCGGCTCCGCCCCACTGGCGGCGGCGTTGCACGAGCGCATCGAGGCCGCGACCGGCCAGCGCATCCTGGAGCGCTACGGCATGACCGAGACGCTGATGATCGCCTCCAACCCGCACGACGGCGATCGCCGCCCCGGCAGCGTCGGCCTGCCCCTGCCCGGCGTCGAGCTGCGCATGAGCGACGGCCAGCGCGGCGAGATCCTCGTCCGCGGACCCAACGTCTTCGGCGGCTACTGGCGCAACCCGGAGGCCACCCAGTCAGTTCTGGACAGCGATGGCTGGTTCCACACCGGCGACGTCGGCGAGCTCGACGAGGCCGGCTACCTGCGCATCGCCGGCCGCACCCGTGAGCTGATCATCACCGGCGGCTACAACGTCTACCCGCGCGAGGTCGAGGACGCGCTCAGCGCACACCCGTGGGTCGCCGAGGCCGCGGTGGTCGGCAGGCAGGACGACGAGTGGGGCGAGGTGGTCACCGCGTACGTCGTCGCGACGGACGCGCGGCTCGACGCGGATACCATCACCAGCCACGCCCGCGAGCGCCTTGCTCCCTACAAGGTGCCGCGCCAGGTGCATTTCGTCCAGACCCTTCCGCGAAATGCACTGGGCAAGATCGTCAAGCAGCAGCTCAAGGACAGCCCCTCGTGATCACACCGTACAAGCCCGTCATCCTGGTCGGCGGCACCGCGGGAACCGGCAAGTCCTCGCTGGCCAACCGCCTCTGCGCCGAGCTGCCCGTCGACCACCGCATCGGCACCGGCTTCATCCGCGCCGTGCTCTGCAGCGAGACCACGCCGGCGCGCGACCCCGAGCTGTTCAGCATGACCTTCCGCGCCGCCGACCCCGTCGCCCACCTGCACGTCCAGGCCGAGCGCCTGCAACCGGCGGTGCTCGCCTGCATCGAGCGCGCCCAGGACGAGGGCACGTCGCTGGTCGTCGAGGGTCCGCACCTGCTGCCCTCGCTGTACGCGCACCTGAACGTCGCCGCGTTCATCGTGCTCGCCGCGCCGGCCGAATCGCAGCACCACGCCCGGCTCACCGGCCCGACCCACGCGCGCCGCGCCATCAGCGACGGCGACCTGCGCAACGCGCGCCTCATCGACGCGCACATCGCCGCCGAGGCGTCGCGCCACGGCATCCCGCGCATCGTCTATCGCGACAACTTCGAGGAGATCGCGGCGCAGGTCGCCGCCGCGTCCGTCAGCGGCGGCTGACCCGCGGTCCGATGAGTCCGGCGGCGCCGCGCCGTCCAATGCCATGGCGCGAGAACCGGCCCAGCCTCCGGTAAGCTGCGCGCCGCAGCCGGACCCCCGCAGGAGGACATCGTTGATCGCGACCGATGACGCCGTCGTCGTCGACGACCTGACCCGCCGTTTCGGCACGGTCGAGGCCCTGCGCGGCGTCTCGCTGCGGGTGCCGCGCGGCACCATCCTCGGCCTGCTCGGCCCCAACGGTGCGGGCAAGACCACGGTGGTGCGCATCCTCAGCACCCTGCTCCGGCCCACCTCGGGGCGCGCCACCGTGCTCGGTCTCGACGTCGAGCGCGACGCCGCCGAGCTGCGCGCCCGCATCGCCCTGAGCGGCCAGTTCGCCGCCGTGGACGAGCTGCTCACCGGCCGGGAAAACCTGGTCATGGTTGGCCGGCTCTATCGCCTGCCCAAGGCCGAGGCGCGGCGCCGCGCCGCCGACCTGCTGGAGCGCTTCGACCTGGTGGAGGCGGCCGACCGCATCGCCAAGACCTACTCGGGTGGCATGCGCCGCCGTCTCGACCTCGCCGCCAGCCTGGTCGCCCAGCCCGAGGTGCTCTTCCTCGACGAGCCGACCACCGGCCTCGACCCGCGCAGCCGCATCGGGCTCTGGGAGATCATCCGCGAGCTGGTCGACGAGGGCACCACCCTGCTGCTCACCACCCAGTACCTCGAGGAGGCCGACCGCCTGGCCACCAGGATCGCGGTCATCGACAGCGGCCTGGTCATCGCCGAGGGCACCGCCGACGACCTCAAGTCGCGGGTCGGCGGCGACGTGCTGGAGATGCGCACCAGCGACGCCACCGCGCTGCTGGCCGCCGCCGCCTCGCTGGCCGGCGCGGGCTTCGACGGCGAGCCGGTGCTCGACCACGTCTCGGCCACGCTGCGCCTCCCCGTGACCGGTGGCGACGTGCTCCCCCGCGTCGTGCGCGTGCTCGACCAGGCTGGAATCGATGTGCATGAATTGGCGCTCCACCGTCCGACCCTGGACGACGTGTTCCTGGCCCTGACCGGCCACGCCGCCGAGGACCAGGCGGTCGTCAAGAAGCCGCGCGGCCGTCGCCGCGGCGCCGAGCCCGTTCAGGCGGGCAGCCGATGAGCACGCGAACCGTCGTGGTCGGCCGCGGCCCGCAGTGGGTCGCCCGCGACTCCGCGGTGATGGTGCGCCGCTACCTGTTGCACTCGCTGCGCCAGCCCGAGCTGATCGTCTTCTCGACCATCCAGCCGGTGATGTTCGTCATCCTCTTCCGCTACGTGTTCGGCGGCGCCATCGCCACCGGCACCAACTACGTGGACTACCTGATGCCCGGCATCTTCGTGCAGACCACCGTGTTCGGCTCGATGCTCACCGGGCTCGGCCTCGCCTACGACCTGCAGAGCGGCATCATCGACCGCTTCAAGTCGCTGCCGATGAGCCGCTCGGCGGTGCTGATCGGCCGCAACGTCACCGACGCGCTGCGCAACGTCTTCGTCATCCTGCTGATGCTGGCGGTGGGCTTCCTGGTCGGCTTCCGCATCCACGGCGGCATCGTCGCCACCGTCGGCGCCGTCGCCCTGATCGTGCTCTTCGGCTTCGCCTTCCAGTGGATCAGCGCGCTGATCGGCGTGGTGGTGCGCAACCCCGAGGCGGTGCAGTCGGCGGGCTTCATCTGGGTGTTCCCGCTCACCTTCCTCAGCTCGGCGTTCGTGCCCACCAACAGCATCAAGCCGGACTGGCTGCAGGCCATCGCCAAGGCCAATCCTTTCACCATCGCGGTCAACGGCGCCCGCCAGCTCTTCATGGGGCCGGCCGAGGCGTCGCAGGTGGCGGGGCTGGGCACCGACGCCACCTCCAACGTGCTGATCACCATCGCCTGGGTGATCGGGCTGCTGCTGGTGTTCGTGCCCCTGGCGGTGCGACGCTATCGCCGGGCGACCTGAGCACCGATGAGTCCGGCGGGTCGCCATCGTCCGCAGATGTATCGGTCCGCACAACCGCAAGGAGACGTGACATGGGTCAGCCGGTGATTCACTTCGAGATCATGGGCAAGGACGGGCCCGCCCTGCGCCAGTACTACGGCGAGCTGTTCGGCTGGAAGTTCGACACCAGCGCGCCGATGGACTACGGCACCGTCGACGGCCGCGACAACGGCAGCGAGGGCAACATGAGCATCGGCGGCGGCATCGGCACCGCGCCCGAGGGCTACGGCGGCCACGTCACCTTCTACGTCGCCGTCGACGACGTCGAGGCCTACCTGGCCAGCGCAGAACGCCTCGGCGGCAAGCGGATGATGGGCCCGGAGAAGGTGGTGGAGGGCATCGAGCTCGGCCAGTTCACCGACCCCGAGGGCCACCTCGTCGGCGTCGTCAAGGTGACCATGTAGCGGTGCTCCAGACCCACGCCCCTGCCGCCGCGGCCGCCGAGCTCGAGGAGTTCCGGCCGGAGCTGACCGGATACTGCTACCGCATGCTCGGCTCGACCTTCGAGGCCGACGACGCCGTGCAGGACACCCTGGTCCGCGCCTGGCAGGGGCGCGCGCGCTTCGAGGGACGGGCCTCGCTGCGCTCCTGGCTGTACCGCATCGCCACCAACGTGTGCCTCGACGCGCTGCGCGGGCGCAGGCGGCGGGCGCTGCCCATGGACCTGTCGTCGCCGGTGCCGGTGACGGCGGCCAATCCCGGCGACCCGCTGCCGGGCGAGGTGTGGCTCGAGCCCATCGCCGACGGCGCGGCCGGCGTGTCGGCCGTCGACCCCGCCGAGCGGGTGGTGGCGTCCGACACCATCCGGCTCGCCTTCGTGGCGGCGTTGCAGCACCTGCCGGCGCGGCAGCGGGCGGTGCTGCTGCTCCGCGAGGTGCTGTGCTGGTCGGCCGCCGAGGTCGCCGAGCTGCTCGACACCACGGTGGTGTCGGTGAACAGTGCGCTGCAGCGGGCGCGGGCGACGCTGGCGGCGCGTGGTGTCAACGCCGATTCGAGCGCGCGGCCGCTCAGCGCCGCCGAGGGCGACCTGGTGGCGCGCTACGTCAGCGCCTTCGAGAGCTACGACATCGACACCCTGGTCGGGCTGCTCCACGAGGACGCCGGCATCTCGATGCCGCCCCTGGAGCTGTGGCTGCGCGGCCGGGACAACCTGCACGGCTGGTACCTCGGCCACGGCATCGGCTGCAAGGGCTCGAAGCTGGTGCCGTTCGACGTCAACGGAGCGCCCGGGTTCGCGCAATACAAGCCCAGTGGCCCGGGCGGTGCCCTGGAGCCGTGGTCGATCCAGGTGCTGGAGCTGTCCGGCGGGGAGATCGTGCACGTCCACCACTTCCTCGACACCGCGCTGTTCGCCCGCTTCGGGCTGCCGCCGGTCCCGTCCGCGGCCTAGTCGAGCAGCGCGCTCTCCAGCCCGGCGATGCGCAGCAGCCCGTGCAGCTGCGGGCTGAGCGGGCGCAGCCGCAGCGGCGCGCCCAGGCGCAGCGCGGTGAGCCGCAGCCGGGCGAGGGCGTCGACGGCGGCGATGTCCGGCGCGAGGACGGCGGAGAGGTCGCAGGCCACCACGCCGCCGCCGCGGCTGCGGCGCAGCAGGACGACCGCGCGGTCGCAGGCGCGGCACACCTCGGCGCTGGTCGTCGCCCCGCCGACCACCACCACCGTCCACCCGGCGGCCAGCCAGAGCCGCGCGGAGTCCCCCGGAACTGTGTCCATCGTTTGCATGGGACTTCGCGGATGCGACGAACTCATCGGTCGGCGCTAGCATGGCGCGCCATGGATCACCGCCCTGTCGTCGTCGGCTTCACCCTGCGTCCCCAGCGCGCCGAGAACACCCCGCCGCGCTACGTGCAGAACCGCCGCTACCTCGACGGCCTGCTCGCCGCCGGCGCCGTGCCGCTGGGCATCCCCGCGGTCGGCGACGAGCGCGTCCTGCGCACCCTGTACGACCGCTGTGACGCGCTGCTGCTCCCCGGCGGCCCCGACGTCGAGCCGTCGCGCTACGGCGAGGAGACGCGCGCCGGCTGCGACGTCAGCCCGGTGCCCGAGCTCGACGCCGCCGAGTTCCCGCTGGCCCGCTGGGCGCTGGAGGAGGGGCGGCCGCTGCTGGCCATCTGCCGCGGCATCCAGGTGCTCAACGTCGCTCTCGGCGGCACGCTGTGGCAGGACATCGCCGTGCAGCACGCGGGCGATCCCGCCCACCACGGCAAGGACCGGACGGCCCCGGCGCACCAGGTCAGCGTCGTCGCGGGCACCGCGCTGCACCGCGTGGTCGGCGCGGACCGGCTGGCCTGGAACAGCCTGCACCACCAGGCGCTGCGCGACCTCGGCGACGGCCTGGTGGCCTCGGCGGTGGCGGACGACGGGCTGGTCGAGGGCGTCGAGCTGCCCGATCGTCCCGTGCTCGGCGTGCAGTGCCATCCCGAGGAGATGGCCCCGTCGCAGGGATGGGCGGCCGCGCTGTTCGGCTGGCTGGTCGCCGCCGCGCAGGCTCGCTCGGGCAGCGGCTCGCCCGCCTGAGACGCCCTCCCCGAGTTCAGGCGTGTGCACTTCGGGCCGGATCGGGCAGACTGATCCCTCGTGATCCAGCGGCTCGGCGCAGGGTGGAGCGTGGCAGGCGGGACGCGGGCCAACGACCCGCGCCGTGAGCCGCTGCGGCTGCTCGCCGTGTCGAGCCGGGCGGCCACCATCTGCCGCCAGCGCCGCCGGGCGCCCTCGGTGCCGACGTGACCCCGGCCGCGACCGCCACACGCACCGCCCTCGCCGAGCGCGTCCGCGCTCTGCTGACCCCGACGCCGGGCGGCGTCGCCGGACCGGGACGGGTGGGTGCGGAGATCGAGCTGATCCCGGTCCGTTTCGCGGCGGACGGCCCGCACCCGGTGCCCCGCCTCGACACCCTCGCCGCGCTGGAGCGCGGTGACCCCGCGCTGATCGCCGACGGCTGCGTCACATTCGAGCCCGGCGGCCAGCTGGAGCTGAGCCCGCCGTACAGCGACAGCGTCACCGCGGCGCTGCGCACGATCGACTCCATGATTGCGCGCGCACGCAAGTGTGCGGACGCCGCGGGGTTCGTGCTCCTCGACGCCGCGGTGTCGCCCTGGCACGACGTGGAGGACGTGGCGCTGCAGACCGACCAGCCGCGCTACCGCGCCATGCAGCAGCGCTTCGACTCGGTCGGTCCGGACGGGCGGCGGATGATGCGGCTGACCGCGTCGCTGCAGGTCTGCGTCGACCTCGACCCGGGACTGCTGCGCTGGCGGATGCTCAACGTGGTGGGGCCGGCGCTGTCGGCGGCGTTCGCGGCCTCGCCGCTGCTCGGCGGCCGCGCCACCGGGATGAGCGGCACCCGCAGCGCGATCTGGCAGCGGCTCGACCCGACGCGCACCGGCTTCGACGGCGGCCAGCTCGGCTGCGACCAGCTCGGCAGCTACGAGGCCTTCGCCCTCGATGCGGCGGTGATCCCGCTGCCGCGCCCGGACAGCGCGTCGCCGCCGCCGGGCACGACGCTGCGCACCTGGCTCGATGCTGACGGCGCGCGTCCCGACGACGCCGACATCGTCCATCACCTGACCACGCTGTTCCCACCGGTGCGCCCGCGCGGCTACCTGGAGGTGCGCTGGCTCGACGCGCTGCCCGCGCGCTGGCGCGACGTGGCCATCTGTACCGTGGCGGCGCTGTGTGTCGATGAGCAGGCCGTGTGGCGCGCCATGGACGCGGTGCCGTCATGGGACGGCATCGCCGCGCCGGCATGGGCGCGCGCCGCCCGCGACGGGGTGCGCGACGACTCGCTGCGCGCCACCGCGTGCCAGCTCCTCGACGTCGCCGCTCAGGCCGCCGTGCGCGCACCGCGCGGCTGGCTTCCCGACGGCGCGGCGCAGCGCATCGCGCAGTTCACCGCCGCCTACACCGCGCGCTCGCGCTGCCCCGCCGACGACCTGCTGCAGCATCACCGCGACAACCCGTTGGACTGGAAGGCATGGACCTGAAGCAGCGCATCGCCACCGACCTGCTCGACGCCCACGCCCGCACCGACGCACTGCTCGCGCCGCTGGACGACCAGCGCCTGCGCGTGCAGCACGACCCGATCATGAGCCCGCTGGTCTGGGACTACGGGCACGTCGCCGTCTACCAGGAGCTGTGGCTGGTGCAGCAGCTCAGCGGCACCGCGCCGATGGACGAGGCGCGCATGCACCACTACGACGCCTTCGAGAACCCGCGCCGGGTGCGCGCCTCGCTGCCGCTGCTCTCGCGCAGCGAGGTCGCCGCCTATCGCACCGCGGTGGACGAGCGTTCGCTGTCGCTGCTCGCCGAGGCCGACGTGGACGGCAACCCCGACCCGCTGCTGCGCCACGGCTTCGTCTACGACATGATCGTCGAGCACGAGCACCAGCACAGCGAGACCATGCTGCAGACGCTGCAGCTCGTCGACGGCGGCTACGGCGTCGCCCTGCCCACGCTGCCCGAGCCGTCGCGCGTGCTGCTGCAGCTCGACGCCGTGGCCATCCCCGCCGGTCGCTACCCCATCGGCAGCGACGAGCACGCGCCGTACGACAACGAGCACCCCACCACCTGGGTCGACCTCGCCGGCTTCCGCATCGACCGGTTTCCGGTCACCTCTGGCCAATACGCGGCGTTCGTCGACGATGGCGGCTACACGCGGGAAGGGCTGTGGAGCGCCGAGGGGTGGGCGTGGCGCGTCGAGGCGGGCGTCGAGGCGCCCAAGCACTGGCACCGCGACGGTCCCGGTGGCGCCTGGTGGACCGAGCGTTTCGGCCACCGCGTCCCCGTCGATATGCGCACCCCGGTGATGCACGTCTGCTGGCACGAGGCGCAGGCGTACTGCCGCTGGGCGGGGCGGCGCCTGCCCACCGAGATGGAGTGGGAGGTCGCGGCCACGTGGGACCCGGCGACGCGGCACCAGCGGCGCCATCCCTGGGGCGACCAGCCGCCGACCGCGAGGTGCGCCAACCTCGACCAGCGCCTCTACGGCGCCGCACCCGTGGGCGCATACCCTGATGGGGCGAGCGCCCTCGGCTGCGAGCAGATGATCGGCGACGTGTGGGAATGGACGGCGTCGGACTTCCTGCCCTACCCGGGCTTCAACGCGTTCCCCTACCGCGAGTACTCCGAGGTCTTCTTCGGCAGCGAGTACAAGGTGCTGCGCGGTGCGTCGTGGGCGGCGCGCGCGTCGGTGGGCCGCGCCACCTTCCGCAACTGGGACTACCCGATCCGGCGCCAGATCTTCGCCGGTTTCCGCTGCGCCGACGACGGAGGAAGGACATGACCCTGGGACTCGCGCCACTCACCCTGGCGGTGCACACGGTGGGCCGCAGCGCGCGCAGCGAATTGATCGCCGACGTGCGGACCGGCCTCGCCGCCACGCCGAAATGGCTGCCACCTCGGTGGTTCTACGACGAGCGTGGCTCGCAGCTCTTCGACCGCATCACCGAGCTGCCCGAGTACTACCAGACGCGCACCGAGACGCAGATCCTCCACGACTGCGCGGCCGCCATCGCCGCGGCGGTGCAGCCGGAATCGCTGGTGGAGCTGGGCGCGGGCTCCTGCTCGAAGACGCGCATCCTCCTCGACGCCGCCCACGCCCAGGGCACGCTGACCACCTTCGTCCCCTTCGACGTCAGCGACGCCGCGCTCTCCCACGCGGCGCACGGCCTGCTCGACGACTACCCGTGGCTGCGCGTCTACGGACTGGTCGGCGACTTCGCCGCGCACCTGTCCTACATCCCCCGCCTGGGCCGCCGCCTGGTCGCGTTCCTGGGCAGCACCATCGGCAACCTCGACGGCAGCGAGCGGCGCCGCTTCCTCGCCGACGTGCGCGGCCTGCTCGCCCCCGGCGACGCCTTCCTGATCGGCCTCGACCTGGTCAAGGACCGCGAGGAGCTGCACGCCGCCTACGACGACAGCGCCGGAGTTACCGCCGACTTCAACCGCAACGTGCTGCGCGTCATCAACCGCGAGCTCGACGCCGGCTTCGAGGTGGACGCCTTCGAGCACGTCGCCCTGTGGAACGACGCCGAGTCGCGCATCGAGATGCACCTGCGCGCCACCCGCGACATGGAGGTCGACATCCCGCTCGCGCAGATGCGCGTCCGCTTCGCGGAGGACGAGTCGGTGCGCACCGAGATCAGCTGCAAGTTCACCCGCGAATCCGGTGAGGCGATGCTCGCCGACGCCGCCATGCGCGTGGTGCAGTGGCACACCGACCCCGATCAGCGCTTCGCCCTGGCGCTGGCGCTTCCCGACTGAGCAAGGTAGGCTCCGCGGCGATGGTGAACGGCAGCGGTCCGGCCAGGGCCCGCATCGACGCGCTGCGGCCGCCGGTGGCCCTGTGCCTCAGCGGGGGCGGGGCGCGCGGCGCTGCGCAGGCGGGCGTGGTCATCGAGCTGGTGCGCAGCGGCCTGCGGCCCGACTTCATCGTCGGCACCTCGATCGGCGCATGGAACGGCGCCTGGCTGGCCTCGCATCCGACCGTCGACGGCGCCGAGGCGATGGCCGAGTGGTGGTCCGACCCCGAGGTGCGGGGCATCTTCCGCGGCATGTGGCTGGGCTACGCGGGCGCGCTGGCCTGGCGGCGCAGCGCCGCGATCAGCGCCGACCGGGTGGAGAGCCTGCTCAGCCGCGCCTTCGACGGCACCCGCTTCGAGGAGCTGGGCATCCCGCTGACCGTGGGCGCCGCCGACCTGCTCACCGCCGACCTGGTCTACTTCCACCGCGGCCCGGTGGCCCCCGCGGTGCGCGCGTCGAGCGCGATCCCCACCGTGCTGCCGCCCGTCGCCCTGCGCGACCGCCTGCTCGTCGACGGCGGGGTCATCGACAACTTCGGCGTCAACGAGGCGGTGCGGCGCGGCGCGCGCAGCATCGTGCTGGTCGACGCCAGCACCTCCGAGGGGGCGGCGCCCCCGGTGGGACTGGGTGAGATCATCGATCGCATGACCCTGGTCTCCCAGGTGCACCAGCGCCGCCGCTCGCTCGCCGCCGCCGCGGGCGCGGGCGTGCCGCTGCACCTCATCGAGGTCGGCGGTCTGGGCGCGACCATGGACTTCCACCAGGCCGAGCCCGCCGTCGCCCGCGGCCGCGCCCTGGCCCGCGCCTGGCTCGACGGCATCCCCCTGCCGCGCATCGAGCCGCCGCCCGAGGAGGAACGCGCGGGGCTGGTCGACCGCTGGCACGACCTCGAAGACCGCGTGCGCGACCGGGTGGTCGGCTTCCCGCTGTGGCGCCGCGTCGGCTCGGGCGCGCCGCTGCCGGTCGCCGAGGACCCCGAGGTGGGGCCGCCAGGATGAGCTCGGCGCGCACCGTCCGCCGCCGCCTGCTGCGGGTGGGGGAGGGGGCGCTGCAGTGGCGCGGCGACGACGTGGTCGCCGAGGAGCCGCTGGAGATCCGCATCGCCGGGGTCTCGGTGGCGGTGACCATGCGCACGCCGGGCAACGACTTCGAGCTCTGCACCGGATTCCTGTTCAGCGAAGGGCTGGTCGCCGCCGCCGAGCAGGTGCAGCGCATCCAGACCTGCTCCTGGAAGGACACCGGCGAGATGAACGTCCTCGACGTGACCCTGCGCGGCGACGCGCCGCGCTTCGACGCCTCGGCGGCGCGCAACTTCTACACCACGTCGTCGTGCGGGCTGTGCGGCAAGGCGAGCATCGAAGCGATTCGCACCCGCGCGCAATGGGAGGTGCGCTCCGACCCGCTGCGCGTGACCCCGGCGCTGCTGGCCGCGCTGCCGTCGCGCATCCGCGAGGCGCAGCGCGTCTTCGCGCGCACCGGCGGGCTGCACGCCGCGGGGCTCTTCGACGCCGGCGGCACGTTGCGCTGCCTGCGCGAGGACGTGGGGCGGCACAACGCCGTCGACAAGGTGGTCGGCTGGGCCGCAACCGAGGGCCTCTTGCCGTTGCGCTCGCACGTCCTGGTGGTGTCGGGACGGGCCTCCTTCGAGCTGACCCAGAAGGCGCTGATGGCCGGGATTCCCATGCTGGCCGCGGTCTCCGCGCCCTCGTCGCTGGCCGTCGACCTGGCCGAGGAGTCGGGCATGACGCTGGTCGGCTTCCTGCGCGGCGAGACCATGAACGTCTACTGCGGCGCCGAGCGCGTGGCGACGCCCGACTGATGCTGCCCGTCAACCCGCCCGTCTCGCCCATGCTGGCCAAGCTGCAGGTCGACATCCCGCGCGGGGAGGGCTGGCTCTACGAACCCAAGTGGGACGGCTTCCGCGCCATCGTCTTTCGCGACGGCGACACGGTGCGCATCGACAGCCGCAACGGCCAGACCCTCGACCGCTACTTCCCCGAGGTCGTCGAGCAGCTGCGCGCGGCGCTGCCGGAGCGCGCGGTCATCGACGGCGAGATCGTGCTCGCCGGTGAGCGCGGACTGGACTTCGACGCGCTGCAGCAGCGCATCCATCCCGCCGCGTCGCGCATCAAGCGACTCTCCGTCGAGACGCCCGCGTCGTTCATCGCCTTCGACATGCTCGCCGCCGGCGACGAGGACCTGCGCGGCCTGCCCGGCATCGAGCGTCGCGCGCGGCTCATCGCCGAATTGCGGGCCACGCCGAGCGTCGCCATCACCCCGCAGACCACCGACGCCGGCGAGGCCGCCGAGTGGTTCACGCGCTACGAGGGCGCCGGACTCGACGGCGTCATCGCCAAGCAGGCCGACCGGCCCTACGTCGAGGGCGAGCGGCTGTGGGTCAAGATCAAGCACCGGCGCACCTGCGACTGCGTGGTGGGCGGCTACCGGCACACCATCGCCGGCGACGGCGTCGCCTCGCTGCTGCTGGGGCTGTACGACGAGGCCGGCGTGCTGCATCTCGTCGGTCACACGTCCTCGTTCAACGCGGCGGAGCGGCGCGCGCTGCTGGAGAAGCTGCGCCCGCTGGCGGGTGGCGAGAGCTTCGGCAGCGGGCGCACGCCCGGTGGGCCGAGCCGCTGGACGCAGGGCAAGCGTGACGAGTCGTGGAACCCGGTGCACCCGGTGCTGGTCTGCGAGGTGAGCTTCGACTACATGCAGGGCGAGCGCTTCCGCCACGCCGCGCGCTTCCACCGCTGGCGCACCGACAAGGACCCCGCGCAGTGCACCTACGACCAGCTGGTCCCGCCGGTGCACGTCGACCTGTCCGACGTGGTCGAGTTCGGCGCTCCCGCGTGACCCGGTGACGGTCGCCGCCGCCGGCCCCGTGGCGACCGCGAAGTACGCGGGGCTGCGCTACGTGACCGACAGCATTCCCGGCATCAGCCGCACGCCCCAGGACGGCGGCTTCGCGTACGTCAACCCCGACGGCACGCAGGTGGGTGACGCCGAGGAGATCCAGCGCATCCACCACCTGGCCATCCCGCCGGCCTGGACCGGCGTGTGGATCTGCCCGTACGCCAACGGGCACCTGCAGGCCACCGGCCGCGACGCGCGCCGCCGCAAGCAGTACCGCTACCACGAGAAGTGGCGCGTGGTGCGCGACGAGGTCAAGTACGAGCGCACGGTCGACTTCGGCAGGGCGCTGCCGCGCATCCGCCGCCAGGTCGAGATCGACCTGCGCCTCCCCGGGCTGCCGCGCGACAAGGTGCTCGCCGCCGTGGTGCGCATCCTCGACACCACCGCGATGCGCGTCGGCAACGAGGAGTACGCGCGCGAGAACAACCACTACGGGCTGACCACGCTGCACTCGCACCACGCCTCGGTGCACGGCGCCACGGTGAAGTTCGAGTTCGTCGGCAAGTCGGGCAAGAAGCACGCCGTGGAGATCGAGGACCCGCGGCTGGCGCGCATCGTGCGCCAGTGCCAGGAGCTGCCAGGACACGAATTGTTCCAGTACGTCGACAGCGAGGGCAACGACCGCGACGTGTCCTCCGAGGACGTCAACGAGCACCTGCACCGCATCGCCGGCGACGAGTTCACCGCCAAGGACTTCCGCACCTGGGATGGCACCGTGATGGCCGCCTGCTTCCTGCGCGAGCTGGGCCCGGTGAGCTCCGAGCGAGAGGGGCGGCGCCTGGTCAAGGAGGCGATCGACCGCGTCGCCAAGCTGCTCGGCAACACGCCGGCGATCGCCCGCAAGTGCTACGTGCACCCCGACGTCATCGACGCCTACATGGACGGCTCGTTGCTCCACGTTCGCATGCACGCGCCGCTCTCGCCGCGAGGCACGACCCAGGAGGAGGGCCTGCGCGACGAGGAGCGCGCGGTGCTGCGGCTGCTGCAGAAGCGCAGGCTGCACGGGGCGGCGGCGACCGCCTGAGCGCTCACCCTGGCGGCAGGCCGCGCAGCGCGTCGGCCAGCCTGATGCGACCGGCGGCGTCGACGACCGTGTCGGTCGCCGGGTCGTAGGGCAGCATGTCGCTCATCATCGGCTGCGCCAGCGGCTGTGCGCCCATGCGCTGCGTGCCCAGCTCGGGGCCGAAGAGGACGAGGTAGGTGTGTCCGGCGGCGGGCGGCGCCTTCTCGACGTGCTCCGCCGTGGTCAGGCAGCCCCATTGGATGACGTGCTGACCGACCGTTCCGCCGTTGAGATATCCCGCGAAACCCGAGCTCGGCGCCGCGCCACGCACCACCCGGAGCACGTCGAGCCGGTATCCCGTGACGATGTTGGGCTGGACGGGCCAGGAGCCGTCAGGCGCGCGGGTGGGGTGGTGCAGCGCGTCGATGAACGCCTGCGACGGCGGGCTGCCGTCCGGCGTGTTCCACCGCGGCGCACCCGCGCCGGCGACGCGCACGATCGCTGCCGCTCGCGCGCTCTGCTCCGGGTCGGCGCTGGTGAGTCCGGTGTGCAGCAGCATCTCCCGCAGCGACGGCGGGTTGGACATGGGCGCGCAGTCGACCAGGATGTGGAACGGCTTGCTCATGTCCCAGTGCTCATACGCCGGCGTGATGTCGGGACCGGTGATGCCGCCGGGGACCGGTGTTGCCGTGGAGGGGGCGGCCGAGCCGCCCCCTCGGTTGGACACCGGAGCAGTCGTCGTGCCCGAGCAAGCGCACAGCAGGGCGAGCGCCGGGAAGGCGGCGGACAGACGGGCCCTCATGCTCCGGCTCCCGCTAGGGCATCGGCTTGGGAATCCGGCTCAGCAGGTACGCCTCCGCGCACTGCGACCAGTTGACCCAGTCCTGCGCGTACCAGTAGGACAGGCAGGCCGGGATGGGCGCGACGTACGACACCGGGTTGGGCAGCGACACGCCCTGCGACATGTCCCACGCCTTGTCCAGGTAACCCTGCAGGTTGAAGGACCCGCCCAGCGCGCAGGGATCGACCGACATCCGGCAGATGGTCCGGCAGTTGGGGCAGGAGCCGTTGCCGCCGCTGTTGCCCGTGTACGGGCCGTAGATGGCGTTGAGGCCGTTCTGGGCGTCGGCGGTCACCGAGGCGACGGTGTTGCCGCTCCAGTACATGACGTCGGCGGCGACGCTGGAGTGGCCGAGGGTGTAGACGTGTCCCTCCTCGTGGTAGGCGATCGATTTGGCGTCACAGCCGCGCTGCCCGCTGGCCGGCGGTCCGTCCCACCAGCGCACCCCGCCGTTGTTGTTGTACATGATCGTCGACGACGTGACGCGCGACGACGAGTCGACGTAGACGTAGGTCAGCGCGCACGGGAAGCTGCCGGTCGAGCCCTCGTCCTTCCAGCCGTCGTGGATCTGCGAGTACTGGCAGTTGCTGCCGCTGCACTGGTACATCAGCGGCGAGTTGTAGGGCTGGCTGGCCCAGTCGTACATGGCGTTGATCAGGTCGTCGTTGAACCGGACGGCGCCGTTGGCGCTGTTTCCGATGCCCGAGAAGTCGGCGTCGACATTGCCGGGCTTGCCGCCGGGCATGTCCCACCAGGCGCAGGTCTGGCACTGCGGAGCGCTGCCGTCCCACGGCCAGTTGTGGTTGGGGTCGAGCTGGGTGAAGCCGCAGGTCCACGGCGAGCCGTTGGTGTTGTTCTTCTGCTGGCAGTCGTCGAGGGCCGAGACGGGCGTCCCGCCGCTGATGCCCACCTGGGTGAGCAGTGCCGCCGCGGCCACGGCGACGCCGAGAAGTCGACGCGTGAGAGTCACTCTGGTTGAAGCTCCTGAGGGGCGGACGCCCCGGCCTAGCCGTGGCGTCTCCGCGTTGCAGGCGCTTCCCCCGCCACGAACCCTTCGTCGGTGATCCGTGTCGCGGGGGCTTCCCCCCGTGTTGTCTTCCCACGCACATGTTTGTGTGACGCGCCAGTGGCACGGCCGCGATCTCAGTCACAGCGCCGTTACAGGGCCTTAACTGGGATTTGCCAAAACGCGGAGGGCGTCGTGGCATGGGCCTGCCAGGCTGCACATGTCGGAGCCGCCGCCGGTCGTGAGCAGGGGACAACTGGGGCCGGAGGCGTACCTGGAGCTCCGTCGACAGGGGGATCGGGTCGGATGACGTCCATCGTTGCCCTGGACCGGCGGCGGACGCGGCTTTTGCCAGCACGTCTCGTCTGCGTGGCCCTCGCGGCCATGCTGATGCTGCCCTCGCTGGCGCCGATGACGCGCTGGCTGGGCGCGCAGATCTCGGTGATCGTCCGCGGCCAGCCGGGCGGTGAGGCGGCGGTCCGCGACGCGGTGGGCGGCGTGGACGGCCACGTGGTCCGCGCCCTCGGCATCGTCAACGGCGTGGCGGCGACGGTCCCGGCGGACGCGATCCCGGCGCTGCGCACCCGCCCCGGCGTGGTCGAGGTCTCGCCGAACCTGCCGGTGCACATGCAGAGCACCGGCACGTCGAGCTGGAGCGCCGCAGCCGACCTGGGCTCGCTCTACAACACCACGCTGATCAGCGGCGCCCAGTCGTACTGGTCGGCCGGGTACACCGGCAAGGGCATCGACGTCGCGGTCATCGACTCCGGCGCGGTGCCGGTCAACGGGCTGCGCGCCGCGGGCAAGCTGGTCTTCGGGCCCGACCTCTCCTTCGACTCGCAGGCGCCCAACCTCGCCCACCTCGACACCTTCGGGCACGGCACCCACATGAGCGGCATCATCGCGGGACGCGACGACGCCGCCGTCGCCGGGCACTACGCGGGCGACGCCAAGGACTTCATCGGCATGGCGCCCGACGCGCGCATCGTGTCGATCAAGGTCGCCGACTCGCACGGCAACAGCGACGTGTCGCAGGTGCTCGCCGCCATCGACTGGGTGGTGGTGCACCACGCCGACCCCGGCTTCAACATCCGCGTCGTCAACATGTCGTTCGGCACCGACAGCTACCAGAGCTACGTGTACGACCCGCTCGCCTACGCGGCGGAGACGGCGTGGCACGCGGGCGTGGTGGTGGTCGGCGCCACCGGCAACCGCGGTTGGAAGACCGGCGTCCTCGACCCCGCCGACGACCCCTACCTGATCGCGGTGGGCTCGTCGGACAACGCGGGCACCCTGGGCACCGCCGACGACACCGTGTCGACGTTCTCCAGCGGCGGCGACGGCAACCGCAACCCCGACCTGGTCGCGCCCGGCGCGCACATCGTCAGCCTGCGCGACCCCGGCTCGTACGTCGACGTCAACAACCCGACGGCGCGCGTCGCCGGCCGCTTCTTCCGCGGCAGCGGGACCTCGATGGCCTCGGCGGTGGTGGCCGGCGCGGCGGCGCTGCTGCTCTCCGAGCACCCGCTGCTGACCCCCGACCAGGTCAAGAACCTGATGACCTCGACGGCGACGCGACTGAGCGGCGCGACCAGCGTGCTCCAGGGCGCGGGCGAGCTGAACCTGCGCGCCGCGCTGACCGCCGTGCCCGCCATCGCCACCCAGCTCTTCCTGCCGGCGCTGGGCACCGGATCGCTCGACGGCGCGCGCGGCTCGGCGCGGCTGTCCTGGGGCGGCGTGGCCCTGCAGGGTGAGGTCGACATCTTCGGACTTCCCGTCAACACCGGCACGGTGGCCAGGCTCTTGTCCGCCGGCACCGTCTGGAACGGTGGCCTCTTCAACGGCGTGCTCTGGACCGGCGCGGGCTGGGCCACCCTGGTGACCGGCGACGGCTGGACCGGGCAGGCCTGGCAGACCGCGGCGTGGACCAACAACTCGTGGTCGAACAACTCGTGGTCGAACAACTCGTGGTCGAACAATTCCTGGTCGAACAATTCCTGGTCGAACAACTCGTGGTCGAACAACTCGTGGTCGAACAACTCCTGGAGCAACAACTCCTGGAGCAGCGCGGGATGGGACTGACGATGACCGGGAGGGTCCGTGGGAGCAAGGGAAGTGAGTGGGGGGCGCGCGTGCTGACGCGCGCCCGTCCGCTGGCGCCCTGGGCCTTCACCGCGATGACCGCATTGCTCGCGGCGCTTCTGTATGTCAGGGGCGTGGCGCCGCTGGCGGCGCTGAGCGCTCCCGTCGACATGCAGTGGTGGTTGATCGCGCTGTTCATCGCCTTCGCCGAGTCCTACGCGGTGCACATCCACCTGCGCCGCCACGCGCACACCATGGCCATGGCCGAGGTGCCCATGGTGCTGGCGCTGTTCTTCGCCGCACCGACCGCGCTGGTGATCGGTCGCGTGGTCGGCTCCGCGGTGGCGCTGACCCTGCACCGCCGCCAGCCGCCGCTCAAGCTGGCCTTCAACGTCAGCATGTTCGCGCTGGAGACGGCGCTGCTGGTGGTGGTCTTCCGGCTCTGCCTGCACGATGCCGATGCGCTCTCGCTGCGCGCCTGCCTCGCCGTGCTGGCGGCGACGGCGACGGCGTCGGTGTTCTCCGCAGTCTGGGTGCAGGCGGTCGCCTCGGTGGCCAGCAACGAGTGGCAGTTCCGCCGCCTGCCCGAGCTGCTGCCCGCGTCGCTGGCGGTCACCGTGCTCAACAGCCTGGTCGGGCTGGCGGCGGCGCGCGTGCTGTGGCACGACACCGTGTCCGCCGCGCTGGCGCTGCTGCCGGTGGTGGGGCTGGTCGTCTTCTACCGCCGCTACATCGAGGAGCGCGAGAAGCACGAGCGCATCGAGATGCTCTACACGTCGAGCCGCGCCTTCCAGCGCTCGCGCGGCGTGGACGCCACCATCACCACCCTGCTGAATCGCGCGCGCGAGATGTTCCGCGCCGACTTCGCCGAGCTGACCCTGCTGCCCGCGGTGTTCGACGGGGACGCCGCGCGCTTCCAGCTCCGCAGCGACGGCGACGTGGTCGAGACGCTCACCGCGGCGGACGAGCTGACCGCCCTGGTGGCGCGCCGCCGCTGCGGCTTCCTGATGGGACGTGGGCGGCACCACGAGGCGTGGCACGAGCTGGTCGCGGCGCGCGGGCTGCGCGACGCCATGCTGGTGCCGATCAGCGGTGAGGCGGGCGTGCTCGGCGTCCTGCTGGTCGCCGATCGCCACAGCGACATCGCCACCTTCGGCCGCGAGGAGCTGACCCTGCTGGAGACGTTCGCCGGACAGGCCAGCGTGTCCATCGAGAACGGGCGGCTCGAAGCCGAGATGCTCCAGCTCGCCTTCCACGACTCGCTGACCGGCCTGGCCAACCGGGCGCTGCTGACCCAGCGCCTGGAGGAGACGCTGGAGCGCCGTCTGCGCGCGCCGCTCGGCCCCGCCGTGCTCTTCCTCGACCTGGACGACTTCAAGACCGTCAACGACTCGCTCGGCCACGCCGTCGGCGACCGCCTGCTCACCCTGGTCGCCGACCGCCTGCGCGGCTGCCTGCGTCCCGCCGACACCGCGGCCCGCCTCGGCGGCGACGAGTTCGCCATCCTGCTCGAGGAGGTGCGCAGCGTGGTCGACGCCAGCGCCGTCGCCGAGCGCATGATCGCCGCCCTGCGCGCGCCCTTCACCGTGGACGGCACGCGCGTGCTCATCCACGCCTCGATCGGCCTGGTCATTGCCACTCCTGACCGGAACTCGGCCGACGAGCTGCTCCGCGACGCCGACATCGCCATGTACCGCGCCAAGGCGCAGGGCAAGGGCACCTGGGAGCTGTTCGAGCCGTCCATGCAGGAGCAGGTGCGCGAGCGCCACCTGATGAAGCTCGACCTCGAACACGCGCTGGAGAATGGCGAGCTGGTGGTGCACTACCAGCCGATCGTCGCCCTGGCCGACGAGTCGATCGTCGGTGTCGAGGCGCTGGTGCGCTGGGTGCACCCGCGTCGCGGCATGGTCATGCCCACCGACTTCGTGCCACTCGCGGAGGAAACCGGGCTGATCAACAGCATCGGCCGCTTCGTGCTGCGCCGCTCGTGCGCCGAGGCCGCCGCCTGGAGCCGCAGCGCGCCCGACTTCGTGCTCACCGTCAACCTCAGCGCCCGCCAGCTCTACCGCGACGACTTCGTCTCCGAGGTGGCCACCGTGGTCGCCGAGACCGGTTTCGACCCGCAGCGCCTGGTGCTGGAGATCACCGAGAGCGTCATGGTCGAGGACGACGACCGCGTCCGCGACGCCCTGCTGGGGTTGAAGAACCTCGGCGTGCGGCTGGCCATCGACGACTTCGGCACCGGGTATTCGTCGTTGAGCTCGCTGCGCGAGCTGCCGGTGGACATCCTCAAGATCGCCAAGCCCTTCATCGACGGGCTGGGCACCGATGGCGACGACGGCGCTTTCGCCGCCGCCATCGTGCGTCTCGGCCAGACGCTGGGGCTGAGCATGATCGCGGAGGGCATCGAGCGCACCGAGCAGCTTGCGGAGCTGCGGCCGCTGCTGTGCGGCATGGCCCAGGGGTACCTGTTTGCAAAGCCGATGGAAGGCACGGTGTTCACCGAGCTGCTGGGGACGTTGAGCGCGCGGCGGCGCCCGGCGGACGACGGTGTGGCCGGCGATGTCGCCGGGCAGGTGGTGTCGCTCTTCGGCTGAGGGGCGCGCGCGTTGTTCGTGCGCGGCGGGTTGATCCGGTGGTCACATCGGGGCTACGCTGGGGTGCGTCCTCGGCCCTCAGTTGATCGGAGTGCGCACATGGCGGCACGAAGCAGGACGGCAGCTTCCCGCCGGCGGTCGTCGGGTGGTGATCGCGGTTTGCGCGAAGCCATCGAGAATGTGATCAGGGCGCTGCCGCTTGGGGTTTTGATGCAGCGGCTGGCGGTGGTGGAGAGTGCGGTGGGGAGGTTGGAGCGCGAGGCGCGGAGGGTGGTGGAGGGGGTGCGGGCCTCGGCGCAGCGGAGGACGGCGAAGCGGGCTACTGCGAAGCGCGCCACCGCGAAGCGTGCGACGGCCGCGAAGCGTGGCACGACGGCGAAGCGGGCGACGGCCGCGAAGCGCGCGACGGCGCCGAAGCCCGCGTCCGCAAAGCGCGCGACTACGCGCAGGCGAGCATCCACCGCCCCTCGTCGCCCGTCCGGCACGCCCGAGCAGCGCAACCAGCGCAACGGCGGCATGACCGGCGAGGAGCTCGCCCTGCGCAGCCAGGAGCTGATGGAGCAGCTCTCGGCCGCCCCATCCCTGCTCACCCCGCGCGACCGGCCGCCGTTGCGGGACGACGACGACGATGACCTCGCCTCCGAGGAGCTGACCGTCGCCGTCAACGTCCCCGAGGTCCCCGGCCCGCTGCCCTAGCGCCCCGCCCTCACCCCGTCTGCGTGAGCCCCGCGTACCAGATGGCGACGTCGATGTCGCCGCTCACCGTTGTGTCCAGCACCGTGCCGTCGGGATAGCGGCTCCGCACCACCAAGCTGACCGGCACCGTCTCGTCCACCGGCCGCCCCAGCGCGTCCGTCCGCTCCGCGTGATCCCACTGCACCACGATCGGCGTCCCGGCGTCGCCGCCCTGTCCCGGCCGCGTCCCGTCAGCCGACGGCGCATCCGTCGCCCCACCCGCATACGTCCAGCCCACCACCGTCTCCGTCGCCTGTCCCACCTCCGCCCCGTCGACCATCTCCACCCCCGGCCGCACCACGATCGGCCGCGGGTAGAGCTGCAGCAACCGCCCCCGGATGGTGACGGCCCTCGCCTGCGCCGCCGCCCCCGGGTCAGGAGCCGCAAAGCTCCCATCCCCCGCCTGCCCCACCGCCACCGCCCCCGCGACCAGCTGCGGCGGCACGTCCACCGGCGCCGCACCCGCCCCCGTCGCCGTGTCGTGGTTGCTCACATCCACATACCCGTCAACGCTGCGCACGAACGCATTCCCCGACCCGTCGAAGTCCAGCGCCTGCCCGACGACGTGCAGGTGCGCAACCACGGTCACATCCGACGGCTGCGCGCCCCCCGCCGTCGTCGCCTGCAGGATGTGCGTGCGTGTGATGCCACTCTGCCCCGACCCCGCGGCGTGCTCGGTGACACCGTCCGGCCAGTGCACCGTCCACGAGATCGCCTGCCAGTCGAGCACATCGGTGCACGTCCCCTCGGCGAGGCGCTGCGTCATGTCGCTCGCAAAGCTCGTCGCCAGCGTGAGTGTCGTCGGCTTGCTCGAGTCATAGCTCTGTGGCGTCAGGTCCGCGAGCAGCGACGTGTCGACCTCCGTCAGCGCCTCGCAGCGACGGTCGAACGGCATGCCTGCGGGGACGTGTCCCTCAGCGATGATGGGGCACACGGAATATTTGCCCGACGGGTACAGCCCATCGTCGTTGTTGCACGACCCCTGCCGGATATCCCGCGGCACCGGGAAAACCTGGGTGTCGTTGTAGCACCCGTCAAAGATCGACACACCGTACGTGCGGGCGTGGCTCACCGGGTTTACTCGAATCAGCGACCACTGGCTCCAGTACCTGCACCCGCTGACCCGCCTCGGAGGAATGGGACGGTGAGAGAGGCCCGTGTCGGTCGCAGACTGAGCGTCGAGGTACATGAACGCGGTGTTTCCAACGACCTGCTGTTCGAGGCTCACGGTCAGAAGTGGCGACGGCGTGTCTGCGCGTACCCCTGCGGGAAATGAGACAAGCCAAACGGCTATTGGCCCGGCTATTGCACGTTTGAGACGAGCCATCGACCGTCCATGAGCGCCAACTCCAGCTGCTTCTGCGCGTGGACCATGCGCGCACTCGAGAGCTGCTGAAGCGACGGATAGCTAGCGTCATACCCTGTGAGCGTGTAGGTGACCGTCGCGAGTGCAGCGGACGACCCGGCCATGTCAATCGACATTGGATTGATTGTCAGGGTGGTGACCACGAAGCATTTACCGGTGTCGTGCGCCACGTGCGCGGCGACACCCGCGTTCCCTTGGGCCTGCGATCCTGGCACAGAGAGGCCACCTAGTTCGTCAGGGCTGCCCGTGCGCATCGCATCTGCAAGTGCCTGCACATACCGACGCACCGCGGCATCGACCGCCGCGACGCGAGGATCCGCCGTAGCCGTCGCCCGCGCCGTCGGCGACGCCGTCGCACTGGGCCGCACCGGTGCAGCACTCCCGCACCCAAACGCCAGCACGCCCAGCACTGCCACCCCGCCCACCGCAACGCCGAGCCCTCCAACCTGCCATGCAAACCGCCTCACAGTACCCACGCCCTTCCAAACAACTGCATGCCAAACCCGCCGTGCATGCCCGGCCGCCCTACCGCATCGTGAGGGCGCCGCCTAACTTACACAATCCTGTAGGGCGCCGTCAACCCGACCGAAGGAACCGCGCAAGCCCTAAACCGCCCGCCCCGACCTCCGCCGCAGCGCCGCGCCCAACCCCAGCAACCCAACCCCACCCACAAACCCCAACGGCCCGAACAGCCCCGTCTGCCCCATGGTGACATTGCTGCCCGCGCTGGCCGGAACCGTGGTGCCGGTCCCGTCCGTCGACGTCCCCAGCACCTCGCTCGACACCGTCGCGGTATTCATGGTCACGATCGCGCCCGGCTGCGATGCGCCCAGGCGGTGTACGGGATTGGCGCCGTTGCGGTCGCCGTTGAGCAGGCGGATCTGCATCTTGCCGATGCTCGCGTTCTGGTGCTGCGTGCTGGTGTAGGTGCGCTGCTCGGTGCCCAGGGTGATCTGCAGGGTCAGCACGCCCGCGCCGGTGTTGATCTCCAGCAGCATGGGCTCGCCGACCGGAACACCGTTCTTCACGGCGTCGAGCTCCGCCTGGGGAACGAAGGGGGAGAGGGCGGCGGTGTTGATCTGCCCGTGGTCCATCACCACCAGGCCGGCGACGGCGATCCGGGTGACGTCGCCGCTGGCCTGGGCGGTGCTGGTGGTACCGTCGATGATTGCGTCACTTGTGGCCTGAACTCCCTGCACGTCGAGCAGCGGCGTGCCCGGCTGGGCGCCCAGGGCGCTGAGCGCGCCGGCCAGCGCCGCGCTGTCGAGCGGCAGCAACGACATGTCGACCAGCTTGCTGCTGGAGATGGCGTGCAGCCCCGTCCCCGCCGGGGTGATCGCGGTGCTGGCGATGACGCACGAGCCGGTGCCCAGCGTCTGGCAGGTCAGCATGCGGTCGAGCTGGGTGTCCTGCACCAGGGTGTTGAGCTGATCAGCGGGGGCCGCGGCCGTATTCACGTCAGCAACCAGCGACGAGAGACTGAGCCCGCCCGGCAGCGCACCGGCGATGATCGATGCCACACCCGGGAGCTGCGGCACGATCGCCGACGCGGTGGTGCTCACCTGGGAGAGCAGCGTGGCGATCGCGGTCATGTCGGCGCGCAGGTTGGTGAGGTCCAGAGCGGGCGCGACCGACAGGTTGGTGGTCGCCTCGCTCGACGACGCCTGCGGTCCACTGGCGCCGAGCTGGGTCGCGCCAGCGCCGGTGACCGCCGTGGCGCCGAAGGGCGCGAGCTGAGCGAGCACCGGCATGGTCGAGACCAGCGGCGGCAGGCTCACCTGCGGCGGCACCGTCAGCGCCGAAGACGACTGCACCTGTCCCAGCGGATGGGCGGCGTTGATATCGGCCGCGAGTCCGGTGGCGTATTGCAGCGTGGCGCCAAGCTGCTGTGCCAGGACGGTCTGCAATTGATCCACCGCGGCCACGGCATTGACCGGCAGCGCGGCCAGCTTCGCCGAAAGCGCCCCGAGCTGGGTGTTGAGCGTCTGCAGCTGCGTCTGCAATCCCGAGGGCAGCAGCGCCATCACCGTGCTGTTGCCGGTGACCGTGGCCACGTCGGACAGCGTCGACTGCAACGACGGAACCGTCACCCCCGCGGCGAGACCGCTGAACACCGCGTGCAACGTGGAGAGCAGCGAAGACAATGAGGCGAGGTTGAGCGACACCGGCGTGGCGTCGCTGTGCCCGGCCACCAGGTCGGCAACCGCGGCGGTGCGCGACGCCGTCGCGCTCGCGCCGTCGACTTGCACGACCACAGGCGCCAGAGCCGTGGTGAGCAGCGTCCGCAGCGCCAGCGGCAGCGCCTGCACGTCGGTGTCCGGAATGCTGAGCAGCGCCGAGGGATTGATGCTGAGACTCAGCGCCGCGGTGCCGGCGTTGGCGGTCGCGCCGACCGGCTGCTGGTCGGCGCGCGCGGCCAGCGGCGCCAGCGCCACCGCCATGGCGATGACGGCGCCCGACCTCAGCATTCCCGACCGCATGCGACTGCCCTCCGACCGATTCCCGCGCTGCACCCAAGATGGATAGCACCGCACCCACGAAGTCCCACCGCCGTCCACCGAGGCGAGGCGCCGTCTGCACAGCCCTTTGCCCCGCGTGACCCGCCCGTCACAGGGCACCCCGCAGCGAAACCGGCCCGCCTATCTAACCGCCAGGCTTCGCGGACGCGGTCGGTGCGGCGGTCGGCGGCGGGGTGATCGGCGGCAGCGTCGGCACCGGCGTCGGCTTCGGCGTCGGCGCGGGCGTCGCCGGAGCCGTGGCGGTCGGCACCGGTGTGCTCACCGGCGCGCGTGTCGGCCGCGCCGTGGCCACCGGCGCCGACCCGCTCGACCCCGACCCGCCGCCGCCACCGCCGTTGCCGTAGTACCCGCCCGTGTCGTGGTTGAACGCGCGCTCCTCGTCCGCGCCGAGGATCACCGTCACCCCCGCGGGCGCAGCAGCCGCAGGCGCCGACGCCGATGGCGACACCGCCGCCACCCCCGACGCCGCCGTGGCCGTCTCCACCGGCACGCCGAACAGCGTGGCCAGGTACTGCGCCGTCTGCGCCGCCCCGTTCCCGCCACCGGTGACCACAACATGCGTGGTCTGGCTGACCGCGCGAGTCCCGCCGTCCTTGGCGGACAGCCGCACCTGACCGAGCAGCGCGCTCCACCGCCCCGACGCCCCCGCCCCGCGCCCGCTGGCGTCCACCACCGTCACCGGCGCCTTCTCCGCCAGCGCCGCCGGCGAGGGGAACACGTTGGCGATGAAGCGCTGCACGGACACGTAGGTGGTGTCGTGCGCGAACAGGTAGGCCGCGCCGCAGTTGGTCGGGTAGCCGCACTCGTAGAGGAAGTTGGTGTCGTCGATGGAGATGCGCGTGATGGTCGACGGGTCGACGTCCTTGACCAGGCTGTACAGCGACTTGGCGTCGCCGATGCCCAGGTCGGTGATCACGTGGCCGCCCAGGGCGCCCAGCACGTCGGGCAGCTTGGCGATGCCGTTCACCGAGACCACCTTCTGCTTGAGCGCCTGGATCACCAGCTGCTGGCGGCGGCTGCGGGCGAAGTCGGTGCCCTCGCCGTTGTCGGAGGAGTGGCGCGAGCGCGAGAAGATCAGCGCCGTCGCCCCGTCCATGTGCTGCGGTCCGGCGTTGAAGTGGACGGTCATGTAGCTGCAGTCGCCGGTGTCGCACTCGCCGTGCGGGTACTGGTAGTCGGTGAACGTGTGCGGCACCACCACGTCGATGCCGCCGACGGCGTCGACGGCGTACTGGAAGGCGTGGAAGTCGATGCCGACGAAGTGGTCGATGTGGATGCCGAGCAGCTTGTCCAGCGTGGCGTTGGCCAGCGCCCCGCCGCCCTGGTCGCCCTTGTAGGCGTCGGCGCGGTTGGGGTAGGTGTTGGTCTGGCCGTCCGAGTACGCCTCGTTGATGCGGCCGGTGTACTGGTGGCCGTTGCCGAGGTCGATGGGCACGTACCAGTCGCGCGGCACGCTGATCTCGGCGACCTGCGGCGGCCCGGTCTGCTGCGGCTGGATCGACAGCACCATGATCGAGTCGGACAGGTAGGCGCCGTCGTGGCCGTCGCCGCCGTATCCGTAGAGCGCGATGGTGACGCGCTGCAGGTTCTTGGCCTTCTGGCCGACGCTCGACCCGCTGCCGTCACCGAGCACGTCGCCGATGGCGGCGATGGGGTTGCGGTGGAAGAGGAAGCCGAGCTGCCAGGCCACCCGGCCCACGTAGACGCCGCCGACCAGGAGCACGCCGACCACGCCGAGGATCGCCGCCCGCTTGGGCGTGAGCCAGCCGAGCCGGGCCTTGTACCTGGAAGCGCGACGGCGCCGTCGCCGTGGTGCCGCAGTGAGCTGGATGGGGGAGCCCTCGCGTGAGGAATGACGGCAACCCTGCGGACATCGGGGGACGAGGGCCGGGGAGCCGCCAGGGCCAGGGCCGGTCTCCGGACCGGCCGCTGCGCGGTGGACAACGGTGGCTGCCCGTCGAAGGTTACCCGTCCGGGGGGTGGCGGTGGGACTCTACCAGCCAAACCTTACGTTCACGTAAACTGTAAGGAACCAACCCATGGCAGCCCTCCTCCCCGACCGCGACCCCGACCCCGCTCCCCCGTCCGGCGCGCTGCGCATCGAGGCGGTCGCCCAGCGCACCGGCCTCACCAAGCGCACCATCCGCTACTACGAGGAGATCGGCCTGCTCAGCCCGAGCGGCCGCTCCGAGGGCGGCTTCCGCCTCTTCAGCGACGCCGACGTCGCCCGCCTGGAGCGGATCACCGCACTGAAGGATTCCGCCGGCCTGTCGCTCGCCGAGGTCGCCGAGCTGCTCGACGCCGAGTCGGTCCGCGAGCGCATCCGCGAGCGCTACGTGGCCAGCGACGACCCCGTCGAGAAGCGCGCCATGCTCGCCCAGTCCCACGCCGTGCTCACCCGCCAGCTCGCCCTCATCGAGCGCAAGCGCCGCGGCCTCGACGCCCTGGCCACCGAGTACGAGGAGCGGCTGGAGCGCATCTCCCACCTCGACGCCGAGCTGGCCGGCGAGCAGCGCCGGGCGGACCGGCGATGAGCGCGACGCAGGCCCTGCGCGGCGCCGCCGGCCGCACCCAGGGCGTGACCCACTCCCAGTCCGGCAACTACCGCTGGTGGGCGCTGAGCACCACCAGCCTGGGCGCGCTGCTCGCCTCGCTGAACATGAGCACGCTGGTCATCGCCCTGCCCGACCTGATGCGCTCGCTGCACATCGGCGTGCTGGACGTCACCTGGGTGCTGCTCTCCTACATGCTCGCCCAGACCGCCGCGGTGCTCACCGTGGGACGCCTCGGCGACATGTGGGGACGCAAGCGCCTCTACGTCACCGGCTTCGCCGTCTTCACCGTGATGGCGCTGTTCAGCGGTTTCGCGGGCAGCGCCTGGGAGCTGATCCTGCTGCGCGCCCTGGCCGGCGTCGGCGGCGCGCTGATGGTGGCCAACAGCAGCGCCATCGTCACCGACGCATTCCCGCGGCACCAGCTCGGCCTGGCCCTGGGCATCAACGGCATGGTGGTCGCCGTCGGCGCGGCGGTGGGCCCGGTGCTGGGTGGCTGGCTGACCTCGCTGGGCTGGCAGTGGGTGTTCTGGTTCAACGTGCCGGTGTCGGTGATCGGCAGCATCTGGGCGGTGCTGATCCTGCGCGAGCCGTCGCTGCGCGCGGTGCGGCAGCGCATCGACTGGCTGGGCAACGCGGTGTTCCTCGCCGGACTCTCGGGACTGCTGCTCTTCCTGAGCATGGGCGGCATCGAGGGCTGGGGGTCGCCGATGGTGGTCGGCGGCGGCATCGCCTTCGTCATCGGGCTGCCGCTCTTCCTGTACATCGAACGCCGCGTCGACCAGCCGCTGCTCGACCTCTCCCTGTTCCGCTCGCGGCTCTTCGCCATCGGCAACCTCTCCCAATTGCTCAACGCCACCAGCCGCATGGGCCTGCTCTTCCTGCTGGTCTTCTACTTCCAGGGCCCGCAGCAGCGCGACGCGGTGACCGCCGGCTTGCTGGTGACTCCGCTCGCCGCGCTGATGTTCCTCGCATCTCCGCTGTCGGGATGGATCAGCGACCGCATCGGCTCGCGCATCCCCTCGGTGGTTGGCCTGGCCACGACCGGCGTCGGCCTGGCCTTGATGGGCGCGGTGATCGGCCACAACACCAGCTACCCGCTGCTCGCCGTGGGCATGTCGCTGGTCGGCGCGGGCGCAGGCATCTTCACCTCGCCCAACGCGTCGTCGATCATGGCGGCGGTGCGTCCCGAGCAGCGCGGCGTCGCCTCGGGCGTGCGCATGCTGACGGCGTTCGTCGGCTCGATGTTCTCCATCGCCTTCGTGCTCGCCATCGTCACCTCGTCACTGCCCACATCGGTGATGCTGAAGATCTTCAGCGGCGTCACCACCGGGCTCACCGACGCGCAGGTCAACCCGTTCATCAGCGGCGTGCGCGGCACCCTGTTCGTGCTGGCGGCGATCTCGCTGCTCAGCGCACCGCTGTCGCTGCTGCGCGGTGAGGAGGACAGCCGCCGGCCGCCGCGCGCCGTGCCCGAGGAGTTCGCCGTCGAGGTGGCCGAGGCCGAGACGGTCTAGGCGACGGCGCGCTGCTGGCGCACGTTGTTGAAGATCGACCAGCCGACCGCGACGCCGATGATCGCCAGCGCCGCCCACAGGCCGTAGTGGGAGATGGTGTTGGCCAGGTCGGTGGCGGGCTTGCCGATGGCGTAGCCGGTGCCGACGTGGATGCCGATCCAGGTCAGCGTGCCGGCCAGGTCGGCGATGACGAAGGTGCGGATGCGCATCCGCGACTCGCCGGCGGCGAGGTAGAACAGCGTCGCGGGCACGAAGGGGATGTAGTAGCCGAAGGCGATCGCCCAGGCGCCCCAGCGCTGGAACCAGCGTTCGCTGCGGGCCATGCGGCGGTGCCAGCGCGGGTCCTGCTCGGCGAGGTACTCGACGATCCTGCGTCCATAGCGGCGGCCCGCCCAGTAGAGGAAGGGGTCGCGGATCAGCAGGATGACGATGGGCGCCACGCAGACCAGCCACAGCGCCGCGTTGCCCCCGCGCGCCGCCGCGCCGCTGGCGATCATCGAGCTGGAGCTGCCATAGATGGCGCTGAGCAGCACGGGGTGGGGGCCGAGCAGCGAGGGCGCGATGGGCAGCATGACCAGGCCGTAGACGGTGAGCAGGATCAGCGGGCCGAGGCAGAACACGTCGGCGCGCCGGATGGTGACGCCGTGGGGCTCGCCCTCGGGCTCGGCGCCGTCCGGGCCGCGGCCCGGCTCGCCGCCGTCCGCGGCGACGCTCTGCTCCACCTTGATGTCCATCGCGCCGCATTGTCTCCCGGGTGGACGGTGGCGGCGCGCCCGACCTGATATCGGGACTAGCATGAACGGGCAGGCACCGTGATCAGCGGCTCACACCAGGGGACATGCGACATGGCGACCACCCGGGTCCGCACCATGCAGTCGATCGACCCGTCCAGCGGCGAGCTGATCGAGGAATTCGCGCCGATGAGCGACGAGCGGGTGGACCGCCTGGTCGGCGACGCCCATCGCGCCTTCGCCGGCTGGCGCACGCGCAGCTTCGCCCAGCGCGCCGAGCTGATGCGCCGCGCCGCCACGGTGATGCGCGAGGACGTCGAGCGCCTCGCCGCGACGATCACCGCGGAGATGGGCAAGACCCTCGCCGAGGCGCGCGCCGAGGTGGAGAAGTGCGCCTTCTGCTGCGACCACTACGCCGAGCACGCCGAGGAGTACCTGCGCGACCAGCCGATGCCCAGCGACTCGCCGCGCAGCTTCGCCGCCTTCGAGCCCATCGGCGTGGTGCTCGCGGTGATGCCGTGGAACTTTCCGCTCTGGCAGGTGTTCCGCTTCGCCGCGCCGGGACTGATGGCGGGCAACACTGCGGTGCTCAAGCACGCCGCCAACGTCAGCCGCTGCGCGCTGGAGATCGAGGACGTGTTCCGCCGCGCCGGTTTCCCTGACAACGTGTTCCGCACGCTGCTCATCCCCGGCGGCGCGGTGGAGCGCGTCATCGCCAACCCACTGGTGCGCGCGGTGACCCTGACCGGCAGCGACACGACCGGCAGCCTGGTCGCTTCGACCGCGGGCGAGCACGTCAAGAAGACGGTGCTGGAGCTGGGTGGTTCCGACGCCTTCGTTGTTCTGGCCGACGCGGATCTGCAGGAAGCTGCCAGAGTTGGCGCGAAGTCGCGCTTCCAGAACTGCGGGCAGAGCTGCATCGCCGCCAAGCGTTTCATCGTCGTCGAGGCGGTGGCCGGCGAGTACGAGCGGCTGCTGGTCGAGCAGGCGCGCGCTCTGCGTGTTGGCGATCCGCGTGACACCACAACGCAGATGGGGCCGATGGCCCGCGAGGACCTGCGCGCGTCTCTGGAGGACCAGGTACGCCGCGCGGTGTCGGACGGTGCGCGCGTCGCCACCGGCGGCCGCCGCATCGGTGAGCGCGGCTGGTATTACGAGCCCACCGTTCTGCTCGGCTGCACGCCGCAAAACACCGCGTTCCGCGAGGAGACCTTCGGCCCGGTGGCCGCGGTGATGCGCGTGCGCGACGAGGAGCACGCGTTGGAGGTGGCCAACGACTCGCCGTACGGGCTGGGCGGCAATCTCTGGACCCGCGACGTGGAGCGCGGCGTCGCCCTGGCGCGGCGCATGGACACCGGCGGCGTCTTCGTCAACGGCATGACCCATTCCGACCCGCGGCTGCCCTTCGGCGGCGTCAAGCGGAGCGGCTACGGGCGCGAATTGTCGAGCTTCGGCATCCGCGAGTTCGTCAACGTGCAGACCATCTGGATCGGCGACGCCGGCACCGATGGCGGCGGCGGGGGCGCGGCGGTCGAGTAACCGCCGCGCATGTGCGTCAGCCCGCGGCGGACACTGCTGCCGGCGGCGGGCTGAGCGGCAGCGAGAGCACGAAGGTGCTGCCCTCGCCGAGCGTCGAGGTCGCGGTGATGTCGCCGCCCTGCATGCGCATCAGCTCGCGGGCGAGGTGGAGGCCGAGGCCGGTGCCGAGGATGTGGCTGTTCTCCGCGGTGACGATGCGGCCGAAGCGGGTGAACAGCCGGCCCATGTCCTCCTCGGCGATGCCCAGGCCGTGGTCGCGCACCGACACCAGGGCGGCGCCGTCCTGCTGCGTCACCGTGCACTCGACGTCGCCGCCGTCCGGCGAGTATTTGAGCGCGTTGTCGACCAGGTTCTTGATCGCCGTGGCCAGCCGGGTCCGGTCGGCGGCGACGACCACCGGCGTGTCGCAGCCGTCGACGGTGATGTGCTGTCCCGGCCGCAGCGACGGCTCGGCCTGCGCGACGCAGGTGCGCACCACCTCGCACACGTCCACGGGCTCGACGGTGAGCTGCAGGCGGTCGTCCTCGAGGCGCGCGGTGTCGAGCATCTCGTCGATCAGCGTGTTCATCTGGGCCAGCTTGCCGGTGAGCATGGGGACGACGCGGGCCACGCCCTCGGGCAGCTCGCCGAACGAGCCGTCGGCGATCATCGACATGTAGCCGCGCAGCACGGTGAGCGGGCTGCGCAGCTCGTGCGACGCCAGGTTGAGGAACTGCGACTTGGCGGTGTCGAGCGCCTGCATGCGGCGGCCGTGCTCGCGCTCCAGGCTGAAGCTCTCGGCGTTGCCCACCGCCAGGCTGGCCAGGCTGGCGATGCCCTGGAGCAGGCGGACCTCGCTCGCGCTCAGCACCCGGGGCGTGCGCGAGAGCAGGGCGAGGATGCCGAAGGGCCCGCTGCCGCAGCGGATCGGCGCCAGGGCCACCGCCTCGACCCCCGTCAGCTCGGTGACCTGGCGCAATGCCGGGCCCACCTCGCCGACCCCGCCGGTCCAGAACTCGCCGGCCAGCACCGCCTCCGCGGCGGGCAGGTCGGCGACCGGCCAGCGGCGGCCGCGCGCGCTGGTGCCCTGGTCGTCGTACTCGCCGGCGACGACCAGCTCCTCGCCGTCGAGGCGAAGCACGGTGGATCGCGGCGCGCCCAGGGCCTCGGCCGCGGAGCGGGCGACGGCGTCGAGCACCACGTCGGGGTCGAGCGAGGCGCTGAGCGCGTGGGCGGCCTGCTGCAGCACCTCCAGCTCGTGGACGCGGCGGCGAAGGAGCTGCTCGGCGAGGCGGTGCTCGACGAACTGACCGAGCTGGCTGCCGACGTCGGACATGGTGGTGAGCAGGAGCGGGTCGGGCGGCTCCACGTCCTCGCTGAAGAACTCGATGACGCCGATCACGCCCTGGGTGCCGCCGATGGGGAAGGCCACCGCGCCGCGCAGACCCGCGCGGCGGGCGCTGTCGGAGCGGGGGAAGGCGGGCTCCTCGCCGAAGTCGGCCACCGACATCGGCGACCCGGTGCCCCAGACCCTGCCGGGCAGCCCGGCGCCTGGTGTGAACGCGATGGCCCGGCTGGTGGCGGCGAACTCGGCGACGTCGATGCCGGGACGCGACCACAGCGTCTGCATCCGCATCTTGTGGTCATCCCTGTCCAGAACCCAGAGGATGCCGACCTTCCAGCCGATGTTGACGCCAATCGCGGCCAGAACCGCGGGGGCGGCCAGGTCCAGCGTGGCCGCCTCGCTGAGCGCGCCGGTGACCTGGAACTGCATGCGGTGGAGCTGCTCCAGGCGCTGCCGCTCGGTGAGGTCGCGGAGGAAGGCGGTGAAGACGTGCCGGCCGTCGGCGGCCACCCAGGGCGGCGAGATGCTCAGCTCGACGGGGAACTCGGTGCCGTCGGCGCGCAGCGCGCTGGCCTCGATGATGCGCCCGGCGGCGACCGCGGCGCCGGTCTCGCGGAAGCGGCGCAGGCCGGCCTCGTGGGCGGCCCGGTAGACCGGCGGGATGATGTGCTCGCTGAGGCGGCGGCCGAGCATGTCGTCGGCGGTCCAGCCGAAGACCAGCTCGGCCTCGGGGCTCCAGGCCACCACCATGCCCTGCTCGTCGATGCTGACCACGGCGCTCATCGAGCTGGGGGTGAGCAGCCGGAACGGGGTCGGCACGTCGCCCGTCCCGCCGGACGTGGGGGCCGTGGTGGCGGGGGAGAACGGCGGAGGAGGAGCCTGGGTCATCGTCGTCTCCCTGCCTTCCTCCGTGCTCCACCTGTTGATTTCGTCCACCCGAGTCTGCCACGTTGACCGACAGCAGGACACCATTGTAACGTGAGCGCGATTGTAAAGCGTCTTTTCGGCGCCTTTGGTGCGTGCGCTGAGGTACGCTGGGCGCATGGAGATCAAGGAGCTCGGTCACCTCGTCCTCTACGTACGCAACCTGGAGCGTTCGGCGGCTTTCTACCGGGACGTGCTTGGGTGGCGGGAGGTCGTGCCCGAGGTTCCGGGGATGCCGGCCGCGGCGTTCAGCAGTGGCCGGACCCACCACGAATTGCTGCTCATCGAAGTGGGCGAGAGCGCGCAGGCGATTCCCCAGGGGCGGCGCGTCGGCATGTACCACTTCGGGCTGAAGGTCGGTGACACTGACGACGAATTGCGCGAGGCGCTGAAGGCGGTGCAGAGCGCGGGCGCGCGCGTGATCGGCGCCAGCGACCATACCGTGACCCACAGCCTCTACATCGAGGACCCCGACGGCAACGAGATCGAGCTGTACATCGACGTGCGCGGCGTCGACTGGAAGCACGACCCCATGCTGATCATGGCGCCGATCCGCCCACTCGCCCTGTAGCGAAGAGACTCGCGCTAGGACCCGTTCTGCGCGTACAGCGCGTCGGCGATGCGCTTGCGGTGGAAGTCGGCGTCGCCGTAGGACCACTCCAGCGCCTTGCCGCGCTTCAGCCACAGGTGCAGGTCGTGCTCCCAGGTGAAGCCGATGCCGCCGTGCAGCTGCAGCGACCACTGGTTGGCGAAGCGCTCGGCGTCGGTGGCCGCGGCCTTGGCGACCGAGGCGGCGAGCGACGCGTCGGGCAGGTCGTTGGCCAGCGCGTAGGCGGCGTAGTACACCGCTGAACGCGCGGACTCGACCTGGAGCAGCATCTCGGCGAGACGGTGCTGCACCGCCTGGAACGAGCCCACCTTGCGGCCGAACTGCTCACGCACCTTGACGTACTCGACGGTCTGGTCGAGCAATGCGCCGGCGATGCCGACGAGCTGCGTCGCCGACGCGGCGGCGGCGTGGTCGAACAGCCACTGCCCGTGCTGCTGGGAGGTGCCGAGCAGCGTGTCGTCGCCGGTCTCGGCGGTCACCTTGAACAGGCGGCGCGCGCCGTCGAAGGACTTGAGCGGTTGCAGCGTCACGCGATCCTGGGTGACCGCGTGGATCTCGCCGTCGCGTTCCAGCAGCAGCAGATCGGCGGTGGCGTCGGATACGTACGGCTGCGACGCGAGTCCAACGGTGGCGACGGCGGTGCCGGTGGCCAGCTTGGGCAGCCACGACTCCTTCAACGCGTCGGAACCTCCGCGCGCCACCAGCGGCGCGGCCAGCGCGGCGGATTCGAGCACCGGCTCGGGCAGCACGTGGCGACCGGATTCCTCCAGCACCAGCACCATGTCGACCTCGTCGAGCCCGCTGCCGCCGTACTGCTCGGGAATCAGCAGTCCCAGCACGCCCAGCTCGCCGAGCTTGCGCCAGCGCTCCGGTGAACGCCCGGTGCCGGAATCCCACGACGCGCGCACCGCGGCGGGTGAGCTCTCCTTGCCGAGCAGGTCGCGCACCGTGTCGCGGAGCAGGTACTGCTCTTCGCTGAAGTCGAAGTCCACGCTCTAGGCCTCCCGGGGCAGGCCCAGGACGCGCTGGGCGATGATGTTCTTCTGGATCTCGTTGGTGCCCGCGTAGATCATCGAGGCGCGCGCATACAGGTAGTCACCGAGGAAACGGCCGTCGTGCTCGGCGTCGGGCGAGCCCTCCGTCAATTCCGCGCGCGGGCCGAGCACGTCGAGCGCCAGCTCCTCGAGCCGCGTTTCCATCTCCGACCAGTACAGCTTGTTGAGCGACGCCTCCGAGCCGACCGCCGCGCCCTTGACCAGCTTCGACAGGGTGCGCCGGTTGTTCAGCTCGAACAGGCGCGTCTCGATGTACTGCTGGGCGACGCGGCGGCGCACGTCGGGGTCCTCGGTGCGCTGCTCGCGGCGGGTGAGGTCGACGACGTCGGCGAACATGCGGTTGAACGCCGCGGGTGAGCCGAGGCCGGTGCCGCGCTCGAAGCCGAGCGTGGTCATGGCCACCTTCCAGCCGTCGTTGAGCGGGCCGACGAGATTGGTCCGCGGCACCCGGACGTCGCTGAAGAACACCTCGGCGAAGCGCGCGCTGCCGTCGATCTGCACAAGCGGGCGCACCTCGACGCCGGGCGAGCGCATGTCGATCAGGATGAAGGAGATGCCCTTGTGCTTCGGCGCCGCGGGGTCGGTGCGGCACAGGGTGAAGATCCAGTCGCCGAAACGGCCGAGCGACGTCCAGATCTTCTGGCCGTTGACGACGAAGTCGTCGCCGTCGACCTCTGCGCGGGTGCGCAACGATGCCAGGTCGCTGCCCGCGTTGGGCTCGCTGAATCCCTGGCACCAGATCTCGTCGCAGCGCAGGATGCGGGGCAGGTGCTCGGCCTTCTGCTCGTCGCTGCCGAAGACCATCAGGGTGGGGCCCAGCAGCCCCAGGCCGAGCCGGTTGATCCGGTCCGGCGCCTTGGCCTTGACGTACTCGTCGGTGAAGAGCGCCTGCTGCATGAGGGTGGCGGCGCGGCCGCCGTACTCCTTGGGCCAGGCCACCGCGCCGAGGCCGGCCTCGAAGAGGATGCGCTCCCACGCGCGGTAGCGCTCGAAGGACTCGCCGCCGTCCTCCCAGTCGACCGCGCGGGTGTGGTCGATCTGCTCGCGGTGCGAGGCCAGCCAGTCGCGGACCTCCTCCTGGAACGCGGCGTCCTCGGGACTGAGCTGGAAGTCCATGGCGCGAATCACTCCTCCAACGCTGCTCGAACCGCAGGGCAGCGGGCACGATGATGGCACGTCGGGGAAGTGGCCCGACGAGACGCTGTCTAGTCCCGGCCGCCCGCCTCGGCGCGCTCGCGGGCCAGCTCCGCCTTGCGCCGCCCCAGCCAGCCGACTCCGGCGAGCACCGCCGTCGCGCCCAGCACCGCGGTGCCCGAGCCGGGAACGCCCGAGGTCATCGGCAGCGACGCCGCCGTCCCCGGTCCGGACTGCTCGGTCACCACCGCGCCGTCGCCGCCCGAGCCTTGGCCCTGGCCCTGGTCGTCGTGCGACGCAGCCACGTCGTTGCAGGCCCCGCTCGGCCGCCCGCGCCGTCCCGCCTCCTGCACCGGCATGCTGTTCGGCGGCACCGCGTATGTTGGCGCCGACGCCTCGTTGGCCTCGCTGATCACCGCGCTGGGGATGCACTCGCTGAGCACCCGCTGGTCGGCCAGCGACGGCGCGGGCAGCGACGGCACCGAGGCGTCCGCCGGCGTGGCGAAGTCGAAGGCGCCGACCATGTCGCCAACCGTCGCGCGGCGCCAGTCGCTGAGATTCGGCGCGGTCACCTTGAACCGCGTCTCCAGCAGCCGCAGCATCGAGGTGTGGTCGAGCACGTCGCTGCACACCAGCCCGCCGCGGGTGAACGGTGAGCACACGATCATGGGAACGCGAAACCCCAGCCCGATCGGTCCCGCAATGCCGCTCGCATCGCTGGGCAGCGGCGACACGGTGAGGTACTCACCCGCGGTGCCGGGCGGCGCCACCGGCGGCGGCACGTGGTCGAAGAAGCCGCCGTTCTCGTCATAGGTGACAAAAAGTGCCGTCTTCGCCCACACCGCGGGATTGCTGGTCAAAGCACTCAGCGCCTTCCACGTCGCCCATTCGCCCCAGGTCACCGGTGCCGGCGGGTGCTCGGTCTGCACCAGCGGCGCCAGGATCCACGACACCGACGGCAGCGTCCCCGCCGCGCAGTCGGCCTCGAAGTTGCCGGGGAACAGCGGCGTGAAGGCGTTGGCGGCGAGCGTCGGGTTCTGGTACGCCTTGAAGTAGGCGAGCACGTTGTCGCCGTAGTTGCCGTCGAGGCTGCCGTACACCTTCCACGAGACGCCGGCCTGCTGCAGCACCTCGGGCATGGTCGTCCACGTGTACTTGAAGAGGTCGGGGGCGCGGTTGGTCAGCGTGGTGAGGTGGGGGCCGCCGTTCCTGCCGTCGGGGTCGAGCGTCCCGGTCATGGTGTAGAGCCGGTTGGGGTCGGTGGGGCCGATCACCGAGCAGTGGTAGCGGTCGCAGATGGTGAAGGCGTCGGCGAGCGCGTGGTAGAAGGGCAGGTCGTCGCGCGTGTAGTAGCCCATGGTCATGGCGCCGTTCTTGGGGTCGTCGGCCATGTGGGCCCGCACGAAGCCGTCCATGGCGCCGCCGTTCCAGGCGTCGTGCTGCGGACCCCACGAGTGGGTGATGTCGTTGGTGCACTCACCGGTGGACTTCACGGTGTCCATGCGGAACGGGAACAGATGGCCGCCGAACCCGGGCGCGTCGTAGCCAGGCTGCTGGAAGACCGGCCGCCCACCGGCCTGGCGCAGCGCCTGCGGGTCGCCGTAGCCGCGCACCCCTCGATAGGTACCGAAGTAGCTGTCGAAGCTGCGGTTCTCCTGGATCAGGAAGACGACGTGCTCGACGTCGGCGAGGCTGCCGCACTGGCGGGGAGCGGCCAGGGCGTCGACCAGGTGGCGCGGCAGCGCGGCGGCGAGGGTGGCACCGGCGGCGCCCGCCTGGAGGAAGCGGCGGCGGCTGAGTGTGGTCATGCGGGGGGAAACGATCACGGGCCGTTCCATCCTGCGGATGGGCTCGGGCGTGCGCAGTTCCCCATTGCGCCTCGCAGAGCCGTACACTCTGCCGAACGTTCGTGTCGTCCCTCCCCGGCACATCGGTGGGCCGATCCTGCCCTGCTCGGGCGACGCACGGGCCGCGGTTGGAGGTGTACGCAAGCCTTGTCTGGGTACAGGCGCAGGTGAGCCTGCTCGCGGTTTCCGACCTGACGGTGACCTACGGGGGGGCCGTGCTCGCGGTGGACGGCGTGAGCTTCGAGGTTCCTGAGGGTGGGAGCGTGGGTCTGCTCGGTGCCAACGGCGCCGGCAAGACCACGCTGCTGCGCGCCGTCACCGGCCTGCTGCGCTACCACAACGGGCAGATCACCCACGGCTCGATCCACTTCGACGGCCGCTCCATCACCGGTGCCGACCCGTCCCGGCTGGTCGCCGCCGGCATCGCCCAGGTGCTCGAGGGCCGGCGCGTGTTCCCCGACCTCACCGTCGCCGAGAACCTGCGCGCCGGCGCCTTCTCCGCGCGCCAGCGCTCCCGCGAAAACGAGGTGCGTGACCGCGTGCTCAACCTCTTCCCGGTGCTGCGCGAGCGTTTGGGACAGCCTGCGGGTTTTCTCAGCGGTGGCGAGCAGCAGATGCTGGCCATCGGCCGCGCCCTGATGGCCCAGCCGCGCATGCTGCTGCTCGACGAGCCCTCGCTGGGCCTGGCGCCGCTGGTGGTGCGCCAGATCGGCGACTGCCTGCGCGACATCAACGGCCGCGGCACGGCCATGCTGCTGGTCGACCAGAGCACCGCGCTGGCGCTGCGCGTCACCCGCCACGCCTACCTGCTGGAGACCGGCCGCATCCGCCACGACGGGCCGACCGCAGAGTTGCTCAAGGACGAAAAGGTGCGCGCCTCGTACCTGGGCACGGCGCGCGCCGACGAAGCGCTGTTCCGCGAGGCCAGCGCGTGAGCGCCGAAGCGGCCGCGGCGCCGGTTCTCGAAGCCAGCGGCCTGACCCTGACCTTCGGCGCCGTCACCGCGTTCGCGGACGTCGACTTCCAGGTCGGTGAGGGCGAGCTCTTCGCCGTCATCGGTCCCAACGGCGCCGGCAAGACATCCCTGTTCAACGTCATCTCGCGCGTCTACCAGCCGACGCGCGGCACCGTCCGCTACCGCGGTGAGGACCTGCTCCAGCGCCGCCGCAGCCAGATGGCCGGCCTGGGCATCGCCCGCACCTTCCAGAACCTCGGCCTCTTCCACAACATGACCGTGCTCGACAACGTGCTGGTCGGCCGCCATCACCTGATGCGCAGCGGCTCGCTGCTCGGCGGCCTCTACCTCGGCTTCGCCCGCCGCGAGGAGCGCGAGCACCGGCGCGCCGCCATCGACGTGATGGAGTTCACCGGCATCCGCGAGTGGGCCGGATACCCTGTGCAGGTCCTGCCCTACGGCATCCAGAAGCGCGTCGAGCTGGCCCGCGCGCTGGCCATGGAGCCGCGCCTGCTGCTGCTCGACGAGCCGGTCGCCGGCATGAGCAGCGCCGAGCGCGTCCAGATCACCTCGCTGATCCGCCGCATCCACCGCGAGCGCGGGCTCACCGTGGTGCTGGTCGAGCACGACATGGGCATGGTGATGCAGGTCGCCGAACGGGTCATGGTGCTCGACTTCGGCCGGGTCATCTGCGTGGGCACGCCGGCCCAGGTGCAGAGCGATCCCGAGGTGATCCGCGCCTATCTGGGCGAGCCGCTGGAGGACGCCTCGTGACCACGTTCTTCCAGCTCTTCGTCGCCGGCCTGGCGCTGGGCTGCATCTACGCCCTGGTGGCGCTCGGCTTCACCATCATCTACCGCGCCTCGCAGGTGATCAACTTCGCCCAGGGCTCCTTCCTGCTGGTCGGCGCGTACTTCGTGTCGTGGTTCACCCTCGACCGCAGCTACCCGTTCGCGGTGGCGGCGCTGCTGGCCCTGGCCATCACGGCGCTGGTGGCGGTGATCTTCCAGGTGGTGGTGCTGCGCTTCACCGTCGGGCAGCCGGTGTTCACCGTGGTCATGATCACCATCGGTCTCAACATCGCCCTGGAGGGCGCGGTGCCGGCCATGTTCGGCAGCACCCAGCGCAGCATCGGCGACCCCTGGGGGAGCAGCGCGGTCAGCCTGGGCAGCGTGGTGATCAACTGGGACAAGCTCTTCACCATCGTGGTCACGCTGCTCATCCTGGGCGGCTTCTTCGCCTTCAACCGCTTCTCCCGCTACGGCCTGGCGATGCGCGCCACGGCCATGGACGAGGAGGCGGCGATGGCCGTGGGCGTGCCTACCCGCCGCGTCCACGCCCTGGCCTGGGGCCTCGCCGGAGCTGTGGCCACAGTTGGCGGATTCTTCCTGGCCGGCTTCCCCAACTCGCTGTACCCGGGCATCGACGCCATCGCCCTGCGCGCCTTCCCCGCGATCATCCTCGGCGGCCTCGACTCGCCGCTGGGCGCGGTGGTCGGCGGGGTGATCATCGGGCTGGTCGAGGAATTGACCGCGGGCTACCAGCCCAACTATGCGTCGTGGCTGGGCAACAACTTCTACAGCGTGGCGCCCTACATCGTGATGATCCTGGTGCTGCTGGTGCGGCCCTACGGGCTGTTCGGGCAGCGTCCCGCGGAGCGCGTCTAGAGGATGCCCGCCTGGATCACCCCACGACTCGCCATCACCGCGGCCGCCGGCGTCCTGCTGCTCGTCTTCCCCTTCCTGGTTGACGCCTTCTGGCTCAACACCGCCGCCTTCATCGTCATCTACGCCATCGGCGCGCTGGGCCTCAACGTGCTCACCGGACTGACCGGTCAGGTCTCGCTGGGCCACGCCTTCTTCCTCGGCGTCGGCGCCTACACCGCCGCGGTGCTGGGCGGCACGTACCACGTCATGGCGCTGTGGTGGATCCTCGCCGCCGGGATCGTTGCGGCCATCTGTGGCGCGATCATCGGACCCACCGCGCTGCGCCTGCGCGGGCTGTACCTGGCCGTGGTCACCATCGGCATCGTCTTCATCGGCCAGCACGTCTTCAACAACGTGACCTGGCTGAGCGGCGGCCCGCCGGGGCGCGCCATCCCCGCGCCGCAGTTCGGCCTCGCCCTGACCTGCCCGCCGCCGGACGGCTGCCCGCTCAACTTCGACCAGCCGCAGACCGTGGGCAGCGTCACCTTCGACAAGAACGGCATGTTCTACTACCTCGGCCTGCTCATCCTGGTGCTGGGCATGCTGTTCGTGCGCAACCTGCTGCGCACCCGGTCGGGACGCGCACTGCAGGCGGTGCGCGAGCGCGAGGTGGCGGCGTCGCTGATGGGCGTGGCCCTGGCGCGCTGGAAGCTGTCCGGGTTCGTCATCTCGTCGTTCCTGGCCGGCATCAGCGGCGCCCTGCTGGCCTCGATCGTCAGCTTCGTGCAGCCCGACTTCTGGAGCCTGATCCTCTCCATCCAGTTCGTCGCCGCGATGATCGTCGGCGGCGCGGGCACCATCTGGGGGCCGCTGCTCGGCTCCATCGTCATCTTCGGTCTGGAGCCGGTGATGCAGAGGTACGCGGCCTCGCTGCCGCTGCTCGCCCACGGCAGTGGCGGCGGCATCCCGGTCAGCTCGGCGACGCACATCCTCTACGGCGTCGCCATCGTCGTCTTCCTCGTCGTCGAGCCACTCGGTGTGATCGGGCTGGCCCGGCGCACCGGTCGGGTTTTCCAACGTCGCCGCACGGTGGCGGCACCGGCAACGGCGACGTGAGACATTCTCACCGTCACCACCACGGAGGAGTTCTAGCAGTGTCCACAGGTCACAACACGAAGATCCGAGTCGTGGGCGCGACCGGGTTGCTCGCGGTGCTGGCCGCGTGCGGCTCGGGCGGCAGCGGCAACAACAGCACCAGCCCCGGGAGCGGCACGATCAAGGGCGGCCCCGGCGTCGACACCACCGCCAAGACCATCGCGCTGGGCGTGCTCACCCCGTTGAGCGGCCCGGTGGCGCTGATCGGCAAGCCGCTCACCAACGGCCAGGTGGCGTACTTCAACTCGATCAACGCCGGCGGCGGCATCGACGGCTACAAGGTCAACCTGGTCCAGCGCGACGACCAGTACAGCCCGCAGCTGCACGTGCAGTTCTTCAACGAGATCCTCAGCCAGGTGGCCATGTTCGGGCAGTCGCTGGGCAGCCCGACGACCCTGGCCATCCAGTCGTCGGCCGACTCCGCCGGCATCGTGGTCGGCGCGGCGACGCAGTCGTCGAGCTGGGTCACCGACAAGGTGATGGCGGTGATCGGCACGCCCTACGCCGTCGACGTCGCCAACGGCGTCGACTACATCGTCAACCAGCAGGGCAAGAAGAGCGCCAAGATCGGCATCGTCTACCAGAACGACGAATACGGCGCCGACGGCATCCGCGGGTACGACGCCGCCAAGTCGGCGTACGGCTTCACCGACGTGGCTCGCGCCCCCTACGGAGCCACCGACACCAGCTTCACCTCGCAGGTGCTGGCGATGAAGAACGCGGGCGCCGAGTACGTCTTCCTGACCGCGACGCCGACTCCGGCGGCGACCATCATCGGCACCGCCGCGTCGCTCAAGTACTTCCCGACGTGGGTGCTGCAGGGCCCGGCCTGGTCCGAGTACCTGATGACCAAGAACGGCACCAACACCGACACCAACCACACCCCCGTCTACCCCGCGCTCGCCGCCGGCACCACCTGGGTGCTCGGCTACGAAGCGCAGTGGGGTGACACCAACACGCCGGGCATGGCCAAGTTCCTCTCCGACACCACGGCCTACGGCAGCGGCCAGATTCCCGACTACTACTACATGTACGGGTACGCGCTGGCCAAGGTCGAGGCGGCCATCCTCAAGAAGGCCATCGAGAGCGGTGACCTGAGCCGCCAGGGCATCCTCAACGCCAAGCTCAACCTCGGCACCGTCGACCTGGGCGGCCTGCTGCCCTCGGTCACCTACACGCCGAGCCTGGGGCCGGTCTCGCGGCAGACCAACATCTCGGTGGTCGATCCCACCGTCCCGGGATTCCTCAAGCCCAAGAGCAGCTTCTTCGAATCCGACGCCGCCAAGAACATGAAGTTCGGGTCGTAAGCCCGAGCTGAGGACGGGGGGCCGCAAGGCCCCCCTTTCCCACCTGCTCAGCGGCGCGGGTGTCCCACCATGGCACGATTGGCCGCCGCATGAGCCAAGCCCTCGACGACCTGCTGCGCATCCTCGACCTGGAGCCGATCGAGGAGAACATCTTCCGCGGCACCAGCCCGGCCGAGCAGCGCCAGCAGATCTTTGGCGGCCAGGTCGCCGGGCAGGCGCTGGTGGCCGCGGGCCGCACCGTCGAGCGGGGCACCGTGCACTCGCTGCACGCCTACTTCCTCCGCCCCGGCGACATCCGCGTGCCCATCCTCTTCGAGGTCGACCGCATCCGCGACGGGCGTTCCTTCACCACCCGGCGCGTCGTCGCCGTGCAGCACGGCAAGGCGATCTTCAACCTCTCGGCGTCGTTCCACGTCGAGGAGCCCGGCATCGAGCACCAGCTCGACATGCCCGCCAACCTGCCCGATCCGGAGTCGCTGCCCACGGTCGCGGAGATGGTCGAGCCCCATCGCGAACGGCTCGGTGAGCTGGGCGAATGGTGGCTGCGGCGGCGCCCCATCGACGTGCGCTACGTCGAGCCGGAGGTGCCCGCGCCGCTGCGCGACGGCGTCAAGGCGCAGTACCAGCGCGTCTGGATCAAGGCCGACGGCCCGCTGCCCGACGACCCGCTGCTGCACGCCTGCGTGGTCGCCTACGCGTCGGACATGACCCTTCTCGACACCACCGTGCTGCCCCACGGGATGACCTGGGGCAAGGGGCTGCTGATGGGCGCCAGCCTCGACCACGCCATGTGGTTCCACCGCCCCTTCCGCGCCGACGAGTGGCTGCTCTACGACCAGGACACCCCGGCCGCGTACGGGGCGCGCGCCTTCGCCCGGGGCAGCATCTTCAGCTCGGACGGACGCCTGGTGGTGTCGGTGGCGCAGGAGGGGCTGGTGCGGACGCGGCGGCAGGAAGACCCTGGAGGCGGCGCCGCCGCCTGACCAGCTCGGCGGCGTCCTCGCCGCGGATCGAGGCGTCGAGCAGCTCGACAGGGTGGAAGGCGGGCACGCCGCTGCCGCCGCCGAGGTGGGCGCCGATCTGCACCAGGCAGCCGGGGTTGGAGGCGACCAGCACGTCGGGCGCCGCGGCGGCGACGTGGGCGGCCTTGCGCCGCCCCAGCTCGGCGGCCGGCTTGGGTTCGAGCAGGTTGTAGACGCCCGCGCTGCCGCAGCACATGTCGGCCTCGGCGAGCGGCACCAGCTCGACGCCGGGGATGCGCCGCAGCATCTCGCGCGGCTGCACGCGGATGCCCTGGGCGTGAGCGAGGTGGCAGGCGTCGTGGTAGGCGACGCGCAGCGGCAGCTCGTGCAGCCGCGTGCCCGGCGCGGGCTGCAGCTCGGCGAGCAGCTCGCTGACGTCGCGCACCCGTGAGGCGAAGTCGGCGGCGTCGCCGTCGCCGTCGAAGAGCACGCCGTACTCCTTCATCGCCGAGCCGCAGCCCGCCGAGTTGACGGCGATCAGCGGTCGCTCGGGCGGTGCACCGTCAGCCGTATCGAGCACGGCGCGCAGCGCGCGGGCACGCGACAGCGCCTGCGGCTCGCGGCCGCAGTGCAGGTCGAGCGCGCCGCAGCACCCCTGGCCGCGCGGCACGCTGACCTCGCAGCCGAAGGCGGCGAGCACGCGTGCGGTGGCCGCGTTGACGTCGGCGAACAGCCCCTGCTGCACGCATCCCGTCAGCAATACCGCGCGCCGCCGAGCCTCCGGGCCGCGCGCGGGGACCAGCTCGGGAATCCGCGTCATCACCGCAACGCCCGACACCGCGGGCGACAGCGCGATCAGGCCACCGCCGCCGGGACGGCGCAGCAGGCGGCGCAGCCCGCTGGCGCGAAAGACCAGCAGCAGCAAGGCCAGCGCGCGCATCCGGCGCGGGTGCGGGAACAATGCGAAGACCGCGCGCCGCCGCATCCGGTCGATCCGGCCGCGCCGCACCCCGCGCTCCACCTGCTGGCGCGTCTGCTCGATGAGCCGGTCGTAGCGCACGCCGGACGGACAGGCGGTGACGCAGGCCATGCAGCCCAGGCACTGGTCCCAGTGGCGCGCCAGCCCCGGCGACATCGGCACCTCGCCGCGCAGCGCCACGTCCATCAGCAGGATGCGGCCGCGTGGCGAGTCCGCCTCGTTGCCCCAGAGCTGGTAGGTCGGGCAGGCGGGCAGGCAGAAGCCGCAGTGCACGCAGTCGTCGACCAGCTCGCGAGACGGCGGGTTGTGGTCATCGAAGGCAGGAACCACGACGCCGGTCTCGGTCATATGCCGCCCAGGTGGCGCCCGGGGGCGAGCGTGCCGTGGGGGTCGAGGGCGCGCTTGACGGCGCGCATCAGGTCGAGGGCGGCGTCACCCTCGGCCACGGCGGGCCAGGCCACCGCGGCCAGCTCGGGCGGGCAGCGGTGCAGGGCGAGGTGCCCGCCGCGCCGCGCCGCCCACTCGCGCAGCGCGACCACGTCGTCGAGCCCGGTCACCGCGGGCAGCCGCACCTCCGCGACGCCCGCGCTGGGCAGCACCACGGCGACGTGCGACATCGACCCCAAACGCTCCAGCAGTGCCCCGACCTCGCTGCGCGGCACCGCCACCCCGGCGACGGGATCGGCGGACTCGTCGCCCCACACGCAGGTCTGCGCGTATGTCCACGCCTTGTCCGCCTCGTCCGCTTCGAGGGCGCGCACCAGCGGCGCCAGGTCGCGGGTCGCGGCGAGCAGCGCCTCCACCTGCGCCTCCGCCCCGGCCTCGGTGCCCTCGACGCGCACCAGCATGGCCCCGCCCGGTGAAAGCGCCACCGCGGCCGCGGGCTCCACCGGCGCGCGCTCCACCGCGCGCCACACCGAATCCGCCTGCGCGGCCTCGAGGTTCTCGAAGGCGAGCGTGCGCGCCGCCGCGGGCAACGGGTGCAGCCGCAGGGCGACCTCGGTGACCACCGCCAGCGTCCCCAGCGAGCCGATCAGCAGCTTGGCCACGTCGTAGCCCGCCACGTTCTTGACCACCTTGCCGCCGCTGTGCCCGAGGGTGCCGTCGCCGAGCACGAAGCGGGCGCCCAGCACCAGGTCGCGCGCGGTGCCGTAGCGGGTGCGCAACGGTCCCCACGCACTGGCCGCCACGATTCCGCCAATGGTGGCAGCAACTCCATGGGGCGGGTCGAGGGCCAGCCGCTGCCCGTGCTCGGCGAGCAGCGCCTGCAGCGACGCCAGGCGCATCCCCGCGCCGACCACGCAGACCAGGTCGCCGGGCTGGTGCTCGACCAGCGCGTCCAGCCGCTCCGTCGACAGCACCAGCTCGCAGCGCCGCGGCGGCGCGCCCCAGGACAGCTTGGTGCCGCCGCCGCGCACCGCCACCACCAGGCCGTGCCGCGCCGCCTCGCGGAGCACCTCGGCCACCTCGTCCTCGCCGCCCGGCGAGGCCACCAGCGCGGGCCCCACCCCGGCGACGGCGTCGAGCGCACCGGCGTCGCGGACGTTGGCGTTGCCGACAACCGTGGCCAGAACGTCGGAGGCGCGGGAGGCGATCACCAGCGCTCGGCCAGCCCCGCCGCCTCCAACGGGTGGACGCGGTGGAAGCCGGGCACCTCGCCGCAGAGTCGGGGTGTGGGCAGCACCTTGCCGGGATTGCACAGGCCGTCGGGGTCGAAGGCGGCGCGCACCCGGTCCATCACGGTGAGCGCCGAGCCGCTGAACATCGTGGCCATGGCGCAGGCCTTGTCGTTGCCGACGCCGTGCTCGCCGGTGATCGAGCCGCCCGCGGCGACGCAGACGTCGAGGATGCGCCCGGCCAGCTCCTGGGCGCGCGCCGCCTCGCCCTCCACCGCCGTGTCGTAGCAGACCAGCGGGTGCAGGTTGCCGTCGCCGGCGTGAAACACGTTGCCGACGCGCATGCCGTAGGACGCGGCCAGCTCGGCGATGGTGCGCAGCACCGCGGGCAGCTGGGTCCGCGGCACCACGCCGTCCTGCACGTAGTAGGCGGGGCTGACCCGGCCCATGGCGGCGAAGGCCGCCCGGCGCCCGCGCCACATCAGGGCGCGCTCGGCAGCGTCCGCGGCGACGCGGATCTCCACTGCGCCCGCCGCCTCGCAGATCGCGCGGCACGCCTCCAGCTGCGCGGCGCACTCCGCGGCGGGACCGTCCACCTCGACCAGCAGCAGCGCCTCGCAGTCCGGGTAGCCGGGGTGCACGGCCTGCTCCGACGCCTCGCGGGTCAGCCGGTCCATCATCTCGACCGCCGCGGGCAGCACCCCCGCGGCGACGATCGCCGACACCGCCGCCGCCGCCTCCTCGATCCCGGGGAAGGCCGCCAGCAGCATGCGCACCGCCTCGGGTCGGCGCAGCACGCGCAGGGTGACCTCGGTGACGATGCCCAGCGTCCCCTCGCTGCCGACCACGGCGCCGAGCAGGTCGTAGCCGGGCGCGTCGGCGACCGCGGAGCCGAGTCGCGCCATCTGCCCGCCGGGGGTGACCATCAGCGCGCCGAGGACGTGGTGCACGGTGAATCCGTGCTTGAGGCAGTGAGCCCCGCCGGAGTTCTCGGCGACGTTGCCGCCGATGCTGCAGACCACCTGCGAGGAGGGGTCGGGCGCGTAGTACAGCCCGTGCGCGGCCACCGCCTCGGTCACCGCCGCGTTGCTCACCCCCGGCTGCACCCGGACCGTGGCGTTGATGACATCGACGTCCAGAACCCGGTTCATCCGGGCCAGGCAGACGACCAGGCCGCCCGCCACCGGCAGGGCTCCGCCGCTCAACCCGGTGCCCGCGCCGCGCGCCACGTAGGGCACCCGGTCCTGGTGGCACACCCGGACCAGCGCGGCCACCTGGTCGGTGCTCTCCGGCAGGGCGACGGCGGCGGGGACGGCGCGATGCCCGGTGAGGCCGTCGCACTCGTAGGGACGCACGTCCTCGGCGGCGGTCAGCAGCGCGCCGGCGGGGAGGACGGCGGCGAGGCGGGTCAGCGTCTGCCCTTGCACGCGCGCAGGATAGATGGAGGGAGCGCTGCTCAGCCGGTGCTCAGCGGGAGGCGACGCGGCGGCTGCGACCGCGCCCGGCCAGGTCCTCGGCCTCGGGGGGACGCCCGCCGGGGTGGCGGCAGGCGCTGACGAAGCCCCGCGGGCCGCGCTGGGTGCCCAGGTGGGCGCAGCTCTCGCGCACGCCGAGCGACTCCCCGGCGCCGATGCTGGTGAAGCTGACCGGCTCGGCGGCGAAGCCCGGGCACTGCGCCATCAGCGGCGACCCGAGCCCGTGGCGGGCGAGGGGACAGGGGAGAAGACCGATCGGCGCGGCAACCCCAACGACGTCCCGGGTGGTCAGCACTGCCTCTCCTCTTCCTCGGTCTCTCTGCGCCCCTCGACAACTCTATACGGGGCCAGGAGGGGATTCCAGTCATTTGTCGCGATTGACAGGTTCCCTGGGCTGACATGCAATCCAATCAGATACAAAATGTGATATAAGTACTGCAATATCAGGTGAGGGCGGGATGGAGGTGACACAGCCATGGACGAACCAGTCGAGGTTCGCGACGAGCAGTACGTCGCAGGTCGAGGCACCGCCCCGGTCGCGGCCGGAGCGCCCGTGGCCGGCCGGAGCTACTCCGCCAGCCGCACCGCGGTGGTCCCGGTGGGCTACCGGGCCCGCCAGCTGATCTGGCTCTTCGCCGGCATCGTCAACGCCATCCTGGCGCTGCGCTTCATCTTCCTCGGCGCCGGCGCGCAGGACAGCGGCTTCGCCGGCTTCATCTACGCCGCCGGGTCGGCGCTGTCGGCCCCGTTCCGCGGCATCTTCGGCACCAGCAGCGTGGGCAACGGCCATCCCCTGGAGTGGGCCGACCTGGTGGCCATCGCCATCTACACCCTGGCCGCGTGGATTGTGGCCAAGCTTGTCATGATCTCGCTGGTCCGGGAGGACCGCGCCGTCGTCTGAGGCGTACCGTGTGGGGCGTTCGCCGCCGGTCGCGCCGCCGCCGCAGGACCCGGCTGCCCGGCCACGTTGATATGGATGTCGATGCGCCCCCCACAGGTCCCCCTGGGGATCACCGTCTCGCCCCTGCGCGTCCTGGTCGCGCTCCTCCTCGTCGCCGCCGCGGTCGCGACGCTGGCCTGGGCGGTCGTGCGCTCCCGCAGCCGCGACGGCGCCTCCATCGACGAGCCGCTGCAGCGCCTGCGCGGCTTCCACATCTTCGGCCCCGACGACGATGACGACGACGACCGCCGCGTCCACGTCCCCCTGATCGGCCGCCGCAGCACCGGCGACGCGCCCAGGCCGCTGGCCGCGCCCCCGCCGCCCTCGGCGCCGGCCCCGCCCGCCACCCGCGTGGTCCTGCCGCCCGCGCCTCCCTCGGCGAGGAGCAACGGCCACGGGAGCTCGACCCCGCCCGCTCGCCCCGCCACCCCCCGCGGCGAGGCCCCGCGCCCCGACATCGACGACCAGCTCGGCCGCGACATCCTCCTCGTCGAGGACGACGAGTCGATCGCCACCATGTACCTGATGCTGCTCGGCGCCCGGGGCTACACCACCCGCCACGCCCACGACGGCGTCGAGGGCATCGCCATGGTGCGCAAGGAGCGGCCCGCGCTGATCCTGCTCGACATGATGATGCCGCGCATGGACGGCCTCCAGTTCCTCGAAGCCCTGCGCGGCTGGCCCAAGACCAGCGCCATCCCGGTGGTGGTGCTCTCCAACGTCGCCGACCACTCGCTGGTGGAGCGTGCTCTCGCCCTCGGCGCGGTGGAGTACCTGATCAAGGCGCAGACCCGGCCCCAGGTGCTGGTCGGCGCGCTGCCCCACTGGCTGCGCGGCAACCGGGCGCTCACCCTCTGAGCGCGGCGGTCCAGGCCTAGACCGCTCCCGCGGTGGCCGCGGCGGTCGCCCGCGACTCCAGGGCGGCGACCGGCAGCAGCATCTCCACGGTGGTGCCCGCCCCGGCCGAGCTGTGCACCAGCAGCCAGCCGCCCAGCTCGCGGGCGCGGTCGCCGAGGTTGTCCAGCCCCTGCCCCGGCGACACCTGGGCGGGGTCGAAGCCGCGCCCGTCGTCCTCGACGGCGACGCGGACCACCTCGCCCTCGCGGTGCAGGCTGACCCGGCAGCTCAGCGAGCGCGCGTGGATGGCCACGTTGCCCAGGGCGGCGCGGACCATCTGCACCACCTCCGGGGCCACCGGGTGGAGCAGGTCGGCGGCCTCGTCGTCGCACTCGACGGCGCCGATCACGCCGTGGCGCGACTCCAGGTCGGCGACCAGGCGGCGCAGGGCGTCGAGCAGCGAGGCGCGCTGCAGCAGCGAGGGCCGCAATCGATAGACATAGTTTCGGACGTCGACGATGATCCGGTCGATGGCGCTCATGGCGTCGCCGACGCGGGCGCGGATCAGGCGGTCGTCGGCGTCCTGGCTCTCGGCCACCTGGAGCACCAGGCCGACGCCGAAGAGCGAGTGGATGACGCCGTCGTGCAGGTCGCGGGCGATGCGCTCGCGGTCGCGGAGCAGGGCGAGGCGCTGCAGGTCGTCGCGCATGCGGGCCCGCTCCAGCACCATCGAGGCCTGCCGGGCGAAGCCGGCGACGACCTCCACGTCGTCGTCGGAGAAGGGTGGCGCACCGCGCGGGCGGCTGATCGACAGCGCCCCGGCGACGCTGCGGGCGGCGCCCAGCGGCAGCATCAGCAGCGGGCCGACGTTGAGGGAGCGGCGGATGGCGTCGCCGGCGGGCCCGCCGCCGCCGGCCGCGCCGGTGCGCACCGGGGTGCCGCCGGCCATCACCCGGCTGGCCAGCGTGTCCGCCGCCGCGAAGCTGGCGCCCTGCAGCCGGGCGGCGCCCTCGCCGTCGGCGACGCGCACCCGGACCCTGTCGTTCTGGTCGGGAACGACCACAACTGCCAGCGAGGCCACCGCCAGGTCGCGGGCGCGCCGGGCGATCAGGGTGAGCACGTCGTCGGCGGGGCGCTCTTCGAGGATGGCCTCGGTGACCTCGGCCATGGCCTCGAGCTGCTGCTGGGCGCGGCGGCGGGCGCTGACGTCGCGGACGATGCCCTCGACGGCGACGACGCGGCCGTCCTCGTCGCGGACGGCGACGCTGCGCTGCTCGGTCCACACCACGGTGCCGTCGCGGCGAACCCAGCGCAGCAGCACCGTGTCGTCGGGCGCATCCGCGGCGTACATGGCGTCGAGCAGGGGACGGTCGTCGGGGTGGACCAGGCGCATGGGCAGGTCGGGGTCGGCGTAGTGCTCCTCGGGCGTGTACCCGGTGATGCGCGTGCACGACGGGCTGACATATTCGAAGCCCGGGTCGGGGAGGACGCGGAAGCGGTAGAGCACGTCCTGGGCGCTGTCGGCGAGCAGGCGCAGAAAGGGCTCGCGCCCGCCCAGCGGATGCTGGTCGACGCGGCGGCCGTGCTCGTCCGAACGCCGTGGTTCCACCGGTCCCCCATGTGCGGTGTGGGAGCGCCGCACTGGTCACCGGTGGTTGGGCTGCAAACGGTTGGCCACCGGTGTGGTGCGCCGATGATAGCGCGCGCCCGGCGCCGGCAACGCCCACCGCGGGACGGGCACAGGGCGGTGACCGAACGGCGGCGCAGTCCGCGTTGGGGCACACTGTCGCGCGTCACCATGTCGAACTCGCAGCCTCGCCAGCGCCCGCTACCGCACCACACGCGCCGCGTCGCTGCGCTTGCCTGCACGGCGCTGGCCTCGCTGCTGCTCACCGCCTGCAGCAGCCATCCGGTGCAGGTGCCCTGGCTCAACTTCCCGGTGCGCGTCCCCGGCGAGCAGCCCAGCCCCAGCCTCGGCCAGGGCGCGGTGCCGACCCCGGTCGTCAACCCCAGCGGCCAGGCCGCCGTGCCGGTGCTGAGCATCCAGCAGTTCATCCCGATCGCCAAGCACTTCGTCGAGCAGCACCGCGGGCTGACGTTCAAGGCCGACGTGCCGGTGACCCTGCTCGACGACGCGGCCTTCAAGGAGCGGCTGCTGGGCAAGAGCAGCGGCGGCAGCGGCAAGACACCGTCGGAGCAGGTCTCCATCGCCAGCCGGGAGCTGAAGGCGCTGCACCTCATCGACAAGGGCGTCGACCTCGGCGCCGCCACCGACTCGCTGCTCGGCGCCGGAGTTTCCGGCTTCTATGACTCGAAGTCGAAATCCCTTGTGGTGCGAGGGACTTCGGCGACGCCGTACGTGCGCCAGGTGCTCGTCCACGAGCTCACCCACGCGGTGCAGGACCAGTACTTCGGCATCGACCGCCCCGCCCTGAACGCGGCCAACGACGAGCAGGCCAGCGCCTTCCAGGCGGTCTTCGAGGGCGACGCGGTGCGCATCGAGGACCAGTACCACAGCGCCATGAGCACCGCCGAGCAGCAGCAGTCCGATCGCGAGGCGCAGGCCCAGGGCGGCGGGTTGCCCCCGGGCACCCCGCAGGTGCTGCTGGAGCTGATCAGCTTCCCCTACATCGTCGGCCCCGACTTCGTGCGCACCCTCGACCAGGTCGGCGGCCAGGCCCGGGTGGACGACGCCTTCGTCCACCCGCCCACCACCAGCGCCCAGCTCATCAACGTCAACCGCTTCCTGCACGGCGACGGGGCCAGGCCGGTGCCCGCCCCCAAGGCCGACGCCCCCAGCTTCGACACGAGCGTGCTCGGCGAGTTCGGCCTGGTGCTTCTTCTGGAGCGCACCCCCGGCGGGTCGTCGAGCGCGGCGCTGCGGGCCGGCGACCTGTGGGGCGGCGACAGCTACGTCGCCTGGAACAGCGGCAGCGGCGCCTGCGTGCGCGACAACATCGTCGCCGACACCCCGGCCGACCAGCCTCAGCTCGACGCCGCCATCAGCGCCTGGGCCACCGGTGTCACCGGGGCCACCTTCACCGCCGCCCACGGCGGGCTGCCCGGCCAGATCACCGCCTGCGGCTGACCTCGCCTCCTATCATCCGCGCATGCCTCGCCCCGTCGCCGCGCGCCCGTGAGCGGCATCGACCCGCATCCCCCGGCGCTGCTCAAGGTGGGGCTGCAGACGGCGACCGCGCTGGTGCGCGCCCTCGGCCCGGCGCGCTACCCGGTGGCCGACGGGCTGGGCATGGTCGGCTGGGCGGTCGCGGGCGGCCGGCGCCGCAACGCGGTGCGCAGCCACCTCCGCCTCGACCCGGCGATCGGCGCGCGCGAGGCCCGGCGGCGGGCGCGGCGCTCGTTCCGGGCCTTCGCGCGCACCGGCATTGACTTCGTCTGGGCCTGCGGGCTGAGCCCGGAGGCGGCGCGGCGGCACAGCCGCTGGCTGCCCTTCCCGGAGTGGCCGCGGGTGCTCGGGCAGCCCGAGAACATCGGCGTCTTTGCCCTCACCCACTTCGGCAACTGGGACATGGCGGCCAACATCGCCTTCTCCGGCGGCCTGCTGCTGACCACCGTCATGGCGGGAACCGGTCCACGGGCGATCACCGACCTGGTGGTATGGGCCCGGCGGGCCAACCAGATGGAGGTGTACGAGGCCAGCCACGCGGCCATGGGCCTGGTCCGCGCCCACCGCCACGGCCGCTTCGTGGCCATCCTCAGCGACCTGCCCGACGGCGGCCCCACGGTCACCGTCGACTACTGCGGCGGGCCGGTGCCCTTCTCCTCGGTGCCCGCCTGGCTGGCCATGCGCACCGGGGTGCCGCTCTACCCCGTGGCCTGCTGGCGCGACGAGCAGGGCGAGTACCAGCTCCATGTCATGGAGGCGGTCGCCCTCACACCAGAGGACGACGAGCGCTCGATCATGCAGCGGGTGGCCGCGGCCATCGAGCCGGTCGTCCGCGAGCACCCCGAGCAGTGGTACCCGTTCCGCGAGGTCTACGCGGACCGCGGCTGACGCCGGGGGTCAGGCGGCGCAGGGAGTGATGCGCTGCACCACGCCGCGCGGCGAGTCGGCGATGGCCAGGCCGCCGTCCGGGAGCACGGCCAGTCCCTGCGGCTCGCCGAAGCCGGTGGCGATGACCCGGTCGGCGCCGCTGTCGGGGTCGACGGCGTGCACTGAGTGATTGCGCAGGTCGGTGACGTAGAGCAGGCCCCCGTCGAGGACCACGTCGTCGAGCTGGGCGAGGTGTCCGGCCGGGGTGGCCACGCCGTTGACGAAGTGGAGCAGGCCGCGGGGAGACTCGGCCTCGGCGGCCAGCCACAGGTCGCCCCCGCCGCTGCCGGTGGCGACGCCGACGACGCGTCCCAGCCCGCTCGCCAGCATGGTGCTGGTCTTCTGGTCGAAGGCGTAGCTGAGCAGGGTGCCATGGGGGCTGTCCGGGATGAGCAGCCGGTTGGCCGGGCCGCTGTCCCAGGTGATGCCGTCGAGGCCGAGCAGGCCGCCGCGCGAGGGCAGGGTGAGCAGCACGCTGCGGGCGCCGCCGGTGTCCACCACGGTGACCCGGTTGCGGTCCTGCTCGCCGACCGCGACCGCGCCATTGGCCAGCCCGGCGATGCCGTCGGGGGTGGTCAGGCCGGTGATGGTCCTGTCCACCTGGCCGCCGGGGACGGCGACGTCGACCAGGTGAACCATGCCGGCGCTCACGTCGCTGACCCACAACTGGCCGCCGGGGGTGACGCTGAGGTCGTCAGGGTTGCCGCCGCGCCACAGCACCGGCAGCGACGACGCGGCGGTGGGCGCGGCGGGGCACGAGGCCAGCGAGGCGCGCGGAGTCGGGGTGGCGATCGGGGTTGGTGTGGGCGTGGGCACGGCTGGGCTCGGCGTCGCGGTGGGCGCGGCGGTCCCGGGCGGCGCGGTGGGGGAGGGGGAGGGGGTCGACCCCGAGCAGGCGGAGAGCAGGCCGGTGACCACCAGCAGCGCCGCCGCGGTGTTGCGTGCGCGCGTCATGTCGAGGACCAGCCTACCTGGGGCGTTCTCACTGAACGCTTCTGATGCATTTGCATCAGGGTGCCTGCACGAAACCGTGACGATTGCTGCAGCGAACAGAAAATCTCCTGTTAGCACAACGATTTTGCCTCGTACGGCGGGGGTTGCCGTGGTACGGTCCCGCGGCTGGCGGACGACGGTCGTGGAGATGCGGCACGGCGGGCCCGCGGGAGCGCACGTGGGAAGACGAGGCCCCGGGACGGGGCTGCGCCAGGCGGGCACGGTGGCCGAGGCCGCGCAGTGGCTGCGCCTCCTCGACGCACTGGGCTCGCCGGACGCCGCGCCGCTGCTGCCCCACCTGTCGCTGCGCGCCGCCGACGCGGCGGCGCTGCTCGACCTCTGCCCCCGCGCGGCCACGAGTTTGCGCCGCATCCTGGCAGAAACGTCGGAGCCCGACCCGCTGGCCCAGGTCAACGGCGTGCTCGCCGCGCTGTACGCCGGGATGGAGGCGCGGCTCGGCGCCCGGCTGGCCCGCTCGGTGTTCGCCCTGGCCTCGGACGGCTTTCCCGACGCCGCCTCGATGCTGCAGATGGCGCGCTGGGAGCAGCCGCTGCGCAACCTGCTCGACGGCTACGCGGCGTCGGGCCTGCCGGAGTCGAAGCGCGACGTGGTCATCGCGATGGTCGGCCATCACGTCGCCGCGATGGACGCGCTGCGCGAGGCTCCCGTGCGACTCGACTGGCTGCTGACCCTGGTCCGCTGGCGCCGCTTCGCCAGCCTGTCGCGCGCGCTGGCACGAGTGCTCAACACTGCCGAGCGGGAACGCCTGGCGGCGCTGGTGCGGGGCAGCGGGTCGACACGTCCGCATGTCACGCTATGACGCGCCTCACCGACTCTCAACGGACGACATCGCATGCCCGCTGCCGCCCCCGCGCTGCCCACGCCCTGCACCGTCGGCGACTTCATCGACGCCGCCGAGGACGCCATCCGCGCCTCCAAGCACGTCGAGCTGTGGAAGCCGTGGGTGGCGCGCGCCGACGCCGAGGAACTGGCCGAGGTGGTGCTCAAGCGCGACGTCACCCAGGACGACCTCGACATCACGCTCACCGCCAAGCAGCGCGAGAAGCTGCTCAAGCTGGCCGCGCGCCGCGTCGCCGGTGAGCCGATGACCCTGGTGCGCGGCTACATCGACTTCCGCAAGCTGCGCATCGAGCTGCGTCCCGGCGTGTTCTCACCGCGGCTGTCCAGCGAGTTCACCGCGGGCGAGGTCATCCGGCGGTTGCGGCGCAAGGCCAGGCCGGTGATGGTCGAGGCCGCGTGCGGCGTCGGTCCGGTGGCGCTGGCGGTGGCCCACTCGGTGCGCACCGCCGAGGTCTGGGGTCTCGACATCTCGCCCGAGGCGATCGAGCTGGGACGGCACAACGCGCGCAAGCTGGGACTGGACAACATCAAGTTCGCCGAGGGCGACCTGCTCGATCCGCTGCCGTCGCGGCTGCACGACGCCGTCGACGTGGTCTCGATCCACCCGCCGTACGTGGCGCGGCAGCTCGTCGACACCTTGCCGGCGGAGATCTCCCGCTACGAGCCGGCCACCTCGCTCACCGACAACTCCGACGACGGCCTCGGCCTGGTGCGCCGCCTCGCCGACGAGTCGCAGGTGTGGCTGCGCCGGGGCGGCTGGCTGATGGTCGAGATCGCCCCTGACATGGCCCGCAGTGTTGCTGCCATCTTCCGCAGGAACTCTTTCGCCGAGGTGCAGAGCCTGCGCGAGTCGGCGCAGGCGGTGACGCGCGTGGTGGTGGGGCGCTACCCCGGCTGACTCTTGGTGGCGCGTGCCGTGGGTGTGGCGGGAGTCTCCTCCGTGTCGGCACGGCGGCCGGTGAGCACCACGTCCTCGGGCGCGCCGCCCACGTCGAAGCCGTAGCGGGCCAGGCCGCGCCCGAAGGTCGGGCTGCTGGTCGAGTCGCGCACGGCGATCTCCGCGGCCGCCGCGTGGCGCCGCCGCTCGCGATACCGGCGCACGTCGTCCAGAAGCGGAAGGCCCCAGGTCAGCAGCCCGGCGCCGCCGGCGAGGAACAGCAGGGCGCCGCCCACGGGCAGGCTGGTGACGCGGTACGACGGGTTGTCGCGCGTCGGCAGCGCCAGCGGCGGCTTCGAGCGGTCCGCGCCGGGCAGCATCAGCACGGCGATGGTGTCGTGCCAGTAGCGCGCGGTCAGCGTTGCGCCGACGGCGATGGGATTCGGCGGCGGCGTGACGAAGTCCTCGCGCGTCCCCGGCTGCCCCGGCACGTCGACCACGACGAAGGACACGCCGCGCTGCACGTCGGCGCCGCTGACGGTGACGCGCGCAGGAGCCGCGGACCAGCAGCCCCCGCGCGCGGGGATGGGATCACCCGAACACTCCTTGGCGGCGCTGCCGATCGCCGTCTCGTACCCGGCCGCGTCGAGGCGCAGCAGCGGGTAGGCCAGCAGCGGGACGGCGCCGCACAGCACGATCACCGCCGCCATCGCCGTGGCGATCCCGCGCACCACGGGCGTGCCGCGCACCAGCCGCAACATGGCGCTGATCATCAACCCGCCGTGGCGCCGCCGGGTCACCGCCAGGCGCACGCGTCGCCGCCGTGACCCCGCCGTCACCGAACGCCAGGGAATCGCCACCGCCCCACCCCGCCTGGGCGCGACTGGAGCCGACGGGGGGATTCGAACCCCCGACCGTCCGCTTACGAGGCGGGCGCTCTACCCCTGAGCTACGTCGGCGCGGGGCGACATGGTACCCGCCCCGGCGGCGCCGCGGACCCCGGCGTGGGACACTGACCCCATGGCGACACGGACGCCCCGCCCGCCGCGGGAGAACCCTGCCAACCCCGACCCTGCCCGCCGCGGCCCGGCCCAGCGCCCCGGCGCCCCCGGCGGCGGCGGCGGCTCGCCGATGCGCACCTGGCGCTTCTGGCTGCCGCTGGCGGTGGTGCTGCTGCTCAACGTCGTGCTCTTCAACTCGATCTTTCCGGCCGACTCGTCGAACAGCCAGACCATCCCCTACACCGCCTTCAAGCAGCAGGTGGCGGCCGACAACGTCATCACCATCAGCGCCACCGGGGACGACATCCAGGGCCAGACCAAGAAGCCGGTGAGCGCGCCGGGCAGCAGCACCAGCTCGACCAACTTCACCACCACCCGGCCGACCTTCGCCGACACCGGCCTGGAGACCCTGCTCGAAGACCACAAGGTGGTGATCAACGCCACGCCGCTGAACACGCCGCGCTCGACGCTGCTCACCATCCTGCTCAGCTTCGGCCCCACCATCCTGCTCATCGGCGGCTTCATCTGGCTGATGCGGCGCAGCGCGGCGGCGGCCGGGGGCGCGGGCGGCCTGTTCAGCATCGGCCGCAGCAAGGCGCGCCTCTTCGACGCCGAGCATCCCACCACCACCTTCGCCGACGTGGCCGGCATCGAGGAGGCCAAGCAGGAGCTGGAGGAGATCGTCGACTTCCTCAAGGATCCGCAGCGCTACCAGCGGCTCGGCGGCACCATCCCCAAGGGCGTGCTGCTGATCGGCCCGCCGGGAACGGGCAAGACGCTTCTGGCCCGTGCGGTCGCCGGCGAGGCGGGTGTGCCGTTCCTCAGCGTCGCCGCGTCGGAGTTCGTCGAGATGATCGTCGGCGTCGGCGCCTCGCGGGTGCGCGACCTGTTCCAGAAGGCGCGCGCGCTGGCCCCGTCGATCATCTTCATCGACGAGCTCGACGCCATCGGGCGCAGCCGCGGTGGCGCGGCGCGCTTCGGCGGCCACGACGAGCAGGAGCAGACGCTCAACCAGATCCTCACCGAGATGGACGGCTTCGACTCCCGCGAGGGCGTGATCGTCATCGCCGCCACCAACCGCGCCGACGTGCTCGACCAGGCGCTGCTGCGCCCCGGACGCTTCGACCGCCGCGTGGTGGTGCAGCCGCCCGACCGCAACGGGCGCGCGGCGATCCTGCGCATCCACACGCGCAACGTGCCGCTCGGTCCTGACGTCGACCTCGACGCGCTCGCCTCGCAGACGCCCGGTCTGGTCGGCGCCGACCTGCGCAACCTGGTCAACGAGGCGGCGCTGCTGGCGGCGCGGCGCAATCGCAGCGCGGTGACCATGGAGGACTTCACCGACGCGCTGGAGAAGGTCGTCCTCGGCGCCGAGCGGCATCTCACCCTGAGCGAGAAGGACCGCGAGCGCGTCGCCTACCACGAGTCCGGACACGCACTGCTCGGCCTGCTGGTGCCCGGCGCCGACCCGGTTCGCAAGGTCTCGATCGTTCCGCGCGGCATGGCGCTGGGGGTCACCCTGCAGTCGCCGGTCGACGACCGCATGAACTACCCGGAGGACTACCTGCGCGCCCGCATCACCGGTGCGCTGGGCGGCCGCGCGGCCGAGGAGATCGTCTACGGCGTGGTCACCACCGGCGCGGAGAACGACCTGCAGCAGATCACCGCGATCGCGCGGCAGATGGTGGTGCGCTGGGGGATGAGCCCGGCACTGGGACCGATCAGCCTCACCGAGCCGGACGGCGACGGGCTGGTGGCGCAGCGTCCCTACAGCGAGCACACCGCCGAGGTGATCGACAGCGAGGTGCGCCGCATCGTCGACGAGTGCCTGCAGGAGGCGTGCTCGCTGCTCAACCAGCACCGCGCCCGTCTCGACGCGCTGACCCAGGCGCTGCTCCGCGAGGAGTCGCTGGACGAGGCGGAGGTGCTGCGGGTGACCGGCATGGTGCGCGACGCCGACGGCACGGTGCACGTCGACGGGGCGCCACCGGTGGCCAGGGGCAAGGCGCCGTCCGATGCGCCGGGCGACGAGCGTACCGGCGAAAGCCGGCCCGCGGCCGCGGCGGTCACGTCGGAGCGCTAGCCCGTTTCGACGGCGCGCAGCTCGCGCATCCAGCGCTGCGCGTTCTCCCAGTAGTGCTCGCTGGTGACGCGGTGCACGGCGATGCGCTGGTCGCGGGTCTGCTCGTCCACCTCGATGATCTGCGCGGGAACGCCTCGGGCCATCGCGCCGGGCGGCACCAGGGTGCGCGGCGTCAGCACCGCGCCGGCGGCGACGATTGCGCCAGAGCCGACCACAACCTGGTGCAGCACCACCGTCTGCATGCCGATCAGCGCGGCGTCCTCCACGGTGCAGCCTTCGAGTCGCGCACCGTGGCCGATGACCACGTCCTCACCGATCAGGGTGCTGAGCGTGTGGGTGGCGTGGATGACCGTGCCGTCCTGCACGTTGGTGCCGCGGCCGATGACGATGCGGCCGTAGTCGCCGCGCAGCACGCAGTTGGGCCAGATGCTGACGTGCTCGCCGATCTCCACGTCGCCGGCGACGACGGCACCGGGGGCGATGAAGACGTCCCTGTGGATGCGCGGGACCGCGTCGCCGAGGGCGTAGACCGAGCCACGCATCGCTGTGCTCATGCGGATGCTCCCTGTGCCTGAGGCAGTGCGGCGCTGACGTCCCCGATGGCCTCGGCGACGGCCTCGACCAGGAGCGCGGCGTCGCCGTCGGTGAGCACCAGCGGCGGGTTGAGCACCACCACGTCGCCCAGCGGGCGCACGATCACGCCGCGGCGCCGCGCGGCCAGCACGACCCTGCGGCCGGCGCGGAGGGCGGGGTCGTGGGGGGCGTCGAGGCCTCCGGCGCAGAGCTCGATGCCGGCCATCACGCCACGCTGGCGGATGTCCGCGACGCCGTGCAGCGCTCGCAGCGGCGCGAGCAGGGTGGCGAGGCGGGTCGCCAGTCGCCGCGCGCCGGCCAGCGTGTCCTCTTCTTCGAAGAGCTGCAGTGAGGCGCGGGCGACGGCAGCGGCGAGCGGGTTGGCGGTGTAGGTGTGTCCGTAGTAGAGCGCGCGGTGTTCGGTGTACGGCGAGGTGAAGAGGTCGAACAGCTCCTCGCCGACCAGGGTTGCGGAGAGCGGCAGGTAGCCGCCGGTGATGCCCTTGCCCACGGTGAGGATGTCGGGCCTGACGCCCGCGCCGGCGCTGGCGAACATGTCACCGGTGCGGCCGAAGCCGGTGGCGACCTCGTCGCAGAGCACCAGTGCACCGGCCTGGTGCGCGGCCTGCACCGCCCGCCGCAGCCACTCGTCGCTGTGCGGCCACATGCCCGCGGCCCCCTGGATGCGCGGCTCGATGACCACGGCCGCGATCTCGTCGCCGTGCTCCTGCAGCGTTGTGTCGAGTGCTTGCAGCGACTGCTCGGTGGCGATGTGCGCTGTGGCGCCGCTGCGCTCGAACAGGTGCGGCGGCGGGACGCGGAGCACGTCGAAGAGCAGCGGGTCGAGGCCGCGGTGGAACGGCTCGGAGCGCCCCACGCTGACGGCACCGGCGGTGTCGCCGTGGTATGCGTCGGTGAGCGACACGAACCTGGTTCGCTGCCTGTTGCCGCGGTGGCGCTGCGCCAGCAGCGCGATGCGCAGGCCGACCTCGACCGCCGCAGCGCCCGCCTCCGAATAGAAGACGCGGGTCATTCCCGCGGGCGCGACGGCGCACAGCTCGGCGGCAAGTCGCGCGCCGGGCTCGTGGGTGAGGCCGAGGAAGGTGCTGTGCGCAACGCGTCCCGCCTGCTCGCGCAGCGCGGCGTCGAGACGTGGGTGGCCGTGGCCGTGGACGTTGGCCCACAGCGAGGCGACCCCGTCGATGTACTCGCGGCCTCGCGCGTCGACCAGGCGGCAGCCGTGCGCGGAGCGGATCACCACCGGGTCCTCGTCGCGCCATTCGCTGGTCTGGGTGAAGGGATGCCAGACGTGCTTGCGGTCGAGGGCGACCACGTCCTCGTGCAGCGTCTCGTCGCGGCGCAGCGCGGCCAGGAGCCCGTCGAGGTCGAGCGCCGCCTCCGCCGCCGTGGCCATCGCCTCCAGGTCCGACGTATCGGCCATGAATGGCAGGATCCCGAGCACCTGCACGTCGCACTGCGCCTCGATCTGTGCGGCGTTCTCCCTTGCGAACTCCGCATCGGTCGCGCCGTCGACGTCGCTGAGCACCACGCCGCAGACGTCGAGGCCGGCCGACCGCGCGGCCTCCACGGTGAGCGCGCAGTGCCCGATCGTGCCCAGCCCGGCACGACCCGCCACCAGCACCGGCGCGCCGAGCCGCCGCATCAGGTCGCGCACCGTCACCCGTTCGGTGAGCGGCACCAGCAGCCCGCCGACGCCCTCGACCAGGAGCAGGTCGAGCGCTGCCGCGCGCTCCTTGATGGTGCGCAGCAATTCGTCCACGTTCAGCGTTCGGCCCTCGGCGCGCGCCGCCGCGAGGGGAGAGCGGGGGAGGAGGAAGGACGCCAGCAGCGCCCCGCCCGCCTGGGTTCCCGATGCTCGCGCCAGCAGGGTCGCGTCCTCGCCCGGGTCCCCGGGCTCGACGCCGGTGGCCACCGGCTTCAACCCCGCAACCCGCATGCCGCGCGCCCGCAGCGCCGCGACCAGCGCCGCGGTGACCACCGTCTTGCCCGCCTCCGTGTCGGTCCCGACGACTCCGAGAGTGCGCCTCACAGGCGCTCTGCCGCCGCCCGCAACGCCACCGCCGCGCCGCGCAGCTCCGCCTCGGTGTGCGCCGCCGAGACCACCATGCGCACCCGGCTGGTTCCCTCCGGCACCGTGGGCGGCCGCACCGCCTGGACCAGCCAGCCCGCCTCGAGCATCGCCTGCTCCAGCGCCACCGCGCGGCCAGGGTCGCCCGTGCGCACCGGCACGATGGGCATGGCGTCGTCGCCGCCCGCCTGCAGCGCGTCGCGCAGGACGCGAGTGTTCGCCCGCAGCATCGAGATCAGCTTCGCTCCGTCGTCGCGCAGCACTCCCAGCGCCGCCCTCGCCGCCGCCACGGTGGGATGCGGCAGCGCCGTCGAGAAGATCAGCGCCCGGCCCCGTTGCAGCAGCAGCCTGCGCACCACGGCGTCGCCGCACACCGCGCCGCCGCCCGCGCCGAGCGCCTTCGACAGCGTCACCACGCGGACCACGCAGGGATCGCGGGGATCGACCCCGGCCGCGTCGCACGCCCCGCGCCCGCCGTCACCGAGCACCCCGGTGGCATGCGCCTCGTCGAGCACCAGCCAGGCGCCGTAGCGGCGCGCCAGCCAGGCCAGACCGGCCACGTCGGCGACCGTCCCGTCCATGGAGAACACGGTGTCGCTGACGATCACCGGACGCCGGCCGGTCGCCTGCAGGCCGCGCTCCAGCTCGGCCAGGTCGCCGTGCGCGAACACCGACACCTGGCCGCGCGACAGGCGGCAGCCGTCGACGATCGAGGCGTGGTTGCGCTCGTCGCTGAAGACCACGCAGTCGGGGCCGCCGACGGCCTGGAGCACCGCCAGGTTGGCCGCGTAGCCGCTGGGGGCGAGGGTGGCCGTCTCCGCCCCCTCGAAGGCGGCCAGCTCGTCCTCCAGCGCCGAGATCGCGGCGTGGCACCCGCTGAGGTGGCGCGAGCCGGTCGCCCCCGCGCCCTCCGACCGCGCCGCCGCCGCCGCCGCCTCGCGCACCCGGGGGTGCATCGACAGTCCCAGGTAGTCGTTGCCGCTCAGGACCACGACCACGCGCCCCTCGACCACCGCGTGGGTGCGGCTGCCGCCACGTCGCTCGCGCGGCGTGCGCAGCAGCCCGGCCGCCTCGGCCTCGTCGAGTCGCGCCCGGCCCCAGTCGAGCTGCGAGGTGACGGCACTGCTGGTCATGGGAGGAGAGCAAGTCTAGGCACCCGGCCAACCTGCTCGCCGGACGGGGTATCCTCCAGCACCTCATGGAGACCAAGCGGGACCCGGCCGAGCGGGCACAGCGCGGCGGCATCGTCTACGACCACGCCGCCGTGGAGGCGAAGTGGCGCGCCCGCTGGGCGGAGCAGCGCACCTACGAGCCCGACCTCGACAATGCGCCGCGGCCCTACTACAACCTCATGATGTTCCCCTACCCGTCGGCGGAGGGGCTGCACGCGGGGCACGCCTTCACCTTCGGCGGCGCCGACGCCCACGGCCGCTTCCGGCGCATGCAGGGGCACGACGTCTTCCAGCCCATGGGCTGGGATGCCTTCGGCATCCACAGCGAGAACTACGCGCTCAAGGTGGACGAGCACCCGGCGCGACTCACGCCGCGCACGGTGGCCAACTTCAAGCGCCAGATGCAGCGCCTCGGCGCCGGCTTCGACTGGTCGCACGAGCTGAACACCACCGATCCCGCGTATTACAAATGGACGCAGTGGCTGTTCGTGCAGCTCATGAAGCGCGGCCTGGCGGTGCAGAAGGAGGCCGCGGTCAACTGGTGTCCGCATGACCTCACCGTGCTCGCCGACGAGCAGGTCATCAACGGGCACTGCGAGCGCTGCGACGCGGTCGTCGAGCGGCGCGTCCTCAAGCAGTGGTTCCTGCGCATCACCGAGTACGCGCAGCCGCTGCTCGATGCCCTCGACAGCCTCGACTGGTCGGAGGTGGTGGTCACCGCGCAGCGCAACTGGATCGGGCGCAGCGAGGGCGCGATGATCCGCTTCGACCTGGAGCGCTGCGAGCGGCGCGACGTCACCGTGTTCACCACGCGTCCCGACACGCTCTACGGCGCCACCTTCCTGGTCGTCGGCGCCGACCATCCCGCGCTGCTCGACTTCGTCACCCCGGAGCGCCACCAGGCGGTGGAGCGCTGGCGCGAGGACCTGCCCGCCGCCACCGACGAGCCCGACTTCTCGATCGGCATCGACATCGGCTCCGCGGCGGTGCACCCGCTCACCGGCGAGCGCCTGCCGGTGTACGCGGCGCCGTACGTGCTCGGCGGCTACGGGACCGGCGCGATCATGGCGGTGCCCGCGCACGACGAGCGCGACTGGCTGTTCGCCCGCGCCCACCGGCTGCCGGTGGTGGAGGTGATCAGCGGCGGGGACGTCGAACGCGAGGCCTGGGCGGGCGACGGCGTTCTGGTCAACTCCGGCGAATTCTCCGGGCTGCCGTCCGACGAGGCCAAGCGGGCCATCGTGGCGCGGCTTGCGGAGGCCGGCCGCGGCGAGCCGGCGGTGCAGTACCGCCTGCGCGACTGGCTGATCTCGCGGCAGCGCTACTGGGGTCCGCCCATCCCGGTGATCCACTGCCCGTCCTGCGGGCCGGTGCCGGTGCCCGAGGACCAGCTTCCCGTGCTGCTGCCCGACGTCGAGGACTTCAAGCCGATCGGCACCGGGGTGTCGCCGCTGGCGTCGGTGGAGGAGTGGGTCAACGTGCCCTGCCCGCAGTGTGACGAGCCCGCGCGGCGCGAGACCGACGTCTCCGACACCTTCCTCGACTCCTCCTGGTACTTCCTGCGCTACCCGTCGACGGAGTTCGACGGCGTGCCCTTCGATCGCACGCGCACCTGGAAGTGGCTGCCGGTGACCACCTACATCGGCGGCAAGGAGCATTCGGTGCTCCACCTGCTCTACTCGCGCTTCGTGATGCGCGCTCTGTACGACGCGGGGCTGGTGCCCGCGCAGGAGCCCTTCCCGGTGTTCCGCGCCAACGGCCTGATCATCAAGGACGGCGCCAAGATGTCGAAGAGCCGGGGCAACGTGGTCAGCCCCGACGAGTACATGGATCGCTACGGCGCCGACACCCTGCGCGTGTACGTGCTCTTCCTCGGGCCCTACGACGTCGGCGGCGACTTTCGCGACGAGGGCATCGCGGGCGCGGTGCGGTTCCTCAACCGGGTGTGGCGCATCGGCACCTCGTCGGCATTGGTGTCCACCGCCGATGACGACGCCCGCGAACGCCGCCGCCACGCCCTGGTCAAGGGCGTCACCGAGCGCATGGAGACCCTGCGCTTCAATACGGCCATCGCCCTGCTGATGAGCTTCGCCGACGAGTTGAGCGCCGAGGTCTCACGCGCTGATGCCCGCCGCGTCGACGTGGAAACTCTCCTGCAACTCCTCGCACCCCTGGCACCCCACGTCACCGAGGAGCTCTGGGAGCGCACCGGCCACACCGGCTCGATCCATCTCTCGCAGTGGCCGCTCTACGACGACGCCCTCGCCGCGGCGCAGCACGTCTCCATCTCCGTCCAGGTCAACGGCAAGCCCCGCGCCACCCTGGACGTCCCCGCGGGCACCCCCGCCGGCGAACTCGAACGCCGCGCCCGCGAGTTGCCCCGCGTCCACGAACTCCTCGACGGCCACACGGTGCGCAAGGTCATCGCCGTCCCCGACAAGGTCGTCAACTTCGTCGTTGCCTGAGCTGGCCGCCGTCGCTTCAGCCGATTGCCCGTGCGTAGCAGTCTGCTTAGATCTGTTGCTCCCTCTCCAAGCCCGTATCGAAGAATCGCGTGACGTACTCTCGGGGCTCCAACGCACTCGCGCGCATCAACGAGAACACTTCACCGCCTTCGCCAGGCTCATCGAACAGGTGGAACGCCTGCTGCAGGCCCAAGTCATGCACGTCCTCGAGAGCCGCCGCATATTCCGATGCTTCACTCTCGGCCTTGGCGACTGCCTCCTCCCCATCATCAGCCCGCCAGAGCGTGATGCGCTCCTCATAGGTTCCGAGCTCAGCATGGTGGAAGATGCAGCGCACCGCGTACCAGCGGGGGTCAGGTGCTGCTTGGTTCACTTCGGTGGTCATCGCCGAGGCAAGACCAGTCTACAGAGGTAGTTCACCCTAGTTGCTCCTTCGCTTTCGTGCATTACGTTCCTTAGCGTACTTCTGCGCCTGCCTAATCTTCTGCATTGCCCGATTGTATGCAGCGCGATCAAACGATGGATCGCCTGCTTTTCGCGCATCGATCGCGCTTTGCTCTTCCGGACTGAGTTGGGCAGGTTCGTTCTTCGCCAGATTCATGATCGGGATGACCGCGTCCGGTCCGTGCCCGAGGAGGGGGCATGGTCCGTCCAATACCTTCGGGGCCGCAGGAGTTGCCGCGGGCGCTGCGGGCGGCGTGTTGTCCGGGCCTGAACCAAATATCCCGCCAACCACTGTCCCGAGGAACCCGATAACCACCGCGCCCGCTTGCACCACCGTGATCCCCGTCCCGACTGAGCACGTAATGGTGTCCGCAGGCGTCGGGTCAAGACAAAGCGCCATGGCCTCTCCAACCATTCCAGTCGGATCGGTCTCATAGAGTGGGTTGTTGTCCGCGTACGCGTACGGCTGCAACGTCATGGCCGCGAGGGGATCCCAAGAGAGAAATTGCGCCGTGGCCGGGTCGTAGTACCGGGCACGAAGGTAGTAGAGGCCGGATTCGGCGTCGAGGTACTGGCCCGCGTAGCGGAGGGTGGTGGTCCCGGTACCGGTGGAGGCGGTGAGGTTGCCGTAGGAGTCGTAGGTGTAGGTGGCGGAGGGGGTGCCGGAGGAGTCGGTGAGGAGGCGGGTGCTGCCGAGCTGGTCGTGGTGGAGCCAGGTGACCGTGGTGCCGGCGATCTGCTCCAGGGGCATGCCGCCGGGGCCGTAGACCAAGCCGGTCGTGCCGTCCCTGAGGAGCAGGGGCAGAGAGCCGGCGGCGTCCCACAGGTATTGCGTGGTGGTGATGCCGGTGGTTTTGCTCATCCGCAGGCCGGTGCCGTCGTAGGCGTAGGTGGTGGTGGACGCGGCCTGGTAGCGGGTGAGGCGGTTGGCCTGGTCGTAGCCGAAGGTGGTCGCGGAACCGACCGCGGGCGTGACCTGGGTGCGGTTGCCGCGGGTGTCGTAGGTGTACGTGGTGGCGCCGGCGGGAGGCGTGGAACAGGTGCCGGTGGTTGTTGCCGTCCAGCACAGCTCGTCGGCGGCGTTGAACGACTGCTGGGTGGTGCCCATCTGGGTGGGGTTGTCCGCGGCGTCATACGCATACGCCGAGGACCCCGGGGGTGGCGTCGAGCAGGCGGTGCTGGACGAGGCGCCCGCGTAGCAGAGCTGGTTGAGCGAGGTGTACCGGTACGCGGAGACCGTTGTCGGCTGGGAGTTGTCGGTGGCCACCTGCCCGGCGTTGTCGCGGGTATACGTCGCCGCGAACAGCGAGACGGTGCCGCTGCGTACGTCGGAGATGCCGGTGAGATGGTCGGCGGAGTCGAGGGTGAAGGTGTCGACGACCGCGGTGCCGCTGGGAAGCGTCTCGGTGGTCAGGTTGCCGTTGGCGTCGTAGCCGAAGCTCGTGGTGTTGGAGTTCCAGTCCTGGACTGACGTCCACCGCCCCGCGTCGTCGTAGCCGCGGGACACGACCTGGCTCCCCGGGTACGTCAGCGAGGTGGCCAGGTTGCGCAGGTTGTAGCCGTACTGGACCTGATCGCTGTGGCCATCGCTGTACTGGGTGAGGCGGTGCAGGCTGTCGAAGCTCCACGACGACGTGCCCGTGCCGTCCGTCATGCCCGTTCGCTGGCCGTCCGCGTCATAGCTGAGGGTGACGTTTGGTGTCGTGCCGTCCGAGTAGGTGACGCCGGTGAGCTGATTGGCCGCGTCGTACGCCATGGTGGTGCAGCCGACCTTGGGCACGGCGGTACACGTCGCCCCCGTGACCGGGTCGAGCTGGGTCAGACGGTTTCCGGCGCCGTCGTACGTGTAGCTCGTCGTGTTGTTGAGCGCGTCGGTGACTGAGGTGGGCCGCGCCAGGCTGTCGTAGGCGTAGGTGAGGATGGCGGTGCCCTTGCCGTCCTTCTGGTCGGCGACCGTGCCGTCCGAGTTGTAGTCGGTGGCCAATGTGGTGGTGTCGGCGCGCGTTGTCTGCGTCCGCTGGTTGGCGGCGTCGTAGGTGTAGGTCGTCTTGTTGTTGTCACCGTCGGTCAGCGAGGCGAGGTTGCGGTCGGCGTCGTACGTCTGCTGAACCGTGTGGCCGAGCGGGTCGGTGATCAGCGTCGTGTCGCCGAAGGCGTTGAATTGGTAGTAGGTCGTATACGCGGCTGGCGATGTGCTGGCGCAGGTCACTCCTGCGGCGGTGCCCTTCGGGGCGGTCGACGATGTCCGGCGGCCCACCGTGTCGTAGCAGGCCAGCGCCTTGTTGCTCAGCGGGTCGGCCGCGTTCGACTGGTCGCCATACGTGTCATAGGTGTACGACCAGGACTTGCTGTCCGGATCGGTCATGCCGGTCACGTCACCTGGATGCGACGTGTCCCCGTACGTGTAGCTGGTCGCCTGGCTCTGCGCCGGGCTCGATCCGACCAGCGGCGTGGAGGTCGACAGGAGGTTGCCCTTGGTGTCGTAGGTGCGCGTGGTGGTCACGCCCTTCGGGTCGGTGCTGCTGGTCATGTCGTTCAGCGAGTCGTAACCGAACGTCGTCGCGCGCCCGAGCCCATCGCTCACGCTCACCAGGTTGCCGTGGCCGTCGTACACACTTGTCGTGGCGTGCCCGTCGGGGTCGACGACCACCGACGAGTTGAGGCTCGCCGGGTCGAAGCGGTACTGCCAGGTCGCGGCCTGCGCGGTGCCGTACCCGCGGGTCATCGAGACGCGCTCGCCGTTGACGTACTGCTCGACGGTCACGTTCGCCTTGGGATCGGTGATCGTCGTGCTCCCGCCGGCCGAGGTCAGCGGGGTTCCCGTGTAAGCGAAGGTGGTGGTGTGCTGCAGGCCGTCCGTCTGCGAGGTCACCCGGTTGGAGGTGTCGTAATGGTTGGTGGTGACGACGTTGTTGCGCGGATCGGTGACGGTCAGCAGGAGGTGGTTGGTGTCGTAGGTGTAGTGGGTGACGCCGTTGTTGACGTCGGTGACGTCGGTCAGGTTGCCCGCGCCGTCGTTGTACGCGAAGCTGACCTTGCGCGAGGCGGGGTCGGTGACGCTGCTGATGTGGGTGCCGTTGTAGGCGAACGTCAGGGTGCGCTGCGCCGGGTCGGTCACCGTGGTCAGCTGCCCTGAACCGTTGTACGCCAGGGTGGTGACGTAGCCGTTGAGATCCTTCTCCTGGGTCAACTGGCCGGAGGCGTTGAAGGCGAACGCCTCGCGCAGGTCCTGGGTGAACGTGAAGGTGCCGTCCTGGTTCTTGACCAGGGTGGCCTGAACTCGTGGCGGAGCGGAATAGGTGCTCCCCGACAGCGTGAAGGCGACCTGGCTGCCGTTCGGGCCCGTCACCGTCGCGGTGTTGCCGCTCTGGCTGAGGGACATGGCGTAGCTGTACGTCCAGCCGTAGCCGAGGAGGCTGTTGGTGGAGGCTGCAAGTGCGTTGTACGAGCGCGTGAACAGGAGCGGGATGCCCCGGCCGGGGACGGCCAGGTCGGTGTAGCCTTCGGAGAAGTTGCCGGTCGCGCTGTCGACCGGATCTGCCCACGATGCGTGCACCGACTGCTTCGCGTAGCACTTCCAGCAGAAGTTCCCCGTGTTGCCGAGCGACTCAGGGACGGTTGGGTTGCCGCCCTGCGGAGGTGCGTAGTAGCCCGAAGCGATGTAGTGATTGGCCACCTGGTTGGCCGAGAGCGCGTACCCGTAGAAGGCCACCTCGGCGATCGAGCCCTTGAAGTAGTAGCCGGTCGGCGTCGAGGAGTTGCACGGACTGTCGATGTAGACCGCGCCGATGGTGGCGCCGCAGTTCTGTGCGGTGTACGCGGGACTGACGGCGGTCTGCGACCCGACGAAGCTGCCGTCGACGTACAGTCCCGCAGTGGTGCCGTTGTACACGGTGACGGCGTGATGCCAGACGCCATCGCCAACCAGGTCGTGGCTGCCGTCGGTGCAAGCCCCATAGAGCGTTCCGGACGAGTCGAAGGTCCCTCCGCACACGGCGCCCGAGCTGCGCGTCTCGATGGAGTACCCGCGTGGGCGGCCGTGCATCACAGTGCCGTACGGATTCGTCGTACTCAGCACCCAAGCTTCGACGGAGAACGCCGATGCAGGCATCAGCGCCGAGCTGCTGCCCACGTCGATGTACCCGCTGGTCCCGTCGAACCCCATCGCGCCACCGCCGGAGATGGGCCCTGCCTGCCCGAGGGTTACGCCGCCGTGCAAGGTTCCGGGGTTGCGACTCTGCTGATCCGCGGCGGTCGTTCCGCTGCTGTCGTTGAGTCGCCAGTACGAGACCGGGTTGTCCGCGAGGACGGTTTGCGCGTACGTGTTGCTCGCCGCGGCGGGGATCGTCGACTGCGTGCCGGAGATGGTCGCCGGCACCGCGCCGAGTACAACCGCCGTCGCCAGAAGCGTGGACGTGCGCCGACGGCCTCGAGTGATCCGCCACATCGCGATGCCCCCTTTCTCCGTTCGTCCGCCGAGCGCTCACGCGCCAACGGACGAGGACTCTGACCTACACAGGAGACCTTGTCAAGCGGCCATCAACGCGACGCCGCAAGCGCGCCAACTGCCCCACAAAAATGCGTCGTCAAACGGGCTGCCATCGTGAAGCGGCCGCCGCTGTCCTTCGCCGGCGACCGCTTCACGGGCCAGCGGTGTGCGGCGGTTACGCCTCCGCCTGCACGGGCTGGTGGAGGATCGCCCTGGTCGCGGCGACGCGGCAGGCGAGCATCTCCAGAACGTCATCGAGCTGGCGACGGACTTGGCCGGCCAGCTCGACAGGGTGGTTGTCGACTTCCCGCAAGAGCGCGGACAACCTCAGCGCTTTCTGTTCGATCTTCGCAACGGTCTCTTGCGGCTCGGCCGTTGCGGCCCCGGGATTCGGCTCCATCCACACTCCTCCGTGGGCGGGCGACACATCGACGATCCTAGGACCCGCGAACCCCGATGACAAGGGGCCACCAGCGGCTTGTGTCACAGCCCACGAGAACGCTGTGCTCGGCGCGCCCTATACTCCGCCGCCATGGAAGGAGAGCGGGCGGGCAGGAGGCGCCGCCGATGGCTCGTGCTCGGCGCGCCGGCAGCGCTTGCGCTGGTGGTCGTCGGCCTGGCGCTGTCGTACCTGTTCCGGGTGGTGCGCGACCAGCCGCTCGCGGCCGCGGGCGTCTGGACGCCGGGGCTGGGCACGGAGCTGACCAGCGGGCAACCGGCGGGAACGCGAAGCCATCCGCTTGAATATCGCGACGGCCAGACGTTCGTGGTCGAAGCGTGGGTGGTCAACAACGGCCGATTCGGCCTGACCGTCACCGGAGTAGACACCACCCCCGGGTGGTGGCACGGCCTGCTCTCGATCGCCGATGCCCGCGCGGGCGTGGTCGGCGGCCGGGCCCCGTGCTGCATCGTCGACGAGGGAGCGACCTGGGCGGCAACGAGCTTCCAGCCGTTCCACCTCGACGCCGGCGCGACGCGCCCCATCGCGCTGCGGCTGCGCGTGGGCCACTGCGAGGACAAGGGGGTCGGCATCGAGAACATCCTCAACGACGTGACCGTGCACTACGACTTGATCGGCAACGGCCACACCGCGCAGGTGCCGATCGGCCCACTGGTGGTGCGCTACGGCAGCGCCGACGAGTGTCCCAGGCCGTTCAACGGCTCGGGGACGCCTCTCCAAACCGGGTCCCCGCCTCCCACCAGATGACCCCCTGGTAGGCCTGCGACGGCGCGAGCAGCACCTCGCCCCCACGCGGCACCAGCCGTGAGCGCACGGCGGAGTCCACGGCCGGCCACGAAGCCGAATCCGGCGACACGCCCAGCCGTCCGGCCACGTCGTCCACCGCCGCCGACGCGTCGGCGTATGCCCAGCGCGTCTCGAACGGGTGCAGCGTGGCGCTGACCGGGAGCCCGAGCTGGAGCAGCAGCATCCACAGGTCGGGCAGCGCGGGCATGGGCACGCGGGGCTCGCCGTGCACCGCGGTGAAGACGTGGGCGATGGCGTCGTCGACCTGGCCGAGGCGGGCCACCAGCACCACCGCGCACCGCGCCGCGCGGTCGAGGGCGCGCACGAAGGGCACGATCTCCGCAATCGGGTAGACGACGTGGGCGCAGAGCACCACGTCGGCGCTGCCCACCCGGCCCTCGCCGTCCGGCCACGACGCCTGCTCGACGGGGATCGACACCCCGCGCGCTCGCGCCTCCTCGCCGAGCAGCGCCGCCATCGCGGCGTTGGGCTCCAGCGCCGTGACGCGCGCTCCGGTCTCGGCGAGCGGCACGGCGTAGCGCCCGGTGCCCGCGCCGACGTCGAGCACCCGCCCATCAGCCACCGGCAACTGCTCCAGCACGCGCGACAGCACCGGGTCGTCCCGCCGCACCCCCGCCGAGAAGCGCGCGAACGACGCCGCCCGCGAGGTCCAGAAGTCGCCACCCCGCCGCCCCAGCCCGAGCCGCTCCCACTGCTCCTCGCGGGCAATCACGAGCTGCTCCCAGCGGTGCACCCAGTCGACCCCGGCAACGCCCTCGGTCACGGCGCCCGCTCGCCGTCCCGCCTGGGTTCGGGCTCCGGCTCGTCCGCGAAGTCCTCGGGACCGAACTCGGCAACCTGGTCGTCCCCGGTCGCCTTGCGGGCCATGCGCACCAGGGCCGCGTCGACGCCGCGTTGCAGCCGCCGCCGCCCCAGCACCACGCGCGCCATCACCCCGAAGAAGCGCGGACGCACCCAGAGCGTGGCGTGCACCACCGTCTCGTCCAGGTCGGCGCGCTCCAGCTCGAACTCGCCGAGCACCCGGGCCAATCCCGCGCGCGCCTCCGACGCGTACCGGCCGGGACCGAGCCGGGTGATCACCAGAGAGCCGCCCTCGCCCTGCGCACCGACGTCGCGGGCGAAGTCGCGGTCGACCTCGTCGATGGGGAGGTGCACCAGCACGCTGCCCCGGGCCACCGGCTTGCTCATCCCGCCAAGGCTACGTCGCCGCGCCGCCCGCCGGTCAGGCGCTGGCGAGGCTGGCGCCGAGGTCGGCGGAGATCTGCTTGGCGACCACCACGAAGCGCGGGTCGTAGTCGCCGGAGTAGTTGCAGGTCTGCAGGGTGATGCGGTTGTCCTTGCTCGGCTGCAGCCACTCCAGGTCATTCCAGCGCACGTCCGAGTGGATCTCGGTGATCTGGTAGTAGCGCTTGTCGCCGGGGGCCATCTCGACCACCACCACGTCGCCCACCTTGGCGTGGTGCAGGCCGAGGAACATGCCGCGGCGGTCGTGCGCGTAGAGGTAGGTGTTGCCCACTTGGCCGAGCGGCGCGGTGTTCGGGTAGGTGAAGGCGATCGGCTGCACGGGCGGCGCCTTGCCGTCGCCGGGCTTGACGGCGAGGTCGATGTCCAGCTTGGTCGAGTAGATGCGGGGATAGCCCTTGACGGTGCTGTCCTCGTTGCTGCCGCCGACCAGCGCGCTGATCACCGCGCCCGGCGCCTTGAAGATCGCCGCCAGCGAGGGCCGCGAGGCGGGGATGAGCAGGGCGACCAGCCCGATGGTCGCGGCCACCGCGATGGTGGCGACCCCGGTGGTGGTGGCGCGCTCCTTGGTGCGGAACGCCGCGCTGCCGCGGATGCGGCGGCCGAGGGCGAGCAGGCCGAGGAACCGGGCGAAGCTCGCCGCGCTGAGCGTCTCGCGCCGGGCTGCGGCGCGCGGGAGTCGTGTGTTCGTGCTCATAGGGGTGTGGAGGCGGGAGGCGCCCCCTGTCACTGAGTCGAGACGACCGCAGCCCCGCCGGTCTTGCGACCCGGCCCAGGGTGCCACGCCGGGGCGTCCGGGGGGCCGGGGCGCCTTCACCGCTCGACCGCCGCCTGCTCGCCGCCACGCCGTGGACGATCCGGCGTCTGACGTTGTTGACCACGGCGCATGGCGAACCTCACAATTCCCCCGATCGCCACCCGCGGCGAGCAAGGAAGGAATAGGAGGGTCCCGATGCGTCGGTCGACGTCCGCTTGGCTTGCGCGCGCCTGCAATCGTCCATGGCGCCACGCCGCACTCACGATGCTCGGAATCGTCACCGCGTCCGCCTGCCTGCACCCCACGGCGGTCGCCCACGCCGACGTGGCGGCCTCGGCGCCGTCGCCAGCACAGCAGGCGGCGCTGGCCACCCTCCTGCTGGGACCGTCGAGCCCCGGCCTGCAGGCCCTGCCCACCGATGCCAACGCCGCGCTGGCGCAGGCGATCAACGCAGTTTCCGCCGACCTCGGCATCAACACCGACGCCTCGGCGCCGGTGGCCGCGGCCCAGCTGCCCGCGGCGGTGGCCGGGCGGCTGGCCGTCGTCCTGCAGGACATGCACGCCTGCGACGCCGTCACCGCCGCCGCCGTGCAGCAGATGCAGCCCGCCGTGGCCACGCCGATGGGCGACAGCATGCCCTCGATCCCGCAGACCTCGGTGGTCGCCATCCAGCTCTGCGCCGCCACGCTCTACACCGACGGCATCGCCCTCAAGGACTACGTGCGCACCGGGACGGCCAACGGCACCAAGCCCGACTCGAGCAACGTCCTCGACGTGTGGCCGGTGGTCCGCTACGACACCACCGGAGCCGGCCACCAGTACGACTGGGACTACGCGCTCACCGTGGCCACCGGCGACGACCGTTTCTACAACAACGCCGGCAGCAACGTCATCGACCCGTTCCACGGCGCCATCGACGGCCAGCCCGCGCGCGGCTGCGAGCTGGTCAGCGAGATCCTCGGCGCCGGCGTTCCCAAATGCGCGCTGGCGTCGTCGCTGCTCATCCAGGTCGGCGGCCGGCACAACGTCTTCGGGCAGATGCAGTCGCCCGACGCCGACGCCTTCATGCCCGGCAGCAATCCCCCGGTGCCGTGCACGACGAGCTACCTGGTGCGCCGCCTCTTCACCGAGGGCGCGTCCGTGGCCGGCGTCGGCATCCTCATGAACACCAGCACCGGGGACAACCTGTACCTCGGCAAGGTCGGCACCCAGGGCACCGGGCACATCGGCGGCGTCGGCATCCTCGACGTCGACGGTGGCGACAACGTCTTCAGCGCCATCCGCAACGCCCAGGGCTTCGGCTTCATCGCCGGCACCGGCATCCTGCACAGCAAGCAGGCGTCCAACCACTTCACCACCTACATGCCGCTGGCGAGCGCGCCCGGCGACGCCTCGACCACCGGCACCGGCATCGTCGACGACGCGGGCAACTGCGAGGGCCGTCCCCGCCACCTGCAGGGCTCCGGGGAGTTGGGCGGCGCCGGCGTCCTCTACGCCGTGAACAGCAACGGCGTCTACGAGTCGGACACCGTGCTGGGCCAGGGAACCGGCGACGTCTTCCCCCCTGGCACGCCGCAGCCGAACCTGGGCGGGCCGGGCGCCGCCGGGATCCTGATCAGCCGCGGCTCCACGTCGTCGCGGTACACCGGCGTGCCGGGTCGCGCCGAGGGCACCGTGGTGGTGGGCGTGCGGTCGAGCACCAGCCCGCCGGCGCTCACCGCCACCGACCTGTTCGACGACGACGTCTTCCCCTTCGGGGGCGCCCAGCCCTGCACCGACGGCTGTTCCAGCACCGCGCAGGCGATGACCCAGCTCGCCATCGCCGCGATGACCGCGCCGTGAGCCGCAGCGGCCAGGGCCGCCGCGACCTCAGTGCTAGACTCCGCCCCCGCCGAGGGCGACAACGAGCGCGGATGGCGTAATTGGTAGACGCGCGGGACTTAGGATCCCGTGGGGCGACCCGTCCGAGTTCGAGTCTCGGTCCGCGCACGCTCGCGGCGGACACCCGTCCGGCGCAGCCCACCAGGAGCTCCAGACCTTCACCGTGACCACCTCCGCCACCACCCCAGAGCTGTCCGTCACCGTCGAGCGCAAGCCGGGCTCGCTGGTCGAGCTGCGCGTCGAGGCGCCGGCCACCCAGGTGGACAGGGCGGTCGACGACGCCATCCGCCGCCTCGGCGGCCGGGTGCGCATCCCCGGCTTTCGGCCCGGCAAGGCGCCGGCGCAGATCGTCGAGCGGGTGATCGGCTGGGACAGCATCAAGCAGGAGGCGGTCGACGCCCTTCTGCCCCGCATGTACTCCGAAGCCATCGACCGCGAGAAGGTCGACCCGGTCAGCGAGCCCGAGGTCAAGCTCGGCGACTTCGAGCGCGGCCAGCCGTTCAGCTTCACCGCCACGGTCACCGTGCTCCCCGAGGTCGACCTGGGCAACTACGCCGAGGAGCTGCGCGTCCCCCAGGAGAAGACCGAGATCACCGACGAGCGCGTCGACGAGGTCATCGAGGAGCTGCGCCGCCGCCACTCCGACCTGGTCCGCGTCGAGGACCGCCCCGCCCAGCACGGCGACGTGCTCCACGCCAAGCTGACCATGCGCCGCGGCGACGAGGTGATCAGCGAGGACCAGGAGGAGCGCGACGTCGAGATCGACCGCGAGCGCCTCCTCCCCGGCCTGGCCGACGCCCTCATCGGCGTCCGGGCGGGCGAGACCAAGCAGACCCAGATCACCCTTCCCGAGGACTTCTCCCGCGAAGAGCTGCGCGGCGCCACGGTCGACGTGGAGATCGCGGTGGGCGACGTCCGCGAGCGCCACCTGCCCCCCCTGGACGACGCGCTCGCCGTCGCCGACGGCCACGGCACCACCGTCGCCGAGCTGCGCGACCACTACCGCGACCGGCTCCGCGAGGTCGCCGAACGCGAGGACGAGGACCGCTACGAGTCCGCCGTCCTCGAAGCCCTGCGCGAGCGGGTGGGCATCGACGTCCCCGAGGCGCTGGTCGACCGCGAGATCGACAACCAGCTCACCGAGATGTCTGTCCAGCTCGCCCAGGCGGGGCTGCAGCTGGAGCGCTTCCTCGAGTACTCGGGGCAGTCCATGGAGCAGGTCCGTGGCGAGCGCCGCGAGGGCGCCGTGCAGCGCGTCAAGCTCGACCTCGCCCTGGCCGCTCTCGGTCGCGCCGAGGGCGTCGAGATCGACGAGGCCGACGTGGAGCGCGAGGAGAAGCGCCTGGCCGCCGGGCGCAAGCTCAGCGCCGACCAGCGCCGCCGCCTGCACCGCTCGGTGCACCAGGACCTGGAGCTGCGCGGCGCCGCCCGTCGTGCCGTGGAGATCGCCCGCGGCGACGTCTAGGCCCTCAAGGCTCGCCGCCGCTTCGAGCCGGTCGAGGAGCGGCCCCGCCGCCGCTCCCCAGGAACGTCTGTCAGTTGCCGGCGAGAGCCAGGTTGCCGTCGGCCGTGAAACCGGTGATGCCACTCACACAGGTCTGGGTGCCATTGGGCACCAGCTGGATGTGGCCGGTCACCACACCGAGGCCGCTGGTCGTGCCCGCGAGGGTGGCCCCGAAACCCGTCATCAGCCCGGTGACGGTGAGCGAGCGCGTGTCGCCGCCGTCGGTCATGGTCATGTTCCCGGTGAGCGTCCCGGTGCCACAGCCGATCTGCGCGTACGTCCAGACGCCCGTGCCGGTGCAGCCGCCGCCCGCGATCCCCGCCTCGGGGATGATCGGGTCAGCGTCGTCCAGGGAGAAGTAGGAGCAGGCGGTGACCGGGATGCTGATCGTCCAGGTGACCGTCACCGGCCCGACCGTGACCGATCCGTTGGAGTTGACCGGCACGTTGACGAAGACATAGGCGTCGATGTCGTAAGTGGCCTGTGCGACCAGGGGAGTCGCGGCCACCGCGGCCGCCCCCAGTGAGGCGGCGACTGCGAGCAGGCGAGTACGAACCTTCATGTCTGATTCCCTTCCTTCCTGAGGCGCGCATGCGCCACCGGCCACGGATTTTGACACATATGTGAACGAGGCGCGCGCCTCAAAGCGGCCACCCGCCCGGGGCCCACCTCCGGCACCGGTCCCTCGCAAAGTCGGCGGCTCCAGGGACCGCACCTATAATGACCGCACCATGACGCCCCCCCAGAGCCTGATCCCCTACGTCATCGAGACGACCAACCGCGGCGAGCGGGGAATGGACATCTATTCCCGGCTCCTCAAGGACCGCATCATCTTCATCGGGACCCCCATCGACGATCAGGTCGCCAACGTCGTCATGGCCCAGCTCCTCTTCCTCGAGGGCGAGGATCCCGAGAAGGACATCTACCTCTACATCAACTCCCCCGGCGGGTCGGTGTACGCGGGTCTGGCGATCTACGACACCATGCAGTACGTCCGTCCGCGCGTCAGTACCATGTGCATGGGCCTGGCCGCGTCGATGGCGGCGGTGCTGCTCGCCGGCGGCGCCAAGGGCATGCGCTTCAGCCTTCCCAACGCGCGCATCCTCATCCACCAGCCCTCGGGCGGATTCAGCGGCCAGGCCGCCGACATCCAGATCCACGCGCAGGAGATCCTCAACGTGCGCCGCCGGCTGGACGAGATCCTCGCCTTCCACACCGGCAAGCCGCTCGACGAGATCCATCGCGACTCCGACCGCGACTTCTTCATGACCGCCGACGAGGCCAAGGCCTACGGCCTCATCGACGACCTGATCACCAGCCGCCACGGCCTCAACGCCAACGGTGGACCGGCGCTCTCCGCGAGCGGCGCGACCACCTCCGGCAGCGGCGGCAACGGTGGCGGCGGTCCTTCGACGGACGGCGGCAGCGCCGCGTCGCGGGGATAGGCTCAGCAGCCCGGAGGGCGCCATGAACGAGCGCGACGATCGCCGGCGCCACACCCGTTGCTCCTTCTGCGGCAAGGGCCAGGAGCAGGTCCGCAAGCTGGTCGCCGGTCCCGGCGTGTACATCTGCGACCAGTGCATCGACCTCTGCCAGGAAGTCCTGGAGGAGGACAACCGCTCCACCACGCAGAAGCGCAGCAAGGGCGGCCTGATCCCCAACCCGCAGGTGATCGTCGCCGCCCTGGATCAGTACGTGGTGGGCCAGGACCACGCCAAGAAGGTCCTCGGCGTCGCCGTCTACAACCACTACAAGCGCATCGCCCACGCCAAGACGGCGGGCGACGTCGAGCTGCAGAAGTCGAACGTGCTGCTGGTCGGCCCCACCGGCTGCGGCAAGACGCTGCTGGCGCAGACGCTGGCCAAGATCATCGACGTGCCCTTCTCGATCGCCGACGCCACGTCGCTGACCGAGGCCGGCTACGTCGGCGAGGACGTCGAGAACATCCTGCTGCGCCTCATCCAGGCCGCGGACTTCGACATCTCCCGCGCCGAGCGCGGCATCATCTACATCGACGAAATTGACAAGATCGCCCGAAAGTCGGACAACCCGTCGATCACCCGCGACGTGTCCGGTGAGGGCGTGCAGCAGGCGCTGCTGAAGATCCTGGAGGGCACGGTGGCCAACGTGCCGCCGCAGGGCGGGCGCAAGCACCCCCACCAGGACTTCATCCAGATCAACACCACCAACATCCTGTTCATCTGCGGCGGCGCCTTCGACGGTCTGGAGAAGATCATCGAGCAGCGCATCGGGCAGCGCTCGATCGGCTTCGGCTCGCAGCCCCGCCCGTCGCGCACCAAGGACTCCTCGCGTTTGCTGCGCGACGTGCAGGCGCAGGACCTGCTCAAGTACGGCCTCATCCCCGAGTTCGTCGGCCGCCTGCCCATCGTGGTGCCGCTCGACTACCTCGATGAGGAGGACATCATCCGCATCCTCACCGAGCCCAAGAACGCCTTCGTCAAGCAGTACCAGAAGTTCTTCTCGCTCGACGACGTGGAGTTGGTGTTCCAGGACGGCGCGCTGCGGGCGATCGCGCAGCGTGCGCTGGCGCGCGGCACCGGTGCGCGCGGGTTGAAGTCGATCATCGAGGACGTGTTGCTCAACTCGATGTACGAGGTGCCCTCGCGCCCGGACATCAAGCGCTGCGTGATCACCGAGGAGTCGATCACCGACGGGTTCGAGCCACTCCTGGTGAGCGAGGGACCCGAGCTGCAGGACCAGCCCGCTTAGCGCAGCACTCCCATCACTGTGCTGGCCGTGCAGATCAGCGTGGCGGTCCCGCTGCTGTCGAGTACGTAGGTCCCTGCGTCGCCGCCCTCCACACCGGGCAGCCGCACCGTCACCAGGCGCCCGTCGGGCAGCCAGTCGACCGGCATCAACCCCGCCGCACCGAAGGCGTGGCGCGCCCCGCTGGCGGGATCGACCAGCTCCATGGTGATCTGCTCCGCCCCCTCGCCGAGGGCCGGCGAGCTGGCCAGGGTGAGCAGCTTCCCGTCCGGCGAGAACAGCGCCGCCCCCGCCTGCTGCACCGACGAGCCCAGCGGGATCTCCAGCGGCGGCGCCCCGGTGCGGGTGACGCGCAGGGTCACCGGCCCCCCGCTGTTGGGCGCCTCACGCCCGTTGAGCACGCAGGCGACCGAGCCGTCGAGCGCCATGTCGCTGTAGGCGCAGGACGCGTCGGTGAGTGGATGCACGGTGCGGCTGGACATGTCGAGCAGGCCGGTCGAGCCGAAGGTGCGGCGGAAGAGCACGTAGCCGCCGATGCCGAGCGGCTCGTCGGACACCACCGGGCCGCCCGGCGTCCAATCCAGCGGTTGCTGGGCGCGCCCGGGGGCGGTGCTGCTCATCACCATGGTCGGTGGGATGCCCGGGCCGGCGGTGTAGATCCGGCTCACCGCGCTGTCCCCGTTCTGGGTGACGGTGGCCCAGAACCACCTCGTCGACGAGTCGTCCCCGGTCAGTCCCCGCACCAGCGCGTTGGGCCCATCCGGGACAGTCAGCGTGGTCACCAGGCCGCCGTCGCTGCCGTAGGCGCGGATGTGCCCCGCGCCGGCGACCAGCACCAGCACGCCCGAGGTGGCCACCGCCTCGGCGTCGGGGTCGAGGGCGATGTGGGCGACCTCGCCACCGCCGTCGGCGCGCAGCAGCCGCAGGGTGTTGGGCGCGGCGCCGAAGGGGTGGTCGAGGACGGCGAGAAGGGGCAGGTTGGGCGTGGTCGGCGAGGGCGACGGCGACTGCGCGGCGCGGCCCGTCGGCTGCGGCGTTCCCACCGCATTGCCGTGTCCGGGACCGCATGCCGCGAGCGTGCCGGCCGCCACCAGCAGGGGCATCAGTCGGTATCGAAGCACCACGCCGCCAATCTCTCCACACCCGTTTGCCGCCGCCCCATGGGCGCGACGTCCTCCACGCTAACGCGCTTTCCCCCGGATTTGGTACTAACCCCTCGTGCCCGCCCTCCTCCGACGCCCTTTCGTGCTCGCAATCCTCGCCGTCCTGGCCGTCGCCGCGGTGGTTCTGGGCGTCGCCCTGGCCCGATCGCGCACCGCGGGCTGCGACGTCCCCGCCCCCCAACCCACCCTCCCCGCCGAGCTGCGCACCCTGGGCGGATTCGACCAGGCCTTCGACCCCACCGACCAGCGCGCCCTCGCCGACGCCTCGGTGAGCGCCGCCACCGCCCTGCACAGCGACCTCGCCGGCGCCACCCCCGACTCCATCGTTCGCGAGGCGGCGAGCGGCGCCGCCAGGTACGACGCCCTGGTGGTGCCGCTCTCCGTTTCCGGCGGGCAGACCGGGCAGCGCCGCGTCGTCGGCCTGGTCGCCTGGCTGCTCGACTGCGGCGGCCGCGCCTACTACAGCGACACCCGCGACCTGCTGCGCACCGACCCCAGCGTCCTGCCCACCCACTTCCCGCTGCTCAGCGTCGTGGAGGCCCAGGCGCAGCTCGGCGTCAGCAGCCCGCCGCGCCTGGTGTACCGCACCTCGCCGTTCAGTCCACTCTGGCTCGATCCGCAGTCGGCTCGCACCGTCGCGGCCGGCCTGCCGTAGCAGCACCGGAATCTATACTCGGTTGCTCCCATGGACAAGTCCTTCGATCCGCACGCCGTCGAGCCGCGCTGGCTGGAGCGGTGGGAGGAGCTGAAGCTCGGCGTCGCCGATGTGCACAGCCCCAAGCCCAGCTTCGTCATCTCGCTGCCGCCGCCGAACATCACCGGCGTGCTGCACATGGGTCACGCGGTGATGGGCTCGGTGCAGGACATCCTCTGCCGCCACCGCCGCATGAACGGCTACGAGGTGGAGTGGTGCCCCGGCACCGACCACGCCGCCATCGCCACCCAGAACGTCATCGAGCGCCAGCTCGCCGAGGAGGGCACCAGCAAGGAGGCCCTGGGCCGCGCCGGCTTCGAGCTGCGCGTCGAGCGCTGGTACGCGGAGTACGGCGGACGCATCCTGCAGCAGATGCGCGAGCTCGGCTTCAGCCTCGACTGGTCGCGCACCCGCTTCACCCTCGACCCGCAGTACGTGCGTGCCATCCGCACCGCGTTCAAGTCGCTCTATGACCAGGGTTTGATCTACCGCGGCCCGCGCATCGTCAACTGGTGTCCGCGCTGCCGCTCGGCGATCAGCGACGAGGAGATCGACTGGCAGGAGCACACCGACGCGATGGTGCAGCTCCGCTACCCGGTCGAAGAGGGCGGCAGCATCGTCATCGCCACGGTGCGTCCCGAGACCATGCTCGCCGACACCGGCGTCGCCGTGCACCCCGACGACCCGCGCTACAAGGACATGATCGGCAAGCACGTGGTGCTGCCGCTCAGCGGCCGGCGCATCCCCATCGTCGCCGACGAGGGCGTGGAGCGCGAGTTCGGCACCGGCGCGCTCAAGGTGACGCCCGGGCACGACCCGCTCGACTTCGAGATCGCCCAGCGCCACGGCCTGCCCATCATCACCGCGATCGGCTTCGACGGCCGCATGACCGTCCCCGACCTGCCCCAGTTCGACGGCCTCACCGTGACGCAGGCGCGCCACGCCGTGCTGCAGGCGCTGCGCGACGCCGGAGTTGTGGTCAAGGAGGAGGAATACGTCCACGACGTGGGCCACTGCGACCGCTGCGGTGAGGTGCTGGAGCCGTTGATCAGCGAGCAGTGGTGGGTGTCGATGAAGCCGCTGGCCGCGCCGGCCATCGAGGCCAACGAGCAGGGACGCGTGCGCTTCCACCCGCGCCGCTTCAACGACGTGTACCTGTCCTGGATGCGCAACATCCGCGACTGGTGCATCTCGCGGCAGATCTGGCTCGGCCACAGCATCCCGGTGAGCATCTGCGCCAACGGCCATCGCTTCGCCTGGATCGAGCCGCCAACGCAGTGTGAGGTGTGCGGCAACGCGCAGCTGACCAGCGACCCCGACGTGCTCGACACCTGGTTCAGCAGCGCCCTGTGGCCGTTCGCCATCTTCGGCTGGCCCGACGACACCGACGACCTGCGCCGCTTCTATCCCACCGACGTGCTCGGCACGGCGCGCGAGATCATCTTCCTCTGGGTGGCCCGCATGGTGATGACCGGCCTGCGCTTCATGGACAGCGAGCCCTTCTACGACGTGATCATCAACAGCACCATCCTGGCCGTGGACGGCTCGCGGATGAGCAAGTCGAAGGGCAACGCCATCGACCCGGTCACCATGACGGAGCGCTACGGCGCCGACGCGGTGCGCGCCTGGGCCGGCGCGGTGGGCACGTCGGGACAGGACGTGCGCTTCGACGAGGACCGCATCGCCTCCTACCAGCGTTTCGCCAACAAGCTCTGGAACGTCACCCGATTCCTGGTCACGCGCTTGGGCGACGGCGGCGACGTGATCAGGGCGCCGCGCGAGGTGCCGCAGGAGGACCTCGCCGCCGAGGACCGCTGGCTGCTGGCACGATTGGCGGAGACCGTCGACGCCTGCAACAGCGGCATCGAGCAATATCGCTTCCACGACGCCATGGAACGGCTCTACGACACCACCTGGCACGGCTTCTGCGACTGGTACGTGGAGATGAGCAAGACCCGCCTGCGCGACGGCGCCGACCCGCGCTCGCGCGACGCGGCCGCGTGGACGGCGACCACCGCGCTCGACGTGCTGCTGCGCCTGCTCCATCCTTTCATGCCGTTCATCACCGAGGAGTGCGCCCAACGCCTCCCCGGCGCGGCGCCGACGCTGCAGCGGCGCGACTGGCCGGCGGTCCCCGAGTGGTGGCGCGACGGCGCCACGCAGAAGGCGCGCGAGGCGGTCGACGTGGTGCTGGAGCTGGTGCAGTCGCTGCGCGCCGCGCGCCAGGAGGCCGGTGTGCCCGCCGCCAGCCGCGAGCGCCAGCCGCTGGTGATCGACGCCAACGGCCACCTGCAGCGCGGCGAGGTGGCCCGGCTGGTCGAGTCGCTGGCGCCGTTCAGCGTGGTCAGCGAGGCGCCGCCGGACATGACCGCGGTGCGCGTCGTCGCCGGCACCGCGCACGCCACCCTCTTCCTCGACACCGCCGCGCGCGCCGACGACACCGCCCGGCTGCGCAAGCAGCTCGGCGACGTCGCGACGCGCATCGAGCAGCTGCAGCAGAAGCTGGCCAATCCCGGCTTCACCGAGCGCGCCCCGAGCCACGTCGTCGAGGGCGCGCGCAACCAGCTCGACGAGGCGCGCGCCGAACAGGCGCGGCTGCGGGGCCTGCTCGGCGAGGACGCGGCATGAGCGCGCCCCCGCTCGGCGCGCTGATCGACTCCAGCAACGGCGGCATCCTCATCGGCGTCGTCGCCGCGGGCATCTACTTCACCGTGCTCTACGTCGCCGTCGCCTTCTGGGTGGTGCGCGACGCGCGGCGGCGCAGCGAGTCCTGGCTCTTCGCGCTCTTCGCCGGGCTGATCGGGCTGGCCCTGCCGTTCCTCGGCGTGCTGCTCTACCTGGTGATCCGGCCGCCGCGCACCCTCGACGAGGAACGCGCGCTGCAGTTGGAGGAGCAGGCGCTCGCCGAAGAGGAGATCGTCGAGACGCCGACGGTGCGTCCCTGCCCCAAGTGCGGCCGCGAGATCGAGCAGGACTTCGTCATCTGCCCGTACTGCCGCACCCAGTTCGCGCGGCGCTGCGGGTCGTGCGGCAAGTGGCTGCGGCTGGGCTGGCACGTCTGTCCCTACTGCGCCGAGGAGGTGGGCCTGCAGAGCTTCGGTCGGTCGGGACGGGCGGCGTCGTCCTGAGCGCGCCGGGGGTGGCGGCGGTGCGCGCCGCCGCCGGAGGATGACGCCCGGGCTGCGACTCTTCGTCGCTCCCGGCCTGCTCTTCGTCGTGGCGTTGGTCAGCTACCTGCTGCCGCGGCGGATGTCGCGCACGGCCCGGCTCCTGGCCATGCTGGGCGTCGCCGCCGCGGGTGCGCTGCTGCTCAGCGACGGGACGCTGATCCTGCCCTCGGCCCGCGTCGAGCGCAACCTCGGCGACTTCGCACCCGGCGTCCCCCTGGTGGCGCGCGCCGACCCGCCGGCCTTGGTGATCTGCCTGCTGGCGTCGGCGATCGCCCTGCTGGCGCTGGCGGAACGGCGCCGCCAGCCGCTGGAGCGCAGCGCGTTGTTGCTGTGTCTGGCAGGAACCTACGTGGCCGCGCTGGCGGGCAACGCGGTGCTGCTCTTCGGCGGCATCGAGATCGCCGACGTGGGCGCGCTGCTGCTCGCCGCGGGTGCGACGGCGCGGCTGCGGCTGCGCTCGCGCGTCGCCTTCGCGGTGCAGAGCGGGTCGAGCCTGGGGCTGCTGCTCGCCGCGGTGTCGCTGCAGAGCTCGCTGCAGACGTCGGACTTCAGCGCCATCCCGGTGGCGGCGATGGGCTGGGGACTGGCGGGGCCGTGGGCGTTCACCGGCGCGGTGCGCCTGCTCGCCCCCGCGGCCTTGCCCGGACGGGTGGGGCGCGCGGCGAGCACGGCGTGGCTGCCGGTCGGCGCCATCCCCTGCGGGCTGCTGGTGCTGCTGCGGCTGGTGCAGGTCACCGGGACGCAGCTGGCCACCGGTGTCGCCGACCTGCTCATCGCCGGTGGCCTGGCCGCGGCCCTGCTCGGTGCGATCCGGGCGGCGCGGGCCTGGCGCGTTCCGGCGGCGGCGGGGCGGGGGCTGGCGGTGGCCATGGCGGGTGAGGTGATCGCCCTGTCGGGCATCGGCACCGCGGCGGCGCTGTCGGGGATGGCGGCGCTGGCCTTCGCGCTGATCCTCGGGCTGGCCGCGGCGCCCGCCTGGGGGGTGGCGGGGGACCAGGGGTCGGGGCGCGCGGCTGCGTGGGTGCGGGCGGCGGCGCTGGCCAGCATGGGCGGGCTACCCATCGGCTACGGGATGAGCGCGGTGCTGCTCGGCACCGGCTCGGTGGCCGCGGCCGGGCTGCCCACCGCGGTGGTGGCGATCTTCCTCGGTGGGGCGGCACTGGTCAGCGCGGGGGCGGGGGCGATGGCGGCGCGGGCGGCGCTGGCCCAGGAGCCGCCCACCGGGCGGGTGCGCGGGCCGCGTCCCGACGCGGTGCTGGTGCTCGGCGCCGGGTTCCTGGCGGCGCTGCTGCCGGGGCTGGTGCAGAGCGCCTTCGTCGAGCGGGTCGCCTCGGCGATCGGCACCGTGCAGGGCAGCGTCGACGTCGCCACCACGCGGCTGCCCGGGGCCGGCTGGGCGGGCGGCTACCTCACCCTGGCGGTGCTGGTGGCGCTGCTGACCGCCTGGTCGGCATCGAGCCTCGCGCAGTGGCGCGGCGCGGCGCTCGACGAGGCGCTGCCCGCCGGTCCTGCGGCGCCGTCGATGGCGCGCGGCTCGGTGTGGGGACGGTCGCTGCTGCTGCGCAACGCCGGCCGCGCCACCCGCTGGCTGGCCGCCTCCGACGGCTGGCTGGCGGAGCAGCCCGGCCTCGCCCTGGTGGTCGCCGGGGTGATCGCCTGCCTGTTCATCTTCCGATGAGGGGGACGCGGTGAGTCAGGCGCTGATCGCGACGCTCGGCTTCTTCGCCGGCCTGGTGGCGGCGATGGTCGACGGGCGGCGCTCGCTGCGGGCGGCGGCGCTGGTGGTCGGGCTGGGGCTGGCGCCGGCGGCGGCGCAGGTCGGGGGCGGCCCGGCGGCGCTGGTGCCGCTGGTGGCCGGGCTGGCCGCGGTCGTCGCCGGCACGGTGGCACAGCGCGCCGCCATCGCCATGCGCTGGGTGCCCGGGCTCGACCCGGCGGTGCCGGTGGTCGCGCCGCCTGCGGCGCTGTTCGGGCCACGCAGCGTGCGCGCCATCGGCGCCGCCCTGGCGCTGCCCGCGGCGTCGTGGGTCAGCCTCAACGTGCAGGTCGGCGGCGAGGCGACCGCTCACGGCGCCGTGTTCGCGGCGGCCTACATGTGGTTCATCGGCTGCCTGCGGCTGCTGCGGGCGCGCTCGCTCCAGGACCTGGGCATCGCCACCGCGGTGATCGGGCTGGCCGCGGCGACCGCGTGGCTGCTCGAAGCCGGTCCGGGGGCGCTGCCCGAGGCGACGGCGGCAGCGGGGCTGGCCCCGGTGGCCGCGGCGGCGACCGGCTGGCTGACCGGCAGGCACCGGCGGCCGATCCGCCGGCCGCAGCAGCCAGTGCAGAGTCCCGGGGAGGAGGCGGCGTGAGTCCGGTCGTCTACGCCGCCGTGTGGGCCGCCTGCGGGGTGCTCGCCGCCGTCCTGCTGCCCCTGCTGCGCCGGCGCCGCCTGGCCTTCGTCGCCCCCGCCCTGGCCGGCCTGCTCGGCCTCGCCGTGACCGTCTCCGACCGCTGGCCCGGCCCCACCTCCGCCGCCGGGTACGGGGCGAGCCTGACCCTCGGCCACCCCGCCGTCGGCCTGCTGGTCGCCGCCGGTCTGTCCCTGGCAGCCACCTTCGCCCTGGCCCCGCGGCTGGAGGGCGGTGAGGTGGTCGCCGCCGCGGTCACCGGGGCCGCGGTGGTGGTGGTGCTGTCGGCGACCGTGCCGATCATCTGGAGCGTCGCCGTCGCCGTCGCCGTGGCCACGGTGGCGGTGCGCTGGATCGCGGCCGCCCCCGGCCGCGCCTCGCTGGCGGCCGGACGCGTCGCCGGGCTCGGCGCCGCCGCCCTGCTCGCCGCCGCCGCCTTCATCCCGCGCGCCGGACCCGCCATCGACACCCGCACCGCCCTGGCCGGTGGCCTGCTCGCCGGGGGCATCTCGGCGATCCTGGCCATCGTCCCCCTGGGCGGCTGGGCCGCTGCGGGCATGAGCGCCCTGCGCGGCGCCGACGTGGCCCCGTGGGCGCTGCTGCTCGCCCCCGCCTTGCTCTTCACTGTTGGCCTGCTCCTCCCCGCGCAGCCGCTGGGCACGCGCACCCCGCTGGCCAACACACTCCTCGGCCTCGGCCTGGTCACCGCCATCTACAGCGCCCTCCAGGCGTTGCGCGACCGCCGGTCCGCCTACGGCCGGGTGCTGATCGCCGACCTCGCCTTCGCCGCCGCCGCCCTGGGCACCCAGCACACCACCGCGCTGCTGGGCGGCTACCTGATCGTCCTCGCCCACCTCTGCGCCGCCCCGCTGCTGCTCAACCCCGCCCGCGCCGGCCTGGAGCGGCAGCGCCGCATGGCCTGGCTGAGCCTGGTCACCGTGCCCCCGCTGCCCGGCTTCTGGGGCCGCTTCCTGTGCCTGCAGGCGTTCAGCGCCGCGGGCAACCGGGTGAGCATCCCCGCCTACGCCGCCGTGGTCGTGCTCACCGCCGTGGCGGTGCGCGGCCTGGCCGGGCGCGGCACCTCGCCGCACCGCGAGACGCCGCCCGCGGGCATGGCCGGGCGCGCCCTGGGCTGGGTGGTGGTGGCGGCGCTGTTCGGGCTGGGCCTGGCCCCCGAGCCGATCGCCCGCCACGTCTTCGGCGTGGGGTTCTGAGGTGGACGCGCTCGGACTGTTCGCCGCCGTGGTCGCCGTGACCCTCTTCCCCGGCGGCGTCTACGCCTGCGCGGCGGCGGGGGGCGCGGCCTGGGCGGGGCGGCTCGATGCTCACCAGGGCTCGCGGTGGACCCCGGCCGCGCTCAGCGCCGCCGCCCTGCTGCTCTTCGGCGCGGCGCTGGTGCCGCTGCCGCAGTCGCCGGCCACCGAGCTGCCCGGCCCGGGCGGCGCGCCGGCCAACGTGCTCGCCGCCCTCCTCCTGATCGGCGCGGGCATCGCCCTGGGCACGGCGCCGCGCTGGCCGCGGGCGCGGGTGGCGGCGGCGATCGCGGCCTCAGTCCCGCTCCTGGTGCTCGCCGCGCAGGCGGCCACCCTGTCGTTCCCGGTGGTGGTCGGCCTGCCCGGCCCGCGCCTGGCGGCCGCCCGGGCCCTCGCCGCCGCGGCGATCCTGCTCGCCGTCCCCGTGCTCGGCGACCTCGACAGCACCCGCGTCCCCCGAGGCCTGCGCGCCCTGCAGGTCGCCGTCCCCGCGCTGGTCGCGGCGGTGCTGCTCGCGCCACCGGGCTGGTCGAACATCCCCGCCGCCGCGGCCGCCGCGCTGGCCCTGGCGGGCGTCGCCGTGTACGCCGCTGTCCTGGCCGGGGTGCGGCGGGTGCTCCGCGGCGCCATCCTGCCGCTCGCCTGCGCGGCAATCTCTGCCGCGATTGCCGCGATTGTTGTGACTGTCCTGGCATCACGCTAGCTGAGCGCCGTTCCGCGGACTGACGAAACCGCCGGGACTTGGTACGATTGCCTTGCACCCGGCCGCGCAACCGTTCATGGCTGCGCCGGGGCCGCCCCCTGGCCTCTGGCCGGGAGACGCCATCCGTCCCCTGGTACACGATGCTCATTTCGCCGCCGTCCTTCGCTGCGCGCTCATGACCCGGATCGTCCTCGCCTCGTCGAGTCCGCGCCGCCGCGAGCTTCTCGCCCGCGTCGGGATCCGCTTCACGGTGGTCGAGCCGCCGGAGGACCAGGCGCCCCCGCCGGGGATGTGCGCCGACCTCGCGGTGCAGCTCCTGGCGCGGCAGAAGGCGTTGGCGGTGGCGCAGGAGCAGCCGGCGGGGACCTTCGTGATCGGCGCCGACACCATGGTCATCGGCCCGCGCGGCCCGATGGGCAAGCCGGGCACGCCGGCCCGGGCGCGCGAGATGCTCAGCCAGCTCCGCGGCTGCCGCCACACAGTGCTCACCGGGATCTGCGCCATCGCCGCTCCCGAGGGCGCCGAGGCGCTGGCCGTGAGCCGCTCCGCGGTGCGCATGCGCACCTTCACCGACGCCGACCTGGAGGCCTACGTCGCCTCTGGTGAACCGCTCGACAAGGCCGGGGGCTACGCCATCCAGGGCGGCGCCAGCGACTTCGTCGAGGCCGTGGGTGGCCGGGTCGACACCGTCGTCGGCCTCGACGTGGCCATGGCCCTACGCATGCTGACCGAGGCGGGCTACCCGGTGCCGCTGCCGGCCGCGCCCGACGTGCCGCTGGCGCCGCCCCGTCCGGTGCGCCGCCCGCTCACCACGGTCAGGACCCCCCAGCGGGTCTGAGCGGTTTGGTGTCGCTGTGGCGGCCTCGCCGGGCCGCCGCGCCGCTGCTGGTCGCCCTCGCCGCCCTCCCGCTCGCCGCGCTGCTCAGCGCCTGCGGCTCGCCGGGAGCCGACATCACCGCCACCCTGACCAGCACCGCCAAGCTGGACGCGGTGCGGCCCAACGACGCCGTCCCCTTCGAGCTTGACGTCACCAACCACGGGCCCGGCCAGGCGACCGGGGTGACCGTCCGCGTCGACCTCCCCGGCGCCTTCCGCTACCAGTCGACCACCGGCATCGACCCCAGCCCGACGACCACTCGCACCCAGCCCTCCGACCCGCCGGTCGACACGGCCTCGCCGCTGTGGGGCCAGTGGACCATGGGCACGCCCGGGGTCAACGCCGACGGCACCCCCGCCCGCGCCACGCTGCGGCTGAGCTTCGTCGCCAAGGCCTCGGGCCAGCCCGGCACCTACAACCTCAGCCCCCACGTCTTCAGCGACGGCAACGACGAGGCGGTCGGCAAGGACCTGGGCGTCAAGCTGCTGGCGTCGTCCGACCTCAGCATGAGCATCGCCGTCGACGAGTCCACGGTGAAGCGCGGCGACCTGGTCCACTACCACGTCAGCGTGCTCAACAAGGGGAGCGGCCCCTCGGCCGGCGTCGGCATCCTGGTCACCCTGCCGGGCGGCGTGGTCTTCGACAAGACCGAGCACCTCGACGGCAACTACAGCCGCAGCAACCCGGTCGACCCCATCAACGGCGCCCTGGTCGTCTACTACGGCGGCTGGACGCTGCCGCCCGCCAACGCCTCACGCCCCGGCAGCCTGAACATCATCTTCAGCGGCAAGGTGCTGCCCACCGCGCTGGGTGGCCGCTACGCGGTCACCGGCCAGCTCACCGACGCCGGCGGCGAGGTGCAGAGCCTCGGCGACACCGCCGCGATCACCGTCAACGCGCCCACGCCCAGTCCCGTGCCCGCCTCGCCGGCGCCCAGGCCCGCCGCCTCGCCGACGCCGACCCGCAAGCCCTAGCCCGCCGTCTGCTATCCTGCCCGTTCGCGCCTGGGGTCGGGCAGCGGTCGTTCCGCGCCTGCCGGGGGGCACCTGTGGATCCACCTCTTCACTTGAAGTCACGCATGTACGCCATCCTGCAGCAGAGCGGCCACCAGTACCGGGTGAGCCCGGGCGACCGCCTCGTCGTCGATCGCCTCGCCGCCGAGGTGGGCAGCGTGGTCGCCCTCGAACCCGTGGTCCTCGTCCAGAACGACGAGGGCACCCAGGTGGGCACCCCCGTGGTCTCCGGCGCCCGCGTCGCCGCCGTGGTGGTGGCGCACTCCCAGGGCGCGAAGATCCGCGTCTTCAAGTTCAAGGCCAAGAAGCGCTACCGCCGCACCCACGGCCACCGCAGCGCCCTCACCGAGCTCCGCATCGAAGCCGTCCTCGCCGCCGGCGAGCCCCTTCCGGAGCTCAAGGCCGCCGCGCCCAAGGCGGAGAAGACCGCCGCCCCCGCCGCGGCTGCCGCCAAGCCGGCCCGCTCGCGCACCCGCACCAAGTCCGCCGAGGCTGAGGCTTCCGAAGCCCCCGAGGCCGAGACCCCCGAGGCCTGGGGCGGCCCCGAAGTCGTGGCGGAGGCGCCGAGCCCAACCGCCGCCGGGACCACGCAGCCAGCCGACGCCGACGAGCCAGACGCCGCTCAGCAGGACTCTCCCCCGAAGCGCACCCCCCGCCCCCGCACCAAGAAAACCCCCGCCGCCGAGAGCGGCGACTCCTCGGAGACCTAACCCATGGCCCACAAGAAAGGCGGCGGCAGCTCCCGCAACGGCCGCGACTCCCGCGGCCAGCGCCTCGGCCTGAAGCGCGGCAGCGGCCAGCTCGTCCTCGCCGGCACCATCCTGGTCCGCCAGCGCGGCACCAAGATCCTCCCCGGCGACAACGTCGGCGTCGGCCGCGACCACACCCTCTACGCCCTGCGCAGCGGCACGGTCGCCTTCGACCAGACCGGCCACGACCGCACCCGGGTCAACGTCCTCGCCCTGCCCCAGGCCCGCCTCGCCGAGGCCGCGCCGGTGCTCGAGACGGCGACCGCCTGAGCCTCTTCCTCGACGAGGTCACCCTCAGCGTCGCGGCGGGCAGCGGGGGGCGCGGCTCGGTGAGCTTCCGGCGCGAGAAGTTCGTGCCCCAGGGCGGCCCCGACGGCGGCGACGGCGGCGCGGGCGGCAGCATCGTGGTCCGCGTCGACCCCAACGTCACCACCCTGGCCGCCTACCGCGACCGGCGCAGCTTCCACGCCCCCGGCGGCGTCAACGGCGCGGCCGCGCTGAAGACCGGCCGGCGCGGCGAGGAGCTCAGCCTCTCCGTCCCCATCGGCACCGTGGTCACCGACGCGGCCACCGGTGAGCTGATCGCCGACCTCGACCAGCCCGGCGCGGAGGTGGTGGTCGCCCGCGGCGGCCGCGGCGGGAGGGGCAACCCGCACTTCAAGTCCTCGACGCGGCAGGCGCCGCGCGTCGGCGAGCTGGGCGAGCCGGGGGAGACGCGGCGCATCCACCTGGAGCTGAAGCTGATCGCCGACATCGGCCTGGTCGGCCTGCCCAACGCCGGCAAGTCGACGCTGCTGGCCGACCTCACCGGCGCCCACCCCAAGATCGCCGCCTACCCCTTCACCACGCTCTACCCCAACCTCGGCGTCGCCGAGCTGGAGGGGGGGCGCACGGTGGTCATCGCCGACGTCCCCGGGCTGATCGAGGGCGCCTCTCACGGCGCCGGGCTGGGGCTCGACTTCCTCCGCCACCTGGAGCGGACCCGCGTGCTGGTCCACGTCGTCGACGCCACGGCGGGCGCGGAGGCGGCGCTGCACGCGCTCGACCAGGTCACCGCCGAGCTGCGCGCCTTCAGCGAGACGCTGGCCGGCCAGCCCACCCTGGTCGCGCTCAACAAGGTGGACGTTGCCGAGGGCGCGGCCGCCGCCGAGGAGCTGGCGCGCGGGCCGCTGGCTCGCGCCCACCTCATCGCCGCCGCCACCGGCGAGGGCACCCGCGACCTGCTCGCCTCGGCCGCCGCGAGGGTGTGGGAGGAGCGTGGCCGTGAGGCGGCCGAGCGCGCGGCCTCCGCGTCGTCGCACCCCGAGCCGCAGCGCGTCTACCAGCAGCGGCGGCGCGGCCTCGGCGAGTTTGGCGTGGAGCGCGACGGCGAGGTCTACGTGGTGCGCGGCCGCGAGGTCGAGCGCGCCGTGGCCATGACCGACCTGGACAGCGAGGAGGCGCTCACCCGCCTGCAGCGCCGCCTCCGCCAGGCGGGCGTCGACGAGGCGCTGCGCAAGGCGGGCGCCGCCCAGGGCGACACGGTGCGCATCGGCGAGGCCGAGTTCGACTGGAGCGACGAGGACGTGGCACCCTGATGGGCGCGCCGGACCGGGTGCCGGAGCGCGTGGTCGTCCTCGGCGGCACCTTCGACCCCATCCACGCGGGGCACGTCGCCATCCTCGAACAGGTGCGCAAGAGTGTCGACGCCGGCGAAGCGTGGCTGCTGCCCACCGCGCTGCCGCCGCACCGCGGGCCGTCGCTCGCCTCGGTGGAGGACCGCCTGGCCATGGCGCGTGCGGCCGTCGCGGGCCATGCCAGCGTGCGCGTCGCCGACGACGAGGCGCGCCGTGGCGGGCCGTCGTACACCATCGACACCCTCGACGAGCTGGAGCGCGCGCATCCGGGGGTGGAGTTCTGGCTCACCCTGGGCGCCGACGCGGCGCGGGACATCGGGGGCTGGTACCGCGCCGCCGACCTGCTGGCGCGGGCGCGCTTCGTGCTGGTCAACCGAACCGGCGTGCCGCCGCTCGGGGACGCCGAGGCGCGCGCGCTCGGCTTCGACCCGGCGCGGACGCGGCTGATCCACGTCGACTCGCCGCCGGTGAGCGCCACCGAGATCCGCCGCCGCGTCGCCGCCGGGGAGCCATTGGATGACATGGTCTCGCCGGCGGTGGCGCGCATCATTTCGCAACGTCGGCTGTATAGCTGAGTTGCGGACCCCATGTGATAATGCGCTGCGGATGACACCCACCGAGCTGGCCGATCTGATCGCCGCCGCAGCCGCCGACAAGAAGGCGCGCGAGGTCGTCGTCCTCGACCTCCGCGGCAAGACCACCATCGCCGACTTCTTCGTGATCTGCGAGGGCGACACCGACCGCCAGGTTCGCGCCATTGTTGACAATATCGAGGCGTGGGCTCGGGAGAACGGCATCCGCCCGCTCAACGTGGCGGGCTTGCGGGACGCCTCCTGGGCGTGCCTCGACTTCGACTCGGTGATCGCCCACGTCTTCCTCCCCGGCGAGCGCACCTTCTACGACCTCGAGGGCCTCTGGGGTCGCGCCGGCGCGACCCAGCACGTCGCCGGCTGAGCCGGGGCGCGCTTCCTCGTCGGAAGAGGAAGGAGAGGGAGGTCCCTCGTGGGAAGGACCTCCCCCGGTTGGAGGGGAAGAGCCAAAGAAGAGGTGGTCGCGGGCTGCACGGCCAAGTATGCCGGGTCGCGACGCGGTGTGTCAAGCCGCGTCATAGTCGATCGTCTAGCCCTGGGTCGGCGGGCCCTGCGGCAGCACCGGCGCGGCGGTCAGCACCGTGTA
>Ga0210400_10000121_pt1 | contig 103500 bp, 87 predicted proteins | sample IncBWH26MmetaG_FD_155456 | JGI IMG/M metagenome (GOLD analysis project Ga0210400, IMG submission 155456) | Forest soil microbial communities from Barre Woods Harvard Forest LTER site, Petersham, Massachusetts, United States - Inc-BW-H-26-M | ecosystem: Environmental > Terrestrial > Soil >... | reverse complement strand
TCAGCACCTCACCAAGGATGGGCGCTTGCTGGAGGTTGAAGTTTGGACGCAGTCGATCGACTGTGGCGGCCAACCTGGCGAGCTGGTGTTCGCGGTCGACGTGACGGAGCGGCGCGCGTTCGGCCAAGCGCTAATCGAGGCCATCGGCGGCGAACAGCGGCGCATTGCGCAGGAAATGCATGACGGCCTGGGACAGGAACTGACCGGCCTGGCACTTTCCGTGCGCGCACTGGCGAACCGCGCGCAGAAGGAACGGGATGCGATTTCGGTGGACCTCGACCAGCTCGCGTTATTGGCGACGAGTTGCATCCAGGACGCGCACCGCATCGTGCAAGGTCTCTCGCCATTGACCAACGCGGACGGTAATTTGGATGCCGCGCTCGATATGTTGGCACAACGCAGTTCGTTGAGCGGCACGCGGGTGAAGTTCCGCGGCCGGTACGATGCCCCGGCGGCGATCGAATTGAAGATGCGCAATCATCTGTACCGAATCGCGCAAGAAGCGATTCACAACGCCTTGAAGCATTCCGGCGCGAAAAACATCGAGATCGAACTTTGGTCGCGCCCGGACGACCTGCGGCTGTCCATCGTCGATGACGGTCAAGGTTTGGCCGCCGACGTCGACACGCGTTCGGGTCTCGGCATGCGGACCATGCGCTTTCGAGCGAGCGCCATCGGGGGCAGGATTTCGATTTCGCGCGGCGCCAATGGCGGCAATGCCGTTGTCTGCGACGTGCCGAACAAGCCGGCGTTCGCGGCGACGGCATGACGCTTGGAACTTGCGCGGTCCTAAACCACTACGACCACTCGAGAAGCTCCCAGCGGTAGCCGCTCTCATTGTAGGGCTGAGTTATCGTTGAATCGGTGAGGTAGTAAGTCCCCTGGCTTTCGCGCGCGACCCACCTGCCCACTTCGGGTACGAACCAAATCGTTTCCCGCCTGACGGAATCTGTCCGCAAAAAATCGGTGTGCTTGAACTTGATGTAGTTGGTAAAACGAAGCGCCCTGAATTGGCCGGCGGGCACGCTGATCGTCTCCCAGACCTGCGCCTTCATCGTCTGGTCCCAAGGCAGCCCGTCCTGGTCGGCGGGCGTCTTATAGTTGGTGCTGATGTGAGTCTGCCAGCCGGGCTCCAATTGCGTCGGCCAAAGGGGAATCGGCGTCTCGTATACCTGGACTTGGCTCCAGTGCGGATCGACTTCCACCATGCCCCACGGATCTTGTATTTCGCTCGGGAGAGACCCCCCCGAGGGGGTGTCTTTATGCCCCGTGTACTTTTGCAAAAGCTTGGCACCCCATTTCGGCTTTGCGGCGCGGGTTGAGGCTTGGTAACTCGAGTCTATTTCGACGGTATGATCGACGCTCGCCACCCGATCCACTTGTTCATCGACGATCGAACGAGTGAAAATGTCATGCTTCGCATAGCGCCACGATTGACCCTGGACGGGCTGACGCACACTCTTCGCGGGCAGCGCCGCCGCACCGGCCGCCGGTCCGCGCATCGCGCACCCCACCGACAATGCCGCGGATGACAACAAGAAAAGCCTTCGTGTCACGTGAGCCATAAGTCCTTCCCCATGATCTCGCCGAACCTTCTATGAATTCCTGATCATACGACCGCGGCGGCGCGAGATAATTCCTCGGTTGCCCTTGAAGCCACCGCCGTCCGGAGGACCAGGGGCGGCTCGCACCCCTGGTCCTGCGTCCCATCAATTGGCAAGTCCCCGCTTAGAACTTGTAATTGACGCCAATCGAAACCGCCTTGGGCCTGCAGCCGCCCCAGGTCGTATTGCCCGCACTGGTGTAGTCGATGATGGGTGTGGTCGTGCCATCATGACAGTCGGTCTTGATGCCGTGGCTGCCGGCACCCAAATCGTAGTGCGCATTGCCGGCGTTGATGGTTTCGGCGATATCGGCATACCAGTACAGTTGCTTGTCAAAGCTGTGCTTGTACGCGAGCGTGAACATGTCCGCGTGATCGTCAAAGTTGTTGGGATTGTAGTTATGCTGCCCGGCAGGGTCGCCCGGTGTTCTTCCGGCATGTGCCCAACCCACGTTTATGTTGTCCCTTGGCGTCAGCGTCTGCGTCAACGCCAGCCAGGAGCCATTGCGCTGCCGCTCGTTCTGAAATTCCAGGGCGGCGGGGATCTTGCGCGTCATGCGTTCCCACATCGCATTTACCGTCAGGCCAAAATCGAAGACATACTGGCCGCCGACATGGAATGCCGCCTCATCGCCGACGTCGCCCTGGAATTCCGGGGTTGCATTGACGCAGTAGTAGGTGGCTGAACTCGGCGCCGTTGTGCAAGACCCGGTTGCGCCGTAAGCGCTCGCGACGAAATCGTACTGATTCCAATTCAGATACTGCGACAAGGGTCCGCCGCCACCCGCGTTCGGATCGCCTTGATTCATCAAGTTGGCATATCCGGGTGCGTTGGATCCAATGCCGTCGCTGTTGCGGTTGACATGCTTGTGCAGTTCGTAGGCCGCCATCAGGTACAGGTGCTCAGTCTCGAACTTCAGGTCCACGCTGTACGCATTGTTGAATCCACCGTCGTCGCAGGCGAGCAGCAGGTTGCCGCTGCCTGGCACATTGCCGCCGCTGCAATTGGACGAGCCGCCCGCCAAGTTCAGGTCGCTGTCGGCGGTGCGGTTCTGCCCCGGCGAGAAGAACAAGTCAAAGCTGACCGGGCCGTATTTCGGCGATTCGTACCAGATGGCGTGATCCATCGAGGCGTTGAACTCGACGCGGTTGTCGCCACCGGTATTGGCCATGATGGTCGGCATATCGCCGACCATGCCGGCGAAGGGGTCGAGGCGCCGGCTTGAATTTTGGTACGGTGTCGAGCCGTGACCGAGCTTCAATGCACCCCAGCTCGGGCTTTGGAATCCGAGATAGGTCGTGCCCGAACCGATCCCGCCTCTCGTACCGGCGGTCTGCGCGGTATAGCCCGTCTGCACGCCCGGCTCGGCCGTCAAAGCCACATTCGCCTCGATCTGAACGATGAACTTCGTATCCTCGAATCCGGGGATCGCGTGACTGCCGCGCCAGCCCAGTGTCGCCGTATTGGTGCCGATCGACGGCTGCCAACTGACGGGTCCGAACGGCGTACCTTTCACGCCGGTCTGGGGATAGACACCGTTTACCTGGGTGCCGCCATAGTGGTAGGCGGTCATTCCATTCATGCCCTTGGTGCTACCGTCCACGGATGCGTCCAGAGTTCCGTAGAATCCTTTGAGGAAGGCGTCGAACTTCGGCTCCGCAGGCGCTTTCTCCGGAGTCTTCGCGACCACCGGCGGAGGGACCACCGGCGCAGGCGGTGGGGCAGTCACAACAGCCGGTGGCGGCGTTGCAGCCTGCTGCTTGGACAGCGCTTCAACTTGTTTCTGCAACGCATCCATGCGCTGCATCATCTGCCGCATTTGTTCCCTGAGCGCCTTGTTTTCCTGCGCATCATCGGCCAAGGCGCTGCCCTGGACGAAGATATTAGCGGCGCATGCTGCCAGCGCAATCAGCATAGGCCTCGCCAGTCTTAGATTTAGCATCTTGTGATCCTCATATGATCCTCATAAAGGTCGATTGATCGAATCGATGTGTTTTAAGAATCCACTCCCACTGATGAACCGGAATCCACCTCCCGTGCGGCGAATGGCTGACTGACTTGTCTGGAATTCGCAACCCTTTTCGGGCGCGCGGAGGTGATTGAGCGATCGAAAATACAAAACGCGGCTGCGCTTTGACTGTCCCCATTGCCTACCCCCTTAACGCCAAATCAACAGACGGCGTGCCACACGCGCTTCTAGTTTTCGTGGTATACCATATATGATTGCCTTTGCGAAACAAAGTGTTTTATTTGCAACACAATCGCATTTCTCAAGACTGGCGCGGGGTAATGAAGCGCTGTGCCAGCGCCGGCAAGACAAATAGATTCAGCAGCGTCGAGGAGAACAAGCCGCCGAGCACCGCCACGGCCATGGGCCCTTCGATTTCCTGACCCGGCTGGTTGAGGCCGAATGCGAGGGGCGCCAACCCCAGGGCGGTGACGGCAGCCGTCATTAAAATCGGCACGAAGCGCTCATTCGCGCCGCGCAGCACCAGCTCCGCGTTCCATTGGGCGCCTTCGACCTCTACCAGATGTTCGTAGTGCGCCAGCTGCAATATCGCATTTCGCGCACTGATGCCGAAGACCGTGATCAAGCCCAACACTGATCCTAAGGAAATGCCGATACCGAGCAGGGCGATCGCCATGACGCTGCCGATTACGCAAAATGGCAGATTCGCCAAGACCAGCCAGCTGTTTGCGCGCCAATGGAACGACACGAACAGGACGATCACGATGAGGGCGAGCGCAAGAGCGGAATACAGAATCAGCTCAAAGCGGGTCTGCGCCTCGGCCTCGGCCGCGCCGGTAAACTGGGTGAAGACGCCGCGCGGCAACACTACGGAGCGAGCGATGGCCTGCTGCGCTTGCTGCACCACCTGCCCCAGCGAGCCCTTTCCCACGTTGAAGGTCACGCTGATCCGCCTTTGGCCGCCGTCGTGCTCGATGCTGTACCGGTCCTGGCCCAGCGAAATGCGTGCGATCTGCGACAGCGGCACTGGGCCGGCCGGGCTGGTGATCATCAATTTCGCCAGCTCGGTCGGCTGATGTCGCAATTGATCCGGCAGCAGCAGCACGACATCGACGGTACGCGTGGCATGAAAGGTCTGGCCCACCAAAGCGCCGGCATAGGACGTCTCGATCGTCTCCAGCACGTCTTGAGCTTTCAGCCCGGCAGCCGCCATCGCCTGCGGCAACAGCTCGACGGCCAGCACGGGCGTGCCGCCCTGGCGCTTGAACTGCAAATCGACTATCCCCGGAATCTTGCCGAGCACCCCGACAATGTTGCCGCCGGTCGATTCGAGCGCATCCAAGTCATCGCCGAAGACCTTGACGGCAACCTGCGCGGTCTCGCCGCTCAAACTCTCGCTGATGCGATCCCCCAGGAAGGTAACCACCTCGCTCTGCAGACCGGGATACCCTGCCAAAATCTTCCGCAGTTCCTCTTCGGCATCATGCTGATCTACTTTTGAATTCTCCTTCAGCTCAACGTGGAATTCGCTACGGTGCGGTCCCCAGGTATCCTCCCCCAGTTCAGCCCGGCCCACCTGCTGTTCTATGCTTTGAACATAGGGCAGCGCCAGGATCTCGGCGCTGATTCTCTTGCCCATGTCCAGCATGGTCTCCAAGGACGTACCGGTCACGGCACTCGACACCTGCAGCACGAAGTGCCCCTCCCGAAACTCGGGCATGAAGGTGCCGCCGAGAAATGGCAGCGCGGCGACCGCCGCGATGACCAGCCCGATCAGAATCGCGACCACGACCCGGAAGTGATTCGCCACGCCGCGCACCGCGGAGCCTTGCCAGCTTTTGAGGCGCACCAGCCACGCCGCTTCGGCGCGCGCGTCATGCCGCCGCAGCAACAACGCACACAGCGCAGGCGTAGACGTCAGCGCGACGAGAAGCGACGAGACGACGGCGAAAATAAACGCCAATGCCAAGGGTCCGACAAAGTGGCCCTGGACACTCGATGTGAACAATTCCGGCAGGAACACGGCGACCACCACCACGGTCGCATAAATGACCGGGCCGCGTACTTCCAGCGACGCGTCGCGCACCACGTCCAATCTGGGTTTGGGTTGCGCCGAGCGGCCGTTTTCGCGCAAACGGCGCAGGATATTCTCGATCCCAATGATGGCATCATCGACCAGCACACCCAGGGCGACCGCGAATCCACCCAGGGTCATCGTGTTCAGCGTGTACCCCATTCGATCCAGCACCGCGATCGCGGCCAACAGCGACAAGGGAATGGCCGTAAAGGCGATGAGCGCGGCGCGCACATCGCGCAGAAACAAGTACAACACCGCCAGAATGAGAATTGCCGCAACCGCCAAGGAATTCCTGAGGTTTCCCAGCGCGCGTTCGATGAAATTGGCGGGGCGATGCAGCGCGGGATAAAGGGTGATGCCTTGAGATTTCAAAGTCGGCGCCAATTCGTCCAGCGCTTTTTCAACCGCCAGGGTCGCAGTCAGGGTATTGGCGCCGTACTGGCTCGCCAGCGACATCATCACGCCGGGCTTGCCCATGACCAGCGCGTCGCCGAACTTGAGCGCGGGCGCAATTTTCACCTGCGCCAGTTCGCGCAGCAGGATCGGCGTGCCGTTGCGCTGGGTCACGACGGCCGCGCTCAAGGCATCGACGTCCGGCTGGGGCGTGGGCGTCTTGATGAGCACTCGCTGGCCGGGCAGGTCGATGAAACCCGCGCCTCGGATGGGCAGGGCCGCATGCGCCGCATCCGCCACTTCGGTGAGCGTAATGCCGAAGCTCGCCAGTTTGCGCATATCGGGCTGGATTTGGATCTGGCGTACTTCGCCGCCGAACACCAAGACGTGGGCCACCCCGGGAACCGCCAGCAAGCGAGGCCTGATGATCCAATTGGCCGTGTCGCGCAACGCAAAGGCGTCGGCTTGCTCGGAAAGAAGCCCGATCTTCAGCAGGTCCATCGTGCTTGAAACCAGCGGCGAAAGCTTCGGCGTACCCACGCCGGCGGGCAGGCTGCTGCCAAGCTCGGAAAGCCGCTCTGAAATCCCCTGCCGGGCGACGTGAACATCGACGCCGTCGGCAAAGTTGATGGTCACGACCGACAGCCCGGGAATCGATTCCGATCGCATCGTCGCAAGGCCGGGCGCGCCGTTCACCGCGTTCTCGACCTGCCTGGTGACCAGTTCCTCGACTTGTTGCGGGGCGAATCCCGGCGCCTCGGTCTGAATATCGACTTGCGACGGGACAAATTCGGGAAACACATCCAAGGGCGCGCGCATCGCACCCCAACAGCCGAGAATGAGCGCGAACAGACTCAACGCCGTCACGGCGCCGAAATGGCGGACACAAAGACTGACGATGGCGTGCATTTAGTCGGCGTCCGCGCCCGAGTTCGATTCCTGCGCGAGCAGCTGCGCCGCTCCCTTGATGACGACTTTGTCGCCCGCCTTCACGCCTTGCATGACGACATAGCCATTCTCAAAGGGCTTGCCGCTGTCAATCTCGGTTCTGACGAACGTGCCGGACTTCTCCTCGACATAGCACCAGTATTTACCCTCGCTGATGACCGCGGCCTCCGCAGGAATGAGCACGCCCGGTTGCGAAGCGCCGATCGGTGCCCACGCGATGACTCTCTCTCCCTCTCCCAGCTCGCCGGCGCGCAGGATCGAAAAAAAACTGCGTCCGGGGACGGTGGCATCCGCGGGAGCGGACCAAATCGGGCCCAGCTTCCAACGCTTGCCGCTCGAGGCGGAACCCAAGCGCGCAGCGCTGAGGGTTTTTGGAACGTCGCTGCCCGGCAAGGACCCCAACGGGAAAGTCACTCGAATCAACTTCGTGCCGCCGTCGGCCAGGGCTTGCAGCAGCCCTAAGTTCTCGCCATTGCTCCACGGCGGCCTTTGTCCGAAGGTCGCCGAGAGCCGCTGCTTCGCCAGGTTCAAGGCCGCGGTATCGACCGCAAGCTGGCGTGCATTGGTTTCTTCGACATCCGCCGACATTGCTCCCGGGGTACCGGACAGCCGCTGCGTCCTCGCGAGGGAAGAGCGGCTCTGTCTTTCCGCCGCTTGCGCGGTCGCCAGCTCCGCTGCCGCTTGCGCGATGGCCTCGTGGGGAATCACCGTGCCGTATCCGGCGGTTTCCTCGGCGTAGTCCACGGTCTTTGCCGCATCGGTCTGCAAGCCGATTTTTTCGATTTGCTCGGGGCTCAAGCTCACGCCCTCGCCCGCTTCCTTGTCCTTGCTCTCTCCCGCCTTCGGCGCGGAGCCCTCCTTCGCCGCAGCGCCCTCCTTCGCCGCAGCGCCCGATTTCTGTTCCGCATCAGGTCCTGTTTTCTCAGGCGCGGCCTTGTGGCAGGCGCTCAACGCCGCCAGCGTACAACACAGGAGAGCAGCCGGCAGCCGCCACTTTTTCATGTTCATCGAGATTCCTTGGTCGCGGTCTTAGGTGCTTGCCAGCCCCCGCCAAGGGCTTTGTAAAGCGCAATGAAAGCTTGGAAGCGCGCAAACCGGTACTGGCTGTACTGATCGCGTGCCGCGTAGAGCGTGCGTTGCGCCTCGAGCACGGTGAGAAAATCGCCGGAGCCCGCCTTGTAGCGCAGCGATGCTCCTTCAAACGCGCGCTCGCTTTGCGATACATTTTCTTCCTGCAGCGCTCGGGCCCGCCGCAGATGGTCGAGCGCCGACAAGGCGTTTTCGACATCCACCAGCGCGGACAGGATCGCCGCTCGGTAAGCAACCACCAATTCTTCATCCTTGGCCTGCGCCTCGGCCCGCACTGCTCTTAGCCGGCCGCGATCGAAGATGCTCTGGGTCAGGGAAGCGCCGAGATTCAAAGTCGGACCCGTGCCGGTCAAGGTGAGGACCGCCGCATTCAAGGCGGGATTCTGCACGCCGCCGCTGGCCGTTAGCGTGAGAGACGGGAACAACGCGGCGCGCGCCGCAACCAGGTCGGCATTCGCTGCGTGCATATTGGCCTCGGCCATGAATACATCGGGCCGACGCGTCAGCAGTTCCGATGGCAATCCCGATCCGATCTTCGGCTCGAGCAACGCTTCGAGCGATTGGTTCTCCACGGAAAACTGCTCCGGAGCGCGGCCCAAAAGAAGCGCCAAAGCGGCCAGCGCTTCCGCCTCCTGCTGCTCGAGCTCCGGAACGGCCAAGCCGGCCGCGGCCAGCGCTGCTTTCTGTGCGGCGAGTTCCACCGGGTTTGCCACGCCTGCGTCGAATCGCGCTTGAACGACGTCGAGCAATTTCTGGGCGGTGTTCAAATTCGAGATCGCCAGCCCCAGGCGATCGCGCAAGGAGAGTGTTTTAAAATAGGTGTCCGCCACGCCCGCCGATGTCGTGAGCGCGACCGTGTCTCGATCGGCGCGCGAAGCATCCGCCAAGCGGCTCGCCGCGCGTGCCGCTGCGCGGTTCTTGCCCCAAAAATCCACCTCGTAGCTTGCCGACAGAAGCGCCGCCCAATCCGTCTCGTGGGCGCTGCCGTTGGCGGAATGGCCCGCCAGATAGTTGCCGTTGCCGCCGGCATCGATGCTCGGAAGAATGGCGGCGCCCGCCTGCCGAGCGCGCGCGTCGGCCTGGGTGACGCGCGCGCGCGCCATCCCGAGGTCGAGGTTGTCGGCGGCGGCTTGCCCGATGAGTGCATGCAATTCGGGGCTGCCAAATTCATCGTACCAATTCTTGTCCGGCAGGGATCCGCCGGCGGCAACGGGCGGCGCCGCGAACGCGCTTGGCAGGGTCGGCGGGGCGTGCTGGACCTCATGCAATGCGCAGCCCGTCGCAAAGAGACCCATCGCGATGCAGCCCGAGTAAACGTGCAAATGCCTCATTCTTGAAGCATTACAGTGCGGTGAGGATGACGCCGCCCGCAATCAGGATCGAGCCGATGCCGACTTTCCAAGTGAGCCTTTCTCCAAGCAACAGTACCGCGAACAAAACGACAAGAATCACGCTGAATTTGTCGATAGGCGCAACCCGCGAGGCGGGCGCCAATTGCAGGGCTCGAAAATAGCAGATCCAGGAGAGGCCGGTCGCGATGCCGGACAGTACCAAAAAGAGCAGACCTTTGTGGGATAAAGTCGAGGGTGCCTGCCATTCCTCGCGCGCCGACACCAGCAGAGCGCTGACGCCCAAGATGACGAGAGTTCTATAGAAGGTGGCCAGATCGGAATTGATGTCGGACACGCCCACCTTGCCGAAAATGGCCGTCAGCGCCGCAAAAAAGGCAGACCCGAGCGCAAAGACTCGCCAATCGATGCTCATCCGTCGACTATGCACTCACAGGCCGCGGCGTCGCAACTGCAGGCAATCGAGCCTCGCGATCAGGTATTGACTTCGTGGATCAACCCTCAGACTTCAGGAACGCTGTTGTCGAAATGCCGGTTGACGAGAAGCATTGCAATTTCCCAATGTGAGAGTTCAGCGAAAGCGAATCGGCTATAGTCGTGGGCTTTGTCCTATTGAGCAGAAGGAGCAACTCATGTTATCGACGCGAACGGCCTTGCGATTCGGGGTGACCCTGTGCCTCAGCACGGCGCTGACGGCTGTTTCCATCGCCGCGGGTGCCTCGGCCCCGAATATGGCGGTACTGCAGCACTGGAAACTGGGCGGCGCCGGAGGGTGGGATTACATCGCGGTGGACGCCAAGGGCAGGCTGTTCATCAGTCGCTCGACGCGCGTTGATGTCGTCAGCGTCGAATCCGGCAAGCTCATCGGGTCGATTCCCGATACCGAAGGCGTGCACGGAATCGCCTTTGCACCCGGCTTGAATCGCGGCTTCACCAGCAACGGACGCGCGAACTCGGTAACCGCGTTCGACCTCGATACGCTGAAGGTGATCAAGGAGGCCAAGGTCTCGGGCCGAAATCCCGACGCCATTTTGTACGAACCCACCGGCAAGCATGTGTTCACCTTCAACGGCGCTTCCAAGGACGTGACGGTGCTCGACGCGTCGAGCCTGGCCGTGATCGCCACCATCCCCGTGCCGGACAAGCCCGAGTTCGCAGCGCTGGATGGCCGCGGCCAGATCTTCGTCAATATCGAGAGTGATCCGGGACAAATGCTGGTCATTGACGCGCAGAAACTCACGGTAAAGAGCACCTGGCCCCTGCCGGGCTGCAACAGTCCGTCGGGTCTTGCCCTCGACGGCACGCACCAACGCTTGTTCTCGGTCTGCGACGGCAAGGTGATGGCGGTTACCGATGCAGTCAACGGCAAGCAGGTGGCGCTCGTACCCATCGGCGAGCATCCCGATGCCGCCGGGTACGACCAGAAACGCGGCCTGGTTTATAGCTCCAACGGCGATGGAACCTTGTCGGTGGTTCGTCAAGACTCCGCCGATCGCTACTCCGTGGTTCAAACGCTCCCGACACAGCGGGGCGCGCGCACCATGGCACTCGACGCCGCAACCGGCAAGGTCTATCTGGTCACGTCCGATTTCGGACCGGCGCCCCCGGCCACCGCGGAGCAACCTCATCCGCGGCCGGCGATGCTGCCGGATTCATTCGTCGTGCTGGTGGTCGGCGAGCACTAGCCCGCGCGCAGCCGCGCGTTTGAGCGCTCGCCGTTGCACTACGGCGAGCGCTTGAATGGTGAGCAGCGCGACGACGCCGTATGCCAAGTAGTCGCGCAGATTTTCCGGCGGCTGCAGAATCGCCATGTGCGCGCCGCTCCGGCCGCGATTCCAGAGAATCGCGGCGATGCGCAACACAAGGCTCACGCCGAACACGATGTAAAGCTGCAGAAATACGCCGCGCGCGAGCCCACGGCAGAGTGCGTAGGCGGCGTTGGGTCCAAGGGCGAAGCGGTGCGCCTGACGAAATTGCGCGAGTACCATGAGACAGAGCATTAGGCCAAACAGGGCATGAAGGCCGGTCGGCAGATACAGCGCCGCCGGCCATGAATCGCGCAACTGGCCCGCAACGCCAATCGCGCAGATCGGCAACGCGAACGACAGCGGACAGCCGCTGATCGCGCGCGTGTCTGACTCGACTTCCCGGATCGCGGCCACCTATCACCGCCTTGCCAAGCGACAACCTTGACTTTGTCGTGCAAAGTACCACCGTATACCGGCGTCATGCAATGCGGCTGCTTTGTGCGGCCGCTTGAGGCCGGAAACGCGCCTATTGCTGCAGCGCGACCCCTTATTTACACTTCTTGACACTGCGCCGCATTTGATTTGCAATCTGGGGTGGCCGGCCGGGCTTTTACCGAGAATTTCCGGAAACCTTAAGATGACAGAACTGCGGCAGGCGCTGGACGACATCAGCGCCATTCGAACCCAAGTAGCGCGCGGGACGCAGTTCCGCGGTTACGGTCCGCTGTCCATCGCGTCGAGCGGGATTCTGGCGATGCTGGTCGCGGCCGCCGAATCGCATTGGGGGGCAGGCTCGGCTCCTCGTTTGAACGTGTTTTTGGCGATCTGGATATCGACCGCCGCCGTGGCGGTATTCTTGTCCGCGCTCGAAACGATTTTCCGAGTGCGACGGGTCCATTCGGGACTCGCTTTGGAAATGATTCAAGCGGCGGTGGAACAGTTCCTGCCGTGTGTGGTGGTAGGACTGCTTCTGACCGTGGTGCTCATGCAAATCGCACCGCAGGACTCGTGGATGCTGCCGGGCCTTTGGGCCGTTATTTTCAGTTTAGGCGTGTTTGCATCCTGCCGTTTCCTGCCGCGGCAAATGTTCGCCGTGGGGGCCTGGTACCTGGCGGCCGGACTCGTGTCTCTATTGGTTGCCGCGGGCCATCACGCATTGCTACCCTGGGCCATGGGATTGCCATTCGGTATCGGGCAATTGCTCGTCGCCGCTGTCTTGCGATTTGGATTCGAGGACACCATTGAAGAAACTTAACCGCAAAGCACACGCCGCTTCCCCTTTTGCCTACGATGGCTTGAGCCGTGTCATCCATGAGCGGGCGCGCTTAGGCGTGTTGACCTGCTTGGTAACGCACCCGAGGGGGTTGCCGTTTCCCGAAATGAAGAAGCTCTGCGCACTGACGGATGGCAATCTCAACCGTCACCTTCAGGTGCTGCAGGAGGCCAACCTGGTCAGCCCCGCCAAGGGCCCGGATCGGGACCGGCCGCAGACCTTGTATAGAATTACCGCCCTGGGACGCAAGCGTTACCTGGATTACCTCGCGGTTTTGGAGCAGGTCGTTCTCGACGGCGCAGCCGCAACCAAGGCTCTTTTGGCGGAGCGCAGCTCGGAGTCTTAGCGAGTCCGCTAAGGCTTGGCCACCCGCCCCTTGACGTCAATCTTTTCAGCCCCACGATGCATCTTCTTTGCACTGCAAAGCTACCAATGACCGTGACCGAACCTAAGGACGGATTTTTTAAATGTCAATTGATCTGCGTCAGTGCTTGATATTTAGCGGCTACGCTCTCGCGCTGGCGGCAATGGCATACAGCCTGATCGGCGCATTCGCAACGCGACGGAGAGGCTCGCCCGCCGCCGACAACCCCGAAGTCTCGCCTCCCATCACGGTCTTGAAGCCCCTGTGCGGCGCTGAACCCGAAACGTACGAATGCCTGCGGTCCTTCTGCGAGCAGGCCTATCCCAAATACCAGGTGGTTTTTGGCGTCAGCGATCCGCTGGACCCCGCCGTGGCAATCGTCCACCGGCTGCAAAGAGAGTTCCCTCGTCTGGATTTAGTTCTGGCGGTGGAGCGCAGACAGCATGGCAGCAATCGCAAGGTCAGCAACCTCATCAACATGATGAGCTTTGCGCGCCATGACTACCTCATCGTTTCCGACAGCGACGTGAAGGTCGAAAGCGACTATCTGAGCAACCTGATTCCACCGCTGCTGGACGCCGGCGTTGGAATCGTCACCTGCGCCTACCGGGGCGTGCCGCGATCGGGAATCTGGTCGTTGCTGGGGTCGATGTACATCAATGAATGGTTCATGCCCTCGGTGCGCGTCGCCGCCCTGCTGGGATACCGGTCATTCGCCTTCGGGGTCACCATCGGAATCCGGCGCGACACGCTGGCGAAAATCGGCGGCTTTCATTCGGTATCGAGCCAGCTCGCCGACGACTATCGCCTTGGGGAACTGACGCGTGGTCTGGGCCTGCGCACGATCTTGTCTCCGGTTGAGGTCGACACCTTCGTGGGGGAACGCAGTGCCGCGGATCTCATCGCGCACGAATTGCGATGGCGGCGCACCATACGCAATCTGAACCCGTATGGATACGGCTTTTCCTTCGTCACCTTTGGCTTTCCGGTCACGGCCCTGCAGCTGGTGCTCGCGCGCGGGGCACCGGCAGCGGCAATCTTCGCCGCGACGTCCCTGGCAAGCGTCCTCATCCACCTGAACACCCGCCGTCCCAGCGACTCGGGATTCCGCCTGCTGCTCGTGCCGATTCGCGACGTGTTGCACTTCGGCCTTTGGATGTGGAGTTTCGCGACGCGGCGCGTGCAGTGGCGCAACGACCATTTTCACGTAGACCGGGATGGCGCCGCTCAGCACATCGAGTCCCGCGCGGCCTGACGCCTTTTCGGACCCAGCGCGCATGCAGCGGCAACTGATCGTTACCGCGGACGATTTCGGTCTGCACGAAGCCGTCAATGAGGCCGTGGAGCGGGCGAGCCGCGCAGGCATCCTCACGGCGGCCAGCCTGATGGTATCCGCGCCGGCGGCCGCCGACGCGGTCCGGCGGGCCCGACGGCTGCCGGGTCTGCGCGTCGGCCTGCACCTCGTGCTTGCGGATGGCTGGGCGGCACTGCCGCACCGGCAAATTCCCGGCATTGCGGATGCCAAAGGACACATCGGCGCGGAGATGTTTTTCAGAGGAGTCCGGTATTTTTCCAGTGCGCCGGTTCGCAGGCAGCTCGAAGCCGAGATCCGCGCGCAGTTCGCGGCATTTGCCCGCACCGGCCTGCCGCTGGATCACATCAATGCGCACAAGCATTTCCATTTGCACCCCACGATTCTCGGCATCTTGATCCGGGTCGCGCGCGAATGCGGCGCGCGCGCCATGCGCGTGCCGGACGAACCCTTCTGGTTCGCAGCCCGAGGCGGACAGTGGACCGCCGCGATCGGCAACGTGCTCCTCAGGCCTTGGCTCCTGCTCATGAAGCATCGCTTGCGCGCCGCGGGCATATTCCACAATGACCACGTGTTTGGAATCGCCAAGAGCGGTTCCATGGATGAGGCGCAGTTGCTTGCCATACTGGCGCGGCTACCGCGAGGCGTCACCGAGATTTACCTGCACCCGGCGGTCGTGTCGGGCAGCGCCGTCGCCGCGACCATGCCTGCATATCGCCATACCGATGAATTCGCCGCGCTTCTGAGTCCGCGCCTGCGCGAAGCCATCGCGTCGCTCAACGTCCGGCGCGGCGGATACAGCGATGTATTGCTGAGCATTGGGCGCTCGCTCGCGTAGCGGCGCGATGCCGTGGTGATTAGGCCTATACTTTGATCCGTGCTTTCCGCCATTCGCCTGCCTGAGCTCTTGCAACGCTACCTCAACGGTGCCGTCGGCGCGCTTTTGAGCGGGGCGCCCGGCCGCCACAACAACTTTGCAGGACCGTTGCTCGAAGAAGCGTTGCTGCCGGCGAGTTCGCTGTCGTGGCGGGTATTGAAAAATCCGATTGCGCTGTTCGTCGGGGGCACCGCGGCGGTGATACTCGAGCTGTCGGAACCGGCGGTGCGTGCCGGCGTCTGGGAACATTCCTCGTTCCGCAAAGACCCCATGGGCCGCCTGCAGCGCACCGGATTGGCGGCAATGGTCAGCGTGTATGGTGCGCGCAGCGTTGCCGAACCGATGATCGCGCGCGTCGTGCGGATGCACGCCTCGGTTTCCGGTACGACCGCCGCCGGCATCCGTTACTCGGCAAGCGATCCGCAGCTGCTGAGCTGGGTTCATGCCACGGCCTCTTTTGGGTTCGCCGAGGCTTACAGCCGCTACGTGGAACCGTTGAGCGCGCAGAATTTCAATGAGTTCTACGCTGAAGGCGCGCCGGTCTCGCGCCTCTATGGCGCAATCGAGGCTCCGCGGTCCATCGCCGACATGCAGGCGCTATTTGAGTCGACGCGCGTACGACTCTGCCCATCCCCGATCATCTTTGAGTTCCTGCGGATCATGCACGAAACCCCCGCCTTCCCGCGGCCGCTGCGCTGGATGCAACCCACGCTGTTGCGTGCCGCGGTGGAATTGATTCCAGAGCGCCTGCGCGAGAGCTTGGGGCTGTCGGAACGCTATGGCTTGCGCGGGCACGAACGCTGGCTGGCGAAATGGGCAGGCGCCTGCGCCGACCGGATTGTGTTACCCGCCAGCCCCGCCGTGCAATCCTGCCTGCGCCTCGGACTGCCGATGACGTATCTCTATGCCTGAGATGGGCATACAGCGCTGCCCCCGCGATGGAGCGGCATCTATTCGGTGAGCGGATGTCCCTTCGGCAATTGGTGCGCATACCAGGTCGCGAGCCGGTGCCGAATCGTCTTTTCGCTGACCTGATCCTCCGGCATCGGTGCAATCACCTTGTCGTGAACCAGCAAGCGGTACACGTAAAGCGCCTTGAGGCTCGCGGAATCGGTGGCCTCGAATTCCACCGCCTTGCGCCCCTCCGCATACTGAACGCCCGCGAGCAGCGCCGCCTTGAACAACTCCGATTCGTGCTTCAGCTTCTTCATGCGGACTAGCGGCCGGGCGATAGATGAATGACTTCTTCGGCGTCGCGGTCGACCGCGGCGCGGCTGAATCTCAAGGGCACGTAAGATCCTTGCGCCCACAGCGGAAAGAGGTCGCGATAGTGCGCGCTCATCGGATCATCCGACTGGCCCGGGGTATTCATCGCCACCGAATTGTCCCACGCGCCCACGTCCATCACCAGACGCACCGAGGCGCCGGATATCACCGAGAAATCGGCGGCACGATACGATTGCGCCCGCGGCGTGGAGGAGGAGCCCGGCGTTTCCAGCGGCCCCAGGGACATCTGGGCGCGCAGCTGCGGATCGGCCAGGACGGCGACCGCCGGCTCGAAGGTGGCGCGATGCAGGCGGCCCCACGCCCACGTCTGCATGTCCGGACCCAGCCGCTGGCCGATCTCCGTGAGCGCGCCCTTGAGGCTCTCCACGAGGATGGCGTCGCGCGCCGCCGTCGGATCCACTCCCAATGCGCCGTCCGGATGCTCGAGAAATTCGATGATGGCCTGGAGCTGCGGATTGTCGATGAGCTTATGCGCCGCTTCCGGCGTGGCCCGGGCGACGGCCGCCTTGCCCAGGTACTTCGTGGCCCACACTTCGTAGATCGCGGCCGCGGCGCTGCCGGTGCTCTCATCGTGATCCCACGCCTTGAGCAGCGTCAGAGCGCGCTTGATCTCGGCGTCAGGTGAGGACAGCGCTGCGAGCAACGCAATCGCACGGCGCGACTGCGTACTCACCGCGTCGGTCTGAATCGCCATCGAATCGGCGAGGGTCATTTTTGTCTTGACGCGCAGCAGCTCGTTGATCCGATCGATGCGCGAGCGATCGTTCCATTCAAAGGCGATTTTGTTCTGTTCATTGGGAAACCCTGCGGGAAGGTTCATCTCGTTCGCGGTCGCGAAGTACCCTTCCGCCGGATTGAACACCGATGGCAGGACATCCTTGCCCTGGAAACCGTCCCACTCGTAGCGGCCGTCGCCCGGCACCGGCATGAGGCCATCCCAGTTCCTGCGCTTGGGCACGCGGCCCGAGGCGGCCCAGCCGATATTGCCTTGAATGTCGGCATACACGATATTGAGCGGCGGCGCGCCCCAGGCGTTGCCGGCGGCTTTGAACTCACTCCAGTTCTTCGCCATGAGCAGGCGCGAGGAGCCGAAATAGCCCGACAGGCCGGGCTCATTCCACACGGTGCGCATGGCAAAGGCGCGATGCTTCGCGGCGTCCGCCGCAAGCACCGGGCCGTGGCGGGTGAAACGCAGTTCCACCTCGCGCGCGGCGCCGCCCTTCACCTCGATCGATTCGCGCACGACCTTCACTTTCTCCCAGCCGGATTTATAGCGATAGCTGTCGGGGTCGTCCTTCTTCAGCTCATACACGTAAAGATCTTCCTGATCGATCGCGAAGATGGTGATGCCAAAAGCGATGTCATCGTTGTGTCCGAGGGAGACTCCCGGCAGCGCCGGTTCGCCGGCACCGATGATGTCGAGGCCCGGCGCGCTCAAGCCGACAATGTAGCGCAGCGACGGGGCGCCGAGCTGGCGGTGCGGGTCATTGGCGAGAATCGGCCTGCCCGTCTCGGTACGCGACGGCGCAATCGCCCAGTTGTTGGAACCCTCCACGGACTGCGCATCGATTGCCGCGGCCAGGTCGGCGGAAGCAGCCCGCTGCCGCTCGGAGGAAATGTCGGCGCGCTGCACCGTGCCCGCCGGCGCGCTGAATTCAACCTGCTTGGTCGCCAACAAGTAATCCTTGAGCACATCAGCCGGCACGTCACAGGGATTGAGACCGGGCGGCACCGTCATTTTGTGCCCCTGCGGTTCGATCTTGCGGCGCAATCCGTCTGCCTTGAGTCCGGCCGCGCACACGACGCGGGCGCGCGCGGCTTCCGACGTGACATTCGACACCAGCGCATGGCTGCGGATGCGCAGCACATCATCGGCCTGCCAGTTCTCCGGCCGGCTGTCGGTCAGTTTGAATTCAATTGGCAGCGGCCGAACTCCGCTGCGAACCTGAGCAACATAGGCGTTCACACCGTCGACAAAAGCAGCGACCCACTGCCGCGAATCGGGAGCATAGGAAGTCCATTCTTTGTCCATGTCGCCGCGATAGAGGAACAGGCGCGCCGCGCGGTCCTGATCGACATAGGCGGGACCGAAGGACTTCGCCAGCAAACCCAGGCCGCGCTTGCGCCACAGATCGATCTGCCAGAGCCGGTCGCGCGCCGCGTTGTAGCCCTGCAGGAAAAAGGCGTCATGGATGCTCGCGGCGAATACATGCGCGATGCCCCAGTGGTCGATCACGATGTCGGCCGGTGCGTTCAAGCCCGGTGCCGTCCAGTTTCGCTCGCTCACGGCACTCGAGATTGCAGCCGCGGTCTGGGCTCGAACCGGGAGACTCGCGCCCAGCATGAGCCATGCGCAACCCATCAAGCTCCAATATTTCATCCCGTCTCCGGCCCTGTTTTCTCGTCGGCCAAGGTTGACCGTCCATGATTCGCTTGTCAAAGATTGCGTACGCGTAGCATATTTGCGGTGGCCTGGCGCCGAACGATCAGATCTAGAGTAGTGCTAAGCTATGACTGAGGATTACACGAGGGGATCAACATGCGTACGCTCTTAGCTTCGGCGATTGCGATGGCCGTTTTGATGGCCGCCGGCTGCGATAGCGCCAAGTCTCCGGACGCGGTCGAGAAAAAGGTAGCGGCAGCTGAACAGAAGGCCGCGACTGAAGTCGCGAATAGCGAAAAGGCGGCTGAAAAAGACTTGAACAAAGCCGCGGAGAAAGTCGACGACAAACTGCTCGCCTTCAACAATGCCGCGGCCCAGGATGCGTACAATCTTGCCGTTGCGAAAGCCGATGGGGATCGAAAAATCGCCTTGGCGAATTGTCTATCGGTGGGCGGCGACGCGCAAAAAGCCTGCAAGGACCAGGCTGAGGCCGACTTCGGCGCGGCCAAGGCAAATGCGAAAGCCGCCGCGCAGTCCGTGAAGGCGGTCAAGGAATAGTCTTAAGCTTGCAAGTGCGCGAGCGGAATGCGCGCGGTGCGCTTGATCGTCTGCAGCACGACGCTCGATTGCAGGTCGCGAACATTCGGTACGCGGATGAGTTTTTTGAGCACGACGTTGCTCAGCGCCTCGAGATCCTTGCCGTACACTTCCAGAATGAAGTCATAGCTGCCGGTCATGGCGAGACATTTCGTGACTTCGTCCATGAGCTGAATTTCCCGCTCGAACCTCGCCACCGTCTCGTCGGTGTGCTCGGTCAGCTTGACTTGAACGATCGCCAGCACGGCGAGCCCGACGCGTTCCGGATTGAGGACCGCCGCGTAGCCCTCGATGGCGCCCGCCGATTCCAGCGCCTTGATTCGGCGCGCGCAGGGCGTTGGAGAGAGGCCGATGGACTCGGCGAGGTCTACCACGGACAGGCGTCCGTCGCGTTGCAGTGCGTCAAGAATTTTGGCATCAAAGCGATCCAGCTTCATGTTTCACCCATTCGCTCTGCGATTATTAGGGATTATCGCTAATATTTTGCCATTTATGTATTCTTTTTGGCGATTTTTATCTTTTCGACTGGATTAGTCTTAGCGCCATGGTTGCCAATCCATCGCAAGTGCAACGGGCGCCGAGGCCGGGCGCCATCGACTGGCGGGCCGTGTTGCATCATGTGGCGGTCTCACGCGCGCTGGACGACCTGGAGGAATCCACGCTTCTCAAGGACCGCAGAGTCCTCTATCAATTTTCTGCGCGCGGGCACGATGTCACGCAAGTGCTGCTGAGCACGCAACTCACCGGATCGCAGGACGGCGTCGGCGCTTACTATCGGTCGCGACCTTTGTTGCTCGGGCTGGGGTTGCCGGTCGAGGAGGCGCTGGCGTCGACCATGATGCGGGCCGGAGGCATGAGCGACGGACGGGATATCGGCGTCGTTTTCAACCTGCCGCGCAAAGCGGGGCCCTGCGTGCTGCCGGTCTGCGGCGGTGTCGGAGCGCAATACACGCCGGCGGTCGGATGGGCCCAGTCCCTTCGCTATCGCCTGGCGCAGCTCGGCGAGCAAGCGTGCCGGGGCAGCATCGCCGTCGCGCACGGGGGAGAGGCGTCGACGGCCACGAATGGATTTTGGGCGGCGCTCAATATCGTGACCACCGAACGATTGCCGTTCCTGTTCTTCATCGAAGACAATGGCTATGGAATTTCAGTCAGCTCGCGGCAGCAAACCCCCGGCGGCAACATCGCGCGCAATCTCGAAAGTTTTCGAGGACTGCGCGTGCTCGACGGCGATGGATCCGATCCGCTGGCCGCCGCGGCACTGATTGAAGATGCGGTTGCCGGGGTCAGGTCCGGCGATGGTCCGGCGCTGATCAGGCTCGTGGTCCCGCGGCTGTCGGGACACTCCGGACAGGATACACAGACCTACAAGTCCGCCGAGGAAATCGCCGCGGAAAAGGCCCGCGATCCTTTGACGAAGCTGCGAGAGCAGCTTGTGCCCGGCATCCTCTCCCAGGCCGACTGGGATCTCGAAGTCTCTGCGGCCCGCGCGCTGGTCGCGCAGACGCTGGTCGATGTCGAGCGGCGCGCGGCTCCTGACCCTACGCGCATTCAGCGCTACGTGTTTTCCGAGACTCGCGCGGACGGCTCGATCGATCTGCAGCGCCAGGGCGGGCTGCGCTGCGCAGGCGTCGTGCCGTCGCCGGGCACCGAGAGCGCCGCGCCGCAGGGTCCGCGCATCAACTTGGTCACCGCGGTACGGCGCACGCTCGAGCACGAGCTTCAGATCAATCCCCGCGTGCTGGTTTTCGGCGAAGACGTCGGCCGCAAGGGTGGCGTGCACGCGGCGACCTTGGGGTTACAGGAAAGATTTGGCGTCGACCGGGTGTTCGATACCAGCCTCTCTGAGGAAGGCATCATCGGCCGCGCGGTCGGCATGGCCGCTGCGGGACTGATGCCGGTGCCGGAAATTCAATTCCGCAAATATGCCGATCCCGCCGCCGAGCAGCTGAATGACTGCGGCACGATGCGCTGGAGAACCGTGAATCGATTCGCGGCTCCGATGGTGGTGCGCATTCCCGGCGGATTTTTCAAGTGCGGCGATCCCTGGCACAGTCAATCGAACGAGGTGCAATGGCTGCACGGCGTCGGCTGGCGTTTGGCCATGCCGTCAAACGCCCAGGACGCAGTGGGCTTGCTGCGCAGCGCCTTGCGCGGCAACGACCCCACGATATTCTTTGAACACCGCTCGCTGCTGGACGGCAGTTGGGCGCGCCGCCCCTACCCCGGCGACGACTTTGTCGTGCCGTTCGGCCAGGCCAGTCTGTTGCGCGAAGGCACGGACCTGACCGTTGTGACCTGGGGCGCCATGGTCGAGCGCTGCGAGCAGGCGATCGGCGCCAGCGGCAAATCGGCCGACCTCCTCGACTTGCGGACGCTGTCGCCCTGGGACCGCGAGGCGACACTGGCATCGGTGCGCAAGACGCGCCGCTGCCTCATCGTTCACGAGGACACGATGACCGCAGGATTCGGTGCTGAAATCGCCGCCGTGCTCGCCAAGGAAACCTTCTTCGATCTCGACGCGCCCATCGAGCGTCTCGCCATGCCGGACGTGCCGAGTCCGCACAATCCGCTGTTGCTGGATGCCGTGCTGCCGAGCGTCGAGACGATTACGCGATCGATCGTCAATCTCGCCGAGATCTAGCATGAGCGGCATCAAGGATGTGCTGGCCCCGCCGAACGAGGAAGGAACCCGAGCGACCATACTGAAATGGTGCAAAGCCGTCGGCGACACCGTCGTCAAGGACGAGCCGCTGCTGGAGCTCGAGACCGACAAGGTCACCGTCGAGATTCCGGCGCCCGTCAGCGGCACGCTGATCGAAGTGCTGAAACCGGAAAGCGCCGAAGTCAGCCCGGATGAGGTGCTGGCGCGATTGCGATTGCCGGGCGATGCGACGGTGGCGCAAGAATCGAACCTGCCCGCGGCGGCGCCGAAAATCGAGAGTTCGCGCGCCAGTTTGACCGCTCGAGCGAGCTCTGACCTGTTGAGTCCCTTGGTGCGGCGGCTGCTGCACGAGCATGCGATTGCGCCCGGCGATGTCAACGGTACCGGCCGCGATGGCCGTGTAACCGCCCAAGATGTGGCGCGGCATGTTTCGCAGGCCGCGCAGGTTTCTCAAGCGGCGCAGGTTTCTCAAGCGGCGCATGTCTCTCAAGCCGCGCATGCCGCAGAGGGCGCGTCAAATACCCTCATTCCGCACACCGCTATCCGTCGCCGGGTTGCCGAGCACATGGTGCGCAGCATCGCGGATGCACCGCACGTCACCACGCTATTCGAAGCGGACTTGACCCGCGTGCTGAAGCATCGCGCCTTGCACGCCAAGAGTTACGAGTCGCGCGGCGCCCGTTTGACCTTGACTGTCTATTTCATCAGCGCCTGCGTTCGAGCATTGCGCGCGCATCCCGAAGCGAACGCCACGTTTCGCCCCGACGGCATGGAACTGCATGCCGATGTGAACATTGGCGTGGGCACGGCGCTCGGCGACAAGGGGTTGATAGTTCCGGTTATTCACCGCGCGCAAGAGCTGAGCCTGTTCGATATCGCGCAACGCCTCCATCGAGCGGTGGAGGCGGCGCGCGCCGGCAAGCTCTCGCCGCAGGATGTGCGCGGCGGCACGTTCACGATTTCAAATCACGGCGTCGGCGGCAGCCTGCTCGCGGCGCCCATCGTCATCAACCAGCCGCAAGTGGCCATCCTGGGGGTCGGCAAAGTGCAACGCCGCGTGTGCGTCATCGACACGGAGGGCAGCGAATCCATTGCGGTGCGCTCCATGTGCTATCTCACGCTGACCATCGACCACCGGGCGCTGGACGCATTCCAGGCGAACGCCTTTTTAAGCCTGGTCGTCAGCACGCTGGAGCAGTGGCCCGATGCCGCCGAAGCGCTGCATGACTGAGGCGTCCGCCGCCGGCAACGAACCCGTCAGCCGGGCCGCGACGCGCGACAGATAGAGTTCCGACGAGACGAAGACGCGGGCATAGATATCCCGGCACAGCTCGGCCGCCTGGGCTCCCGGCCAATTGGCCCGCAGCAGCTGCGCCGGCAACAAGGGATCGCGCAGATGCAGGCGGCGATACTCGTGAATGAGCAGCGTGCGCACCAAAAAACAGTCTAGGGGCTCGATGTTGCGACGGCGTTTGAGTTCGGCCTGCACCATCGCAAAGCGATTGACGAAGCGCCGATATCGTTCGCCTAAGTCCTCCAAGTCCCAGCCCAAATCGACCAGGCGTTGGGGGGCGTCGTCCTCTCCCAGCGACGCATCGAATGCCACGACTCTGGAGAGCAATCCGCCCGAGTTGCGCTGCGCGCCCAAATCCTTCGAATCGAACTCCGGATGCGCAAACACATTGGCGGAGATCTCGCCGAAGCCGAGCCACATCAATTCTTCACGAATTTCATTTCGTTCGGCGGCCCGTATCGGCGGCACGACGATCAGCGTCCAGCGGCCCGACCACTCCTTGTCGGGTTGGCCATAGATGCGCTTTGTCGCCTCCGCGAACCGGGCGCGTCCGTTCTTCGAGAGGTGATATTCGCTGAGCTTGCCCGCTCGGCGTCCCTCGAGCCACCCGTCGTGCGCGAGCCGGGCCGTCGCCGTGCGCACCAAGCGCTCGTTCAGTCCAAAAGGCGCGGCCAGTTCGATCAGGCTTCCCAAGGCGATGGCGCCGCCCCGCGGCATGATCGAGTCGCCGAACAAGGTCACGATGAGCGAGCCGCCGCGCAGCGGACGTTGCCGGCGGAAACGGGCCACCAAAGCGGCGGCGGCCGTAGCGGAGGTAGCGGCGGTAGCGGTGGCGCTGATGGTGGCGCTGGCGACAGCGGTAGCGGTAGCGGTCGGAGGGTGTCTTGGCATTTGCGCTGCTTTTTGGGATTGCGCCTTTATGACACACAATTCTTTGCATTTCTATATTTTTTGTATCACAATGGCCTGACTGACTTTCGGGGGCCGGCATGTACACGCAAGCTTTGGATTCTCAAACCGCGGAGGCCGCCGCGCAACTCGACGAGAGCGCGCTCGAGCAGCGCTTCCTGGCGCGCGTGGATGCAGAGGAAAAGATCGAGCCCAAGGATTGGATGCCCGCCCGCTACCGCAATACCTTGATCAGGCAGATTTCGCAACACGCGCATTCCGAAATCGTCGGCATGTTGCCGGAAGGAAATTGGATCACGCGCGCGCCCACGCTGAAGCGCAAGTCGATTTTGATCGCCAAGGTGCAGGATGAAGGCGGTCACGGCGCCTATCTCTACAGTGCGGCCGAGACCCTCGGCGTCAGCCGCGATCAACTCGTCGAACAGCTGCTGTCGGGCAAGGCCAAGTATTCGAGCATTTTCAACTATCCCACCCCCACTTGGGCCGACGTGGGTGCGATCGGCTGGCTGGTGGACGGCGCCGCCATCATGAACCAGATTCCGCTGTGCCGATGCTCATACGGACCTTACGCGCGCGCCATGGTGCGGGTGTGCCGCGAGGAAAGTTTCCATCAGCGCCAGGGCTACGACCTGATGCTGCACTTGGCGCAAGGCACGGATGAGCAGAAGCTCATGGCGCAGGAGGCCCTGAATCGATGGTGGTGGCCGGCGCTCATGATGTTCGGTCCCTCGGACGCGAACTCCACGCATACCGGCGACTCGCAGCGCTGGAAAATCAAACGCTTCTCCAATGACGAGTTGCGGCAAAAGTTCGTCGATTTCACCGTGCCGCAGGCGCAGTTCCTGGGGCTCACGGTGCCTGACCCGCTGCTGCGCTGGAATGATGCCAAGCAACAGCACGAGTTCGGACCCATCGACTGGAATGAGTTCGATCAAGTGTTGAGAGGCAACGGCCCGTGCAACGCGGAGCGCATTGCGGCGCGCCGCAATGCGCACGCGGCGGGAGCCTGGGTGCGCGAAGCGGCGAGCGCCTATGCAGCAAAGCACAGCCGAGCCGGCACGGAGCTTGCGGATGGAAGATAAACACCAGTGGCCTCTTTACGAAGTGTTCGTCCGCGCCCGCGGCGGCCTTGATCACAAGCACGTGGGCAGCCTGCACGCCTCCGATGCGCGCATGGCCATCGATCACGCGCGCGATCTCTATACGCGCCGCCAAGAGGGCGTGAGCATCTGGGTGGTGCCGTCAAAAGCCATCGTCGCATCGGATCCGGCGGAAACCGATTCGCTGTTCGAACCGGCCCGCGACAAGATCTACCGTCACCCAACCTTCTATGACATTCCCGACGAGGTGAAAACCTTATGAGTGCGGCTGCGCCGCAAGCCGGCGCGGAGGCGCTGTTTCGCTATGTGCTGCGCCTCGGTGACCTGAGCCTGGTCTTGGGCCAACGCTTGGGTGAATGGGTGGGCCACGCTCCCGCGCTCGAAGAAGATTTGGGGCTCGCCAATATTGCGCTCGACTTGATCGGTCAGGCGCGGCTGCTCTTGAGCTACGCCGGCGAGATCGAAGGCCGCGGCCGCGACGAAGACAAGCTCGCCTACCTGCGCGAGCAAGGCGCGTATTTCAATGCGATTTTGGTGGAGCAACCGAACGGCGATTTTGGCCAGACCATTGTCCGGCAGGTATTGATCGATGCGTTCCAACTCGAACTCTACGAGCGCCTGGCGGCCTCGCGCGACGAACGCCTGGCTGCGATCGCCGCCAAGTCCGTGAAGGAAGTCCGCTACCACTTGCGCTACAGCGGCGACTGGCTGGTGCGCCTCGGCGACGGAACGGCGGAAAGCCACGCCCGCGTGCAGTCTGCCCTCGATTTGCTTTGGCCCTACACCGTTGAGCTGTTCGCCGCCGATGAGTTGGACCTAAAGATGGCCGAGAGCGGCATCGCGCCGCACTTGCCCGAGGTGCAATCGGCCTGGTCGGCGCGCATTGAGGCCATATTGACCGAGGCGACGCTGCGGCGGCCGGCGGATCGCCCGCATGCGTGGCATGGCAAGCGCGGCCAGCACAGCGAGCATCTGGGCTACATCCTTGCCGAGATGCAGTATTTGCAGCGCACCTATCCGGACGCCCGCTGGTGAGCAGCGTGATGTTGAGCGGGCAGGAGCCGGTTGCGGCAGCGCGTGTGGCGGCGGCATGGCGGCTTCTCGCGTCAGTAGAGGATCCGGAAATTCCGGCCTTGAGCATCGTGGAGCTGGGTCTGATTCGATTCGCCAGCGTGGGGGCGGACGGCATTCTCAACGTGGGGCTTTCCCCCACCTACGTGGGTTGTCCGGCAACCGAAGTGATCCGGCGCTCCGTGCAGGATGCCCTGCGGCGTGGGTCCGTGGGCAACTTCAAGGTGACCAGCGTGCTCTCGCCGGCATGGACCAGCGATTGGATCACGGCGGAGGGCCGGCGCAAGCTGCTCGAGTACGGCATCGTTCCCCCGGACCGCACCTTATCGAACATGCGCGAGGTGCTGCGCGGCGGCCGGCCGGTGGCCTGTCCCCGCTGCCAGTCCGTGGATACGGAAACCTCGAGCGAATTTGGTTCGACGCCCTGCAAGGCGCTGCACCGCTGCCGGGCTTGCCTCGAGCCCTTCGAATACTTCAAGTGCATTTGACATGGCCGGCTATAGTTTCCATCCGCTGAAGGTCATCGCGGTTGAGCGCGCCGCCGAAGATGCAACCAGCGTGACCTTGGAAATCCCCAAGGCGCTGCGCGAGAGCTTCGCGCATCAGGCGGGCCAATACGTCACCGTGAGCCGGACCATCGATGATCGCGATGAACGCCGCACCTATTCCATCGTCACGGCGCCGGGAGGCGGCACGCTGAAGCTCGGAATCCGCAGGCAAACCGGCGGCCTCATGTCGGGCGATCTGGCCGCGAATCTGCGTCCCGGCGACATGCTCGGTGTCGGCACGCCTTTGGGCAGGTTTCGCACCGCCGTCGATCCGAACCGCCGGTTTTCCTACGTGGCGTTTGCGGCCGGCAGCGGCATCACGCCCATTCTGTCGCTGGCGACCGATATCCTGGCCCGGGAACCGCACAGCCGCTTCACCCTGATCTACGGCAATCGCAGCATTTCGCGCACCATGTTTCTCGAGGAAACGCTGGCGCTGAAGAATCGCTACGTCGATCGCCTGTCACTGCACTTTGTCATGAGCCGCGAGCCGCAGCAGACCGAACTGCTGAATGGGCGCATCGACGCCAAAAAGGTCGCCGAACTGGCGCGGCAGCTGGTGGAGATCGAGGGCGCGGATGAATACCTCATTTGCGGGCCGGGCGACATGGTCGATGAGGTGCGAGATGCCATCAAAGGGTTGAACGGCAACGCGACCGTTCGCTTCGAGCGCTTTACCACCGCAAGCTCGCGGCCGCTGGAAATACTGACCCAAGAGCCCAAGGCGCCCTCGGCCCAGGAAGTCTTGGCGACCATTACAGTGACGATGGACGGCCGTCGACGCAGCTTCCCGATGTCGCCGAGCGATCCGTCGGTGCTCGTTGCCGCGGAACGGGCCGGACTGGAGCTGCCGTTCTCTTGCCGTTCGGGAATTTGCGCGACTTGCCGTGCGAGAATCACCGCGGGCGCCGCGGTCATGACGCACAATATTGCCTTGGAGCGTTGGGAGACCGACGCAGGCTTCGTGCTTTGCTGCCAGGCGCGGCCCACGACTGCCGCGCTTGAAATCACCTACGACCAAAAATAATTGCCGCCAACGGGGGGAAGCAAGAATGTCATACGAGAGCATCATTTTCGAGGTAGACGGCGGCATCGCGCGTCTGACATTGAACCGGCCCGACAAGCTCAACAGCTTCAACATTCAAATGCACGCTGAAGTCCGCCAGGCACTGTCGAGCATACCGTCGAGCGGTGCGCGGGTCCTGGTGTTGACCGGCGCCGGCCGCGGCTTTTGCGCAGGACAGGACTTGGGCGACCGCGCGGTGGCGCCCGGCTCACAAGGCGTCGACCTCGGCGAATCGATCGAAAACCGCTACAACCCGCTGGTGTTGGCATTGCGCAATCTGCCGATGCCCGTCATCGCCGCGGTCAATGGCGTCGCCGCGGGCGCGGGCGCCAACATCGCGCTGGCCTGCGATATTGTCATCGCTGCGCGCAGTGCGAATTTCGTGCAAGCCTTCTCCAAGCTCGGGCTGATTCCCGATTCGGGCGGCACCTGGTTCCTGCCGCGGCTGGTCGGCGATGCGCGCGCCATGGCGTTGACCCTGCTGGGCAACAAGCTGCCGGCCGAACAGGCCGCCGCCTGGGGATTGATCTGGCAATGCGTCGAGGACGCCGAGCTTGCCGGCGCGGTCGATGCCATGGCGCGGCAATTTGCCGCGGCGCCCACGCGCGGGCTCGCCGCGACGAAAAACGCCTTGCGGCGCAGCTGGCATCACACCCTCGAGGAGCAGCTCGACCTCGAGCGCGACGTGCAACGCGAGTTGGGCCGCTCGAGCGACTATGCGGAAGGAGTTGCGGCCTTTACCGAGAAGCGTTCGCCGCGCTTCACCGGCCGATAACGTGTCGCCGGCCGATAACGTGTCGCCGGACAGCGCGCCGGGCGCGACCGACCAGCACCGTCTCGCGCACTCCGCGGTTCAGTCCATGTACCGCACCGATCGGGTCTCGCAGAATTTAGGTCTTGAAATCCTCGAGGTGGCACCGGGCAGCGTGCGCCTCAGGATGCAGGTGCGGCCCGAGATGCTCAATGGCCATGGCATGTGCCACGGCGGAATCATTTTTTCGCTGGCCGACAGCGCCTTTGCCTTCGCCTGCAATTCCCACGGCGAGCCGATGGTCGCGGCCGGCGCCACCATCGAATTTCTCGCACCCACACCCGCCGGCGAACTATTGACCGCCCTCGCGACCGAAATCTCGCGCAGCACACGCCATGGAATCTACGATGTGCGGGTGACCACGGATTCGGGCGAGACCGTCGCACTTTTTCGCGGACGCAGCGCGCGCCTGCGTCTGCCCACTGGGGTTACTGCATGAATCTACAGAGTTATGTTTGCGGACACTGGCACAGCGGCGGCGCACAAGGCGTCGCGATGCGCGATGCCACCACCGGAGAGCTGATCGCCACGGCTTCGTCGAGCGGGATCGATTTCGCCGCGGTGCTCGAATATTCGCGCGATGTGGGCGGCCCCGCGCTGCGCGCACTGACCTTTCATCAGCGCGCCACGATGCTCCGCGCGCTCGCCAAGAAGCTGTCGGATCTGAAAGAAGAGTTTTACGCGCTCTCCTATCGGACCGGCGCGACCAAGAACGACGCGCTGATCGACATCGATGGCGGAATCGGCACCGTTTTCGCCTTTGCCGGCAAGGGCGCGCGCGATCTGCCGAACTCCCATGTGTATGTGGACGGCGATGTCGAGGGCTTGTCCAAGGGCGGCACGTTCGTCGGGCAGCACCTGTACGTGTCGCGCGAGGGCGCGGCAATTCACATCAATGCCTTCAATTTCCCGGTGTGGGGAATGCTCGAGAAACTGGCGCCGACGCTGCTGGCCGGCATGCCGGCCATCGTGAAGCCGGCAACCGCCACGGCGTACCTGACCGAGCTCGTCGTCCGCCGCGTCATCGACTCGAAGATACTGCCGGAGGGCGCGCTGCAGCTGGTGTGCGGCGGGCTTGGGGACCTGTTCGACCACTTGAACTGCCAGGACACCGTGTCCTTTACCGGATCCGCGCACACGGCGGCGCGCCTGCGCACGCACCCTGCCATCCTTCGCCACGCCGTTCGCTTCATCGCCGAAACCGATTCGCTCAATTCCAGCATATTGGGTGTGGATGCGCGACCGGGCACACCCGAATTCAACCTGTTCATCAATGAAGTCGCGCGTGAAATGACGGTCAAGGCCGGGCAGAAGTGCACCGCCATCCGCAAGGCGTTGGTGCCGGTCGCGGCGACCGGCGAGGTGATCGCGGCGCTGCAGGCGGTGCTGCAAAAGATCGTCGTGGGCGATCCGCGCGCGGAGGGCGTGCGCATGGGACCTCTCGTGAGCCAGGAACAACGCACCGATGTATTGGAACGCGTTGAGGAACTGCACCGCGAGGCGGAACTGGTCGTCGGCGACCTGGGTCGATTCGAGGTGAAGGATGCGGACCGCGAGCGCGGCGCCTTTGTGCCGCCGCTGCTGCTGTTGTGCAAGGATACCAAGGAAGCTCGCGCGATCCACCAAGTGGAGGCCTTCGGGCCGGTGGCAACGGTACTGCCCTATGCCGACACCGCCGATGCCATCGCGCTCGCGCGGCGCAGCGCCGGCAGTCTCGCCGCATCGGTGTTTACCGCCGATGAGTCGATCGCAACCCAGATCGTCCTCGGGCTGGCGCCCTATCACGGCCGCATCCTGGTGGTGAACCAGGCTTGCGCCAAGGAATCCACGGGCCACGGCTCACCGCTGGCACCGCTGATCCACGGCGGCCCCGGGCGCGCCGGCGGCGGCGAGGAAATGGGCGGTATTCGCGGCGTGCTGCATTACATGCAGCGCACCGCCGTGCAAGGCTCGCCCGACAGCATCACGGCCATCAGCGGCCGCTGGGTTCGCGGCAGCCGTCTGCTCGATCCGGGCCGCCACCCCTTCCGCATTCCGTTCAACGAACTCAAGTTGGGCGATACCCTCAAGTCCGCCTCCCGCGAGGTCACGGTGGCCGATATCGAACAATTCGCGGCCTTGAGCGGCGACAATTTCTATGCGCACATGAGCGACGCAGAAGCGGCCCGCAATCCCCTGTTCGGCGGCCGCGTCGCGCACGGATACTTTTTGATTTCAGCGGCCGCCGGGTTGTTCGTCGATCCTGACTACGGCCCCGTGCTCGGCAACTACGGCCTCGATGAGCTGCGCTTCGTGAAACCGGTCAAACCCGGCGATAAGATCAAGGTGAGATTGACCTGCTCTGCCAAGAGCCTGCGTGCCGACAAGGGATGGGGCGAGGTCGCCTGGGACACCGAAATCAGCAACCAGAATGATGAAACCGTGGCCTCCTACAATGTTCTGACCATGGTCAGCATTCATGCGGTACCTGACTCCATCGGAAAGAACTGATGGCGACCATCGATCTTGCCCGCTACGCCCAGGACTTTCCCAGCCTGCAATTCTTTAGCGAGGGCGCCGGGATTCTCGAGCTCGTGCTCGCCAATAAGGGCCGTCTGAATGCCGCCACCGAGGACATGCATCGAGATCTGGCGCAGGTTTGGCGCAGCATCGACATCGACGATGCCGTGCGTGTCGTCGTAATCCGCGGCGAAGGCGCGAATTTTTCCTCGGGCGGCGATTTCGACATGATCGATCGCATGATCGACGACGAAGCGACGTTGCTGCGGGTCTGGAAGGAAGCGAGCGACCTGGTCTACAACCTCATCAACTGCTCGAAGCCGGTGGTCTCGGCGATTCGCGGCAGCGCAGTGGGCGCGGGACTCGCCATCGCCCTGCTCGCCGACGTGTCGGTGGCGGCGGAGAACGCGCGAATTCTCGACGGGCACACCAAGCTCGGCGTGGCGGCGGGCGATCACGCCGTCATCATCTGGCCGCTGCTATGCGGTCTTGCCAAGGCGCGATATCACTTGCTGACCAACAAATCCTTGTCGGGCGCCGAGGCGGAACGCATTGGTCTCGTCTCCGTCGTCGTGCCGGACGCACAGGTCATCGAAACCGCCTTCGACGTTGCCCGCACCTTGAGCGCCGGCAGCGCCACGGCGATGCGCTGGACCAAGCATGCGCTCAACAATTGGCTGCGCCTGGCCGGTCCGAGCTTTGATACCTCCCTCGCCTTGGAATTCTTGGGGTTCCGACTCAAGGACGTCCGTGAGGGATTGGCCGCCGCGCGGGAGAAACGGCGGCCGAACTTTGACGCAGCGCCGTGACCGGCATTCAAGCATTGGCTGCCGCTGAGCCGATCTTGAGCGCGTCGCGCGCACAGCTGCAGTCCCTGCAGCTCGAGCGCCTGCAAGCGACGCTGCGTCACGCTTATGCCAACAACGCGAGTTATCGCCGAAAATTCGACGATGCCGGCGTGTGCCCGGAGGAACTGCGCACCCTCGATGACCTCGAGCGCTTTCCATTCACCACCAAGGCCGACTTGAGAGAGGCCTATCCGTTCGGTTTCTTCTGCGTGCCCATGGAGCGGGTGGCGCGAATTCATGCCTCGTCCGGCACCACCGGCAAGCCGACCGTGGTGGGCTACACCCAGAACGACCTCAAGGGTTGGGGCAATCTGGTGGCGCGCTCGATCAGGGCGGCGGGCGGACGGGCCGGCATGAAAGTCCACGTCGCCTATGGCTATGGATTGTTCACGGGCGGACTGGGAGCGCACTACGGCGCCGAAGCGGCCGGATGCACTGTCATTCCGATGTCCGGCGGGCAGACTGAAAGACAGGTGCAATTGATCCGTGATTTCGCGCCCGACATCATCATGGTGACGCCGAGCTACATGCTCGCCATCCTCGATGAGTTCACGCGTCAGGGCGTGGACCCTCGCTCGACCAACCTGAAAGTGGGCATGTTCGGCGCCGAGCCCTGGGGCGAGGGTATGCGCGCCGAAATCGAAAATGCCTTTCGCATCGACGCCTGCGATATCTACGGACTGTCCGAGGTGATGGGCCCGGGCGTCGCGCAGGAATTCGTGGCCACCAAGGATGGGCCGACGATTTGGGAAGATCACTTTCTTCCGGAAATCGTGGATCCGAGCTCGGGCAGGCCTGTGCCCGATGGCGAGGAAGGCGAATTGGTCTTCACGTCGCTGACCAAGGAAGCCATGCCGGTGATCCGCTACCGTACCCGCGATCTGACGCGTCTGCTGCCGGGAAGCGTCACCGCCATGCGGCGCATGGCCAAGTTGAGCGGCCGCTCGGATGACATGTTCATCATCCGCGGCGTCAACGTCTTTCCCTCGCAAATAGAGGAGATCATTTTTGGCTGCTCTGGGCTGGCCCCGCACTATGAAATTGAAATCACGCGGCCGAGTCGCCTCGATGAAATTCGCATCTTGGTTGAAGCACGCGCCGGGCTTGCCGAGTCGGCCAAGGTCGAGGCGGCAGCGCGCTTGACCGCCAAGCTCAAGGATCACATCGGCATCTCGGCGCAGATTCACATCGCGGCCTGCGGCTCGCTGCCGCGCTCGGCCGGCAAGGCGGTTCATGTCCGCGATCGGCGCCGGGAGACGGACGCCTAGGCTAGAAGAAACCCGACTGGTGACATAACGTTTTCTGACCTGCGACAGACACCGTGATTTTGCTGCGACGGCGTTGCCACGAATCGAAGATCGCACGAGCATCGCTCATGGGGTCATACCTTTTGAGTGGATCAGACAGGGGTGCTCTATGCAACGCAGCAGTAAGGGTCGCATGATGCGATGGGTGGCATTTCCATTTCCTACCCCGCCCGGTCTCGGGTGGCGGCTGCACATGTCGAGAATTGCGGCGGAGGCGCCGCCACTTCGAGCGCCGCTCAGACGGCGCGGTTAAGGGCCGCTCCGCGTCGTTACTCGGTCACGCCGTCTCGATACATTCACTCACGCTTCGGCGGAATCGAATACGTCCCCACCGCGTGCGCGACCATCTCATCGGTGCGCTCCGAATATAAAGCCACTTCGCCCACCACCAAGATTCGCCCAACCTTGATCAGCTTGCAGACGCCGACGATGGGATTGTGCGGCGAGGGCTTGCGCAGGAAATTGATGTTCAAGTTGGTCGTCACGGCCAGGGGCACGATGCCGATGGTGGCGAGTATGGCGACGTACAGCGCCACATCGGCGACCGCCATGAGCAGGGGACCGGACACGGTGCCGCCCGGACGCAATTGCGCGGGCCCCACGGCATGCGAAACCGTCGCCGAGCGGTCGCCGACCTCCTCGACCACGCATTGACTGTGCGGAAATTCACGCGCCAGAAATTCGACAATGTCGGCCTTGGTCGGCATGCAGGTCCTCGCAAACAAATGTAACCGGACGCGACAACGTATCTCATCTGGGCAGCGCCGTGTAGCCTCGCGGCTTTTTCGGAGGAAACGCCTTGAGCGTACAGCGCTTCTTGCCGCACTTGGAGCAACGCATGCGCTTGCCGACATCCTCGAGGCGCGCATCCCAGCCGCACAGACGACCTAGCATCGGCGGTTCCGCTTTGCGTTCGTGGCCGCACTCCGTGCACTTCAGCACCAAGGTGTATTGGCCGAACTCGTCGCTCAACTTGTCGACATGGAAGCCGGTGGACATGCTGCCATTGTTGCGGCTCGAGCACGCTTGCGTCCATCCAGTTCCGAAGGAGTGCCTACACTGTATACGGGCTCACCCCGCATCGTCCGGCACGGGCTCGTGCGTTATGGAAAACATGTCAAGCCAATGTTTGCGATCATCTTCGCGATGGTAGTACTCTCGGCTTGAGTGAGGAAGCAATACTCATGAGCACGCATCGGCCGATTGCCGCAGGTCTCGCGGCGGTCCTCTTGGCGGGCTGCAGCGGCGGTTCCGGTTTCGGCTGCACCTCGTGCGGCCCGGCCACCGAGAATCTGGAAGGATCCTTGAGCGGACTCGTCGGCTACAGGCTCGCCCTGCAAAATGGCGCGAGCCCCCTGAACTCGTCGCTCAACGGCAGCGGCGCGAACGGCAGCGGGATTCTATTCGGCACCGCGAACCGCAATTCCAACTACAACATCACCGTGCGCACGCAGCCGACAAATCCCTCGCAGACCTGCATGGTGGCGAACGGAACGGGAAACACCGGCAACGCCAATGTCACCAATATCGCCGTGACTTGCACCATCAATCCGCCTCGCTTCCTGTACGTGGCAAATCGCGGCGCCGGCAATGTGTCTGGGTTTTCCGTCAATGCCGCGAGCGGCGCGTTGACGCCGATTCCGGGCTCGCCGTTTGCGACCGGCGGCAACCCTGTGTCAATTGCGGTGGACCCCACCGGCGCTTATGCCTACATCGCGAATCAATCGAGCGGCACGATCTCCGCCTTTACGATTGATCGCGCCAGCGGCGCGTTGGTTGCCGTGGGCGGATCCCCGTACGGCACGCCGCTCAATCCGACGTCCGTGGCCATCGATCCCTCCGGTTCTTTTGTGTTCGTGACCAGCAGTGGCGGCGGCACGATATCGGTTTTTACGATTACTCCCGGAAGCGGTGCGTTGGTCGCGCTGGCCGGATCGCTGACCGCAACCGGCCGATCGCCTTCCGCCGTGATCGTCGACCCGTTTGGCCAGTTTGCCTATGTGGCCAATCAACTCGACGGAACATTTACGGCACTCACGATCGACACCACCGGACTGTTGAGCGTGGACATGGGTTCGCCTTTCGCGGCCGGCGCCCGTCCGCGCGCGCTGGCTCTCGACCCGACCGGCCATTTTCTTTACATCGCCAATTCCGCGGCGAATACGCTCTCCGCCATGGGAGGCGTGCCGGTCAACTCGACGGTTGCCGTTGCTCCGGTCAGCGGATCGCCGTATGCCACCGGAATCACGCCGACATCGATTGCAGTCGAGCCCGTAAACGATTTTTTGTATGTCGCCAATCAGGGCTCGACGAATGTCTCCGGATTCAAGCTCGGCAGCGCCGGGACGCTCACGGCGCTGGCTGGATCGCCGTTCGCCGCCGGGATGCTGCCTGCGGCCGTGGCGGTCGATCCCACCGGCAAATTCGCCTACGTTGCGAACTCCGGCGCCAACACGATCTCGGCATATGCAATTGACCCGGTGAGCGGCGCGCTCGCCGCGCTGTCCGGCGCGCCATTTGCCACGGGACTGCTGCCCTCCGCCATCGCCATCAGCGACTAGACCGGCCGGCGGAAAAATAACTTGCGGCAGGCCCACCGTTGCGGTTACTTTGTACTACAAAGTATGATCGCCGACTCATTCTCCCGCTCGATTGGCCGCAGGCTCTTGTGCCGCGTATGGCTGCTGCCCCTGATTCTCGGCGCGTCGCAGATCGCGCATGCCGGGATAGATCACGAGATTGCGCTCGATCAGAGCGGCATCTGGGCGCGCAAATACCAAACAGGGCTCGAGTTCGCCGTGATCGCGACTGAAATTGGCGGCAGCCTATGGCTGGGGAATGACGATGAATTGGGCCACACCTTGTGGCAGACGGTGGATTCAACCGCCATTTCATCCATCGCTGCGGAGGCGCTCAAGTTCACCTTCAGCCGCGCGCGACCCAACCAGGGCAACAATCCGAATCAGTGGTTCAAGGGACGCTGCTGCGACAGCTTTCCGAGCGGCGAGGTGACGCTGCAGGCCAGTTTCGTCACGCCGTTCATTGCAAATTATGCGCGCGACTATCCCTGGATATGGTCGTTGGAATTGCTGCCCGCCTACGACGCCCTCGCGCGATTGAAGAGCCAGGAGCACTGGCAAACGGACGTCATTGCCGGATGGGTATTGGGATCCGCCGTCGGCTATTGGGCCACCACGCGCAACACACCGCTCTCGGTGCAGATTTTGCCGCGCGGCTTGTCGGTCGGTTTTTACAAGAAATTCTGATACGGCGTTCGATGATTCCGCACCAGGGCGGCCGGCGCTAGAACTTGAATTGCGCGTGTGTCAGCACCGCTTCGCGCCACGAACCATCATCCACGATGCTGCCGAAGGGAGCCTGAGCGTCGCTGCGCCGCCACTTCGCCAGCCATTCCTGACCCAGCAATTCGTGGCCATGCGCAGCCTCCGCCGCGAGCGCCGAGAGTCCGATGGTGGTCTCGCCTTTGGATCCCGTGGCGCGGCCCTTCGCCACGTAAAAACCGGCCGCCAGCATTGCGGCGCGAACGCTCGTGGAATAAGTGTAAGTAAACAACTCCGTGGATTTTTCCGAACAAGCCTTCGCCAGTTCCCGAAATGCGCTCAAGGTCCACATTGCACTGTCGGTCTTGAACGAAAACGGGTCGAAGAAAATGACGTCGGGCGGCGGCGCCTCGAACTTGGTGATGGCGAAGTCGCCGCGCAGGAGCAGCCATTCAATCGCCGCGGTGGGGCTATTCCAGCGGTCCGCGCTCAATAGCGCTCGCGGCGCTGCGTGCCGCAGATGCTTGAAGTATCCCGGATGATCCAGCGCGAGCCGCAGGGAATCCAGGTCGTTCTCGAAACTCACCAGCACCAATGGCCGTGCCGTCGCCGGCGCCGCGTTTTCGACCGCCAGGATGGCGGCCATGGCGTTGGCCGCGGCACCGAGCCCCACATCCCACACCACCAGCGGCATGTCCTCGCGCGCCTGCAGACGCTCCAGCAGACGCGACTGCTCCACGTACAAGGATCGCGCCTCGAGCGCTGGATCGCTGCCCGGGTGCATCACTTCGCCCGAAGCCGTATCGCGGATGTATCCCACGCCTTCCTTTTGAATCACTTCGTATCGGCCGCGCTTGCGCCTGCGTTCGCGCAGCAGCGCCTTGGTCACGTGACTCGCCGGTTTGCCGTAGCTGTCGCGCGCGTCGAGCACATCGCGCTGCGCGCGGTAGAACGGCAGCCAGGTGCCGGCGAGGATGTGCTCGCGCATCGTGCGCATCAATTGCATGTAGAAATGGATATTGTGCAGACCGAGCAGCTGCCAGCCGGTGGTCTCGTGCACGCGTTGCAGATGAAACAGGTACGCGATCGAGTAGGTCTTACAAGTGTAGCAACGGCAGGCGGGATCGATCGGACCTTCCATGCCGCGATAGGCGGCACGCCGCAGGTCGCGGCGGCCGAGACTGGTGAATGCCACGCCTTGCTTGGCGAGCGAGGTCGGCAGAATGCAGTCGAACATGTCGACGCCGCGATGCACGGCTTCGAGGAGATCGCGCGTGGTGCCTACGCCCATCAAGTAGCGTGGCGCATCCGGCGGCAATAGTTCGGTGACCGTGGCCGTGCAGTCTTCGCGCTGCGCACTGCTCTCGCCCACGGCGAGGCCGCCGATGGCGTACCCGTCGAACGGCATTTGGGCAATGGTCTGGGCGCTTTCGATGCGCAGGTCCGCGTAACTGGCTCCCTGCACGATGCCGAACAAGGCCTGCGCGGACGCGCCGCGCGCCGCCAAACTGCGCTGCGCCCAGCGATGCGTGACCTGCATGGCGGCGCGCGCGGCGGCGTGCTCTACCGTCGAGGGCACGCATTGGTCGAGGGCCATCATGATATCGGCGCCGATGGCTTTCTGCGCCTCGATACTGCGCTCCGGGCTCAATCGAATCAGCGTGTTGTCGACGTAGCTGGTGAACTCGGCGTATTCCTCGCACAGCGTGCGGCTTCCCGGCAGCGAGAAGATTTGGTAGCCGCCCGAATCGGTCAACACCGATCGCGGCCAGTTCATGAAGCCATGAATGCCGCCGAACTTCTCGAAAACTTCGACACCGGGTCTCAGCAGCAGGTGATAGGTGTTGGCAAGCAGCACTTGCGCGCCGCTGCCGAGGAGGTCTTCGCGGCGTTGCGACCGGACCGCGGCATGCGTTCCCACGGGCATGAAGGTGGGCGTCATCACCTCGTTGTGCCGGGTCGTGAAGCGCGCGGCACGGGCACTCGAGCCGCCTGCGGTGGCTTCGAGCGTGAAATGCAACCGCCCCGTGGCGGTGTCCGTCACTTTACGGCGAGCTTCGCGGATGACACCACGCTTTTGACATGTTCGAACTCGGGCCTCGTCGACTGCGAGCCATTGTCAGTGATCTTGAGCAAGGTCGCGTAATAAACTTGCGCTTGGGAATTGTCTCCCGCCGCTTCGGCCGCCTTGCCGGCATTGAAGAGTCCGTTGAAGCGATTCGGACTCAGCGTGAGCGCCTTCCGGTACTGCTGCAGCGCCTCTTGGGGGCGCGCGAGTTCCAGCAGGATGTCCGCCAGCATTTCGCGCGCGGGTATGTCGACCTCGCCCTGACCGACTTTGTCCTGAAGATCCGCCGCCTCTTGCATGCGCTTCAGCGCATCGGCCGAATTGTCCGCGGCGAATGCGATCCACGCCAGCATCTCGGCCCGTTCGATTCGTGCCCCGGTCGAGTCTGCGAAGTAGGCGTGCCGTCCCTGCTTGATCTTCGCCATGAGTGCGTCGTAGTCGGCCAGACTGGCCTGCGCTTGCTGCGGTTGATGCAGATGTCCGGCGGCCACGGTGCGCGCCCAATAGGTCAGCGTCTGAGATTCCGGGGGCGCGCCCGTCACGGCCTGCAGGGCCGCGGCGGTTTTCCAATCCCGCAATTCCAAGTGGTAGATGATCGGCAATTTGGTGCGGTAGTAGGGAAACATGCCGGTCATGTAGTGCTCGCCCATGTCCGACATGGTCTCGAAGTGCGCAATCGCCGCGGCTGAATCCTCGAGCACGGCTTTGGCCCGAGCCTCTTGGCCGCTCTGCAGGTAGGCGTACACCAAGAAATCATCCGAATGGAATTGATCCATGGCGCCGCTTTGTTTTCTGCCTTCCGCCGCATGCGACGCGGCCACCGAGCCCACATTCGCGTCGATGTCGGCCTGCCACATTCCCAGCCGCGCAAAAATATGACCCGGCATATGGACCGCGTGCGGCGCGGACGGGGCGATCTCTCCGTAATGCTTCGCCGCTGCAAGTCCGTCTTGCGCCAGCGACGGCGTATCGCAGGCGTGAATGATGTAATGCACCACGCCCGGATGATCGGGATATTTCGCAAACAGCGGCGTGAGCACCTCCATTGCCTTGCGGTTGAGCGTCAGGGTGTCGTCACTCGGTGCCTGCGATGCCAACAGCGACAAGGCGTAGAACGCGCCTGCATCGGTGTCCGTGGGGTAATCCTTGTAGAGTTTGCCCATCGCAGCGGCGTACGCGTTCACGCGCGCCTGGTAGTCGCGCCGGCCGGCGCGGTAGAAATCGCTCAATGCCGCGACGTACTCGCGCTCGCGGGCGCTTGCCGCCGTCTGCGCTTGCGCCGCCTGCATTTCTCGCCATCCCTTCGCGACCGTTGCATCGTCGGGCCGGTCCCAGATTTGATGATAGAAGCTCATCGCGGCGCCCCAATGTGCCATCGCGCAATGGGGATCGGTCTTCGCGATCTCTTCGAATTGCCGCTGCGCTTCCTGGTACCAAAAATCGTGCAGCAGGGCGACGCCGCGCACAAAGGAGGTTTGAACCGCCGGCGCGCACGAGACCGCGAACGATACGGCACCCAGGCGCTCATCGGAGGCGAGCGGCGCGGGTAGCGCCGGGAGCGCCGGTAGCGCGAGGAGAGACAGCAGCAACAGAGTAGGTGTTTTCATGGGCGGATTGTAAGACATGGCCTGCGGGCGCATCAGGAAATGTGCGGCAGCCTTAAGCTTAAGGCTGTGCTCAGCTAAGCTTGGGCGTTGCGCGCCCACTTGCTCTGAACGCGCCAAGGAGGTTGATCATGATTTCTCGATGCTGCTTGACTGCCTTGCGCTTGACTGCCTTGCGCTTGCCTGCCTTGATGTTGCTGGCCGTGAGTTCTCTGGCTTCGGCGGCCGACGCGCCCTCGTATGGCCCAGAGCTGCAGGGGTTCGACTACCCCTATCCGGTGGCGCATTTCGATTTTCCCTCCCAACGGCAGACGCTGCGCATGGCCTACATGGACGTGGCGCCAAAGAAGGCGAATGGGCGAACAGCCGTACTCATGCACGGCAAGAATTTTTGCGCCGCGACATGGCGCACGACCATCGACACCTTGGCGGCCGCGGGTTTCCGGGTGATTGCGCCCGATCAGATCGGTTTTTGCAAATCAACCAAGCCCGACCGCTATCAGTATTCGTTTCAGCAGCTCGCCCTGAACACTCATGCCTTGCTCGCCTCGCTCGGAATAAAAAACGCGACGCTGATCGCGCACTCAACCGGCGGGATGATCGCAATCCGCTATGCCCTGATGTATCCCAAAGAGACCGAACAGCTGGTGCTCGTCGATCCCATCGGTCTCGAGGACTGGAAAGCCAAAGGCGTGCCGCCGATCTCGGTCGATGATTGGTACGCGCGCGAGTTGAAAACCAGCGCCGACTCCATTCGCCGCTACGAGCAGGGAACCTATTACGCGGGCCACTGGAGCAACGACTATGAGATCTGGGTCCAGATGTTGGCAGGCTTAAACCGCGGACCGGGCAAGGAACGGGTGGCTTGGAATTCGGCCCTGCTCTACGACATGATTTTTACGCAACCCGTGATCTATGAGTTCGAGGACATTGCCGTGCCCACGTTGCTCATCATCGGCGACAAGGACAATACCGCCATCGGCAAGGACTTCGCGCCACCGGACGTCCGCGCGACGCTGGGCGATTATCCGCAATTGGCCAAGCGCGCCGCGATGCGCATACCGGGGGCCAAACTGGTGGAGTTCTCCGAACTTGGCCACGCCCCGCAAATACAAGATCCGGCGGCGTTTCACAAGGTGCTGCTCAACGGGCTCGCGGCTATTCAATGATGCGGTTGCGCAACGCGTAGCCGGTGATGTCCGCATTCGACTTGAAATTCATTTTTTCCAATATCCGGGTCCGGTAGGTACTGACTGTCTTGACGCTCAAGCTCAGCTCTTTCGCGATGTCGCCCACGCTGGTCCCGGCGGCCAGCTTGCAGAAAATTTGAAACTCGCGCGCCGAAAGCTCGGAATGCAACGGCTGGTTGGGGTCGTGTTTCGCCTCCAAGTCGCCCGCCATCGACTCGGCGAGCGAGTCGCTCACGTACCGGCGGCCGTTCAAAACGACGCGCACCGCCTTGAGTATTTCTTCGGCTGAGCCGCCCTTGGAAAGATAGCCGCATGCCCCCGCGCGCAGCACGTTGCGAGCGTACTGCTCCTCGGGCAGTCCGCTCATGATGAGCACGCGCACGTTGGGATATCCGGCAATCACCTGGCCCAGGATGTCGAGGCCGCTTCGATCCGGCATGTGTATGTCCATGATCAGCAAGTCCCAGTCCTGGCGCCGCAGCTGATCCAGTGTCTCGTTGCCGCTCGCCGCCTCGCCGACCTCGGTGATGCTGCCGTCGGCCTCGAGGAACTGCCGATACCCCGCGCGCACGACTGCATGGTCATCGGCTATGAGTACTCGCGACAAAGGAAACTCCGTGCTTTAAGTCGAACGCTCATTCTTGTGTAGCGCTTGCGCACCGCTCCCGCATCGGATCATGCGCGGAATTGAGCGGCAAAACAACGCGCGACTCCGGAATGCGCTAGGGTAGCAGCCGGGATGCACCATCACCGCCGCCACCGCGAAAATCGATGGTTCTTGTGACGTCGTCGGTGTTCGCGGAAGATGCACCCATTGCCCCTCAACTTCGGATGCACAGCATGATCGATCTTGCCCGCGCGAACGTCATTGTCGACAAGGCTCTGGCCCAGGGCAGAGCCCTAAGCCTGCCGCCTCTGACGGTTGCCGTTTTGGATGCCGGCGGCTGTCTAGTGTCCTTCAAGCGCGAGGATGGCTCGAGCTTGCTGCGGCCCGAGATCGCCCAGGCCAAAGCCTGGGGCGCCTTGGGAATGGGGATCGGCAGCCGGGCCATCGCGCAGCGAGCCGCGGTGGCTCCCGCGTTCGTCTCGGCGGTAAATGCACTGGCCGGCGGCCGCGTCATTCCCGTTCCCGGGGGCGTCCTGATTCGCTCGAGCGGCAAGTCCATCATCGGCGCCGTCGGCATCACGGGAGCAACATCCGACCAGGACGAAGCTTGTGCCGTGGCCGGCATCGAGGCGGCCGGATTCATCGCCGACACCGGCGCGGATACTGCGGCAAAATAAGGATGCATCGCATGTCAAAAGTCGCGCGCATGGACCGCTTCAGTGCTCTGTGGCTCACGCTGCCGTTTGCCGCGTTGGCGCTTGCAGCGCTGCCTTCTCGCGCTCAGCAGCACCTGCGCGACCGCGAGATCCACGACAGCGACACGCTCGCCTGGTGGCATACGACAGTGGCTCTGTCGGACGACGGCATGGAAGGCCGCGATACCGGATCGGCGGCCTACCAGCGCGCAGCCGATTACGTCGCCAAGCGCTTCAAGACGGCGGGACTGACGCCCGCGGGCGAGAACGGCAGCTATTTCCAAGCGGTGCCCATGCACGAGATCGCCGTTGTCCCGGAAGGCACCACCTTCACGCTCATCGGCGCCAATGGAACGCAGAGGCCGCTGCAGTTTCTGCAAGAGATCACCATCACGCCCGCGACCGACCTCGCAGCCAACTTCGAGGCACCGCTCACCTTTCGCGGATACTGCGGTAAGGACGCCATGGCCGACATCGCGGGAAAAATCGTCGTCTGCTTCGGCACCCAGCGCGAAGGCTTGCCGAGCGCTGCGGTGCGCGCCGCCAACGCCCGCGACGGCGGTGCGCTCGGCCTCATCAGCGTCGATGATCCCTACTTCAGCATCGAACCGCCGCGCTGGCCGTATGCCTACGCGCGCAACGTGACGCTACGCACGCAGCAGCCGGCAAAGGCTCTTGCCGCGCTCGCGAGCATGCGTCTCAGTGCCGAAGCGTTCGCGAGCCTGCTTGCCGGCACCGGCCAGGAGCCCGGCGCGGTACTCAAGTTGGGGGGTGCGAAGCGGCCCTTACCGAGCTTCGACATCCCCGGCACGTTGCGCGTCCAGCTGCGCGTCACACAGCGGGACATCAGTTCTCCCAATGTCATCGCCAAGCTGCCGGGCAGCGATGCGAGACTCAAGGGCGAGTATGTCGTCATCGCGGCACACCTCGACGGTTACGGCTTCGGTACCCCCGTCCGTGGCGACAATCTCTACAACGGCACGCTCGATGATGCGGCATACGTGGCATTGCTGATTCAAACGGCCGACGACATCAAGGCGCACCGCTTACGCGTACCGAAGCGCAGCATTCTTTTTATCGCCTTCACCGGCGAGGAAAAGGGCTTGCTCGGCTCCCACTGGTTCGTGGACCATCCGACCGTGCCCGCGGAACAGCTTGCCGCGGACGTCAATCTCGATCAGCTGCGGCCGCTTTTCCCATTGAACATCCTGACGGCAGAGGCGCTCGGCGACAGCTCGCTCGGCGCGACGGCGCGCGCCGTCGCAGCGCCGATGAACATCGAAATCCGCGCAGATGCCGAACCGGAACGCAATCTTCTCTACCGCGCCGATCAGTTGCCGTTTCTCAGCATTCATGTCCCGGCGATCAGCTTCATCTTTGGCTACGATCCGAACACCGAAGCGGAAAAGCGCTACCGCGAGTGGTATCAGACCCGCTACCACCGGCCGCAGGATGACATCACGCAACCCATGGATTTCGCCGCCGCGGCGAAATTCAATACATTTTTCTACCGGTTGGTCCAAACCATCGGCAATGAAGCCCAGCGCCCGGCGATTTACCCCACCAGTTCATTCGCCGCGGACAAACACTAGGTCCTCGCCTTCCCGCCGGTCCACGAAATCCACAATTCCATTGTTTGCATCACGACGGAATATCTTTCGATCGCGAGGCCTTCCCGGCACGAAGAACACATCCGCTGATTCTTGAGAGAGTGTCACGGTCGGCAGTCCCTCGCGCACGCCAACCAGGTGATCTCCCTCGCGCCGGATGAGATACGACAGGTCGGCGGCCGCGCGATAACGGCCCTCATATTCGGCGAGCCGGCTTGCGGAGATTTTGATGGCGGGCGGGTCCTTGGGCACGACATACACGTGGACCAACGCAAGCCGCCACTCCACGCCTTCCTTGATCCACGTCTCCGTCATGAGGTAGTCGGCGCGCAGCGGGATGCCATGATAGTTTTCACGCTCATCATCCTTGTGAACGACGAGGGCGACCTGACCGCGGATGCTGGCCTCGTAGTTGACGATGGTGATGTGCCCGCTGGTGCCCGGCGGCAGCGGTTTGAGTGCTGCCAGGAACTGATCGCGGTGCATGACTGCGCCATTTTCGTCCACATAGACCGCGTCCTTGGCGAGCAGACGCTCCCATACCGACTTGTCGCCGGGCGCGATGGCATCGAGCAGCGCCTGATCTTCCGCCCTCAATTGTTTCTGGACGGCGACAGGATCCACCTCAATGGAGGCGGATTGCAGGGCCGCGATGACTAGAAGGGCAAGCAGCATTCGAGAACTCCTGTGCGATTCCTTCAGCAGCATGTTTTCATCTAAGATGACGGCGCACAACAGCTGCGGCAAATGACGCAGCGATATTCGGGGAGTCCGATGCCGCTCTCTTCACGCATCAATGGCCGCGCCGTGATATTTGTCAGCGCGTATCTGGCACTGTGGGCCGCGGCGACGGCGTACCTCGCCGTCAAAGGCGCCGACTGGACGCTGCCGGCCGTTTCGCTGGCCGTGTTTGGGGCCGGCCTGCCGCTGCTCAGCCTGCCCCTGACGCGCAAGGCCAGGCCGCCGACCATCGCGGTGGCAAGGCCGGCCCTGGAACTGTGGGCGATTCTGGGGTTTTTGGCTGTTTACGCCGTGGGATTTCTGGGATGGGGCATGAGCGCGACCCGCGCCGCACTGCCCGCCGGCCGCGAGCAGGAATTGCTGATCCTGGTGGTCAAGGTGCTGGTCCACGTCGCGGCGCCGGCGCTGCTGTTGGCGGCGCTCGGTGCGAAAGTTGCGCCGCTCTTCAGCAGCGGCATTGCGCGGCCGGGATTCTGGCCGCCGCTGCTGGTGCTCGGAGCCATCATTCTTGTGTTGCTGTGCGTCGTGTCGCCCGCGCTCGATGAAATAAAGGCGCTGCACGCCTCCGTCGGCACATTGGCATGGGCCGCGCCGGCCGCGTTCATTTGGTTGGCGATCGAGGCAGGTCTGTGTGAGGAATTTCTATTTCGCGCCGTGCTGCAAACCCGGCTCGCGGCGGTATTGAAAACGGAGTTGGGCGCGGTCGTGACCGGCGCGTTGTTGTTCGCGTTGGCTCACGTGCCGGGGCTGTACCTGCGCGGCCACGCCGGTGTCGACGGCTACTCGACCGATCCCATTCAGGTGGTCGCTTTTACCATTGCCGCGCTGTCGCCGGTGGCGCTACTGTTTGGAACGCTGTGGGCACGAACGCGCGGTCTGCTGTTGATCGTGCTGTTGCATGCCGCGGTCGACGTGCTGCCGAATCTGTCTGACTTTGTCAAAACCTGGGCCCGGTAGGCTAAGGACCGCCGCCCATGCTCCAAACCGAACGGCTCATCCTGCGGGAGTTGGCGCAATCGGATTTTGATGCCGTACATGACTACGCATCCGACCCGCTGGTCACTCGCTACATGTCGTTCGGGCCAAACACCGTGGATGAAACTCGCGCGTTTCTGACACGCAGTATTGAATCCGCCACGGCGATTCCACGGCGAAACTATACCTTTGCCGCCGTCGAACGCGCGACGGGAAAACTCATCGGCGGCTGCGGATTGGAGCAATGCGACGGCACCGGTCAGCACTATACGTTCGGCTACTGTTTCAACCGCAACTGGTGGCGCCGAGGATTAGGCAAGGAAGCCGCGGGCGCTCTGGTTCAATACGGCTTCGAGCGCCTGCACGCCCACCGTCTCTGGGCCCACGTTTTCGTGGGCAACTCCGCGTCCGTGCGCATCATGGAAGGGTTGGCATTTCGCCAGGAAGGCCTCGCACTGCAGAGTTTGTACCTGCGAAATTCCTGGCATGACATTTTGACCTTTGCGCGGTTGCGTTCCGAGTGGCTTGCTGCGAGAGAGGCTGAGCGGAACTGAAACGATGCTCCTTTTGTGAAGCAATCCATTGGCCTGACCGCACTGCTGGTGCGTGACTACGACGAGGCGTTGAATTTCTATGTCGGACGATTAGGATTCAAGTTGGTGGAAGATACGTACATCCCCGCTCAGGATAAGCGCTGGGTGGTCATCGCCCCGACCGGATCAAAGGGATCGGCCCTTGTCCTTGCTCGCGCCGCCAATCCGGAGCAAGCAGCGCGCATCGGCAATCAAACCGGCGGCCGAGTCTTTCTCTTCTTGTATACCGATGATTTTTGGCGCGACTACAGCGCCTATAAAGCCAAGGGCGTCGTGTTTGTGCGCGATCCGAAAGAGGAGACTTACGGCACGGTAGCGGTGTTCCTGGATCTATATTGTAATCAGTGGGATCTCTTGCAACCCAGAGGTTAGGAATGGGTCTCCGTCCCCTAGCGCTACGTCCGACACTAAGGCGTCATGTCCGGCGAGTAATAGTCCAGAAAAACGATGAAATCCATGACTTCAGCCATGTCGCGGCCCACGAAGCGGATCGAATGAGCGTCCGTGCGCTCTATCCCGCGAAGGTAGCTCACAATTTCCGCCGTCGTGTAGCTCTTGAACGAAATATCCAGGGTGATTGGCGCCGCAATCACATAAGGCTTGCGTTGATCGCGGTGAGAAACGGCCGACAATGCGCCCTGGTAGATCAGATCGCACGCAGCGGCCGGGGTGAGCGACTCTGCCGAGTGAAATCCCAGGGACTTTTTGGTGACCACCGATTGCATGCCGCCCAAACGGGCCGTGACCTCGGCTATCGCGGCGTCGTCCCCGGAAATGAACACGATGGGCACGCCCAGCGCGCCGGCGTAAGCCGCGTTCAACTCCGCTTCCGTCACGGCGGTTCCGTTCAGCGCAACGCGGGTGAAATGGGCACTTGAAATGGTGTGAGCGCGCACACCCTTGGGATTCGTCGTGGAGGCGTGATAACCGACGAAAAGCGCGGCCGCGAAACTGGAATCGAGTCCCGCCATCATTTCGCCGTGCCGTGGCCACGAGCGCACAATGCGAACGTCCTTCGGGAACAGCTCGATCAAAAGACTCTCTCCGTTGCCATGCGAATCGCTGACGACGACTTCTGTCGCCCCGGCTGCCTGGGCGCCCCGAACTGCGGCCACTGCTTCATCCGTCATGAAGCGGCGAAATCGCTCGTACTCAAAGCCGCCGGGAAGCAACTGGTCGGCGGTAACGACGCCCGCCACGCCTTCCATATCCACGGAGATATAGACCTTGAGCGGAGTGGCTGAGACCTTCGAGTTTGCGCCCATGGCGGCCGCAGACAGCACAATGCCCCCGACTCCGATCAACGCGGAAACGAACCCACCGAACCGGCATCGCCGTTTGACGACCCTGATCTCTGAACTCAATCGATGTGCGGACATTCCGGCGGTTCCTTTCGTATAGCTGACGTGGGGGAAGGACAAAAGCTATTACACCACGATGACATACTTACGCGTCTGAATTCGTGATAGGCGGCCGCCGTTGAGTGAGGCGGCGATCGCAGTACTATGACGCCGACGGCTGTGCAACAGCCGCCGGCTAAGCCGGTCAGGCTGAGGAGGATGGTGATGCAGGCGAGCGTGATGATAAAGCGTTGGGTTGACTCGTTAGTAGTGGACCCTCGTCCGGTGCGATTCACCGTGCATCACCTTTGGCTGGGAATTGGGTGTTCGTTGCTGGCGTGCTTCGCCGTCGCAGTGAATCACCCCGTGAACGCCGAGGCGCCGGCCGCCGCGGAGCCGCCCCTCGAGGAAATCCTGGTTGTCGGCGAACAACCCGGACCCGCCATGTGGCGCGTTGCCAAGGGCGACCACGCTCTGTGGATCTTGGCCACGCTCGAGCCTTTACCGAAGGACATGGTGTGGCATTCCAAGAGCGTGGATGAGCGCATCGCCGCCTCGCAGCTGGTCCTATCACCACCGGAGCTCTCGGCGCACGTCGGATTCTTTCGCAGCATGACGTTGGTACCGTCGCTGCTGCACGCCCGCCACGCTCCCAATGGCCAGACGCTGGAACAGTCTCTACCGCACGATTTGTACATACGCTGGCTGGCGCTGCGCGTGAAATACTTGGGGAACGCCGACGATGAAAAGTTGCGCCCCATGCTCGCCGCCGGCGATCTGTACCGACGCGCAATCAATCAGGTCGGACTCACGCATGATTCTCATGTGTGGCAGCGCATCGAGGCCACCGCGCGAGCCAAGCACGTATCCGTGCAACCGGTCAGCCTGGAAGTACCCATCGACAACCCCAAGCAGTACGTGCGGGATTTGAGTGCGATTCCCTCCGCGGGTGAAATCGACTGCCTACGATCCACGGTCGGGCTGGTCGAAACGCAACTGCCGGTCATCGCCAAGCGCGCCAACCTTTGGTCCACCGGCGACATCGAAAAGCTGCGCGGCTTGTTGCGGCCGGACGCGGTGGAAACCTGCGCCGGCGCGGTGCTGGTGGTGCCAAGCTTTCAGGAGGAGTATACAAAGGTCAACGCGCAGCTTCAGTCAGCTTGGCTTGCGGCCGCCGAGAAAGCCATCGCGGCCAACTCGAGCACGGTGGCCGTGCTGCCCATGGCGGAGCTGGTGAAGCCCGACGGCTGGCTGGCAATGTTTCGCGCCCGGGGCTACGAGATAACTGAGCCTTGATGTCAGCCGCAGTGATGGCGCGACTCATTCAAGGGGCGGGCGCAATGCAGGAGCGTCGCAGCGGGCGACGTAATCCGAATCCGCGATTGACGGCGTGGACTTGGGTAGCACTACGTGGTGGACGGCAAATGCAATTACACCATCGTATCGCCATCGCAACCGTGTGGTTAAGCATCCATCCATCAGAAATGCTGAACGGAGTTGCCACTTATCCCGTTGTCTCAAAGAGTGGGTCCAGCTCTGTTGCTGATCGGATTGCTATTCGCGTAGCTGTACGTGGAGTAGCGAGCCCGATCGGATCTGACTCCAAGTATGTCGCCCCTGACGCAAGATCACCGTAGATGAACGCGTTTCCGGGGCGCAGCTTGGCGGCTAAAGGGGCGATGTCGAAGACGCATTCTCCTAGTCGGTCGAGGACAAGCTTGGGGTGCGGATCGTAGTCTCTGAAGTAGTTGTAAACAGTTCCGGTTTTCCTTGGATCAGATTCTAGTTCGGCGTGAATTCGTCCGACTCTACGAAGGCACCGCCGAGCAGCCGTAAGCGAACATAGCAGCGACCGCCCTTATACTTTTGTGGCAAGCTAGTCTCAACGTCAAAACGGAACTGGCCGCCAGGTGGAATCTTGATGATCGAGGGAGAGCCATGGGCGAAATACGGTAAATCAGAATCAACAGGAGAATAGTTGTTTGATTTACACTTTGTAATAGGCAAGTTGGGCCAGACCTTATCCCCGGTTCCTTGAATGTAAATCGACTGGCTAGATCGATTATTAAGGCTCCAGAACACGCCAGACTTAGACAGACCGCTATATTTGATTTCGATATAGCCGCTTGGCGGGCTGGCGCACTTGAACACCACAAGCAGAAAACCGGCGATAGCCAGAAGAATAATAAGCAGATGCCGGCGAACTTGAACTTGGAACTCGTCATAGCGAATCTGTTAGTTCCAAAACTTGTACCAGGGGTAGGTGTGATCGCCTCGAATATTCCCGCTGCATAGACTCATCGTAGACAGCGCCAGCCGCAGCTCCTAAGACGGATTTGATTAGGGCTCTTGACCTCGATTCACATTCCTCCTGGCTGGGAAAGTTCCTTAGCCGCAGATATTGTTCGGCTCCCTCTCCTTCTTGTCGATATCGACCTGAGCTGGCTATGTCCAAGACGTGTTCGTATTCCGAATGGCGCGCAAACGCATCGCGTGCAGGGCTCAGGCCGGGTTGGATTCCAACCGAGATGCGTATGTATCTGATGCAACTGACCAGCGTCCACCCGGATTGGCCGCAGGTGCACTGGCATGAGGCGTCGACTGCAACCCCAGTACCGCCGACCTGGCTCGGTCCTAGCGGTACAACGGGTCGATATCCCCGATGATTTCGAGGACTTAGCCGCGTCATGGCCGGATGCTGAGTGCTGGCAAGGTCGTGATACCCCTGATGCGAGTTTCGGCTTCACATCCGACGCGCGTTGCACCCATAGGCATGCTTCTCCCGTGCGCATCTGCGCACAGCCCTCAACGCTTTATGTATGACTATTGGTCGTCCGCCAGTTTGCCGAACCTATTCTCAATTGTTGTACTTGCACCGTGGTCAATTAGGAACTTTGCGACATCTTCGTGGCCTTTGCGCTTGGCGTAATGCAGCGCAGTGTTATCCATATCGCCTAGAAGATCTATGCGGACGCCGGCGCCGATGAGCAATTCAACCGTCCGCAAATCTCCTGCGGCAGATGCAATGTGCAACAGACTATCTCCGTTGGAGTCTACGTAGGTAGTTGGATCGATTGGCGCACCTGGATCATCCTCTTGGAAGTTGGTCAAATAGTAATAGCGCTTTTGAATTTCAGCGATCTCAACTGCATTTAGTTTCATGGGCATGGACATCCTGCGTCTTTCAGCTTTTTTTCCGCATTTCTAACAGCGCTTAGGGACTGAGCGATTGCTTCTGGGTGATGCGGGCCCCATTTTGCGTCCCAGGCCTGCCTCGCCGCCAACAGCGCCTTTTCCCTATTCAAGCGCCACCTTAGCAATTCGCATGGGTCCAAATTTGGAGGTGGGGCCTGGGCATATTGATCCTTATATTGCTGCCATTCTCTATTCGCTTCAGGATCTGTTACCGGCGGCGGCTTTGTCGCCATCGTGTCGCCGGGCATTACCAATGCACCAGCGGTAGCGGCCCCTCCCAAAAGCCAGGTGGCCGCATCAGCGATCGCTCCCGCCCAACAAATCGGCTGCACTGGTTCGACACAAGCTCTCGCAGGCCGTCTCGCGCGATGCCGACGACGATCATGTGCTCGCCTGCGCGATCGCCGCTCAGGCCGATCTGATCGTCTCCGGCGATGAGCATCTGCTCAGTCTCAAAATCCACCAAAACATCCCCATCCTCACGCCCGCCGAGACCCTGCGCTGGATCGAAGCGCAGTCGTAGTTTCTCCCCGGCAAGTTCGCATCGTTTGGGCCACAGTGTGGCCCAATAGGCGCCGCCCAGCTATCCTGCAAATTAGTTCGACTTAACCAACCCCGCGTGGATCCGCCGGAGCAATTCCCTGTTGTAGGCCATCGCGTAGTCGGTCGCCTTCTGGATCAGGCGAAAATGCTCTTCGCTTCCTACTACATCGCTAGTCCCATCAAGACAGTTGAGACCAAATTTAGAGGAGTTCACTATTCTCTGATCCGCATCTGTAGCACCGGGAGCATCACAGGTGTACCCATTTATCCCAATGAACCGTTTGTCCCCTCGCTTGAGATTGGCGTTGAGATCCTTGAGCGGATTCTTCAAATTAAGCTTTGCGAGTGTCGCTGCGAGCACCACAGCATTGTTCCGCTGAGGTTCTAGGTCCGACGCCTGCACGGTTGCGTTCGCAAAGAAGATCACTGCCGATATGCAAACAACTCTGAGGTAAAACTTTGGACTCATGTTTCGGCTCTAGTATTGCGTTCGGAGGGGAAAGTGCAGTTCTTGGCGGATCGGATTTTCGTTCTCAATAATGTTTTGCAACTCATCGGCAGGAGTCGGAAAGATGTCTCCACGCACGGCGTGTCCAAACTCGTGTCCTAGCATTACTTCGGTAGGACTCTTCTGTTTGCCGCAGGTCGTGTCGACCGGCGGATGGTAGTTCGGATCAAGATATATATTTCGCCCCCAAGCCCTCGACAGGTTGTCGTACTTGTCCGAAATAACGTAGATCATCGGCGACAGGTCAAGCTGCTGCCATAGTTCGTACCCACGCTCGGTGGACTTAAGTATGTTCAATGCATCCTGCAGCGCTTCCTGATTAGCCGGGTTCTTCGCTTGGATCGTCACGAGAAGCCCAAGTGGATCCTTGTTGCTGACGGGGTTGCCATCAGCATACGCGTACGTCGACCAACTCCCTCCGGCAAGCCCGATGGGATCTGACTCCATATATCTTCCAAGCGCCGCTGCGTAATCTCGATGGAAGTTGTAGCCGATCGTGGTCTCTTGATCCAAGTATTGCCCGGGGAATCCAAGATTGTAGACGAAGTTCCCAAGCCCTGAGGGGTTTTGGTTGACTCCATCGCCAGGGACGTTGTCGGCGGGAAAGACCTCGAAGGGATCCAAATCAGTGCGCCAGACCAACGCGTTACTGCCGGGGACCGACACTTTGCGCGGAGTATTCAGGTGATCCGTATGCACATAGTAGATGGCGATCCCGGAACCGGAGGGTCGAAGAGTCGCAACCGGCGTGTCATTCATCCAAACTGTCTCTTCGATCAGATTCCCGCTGTTGCCGTATTCACCGATAAGGTGATGGCCTTCGTCATACATGAACAAAGTGACGCCTGACCCACTTGCATTTTTATATATCCTCTCTCCCAGGGCGTTATAAATAAACTGCGCGGTTGCACCGTTGAAATTCGCCGATGACATCCGGCCTGCACCGTTGTAAGAAGCTGTGTTGCCTAGAATCTGCGTTGTGTTGCCGGATGCATCATAGGAGCCCGTGCCGCTGCCAACGACGCTGCTACCCGATGTGATCTGATTCGAGGTCGGCGACATGACCAATGCCATTGGGTAGGTGCCACCTTGGGTCAATCGATTGCCATTGGCGTCGTAGGTCCAAGATTCGCTCAAGGCTGATGTATTCGCACTGGAAAGGCGATCGAGATTATCGTAGCCATAGGACCAGGAGAGGTTGCTCTTGGCGGTGTTGGCAATACCGGTGATTCGGAAGGCATCGTCATATGAATAAGTGTATGTCTCCCCACCCGATTGAAGCTGCGTGAGGTTGCCATCTAGATCAAAGGCGCGCGACGCGCTGGTGCCATTGCCCCAGGTCCACCCCGTTACTGGGCCGAATGGGTCATACGTTACTCCGCTCAAAATCATCGTGCCGTTCACCGTGATGGATGTGATGCGGTGGTTGGTGTAGCCGTAGACGACGGTTTGGCCTGTGGGCGTGACCAAAGAGGTAAGGTCGCCATTCACGTAGGCGTAGCCCACCGATTTGGTGACGGTGCCGGTGGTTTGGCCTTTGCCGGTGACTCTCCCAAGTCCATCGTAGGCCCAGGAGAGAGAGTGGTTGGCATCGGTTGCGCCGGTGAGGCGCCCTACCCCGTTCGTTCCGGTATCGTAAGTGAAATTGATGGTCTGGTCGGGGTAAGCGACTTGCGTGACGCGATTCAGCGCGTCGTAGGAATACGTGGCAAGGGCGCCACGGGCGTCGGTGGTAGTTTTGAGGTTGCCGCCAGAGTCGTAAGTACTGATGCTCGTGCCAGTGTCGGGGCTGACGAGCCGGGTCACGTCGCCGAAGCCGTCATTCGCGTAACTAGTCGCAAGAGTGCGTGGATCTATTACACCGGCAAAGCTATCGCGTCCGTCATATGCTAGCTGCGTCACGCCTGCATTTGCATCCGTGATCTGACTCAAGCGATTGAGCGCATCGTATTGATTGGTTGTGTTGCGCGACAGGGGTGCTGCGATACTCGTTTGATTACCGTTGCCGTCATAACCCAGCGTCGTCGTTACCGACGCCGTGTTGGCGGCGTTGATGTCTTGGTAAAGCTCGTTCACCGCATTGAACACCCTCGTGTGGGTGCGGTGCAGTGCTCCAGCGGGATCGTAAGCATTGTCGGCCGTGCGATTCCCCATCGCATCCAGGGTGTAGCTCAGGTAATTGCCAAGGCCGTCGGTAATTTTGGTGAGGCGATGAGCCGGATCGTACGTGTATGTAATTGTACTGCTATCGGGTAACGTGACAGTTTCGAGCAGCCCGGTCGGATAGTAAGCATAGCTCGTGATTTCGCTGCCAATCTTTCGCGAGGTCACGCGTAGGCGCGTGTCGTAGGTCAGAGTAGTCACCACCCCATTGGCGTCGCTGATAGTGAGCGGCTGACCGTTGCCGTTGTAGGTCAAAAACGTCGTGGTCTGACCCAAAGAATTGGAAACCGTGTTCAGCTGGCCACATTGTGCGCCCGTGGCACAACTGTAATACGTATATGTGGTGATGTCCGAAACGTCGGTGCGGGGACCATCAATGGTCAAGACTTGACCGAAACTGTTATAGGTATAGGCCCACACCCGCGGTGCGCCGGAAGGGGCTGCGTTAAACCCCGAGCCACCAGTTGCGTCGGTGGTTGCCTGCTCTGACCGGGAGCACACGACACCGATCGGATTGACACCCACCTTGGCCGCAGCGGGTGCGCAATACACACCGCCATCGCCGTTATAGACCCACGTCGTGATCTTGAGTGGTTCAGCGCGTTGGGCGGGCAAATGCCAGATCGAATGCCATTGAGTGAGGGTCTTGCGTTCTACTGTGCCCGCTGCCGGCACATAAGTCGAAATGCTCGCGGGGCAAGTGCTGCCTGGAGCCATCCCTTCGACCCGACCGGTCTCCAAGTTTCGCGTGAGATCATAGACCGAGCATTGAACATTGCCATTGTAGTCAGTCACCTGAGCGAGATTGCCGTTCGCGTCATAGCCAAACGTCTTGGTTCCCGCTGGCGAACCGCTGGCCGCAGGTTGGGTCACTGTGGATAAACGATTGCGCCCGATGCTGCTAACAAACGTTCGCCCTCGCGTGGCGCCCAGCGGATCAACAAGTGCAACGCTTTGAATAATATGGCCCGTTCCATCGAGCGTATTGGTCATCGAGTACTGTCCAACGCCGCCCGCGAGGGCCGTCTGAATCGCCGCACCGTTGTTGTACCAGGTAGTCGTATATCGCGAGTTGTCCTCGTCAATGACCCCGGTCAGCGCACCGGTAAGGCTAGCGCCTGCGGTGTAAGCCGACTCGTTGTAGAGATACGAATCGGAAAACGCGTCCGGGTACGTCACCGATGACAGCAACGCGGAGCTGCTGCCAAGCGTATACGTGTACACGCCGCCGTTCGGGTCGGTCATCGTGTGAAGGATGTTGTTCACGTAGCCAAAGGTGAGACTCTTGCCGAAGGAATCCGTGACGCTCAGCAGTTGACCCGGAAAGGTTGGCGCACCGCTACCGGTGGCGTAAGTCATGGTCACCGCCGCGCCTTCGCGATAGGCAATCGAAGCGAGGTTGCCGTACGCGTCGTACGCTTCCAGAGAATCGTTGGCCGCATTCGTGTACTGCCAGCCGATAACGGTCGAACCGTTGAGTAGCTGCACCAACTTGTCGCTGATATCCGCGTCCGGTGTCCACGTGCCACTCATAAGATTGAATGTGAATACCTTGCCGTCCGGGCGGGTGACTGCGACTGATGTTGCAGAGATCGTGTTGACGGAGGTCGCATAGTTATGCATCCACGCGACTGCAAAATTAGCGGCGGCGCCGGCAATCGGCGCACTGTTATAAACCCTCATGAATTGCAGCGCGTTAGCGCCAGGCGCTTGATAGTCGATGTCTGTTTGGACTTTGTTTCCAATTGACATGACGATCGGATCACCGACGACAGCGTCCGGATTGGATGCTTTGCCGACGTCTTTCGGTGACACAGGGCAACTGGCAGACGGGCAAGTGGCAGACGAATTCGGAACCAACGCGAACACTAACGGGTATGAGTCCTGCGTCCCAAAAATTGGCTGACCCGGACCAACTACTGACTGCGTCTCCATGCAAGCCGTAAGCGACCCGGGATAACCGCCAGTCGGCGTCCCGGTCCAACGCGTCGGATCAATCGCCGCGCCGGTCCAGACGTTCCCATATCCATCGGTCCGGTTCAATGGCAGGCAAGCCAACTCAGGCGAGGCGAAAGGCCCCGGCGGATACCCGTTACCCGCGCCCCAAGTCACCGTCCCGGCCGACGACTGCGCACCCGCCGAAAACGTTGCGAGTAACCCGACGAACGCCGAGAGCGCGATTAGAAAGTGCGGACACTGACGCAAGCCGTTGCGCGCATTGGGATTCCCTTGAATTCTCTGCTGTAAGTCGCCCCCAGAAAGTCGTCTTCGTCTTTGTCTTTGCCATCCTTTAAAACGGAGCCAACTAGCCATCCGAGCGAATACATGTCCGATTGAATTCAGCACAGTGATTGTAGCCATAAGTTCCCTTTAGTTGACTCTTTCCATCCTGCCGCCAAACGGTGAATCATTCACCGAGCGCTGGCCATGACGTTCCGTGATCGCTGCAAGCGACAAGTTTGTGACATCTACTGCGGCGATTTGCCACCAAGTCATAAAGCGACATTTCTTCGCCAGAACTGTCACGCGGATTGTTCGTAGAAATACCATTTTGGATTTTGTGCTGCGATTGTCCGTTCGCCGACGGAATGATTTCCGTATTGCTGCATTTCCTTCTGCGCAACTACTGCTTCGAGACGCGAACGCTAGCCGATGGATTTGTCACGGTCAACGTCAGAAATATTTCAGCGTCGGAAACCGCGAGAGACTGACAGTTCAAATCAGGGTTTTGCTGAGTCGCATTTTGTGACGCAGTTGATTGCGCTGTAAGTTCAAGGGGGAATTTCAGGAGGTCATCGCCTTCCGCTAGTCCGCTGGGGTCATTGGCGCGACCCGCAATCGTCGCATGCGTAGATAGAGTGTGGCGTTGTCGCGATGACGAGATAACGCGACGCAGCAGAGTGTCAGCGCCCTCGCGAAAAGGCAAAACCTCGGCAAGTCAGCAGGTTCGCGCATTCTGTGTTATCAATTGCACGCCATGGCGAAATCGATCGCCCTATCGCTCGCGCTCTTGCTGGTCTTCAGCTCAAGCTCGCCTCTATTGGCGAAGGATTCCACCGCGCCGCTCGAACTGCTCGTTCTCGGCTCCGGTGGCCCTGGCGCTGCGGGGCGCGCAGCATCGAGCTACTTGGTCTTCGTCGACGGCGATGCGCGTATTCTCGTCGACGCGGGTCCCGGATCCTTCGCTCGCCTGGGCGAGGCCAAGGCCTCGCTGTCGAATACCGACATCGTGCTGCTAACGCACCTACACATCGATCACGCCGGTGAAATCCCGGGTTTGTTCAAGGCCCGGGCAGTTTCGGGTTCCGGGCCCATCACGTTCAACGTCTGGGGCCCCGGGGGTTCGCCGGGACATGGCGAGGATGCTTACTTCCCCAGCACGCGTGAATTTCTGGAAATATTATTCGGCTCCAAGGGCGCTTTCGCTTATTTGAAGGATTTCGCTGCGCCGATCACGCTGCATGCACATGACATTGCCGCGCCGGCCGCAAACACCGCCCCACAGCAGATTTTCAAAGAAGCGGATCTGGCAATCACGGCGATCGCAGGACATCACGGCGACGCACCCGCCGTCATCTATCGCATCGATCACGCAGGTAGGAGCGTCACGTTCTCGGGTGACATCGATGCGAAGGGCCTGCCGGCCTTGCGCCGCATCGCGAAATCCACCGACCTCTTGGTATTCAATACCGCGGTACTCGATCCGCCCGGATCTCCTGCCATCCTTTACACGCTGCACACCCCGCCGCACGCCATCGGTGAGCTGGCGAAGGAAGTGGGCGTGCATGCGCTCTTGCTGAGCCATATCTCGCCCGCCGTGGACGAGTCAAACGCTGCCGTATTGGAATCGATTCGCCGGAACTATGCGGGCGCCGTGACGTTCGCCAAGGACGGCATGCGCGCACGTCCTTGAGGATTTCCACGCGTTGAGGAATTCCACGCCTTGAGGATTTCTTAGACGCGCGCTTCGTGATCGGTCTTTCGGGAAAACGACAGGCAGACAGTTCTGGATCGGACCGCGCCCCGGAGCCCGCTGCCGCGCAAATGCGGCACGCGCCAAAACACTCGGTTTTCGCGCCGCACCAGGTGGCCGCGCACATGGTGCAATCGCGGCGATTGGCGTCCGCTGCCATCGCCGCTCGATTCCGCGGTGGACACGGCATCGAGAGAGGCATTCACTTCCACATGGTCGAGCAGCGGTGCGCGGCCGTTCGCCAGCCGTTTGCGATTGATGGCGGACCGCGATACCGGCGCCAGACGCGTGGCGTCTTTCGCGCTCAGCAGCAGCAGAAAGGCGAGCACGAACGGCGCATCCCATGCAATGGCGTCGATCGACTCGTTGATCAATCGCTGTTTGAAATCCGCATCGGCCGCAGCCTCCCGGTAATAGCCGGCCCACGACGCTTCGAAGCGAAACCGCACGTAGTCCAACAGCGACGCGGTCGCCGCGTTGCCGCCATGGGTCGCGTCGATGAAACCACCTGACAGGATGTCTTGTGTGTCCTTCGCATCCGCAAATTCGCCGCGCAGGTCGAAGTGCGTCTCCAAAGGCGACAGCGTCACCTCCGCCGGCGCATCCCCGGCGGCATCGGCCCAAAAAGTGCGCCCGACCGCGCTCAGTCCATCGGCGGACGCGCGCAACAAGATCCCCACCTTCCGCCCGATCGCGGCCGAATCGAACGCGGCGGCGGTCGAGCGCGTCTCATGGATCACTCGCTTGTGCACTTCGTCATTCCACTCGATCCAAAGATGCGGCGCGGGCATCCGCAGTAGGTCCAGGCACCCCGCCAGCCGGGCGCCGTCGGCAAACGCCAATTCGGCGCTGGCCTGGGACAAATCATCGCCGAGCACGAATCGCAATGGACAGGCCGCGATTTGCGCGGCAAACCGGCTGGGGCCCGCCACTTCGGACGCAAGTCCGCTGCGGGAGGGCAGGAACTGCGGGGCGTAACAGCGGGCAACGTGATCAAGTAGTCGCATCGGCGCGCTCATCCTCGTGCCGAATTGTTGGTTTTTCGGCGCTATAGAATGAGAGACGTTGGGGAGCCAAACGTGTCCGAGCGAACCACGAGTTCGTCCCCGCTATCGACGATTTCGTCCCGGTCCGCAAGCACTAGCGCCTCGGCAGGTTCGGCCAGCGAGCGCTCCGATTCTCAACTTTGAGGCGGGTCCGAAATTCCCATTGCCTCAGGAAGCTTGGCGAGTTTGCGTTTGACGGCGAGCAGTTCCTGCTCTTCCGTAACGCGCGCGCCTCCCGGCTGGCGCATGGCTTTTTCGAGCTCGGCCTGGCGCGTGAACAATTCAAGCAGTTCGTTGACTGATTCCATGCTCTCACCTGATTCAAACCATCGGATCCTCGGCACCGACAATATGGCGTGAGGCGAGGTGGTCGCAGCGTGACCCAGGTGCCGGTATCGGCCCTGCTCCAGCTTCTGTAAAGCGATGCGGTGCGTTTTTGTCGATTGCCGCAGACTCGCCGCGCGACATAAAGGGATCGTCGTTAAGGTGCCGCCTGCATTTGCGAAGTTTGTGACCTAAGTGACTGCGATCGGCGGAACGCGCGGTTTTCTTTTTGATCGATCCCAGAGCACGCCGGGGAATCCCTTGAGCGGCACCAGCCGCTCGCCCAAGTATGTCCATTCCGGCATCTGCTCGATGCCGATGTGATATCGGGCTTGTCTGCCGGTGCGGGTTTTGAACAGCGCCCGCGGCACATTCACCATGTGCGGCGAACGGGTGCGTTCATAGCAAATGGGCGTGCCGCAGCGCACGCAAAAGCTGCGGATCGTGCCGGAGGCGGCGTCTTCATAGCGCGTGATTTTCGCTTTCCCACGCGTGATGCGGAATCGGCGGCGCCAGCTGCCGACGTACGTGGCATAGGCCGCGCCATGGGCATGCCGGCTCGCCGGCGTATGATCGTGCCAGGCCCAGCGGGCCGGAAAGTCGATTTCAATGTGGACCTCGCCGCACAGGCATTGGCCCGGCACGGGCTCGCCGGCGATCTTTCCGCTGCTCGGCAAGGCTGGATTTCGTCTCATCATCGACCCCCGACATTTATGTACCCCGACATTCATGTACCCCCGACATTCTCATAGCTTATGTCGGGCCGCTAATCCCTTGGCAGGATTCCCATGACGAGAGATATTCACCCGAACTAGTGCTAAATTGCGACACCTGGGAGGCTGGCGGAATCCGCAATACAATTGGCCACTGCTTTGCAGCAAGGACGTCAAATTGCCCCCAAGTTTCCCCCATCAGCCCGCCGGGCCGCGCGCAACCGCCGAGGAGATCGCGAGGGACATCGCCGCCGTCAACCGGCTTCAGGCGCTGCCCACGCTGCTCGAAGTGCTGTGTGAAATCACCGGGATGAGATTTGCCGCGGTGGCGCGAGTCACCGAAAGCACCTGGACGGCGTGCGCCGTCAAGGATGACATCAACTTCGGTCTGGCGCCCGGCGGACAGCTCGACCTTGAGACGACGCTTTGCATTGAATCAAAAAGGTCCAATGCGCCCATCGTCATAGAACAGGCGAGCACCGACAACCGCTACTGCAACCACCCCACGCCGAAGCGCTACAAGTTTGAGAGCTACGTATCGGTGCCAATCGTGCTGGCTGACGGCCGCTACTTTGGAAATCTCTGTGCGGTCGATCCGGCGCCTGCCAAGGTGGCTGACCCAAAAATCGTCGGCATGTTCACGCGATTTGCCGCGCTCATCGCCATGCAGCTCGACAGCGATATGTCGCGGGAAAGGGATCAAACGCAGCTGCGGGACGCGCAGGCCGCCAATGAACTGCGTGAACAATTCATTGCGATTCTTGGGCACGAATTGCGCAATCCTCTGCAAGCGGTCTATTCGGCCGGGGCCTTGCTCGAGAAAAAGGTCACGGACCCGGCGCTCAAAGGTGTGGCGGCGCGAATCAGGGTCAGCGTGAGGCGCATGACCTCCTTGATCAACGACGTGCTGGATTTTGCGCGAGCGAGGCATGGCGAAGCCATGGGCGTGCGGATCGTAGAGGTCGAGGACATCGATGCCGGCTTGAACGCGGTGGTGCGAGAATTTCAGGACGGGCAGCCTGATCGGCAAATACTCGCCAATATCAGCGTGACGCGCAGGGTGCGCTGCGACCTCGGGCGCGTGCAGCAGGTCGCGTCGAATCTGATCGGCAATGCGCTGAAGCACGGCGCACCTGAGGGTCTCGTCAAGGTAACCGCCCAAGCCGAGGACTCGGACCTCGTTCTCAATGTCTGGAATGGCGGTGAGCCCATACCGCCCGAAAATATCGACAAGATCTGCGAGCCCTTCTGGCGCGAATCATTGTCGGGCAATCGCGAGGGACTGGGCTTGGGTCTTTATATCTGTTCGCAGATCGTGCGCGCTCACGGCGGCACGCTATCGGTGACTTCCTCGCAGGAGAGCGGCACCAGTTTCACGGCGCGCCTGCCGCTAGATGCCGATGAGCTTGACCAAAACCCCGGCAAGGCCCGCCCCCACTAGGGGCCCGATGACGGGCACATAGGCGTAGCCAAAGTCCGATGTCCCCTTACCCGGTATGGGGAGCAGCGCGTGCATGACTCGGGGACCGAAATCGCGGGCCGGATTGATGGCATAGCCCGTGGGCCCGCCCAGAGACAGGCCAATCCCCCACACCAGAAATCCGATCAAAAAAGGTCCGAGGCCTGGGCTCAAGCCCACTCCGGTGCCGTATTTTGAGGAAATCGCCGCGGCGACCAGCACGAGCACGAAGGTTCCGATCACTTCGGTCAGAATGTTGGCCAGCGGCGCACGGATCGCGGGTATCGTCGAAAAACAGCCGAGTTTGTCGAGCGGCTCGGGCGTCTTTTCCCAGTGGGACAGGTAAGTGAGCCAGACCAGAGCGGCACCGGCCATGGCACCCAAGATCTGCGCGGGAACATAAGCGCTGAGCCGGCTCCAATCCCCGGTCGAGACGGCGACGCCAACCGTCACGGCGGGATTCAGATGACCGTCGCTGCCGATTGCCAGCGCGGTAAAGACCCCGGCCATGACCGCAAAACACCAGCCGGTTGTGATGACGATCCAACCTGATTTCTCGCCCTTTGTTTCCCGCAACACCACATTCGCCACGACGCCGTTGCCGAGCAAAATCATGATCATCGTGCCTAGGAATTCACCGAGAAATGCCGAGTGCATGCTGTCCCCTTTGCCCGTGCTTGTTGTTCAAGACGATGGCCGATATTTTTCTTGTTCGATTACTCGATCCAATCGAGAGAGCGGCCCACGGCCTTCTGCCATGAGCCGAAGAGCGCGGCGCGGCGATTTTCCGCCATTTGCGGGGTCCAGCGCTTGTCGACGGCCCAATTGCTGACAAGATCCTCGCGATTGCGCCAATATCCCACGGCAAGACCTGCCGCGTAGGCCGCACCCAGGGCGGTGGTCTCGGTGATTTTTGGCCGCACCACCGGCACGTCCAGAATGTCAGCCTGAAACTGCATGAGCAGTTCATTGCCGACCATGCCGCCATCGACACGCAATTCCGGGATTTGGATCGAGGAATCCTGGCCCATCGCGCCGAGCACTTCGCGCGTTTGATACGCGGTGGCTTCGAGCACCGCGCGGGCGATGTGAGCGCGAGTGACGTAGCGTGTGAGGCCGATAATGGTTCCACGCGCGCGCTCATTCCAATGCGGCGCATAAAGACCGGAAAACGCCGGCACGAAATACACCCCGCCATTGTCCTCGACCTCGCGGGCGAGCGTCTCCACTTCATTGCTGCTGCCGATCAGCCCTAAGTTATCGCGCAGCCACTGCACCAAGGCGCCGGTGACCGCGATCGATCCTTCCAAGGCGTAGCAGGCCTTTTCCTTGGCGATTTTGTAAGCGACGGTGGTAATGAGCCCGGCGCTCGAGGCCATGGCTTTCTCGCCGGTGTTCATGAGCAGAAAACATCCCGTGCCATAGGTGTTCTTTGCTTCGCCGGGGCGGAAGCACGCTTGACCCACCAGCGCCGCCTGTTGATCGCCGAGAATACCCGCAACGGACGTGCCCTTGAGCGCAGGCACACTGATCGCGCCGTAGACCTCACTCGAAGCCACGATGCGCGGCAACACCGCGCGGGGAATCAGAAACTCCTCGAGCAAACCGTCGTCCCAATCGAGCATGGCGAGATTCATCAATTGGGTGCGGCTCGCATTCGTGACGTCGGTCAGGTGCAACCCGCCATCGCTGCCGCCGGTGAGATTCCACAGCAACCAGGTATCGATGTTGCCGAAAAGAAGCTCGCCCGCTTGCGCCTTGCCACGCGCGCCCGGAACGTTGTCCAACAGCCATTGCAGCTTAAGAGCGCTGAAGTAGCTGGCCAAGGGCAAGCCGGTTTTGGCGCGGAAGCGATTCGCGCCGCCATTTCGGGCGTATTGCGCAACGAGCTGATCCACTCGGGTGTCCTGCCAGACCAACGCGTTGTGCAGCGGCTTGCCGCTGCGCTTGTTCCACAGAATCGTCGTTTCGCGCTGGTTGGTAATGCCGACGGCGGCCAGGTCGCTGGGGCCGAGACCGGCGCGCGCCAGCGCCGCGCCCGCGACCTCTTGCGTGTTCCGCCAGATTTCTATGGGATCATGTTCTACCCAGCCAGGCTTGGGAAATATCTGCTTATGCTCCATTTGCGCGGAGCTGATCGTGTTGCCGCCGCGGTCGAACACGATGAATCGCGTGCTGGTGGTGCCTTGATCGATCGCCCCTACGTATCGCGCCATGGTTTCAGCCCCCATCCGCGTAGGCTTTCACCAGATCGGTGAGAAAGTCCCTGCCGATGTACACGGAGCGCACGCTGCGGTGCTCGTTCAGCCCGTGCACGCCGTTGCCGTCCGGGTCGCCCCAACCGCCGGGCGCGCCATAGACCGGGATGCCGATCGCTTCGAGAAAAATGCCGTCGGTGGCGCCGGTCGACATGGAGGGAATCAGGGGCACGCCGGGGAAATATTTAGCGACCAGCTTCTCAGCCGGGCCGAGGACCTTGGGATCGAGCGGCGGAGGTACGGCGATGGGTCGAATCGGCTGCACCGGCGTCACTTTGACACCCGCATCGCCGATCGCCGCGACCAGAGCGGCTTGGGTACTCTCGACGCTTTCACCCGGGAAAATGCGGCAGTTGACGTTCGCCACGGCCCGCTGCGGCAACGCGTTATTGGCGTGGCCCCCTTCCAGCAAGGTCGCGACGCAGGTCGTGCGCAGCATGCTGTGATAACCGCGATCCTTCGAAACCGTTGCCTCAGCGGTCTTGTCGCCGGGGTTCTGCGACAGCGCAACCATCGCGTGTCCCAGCTCATCGCCGCGCGCCGCACCCGCCTTGGAGAAGAACGCGCGAGTCGTGTCCGACATCTTCACGGGAAACTCGTGGTCGCGGACTTTGGTGAGCGCATCGGCGAGTTCGTAGATCGCGTTGTCGCGGATGGGGATGGAGCTGTGGCCCCCGGCATTGACCGTCTCCAGGCGATAATTTTGCGCCGCCTTCTCGCCGACCTGGATCGACTCCACCACCAGCTTGCCGTGTCCATCAGTGCGGCCGCCGCCGCCCTCATTCAGCGCAAATTCCGCGGCGATGAGCTCCGGTTTGTTCTTCGCCAGCCACTGCGCACCGTTGAAGGCAAAAGTCGTCTCCTCGCCGCAGGTCAACGCCAGCTTGATCGTGCGCTTGGGGTGATAGCCGCCGGTCTTGAAGCGCATGAGCATGTCGATCCATGTCGCGTCCATTGCCTTCATGTCGGCGGCGCCGCGCCCGTAGAAATAACCATTTTCCTCGATCAGCGTGAACGGATCGCGGGTCCAATCCTCGCGCTTGGCCTCGACCACATCCAGGTGCCCCAGCAGTAGCATCGGCTGCGCCGTGCTCGAGCTGCCCGCCAAGACAGCCACGAGACCGCCTTCCTTGGGATGATCGGGCGCGGAAAAGGGCGTGAGATCCTTGTCGGCAAATCCCGCCGCCTTGAGGTGCACCGCGATTCGCTGCGCCAGCAGCGTGCAACTGCCTGCCGACAACGTCGTGTTGGTCTCGACCAGTTCCTTGTACAGCGCACGAAAGGTGACTTGATCGGGGCGCAGCGGCGGCATGGGCGCTTCCTGTGCGAAGGCGGTGCATTGCATCGCCACGGCAAACCCAAGCGCGCCGAACATTTGCCTGTACGTCATACATTCTCCCGGTTCGTATTCTTAAGGGTTTCTCATCGGGCTCAGCCGTCGATGCCCGCGAGTTTCGCGGATTCGATCCACAGCCGAGTCGCCGCCGCATCGTCCCGGCCGCCCGCCGTGGGAGTCGCCGGTCGGCATTTGTAGAAATATTCGCCGCTGATGGCGGCAACCTCGGGGGAGGAGGCGAGGTAGACGATGGTTTCCGCGCCTTTCTCCGGGGTGATCGCAAATATTTTGGCGATACGCACCACGCCCGATAGAATTCCGCCGCTGCCGTCGCCAAATCGCGTCGCGACGAACCCGGGGTGCAGGCAGTTCGCGGTGACGCCCTTCCCGCTCCAGCGGCGCGCCAATTCTCGCGTAAAGAGAATGTTGCAGAGCTTGGAGCGTCCATACGCCCGTATCGCGGCGTAGCCTTTGGTGGCCTGCAGGTCATCGAAATCCAGCGAGTGCCCCTGATGTGCGGAGGATGCGGTGTTGACGACCCGAGCCGGCCCAGCGGCAAGCAAATTCGCCTTCAGTCCCAGCGTGAGCACGAAGTAGGCCATGTGATTGGTTGCGAATGTCTGCTCCAGATTATCCGCGGTGACTTGGCGCGTGCTGAACAAGGCGCCGGCATTGTTGATGAGTACGTCAATGCGCGGTTCAGCCGCGGCGACCTCCGCTGCGACACGCTTGGATTCGGCGATGCGCGATAAATCGCCGTAATAGATGGAATGGGGCGCGCCGGCGCCGATGCTCGGCAATCGGGTCAGGGCCATTTGGCCTCGCGCTGCATCGCGCGCGACCAACACGATGCGCGCGCCCATGGCCGCCAGCCGTTGCGCGGCGACCTCGCCGATGCCGGACGTCGCACCGGTAATGACAACGACTTTGCCCTTCATGTGCATCCCTTTGAGTTAAGGCGACACGCACTGTAGCAGGCGGCTACGATTCCCGGAATCTTCGCCTTTGGCTAGCGGCGTACCGGCAAATCCAGATAGCTGGCGCCGAACCAGCTGATCTGCAGCGGGGCCGTCGCATCGGCGATCGATTCATCCACGACATCCTTGCCCGTTCCATAGTTGATTTCCCGGCCCGGTTCCTTTATGACGCTCAGCACCGCGACGACGCGGCTGCCCGCCTTCAGCTGTCGACTCATGAGCCGTACGCTGCGGAAATCCAGAGATTGGCGCTGCCCGGCGACCAGCAACTGGCGATGGGTCAGATCCTGCACGGAGCTCGCCCGCGACCAATAGGGCGCGAGCAGGAAATAATCCCCGTCGGCGCTCAGTTCGAACAGCCGAACTTCGAGGTCGAAATCGCTTTTGTTCGCGGTGAATTCGAGATGGCCGCTGAAAAGGCCGCTCATTTCCGTAGCGGTCGCGAGCGGCTGGCTGATGAAGACCAAGCCGTTGGCGGAATCCAATCCCTTGTCTTGTACCCCTCCCCCCGGCATCTGAGCATCGACGTCGCGCCGATCGGCCAAGTCGACCGAGACCGGTATGGCCCCCGCGGTCGCGGCGGTGCTCAGGCGATGGGCGTGACTGGCGGGATCGGCGGGCTCGGCTGAAAAATAGTATCGCGCCGACTCCGTTGCCATCGCCGCGAGCGTTGGCGCGTGTTTCCAGACATTCGCCCCCGTTACTTCGTAGTTGATTTTATCGGCGAGAAGCGGTGGCTTCGTGCCGCCTCTCAAGGTGTAGTCGAACCAGCGGTAGCGCACTTCGGTGAGATCGATCTTGGCGGCCGAATCGAGCCGGTAGCCGGCGATCGTCTCCACATCACCCTCTGGAATGGCGGTTCCGCGTTGCGCCATGAAGTGGTCATAGGGGCCGATGATGAGGTAGTGCTCTGCATCGGGCCGATACTGAACGTGTTGACTCAAATAGTAGACCGCCGCGCCCGGTCCTCCATAGTAGTAGCCGGCGGTTTCGAGCACGGGAATGGCGATACGGGAGAACTCTTCTTTATACGGAATCATCCCCTGCCAGTAGGCATCGTATTCGGGATGACTGATCCACCGGTCGAAAATCGGATTGGGCGTGCCATCGATTTTGTCGAGATCTCGATAAGGGCGTCCGCTCACATACCAGGCGTGATCCAGCTTCGCCCAGCGGGCGCGGTCGTCATAGGTTTCGTTGTTCAGCGTCTTGTTCGTGATGGTGTAAAAAGGCCACGGATAAACAAAGTTCCAGAAGACATTTCCTTCCTGAGGCACGTCGATCCCTGGAGCGACGGGAGCACCGACCATGATGGACTTGAGCCCCTTGGGTTGATGCTTCGCGGCAGCCCATGGAGTAAATCCGCTATAGCTGCCGCCATACATGCCCACCTTGCCATCGCTCCACGGCTGGGCGGCGATCCAGTCGACCAGTGCGGCCGCATCGGCGCCATCGTGCTCGTAGGGTACGATCTCGCCGGCACTGCAGCCCTTGCCTCGGGTCAATCCCATTACACCGACATAGCCGTTCGATGCCGCGCGGCGCGCCTCGCGAAACAGCGAACCCGGATCATTGTAAATGGTGAATTGCAGCAGCGCGGGCAGCTTCGCCTTCACCAGGGGACGCACGATGAGCGCACAAACGGTGCCGCCGTCAGGCATTGCCACGATCACATCCTTCCGAACGCTGTAGCGATGCGCGTCGTCTTCGGTGATCAGCGCATTGCTGGTCGACCCGAATGCACGGTAAACCTCGCGCTCGTTGTAGTCGCTGATCAACTTCAAGCTCTCGGCCGCCGATATCGCAGTCTTGCCATCGAGCTGCCTCAGGTCCTGCTCCAACGCCTGGCTCGCCTGCGAAAGATTGTCGAAACTCAAACCGTTCGTCGCCATCGCGGCCGTGCGGTTGTCGAGCGGGTTGATCACTGCATGAAATGTCTCGCGGTAGGCGGCTTGAAACGCCGTCTTGCGCTGTTCGGCCGCCAACCGCGAGCGCGCATACAGGACGTAATCCAAATAGCGCGCGCGAATACGCGGTGAAGGATCGTCTGTTAGCGGCGCACGCAGCCTTTCCAGGCTTGCGAGCGCCTCGCGGTACAGTCCGGCGACGAGCTGCGCGCGAAAGAGCGAGGCCTCGGCCGGCGCGGCGGGCTTGGCCGCCTGCTGAAGGGCAATGACGGCTTTTGCGAAGCGCGGCATCACGCGCGGCAAAGCCGCCTCATCGGTGATTTCCGCGGGAAGTTTGATCTGTTGCGCGGCCGCGGGGGCGGGCGCGGCGAACAAACACAGATAAATCGCCAATGATGCGTTGCGCATGCTTCTTCAGCCAGCCCGTAAATTCATCGGCTGTCGCGAAAAAAGTCGCCATTTCCTGCCGGCCCGGCAAGTAGATCGTTGTTGGACGATCGTTCAGCATCGATTAATAAATCTATTACTTTCAATGATTTATTGGTCTCGTGTTTTTAATTTTAGTGTCCCTGCGGGCTCCCTCGACACGGGCGTCGAAAATTGCCGCCAGTGGTTGCCGGAGTTTAAATTGCGGCATAATGCACTGTCGAAGACTCGCACCGCACGGAAAATTCCTCAAGTCCACCAAGAACAGGGAGAGTCGACCATGTCTGAACTCGACACACTAACTGAACAATTCGAGCGGCTTCTCGAAGGCATTCGCGGCAAATACACCTTGGAAGAGTGGCGGTATGCGTATCGGAAGGTCATTTATTCCGGCGCAAAGAAATTATTGAATGATTTTCCCGTAATTGTGATCGGACCGCCCCCGCCGCCCCCTCAGTTGCACGAGAAAAAGGGTCCTGCTCCCGGCGGAGAACCCCTACCACCTCCATCTACTATTGCTGGAGAACAACCTCCGTATCGCCCCAACGCCATTTGCGTGCTGGTGTGCACTGTTTTGGGCAGTTGACACCAACAGAATCAAATGAGCACGATGGACGGGACTAATACTCAGTGTTGATGGTTTCCGTCAGCCGATCGTTCGATCGGCTGACTTGAGCCAGGAGCGCCTGAAAATCGCCCCTGGACCGCAATGACGCAAAATACGGTTCGTTCGCTGCCCACCATGCCCGACGCCATCCAAGCTTGACTGCCTTGCCAAGATCGGTGAGCGCATCGTCGCCACGGCCTTGAAGCGCGGACACCTTGGCACGCAATTCATAGGTCCCGTAGCGCTCTACGCCGGATGCGATCATGTTGTCGAGCATCGATAACACGGCATCCAGATCTCGCTTGGCTGCGGCGTGCTCTCCGAGCATTGTCTCCGCGACCGCGAGATCCAGCCGATACGAATTTCCTTCGGGGCCCGCACCCCTTGCATACCAAGGTGCTTCGGCATAGCCAGGCGGCCGGTCAGGTGCGATCAAAGCCCGGGCGATGAGGTTTTTGGCTGAGGATGCGTCATTCAACAACAAGCGCGAGTAGGCAGCCTCGAACAATGCGATGGCATGAGGCGATCGTTCGAGTTGCGCGGAGTCGAGATACTTCCTTAAAGCGTTGGCGCCCCCTTCGCGGTACGACACCCGCAGCAACTCAATGTTCGCATTGTCCTCATCCTTCGTCGCGCTGCGGCCTGTTTCCACGGCCTTGCGCGCCGAGTCCGCAAGTCCAACGCTGAGCAACAAGGTCGCTCGAGTCCAATACAGATTAAAATCCTCCTGCGGTCGGATCTTTAACGCCACCGAGTTCCAGCGCAAGGCTTCCGCGATGTGTCCCTGCGATTCGGCAAGCCATGTCAAAGAGTCAGCGGCCTGTGCCGTGCCCGGCTGCAATGTCCGGGCGCGCTCGCAGGCGTTCGCGGCTGCCTCATACTGCGCCAAGTCTTGCAGCGTCTTACATCGCGCACCCTGTAGCGTGGAATTCAGCGGATCAAGCGCCGCGGCACGATCGTAACCTTTCAGCGCTTCCCGCGGCTGTCCATTAAAGAGTCGAATCCGCCCGATTTCCGCGAGTGCCCCCATGTCGCTCGGATTCAACGAAATCGCGCGCTGCAGATCATCGAGCGCTTCTTTGGTCCTCGATTGGGATGCCCGCAATGCTCCGCGAACCGCGTACGCCGCCGACATGCGATCATCGAGGCGCAAGGCTGTTGCGACCAGGGGTTCCACTTGCGCCGCCACGTCGGCAATCGGGATACTGCGATACTGTCCTTGATTCAAAAGAGCGTACGCCAATTCTGGATAAGCCGGCGAAAAGTTCGGATCCGCGATGAGCACCTGGCGGTAGAGCTCGATTGCGCGTTCAGTGGATTCCGGCAATAACTGCGCGTAGTGGCGCGCAAGCAGGTACGTCTGAAAAGCCTGAGGGTCCGCTGTTCGTCTCACCGCAAGCTGTCGCTCAGAAGCCGTAGTGAGGCGCACCTGCAATGTGCCGGCCACCGAGCGCGAGATGTCCTCTTGAATTTTGATCGCGTCATCAACGGGCCGATCGAAGTCCTCCGACCATAGATGATATCCCGTGCGGGCATCGATGAGCTGCACGCTGATTCGCATGCGATTGCCCGAGCGCCGCAGAGAACCTTCCAAGATATGATTCGTATCGAGCGCCTTGCCGATCTTGCGTACGTCTTCTCCCTGTCCGCGGAACGCGAATGCGGACGTGCGCGCCACGACGCGCAGTGTGGGAATTTGCGCCAGCCAGCTGGACAGTTCTTCGGTGAGGCCATCGCAGAATGACTGGTCGGATTTATCCGCGGTCATGTCGATGAAGGGCAGCACGACGATTGAATTGGCGGTCGGCAGCAACTTGCCCGTCGATGTCTTCTTCCAAATCACAGCGCCCACGACAATAAGGGCAATCAGCAGGGCCGCACCCAATAGCAAAGGTACACTCGCGCGCCTTTGAGCGGGCAGCAATGCGACGCCCGCGGAGGGAGGACCGGCCGCGGGTGAAGTTTCGCTCGGCGGCTCGAGCCGCTTGACCGGTGCAATGAGCCGATAGCCCTTCCGCGTCACCGTCGCGATATACGTCGGTTCAAAGCCCACATCGCCGAGCAGCTTGCGCAATTGGGATACGGCTTGATAGACGGACGCCGAGCCTACGACCACGCCGGTCCATACTTCGTTGAGCAACCGCTCGACGCTGACGACTTCGCCCGCGGAGTCGGCCAAACACAGGAGCAGGCGCATCGTGCGAGGTTCGAGCTTTTGAGTCTCGGTGCCCTTCGACATGCTGTCGAGCGAGGGGTTGACGATCCACTCGCCGATTTGCAGCGCGCCCGCTTTATTCTCGCTCGGCATCCTGGCGAGCCTCCGGCCTTCAGTATAAGCCCTGCATTTCGCGACCGCTGCCGGCAAATGGGGGCTTTAGCCGTTTTTTGCACGAGTGCGCATCTGCTATTCTGGTTGCATACGCTTTGAGGGAGCCGTTATGAAAAAAATGAATCTCGTTTGCGCGACCCTGTTTGTCTCGATCCTTGTCGCCGCATCCACCGTGGCCGCCAAGGACACTCCCCCCAAAGACCTATGGGACCGGGTGGAGCATCACAACGCCGATTCAAACGGCGTCAAAATCCACTATGTCGCGATCGGCAAGGGCCCGCTGATTGTGATGATCCATGGCTTTCCCGACTTCTGGTACACCTGGCGCAAGCAGATGGACGCCCTGAGCGGACGCTACCGCGTCGTGGCGGTGGATCAGCGTGGCTACGACCTATCGGGTCGCCCCACCGGCATCGAACAATATGCGATGCCTCTGCTGGTGAACGATATCGGTGCGGTGATCAGGGCTGAGGGCCGCAGCAGCGCGGTGATCGTCGGTCACGATTGGGGCGGCGCGGTCGCATGGACCTTGGCCATGACGCATCCCGAGTGGATCCAGGCCCTCGTCATTCTGAATCTTCCGCATCCGAGCGGCATTCAACGTGAAATCAAGAACAATCCGCAGCAGCGGAAGAACAGCGAGTACGCGTTTAACTTTCAAAAGCCCGGTGCCGAGAAGACTCTGAGTTCGGAAAAGCTGGCCGGTTGGGTCAAGGACGATGCCGCGCGCGTGCACTATATCGAAGCATTCAATCGCTCGGATTTCGAGGCGATGTTGAACTATTACCGTGCGAACTACCCTCGCCCCGATCAGGAGCCGTCATCCGCGACACCCGTGACCCCCGCGCCGCTGCCGAAGGTGACGGTGCCGGTGCTCGAGTTTCACGGCCTGGACGATCAGGCCTTGTTGCCGGGCGCGCTCAGCGGCACGTGGGACCTGGTCGGGAAGGACTTCACGTTGGTGACCATCCCCGGCGCCGGTCACTTCGTGCAGCAGGATGCCCCCGACCTCGTTTCGACCACCATGAGCGATTGGCTCGGGCGGCGAATTCACTGAGGGAGATCCGGGTTCTAGACCTGCGGTAGCAGAAGCTGTTCCTTGAGGAACGCCAGGGTCCGGTCAAGCGCTTCGCGAGTCGGCTCTCCGGCCTCATCGATGAGATGATTCGTGAGCACGCTATGGGCTGGCTTTGAGAAGCCGGGATTGGCGTACTTCTCGTCGATCTCAATCGCTTCGAACGCGGGGCCGAATTCGCGGCGCAAGCGCGCGAATCGTTCTCCCGGGCACATCGGGTCCTGAATGAACCGCAGGGCCAGAATACGGGCACCGTGGTTGGCGACCTTCTCGTGCGCCGCCTGCAACTCTTCGGCCGATGCGTGCAAACCTTCGCGCCGCGACTTGGTGATGGCAAACGGCAAGGACGGTTGCGACAAAACCGGCGCCAGCACCGGCGCGTTCAGCATCATGGCCAAGGCGAAGTTGCCCGTGAAGCACATGCCTATGGCGCCGACGCCGCGGCCGCCGCACTCCGCATGGGCGTGGCGCGCGAGCGCCCGCAGCCAGTCCACGATCGGGCTCGATTGGTTGGCTGCGAGCACGCGAAATTCTTTGCTGATACAGGATTTAGCGATGACTCGCAGCGCATAGCCGCGCTCTGGAGGCCGCATCGGCTCGCCAAACAGAAGCGGCATGAACACGGTGTGGCCCGCCTCGACCACCTTGTGCGCAAAGCCGGCGACTTGCGGCGTGATTCCCGGAATCTCCGACATCACGATGACGGCCGGGCCGGCGCCGGCGCGATAGACGCACCGCGCGGCGCCTTCGAATTCGACGCTGCTCGCTGCAAATCCCGGCACTGGTTTCGTGGCAGTTCTCCTTCAAACAAGCCCAGCATGTCACGAATCGACGCGGTTCGGGGGCATCAGCACCGCTTGCAGACTTCGGCGCGGACTCGCCGCCGCCGGCCGTGTCGGCCACCCGCATGGGTACCCAGAACCGCCGCTCCGGCGCCGATCAACAATTCACGTCTGCCGAGACTCATGCGGCCATGCCCGATTCATGGCCGATCGCGCCCGGGCGGTTATCCAGCGTCGCGGTAAGCGCGGCTTCGATCGGCGTGTGCGATTCGGTGCCGATCAGCGCCCGCAATTTCGAATTGTCCAGCCGGAGGGGAACCTGCCACAGATAGCGCATTTCGAGCATTTCGCGGCACACATTCACGAAGGGCGAGGCTAATTTGATCGCCCACCAGGGGAATGGCTTGATGCGCCGGCTGCTGATGCCCTGCACGCGGCAGACTTCTTCCGCCATCTCCACACCGCGCTCGAGCCAGTGCCCGCCAAAGTGGAACACCTCGTAATTACTCATGGGATGCTCGCATTCGATCAACCGCACCATGGTTTCGGCCAGATCGGGCAGATACGCCCATGAGTGTCCCACATCGGGCGGCCCGGGATAGAAAACCGATCGGACCCGATCACGGGCCCTGATCATGCCTTGGGTCAGCCAGCTATTGCCGGCGCCGGGCCCAAAGAAGTCGCCGGCGCGCACGACGATGGATCGGACGCCGTACAGACTCGCCTTCTGCAGCTGCAACTCCATCTCGATGCGCACCTGTCCTTTGCGCGTCGTGGGGATCTGCGGCGAGTCTTCCCTCAAGACTCGCGGAGCGGCGGCACCGAAGTTGTAAATCGTTGCCGGCAACAAGATTCGCGCATGCGAAATCCTGGCCGCGGCGATGGTGTTGTCGAGCATCGGCAACGCGAGTCCGCGCCAATTGCGGTATTTCGGCGGGTTGGCGGCATGGACGATGAGCGCCGTGCCCCGCGCCGCCTCGATCACGTCGTCCGCCAGCATGGCATCGCCCTTGACCCACTGGACGGCGTTGGGAAACTTGCCCGACGCGGCCGCCGCGGAGGGAGCGCGGTGCAGCGCCCGCACCTGCCAGCCGCGGCGCATGAGCGCGCCGGTTACTTCCCGGCCAATGCTGCCCGTGATACCGATGATCAGGGCCGTTTGGGTTGCACTTTGCATGTCCGCTCTCCGTTTGTGTCGATGAGGCATCCTCGCAAAGCCTGCCAATAAAGAAAATTGTGTATTTCCATAGATCTGCTATACACAAATGCATGGACAACGCCGAGCCCGGCTGGGATCTGTATCGTTCGTTTCTAGCGGTCCTGCGGCTGGGCAGCCTGTCCGCTGCGGGACGCGCCCTGGGATTGGCGCAGCCGACCATCGGCAGGCATATCGCGACGCTGCAGGCCTGCCTGGGAGGGCGCGTGCTCTTTACCCGCTCGCAGACCGGCCTGATGCCGACGGCGGCCGCACACGAACTGCGTCCCCACGCGGAGGCCATGGCGGCCGCGGCAGCCGCCTTCGTGCGCATGGGATCCGGCAATTTGGAGGAAACCGCGGGCGTCGTGCGGCTCGCGGCCGCCGATGTGGTCGGCGTCGAAGTGCTGCCGGCGATCTTGAGCGAATTTCGCTACAAATACCCGAACACCGTGATCGAGCTGTCGCTGTCGAATCAAATGGCGGATCTATTGCGGCGCGACGCCGACATCGCGGTGCGCATGGTACGCCCGAAGCAAAAGGCTCTGCTGGCGAAGCGCGCGGGCACGGTTGCACTCTGCTTTCACGCGCATCGCCGCTATCTTGAACGATTCGGCTATCCGGAACGGCTGGAAGATCTGGCTCACCACACGCTCATCGGGTTCGATCGCACCCTGCCCTTCGCGGATCTACTCCAGGCGCTGCCGGTGCCGGTGTCGCGCGACTTGTTCGCCTTCCGCTGCGACAATGACCTGGCGCTGATGGCCGCGCTGCGCTCCGGCTTTGGCATTGGCATCTGTCAGTCGGGAATCGCGCGCCGCGATCCGAATCTGTTGCCGCTGCTCAGCAAGCAATTCAAGGTCGAGCTGGAAATCTGGATCGTCATGCACAACGACCTGAAGCGCATCTCCCGCATGCGCTTGATGTTCGATCATCTCGCGATCAGCCTCGCTCAGTTCGCCGCGCTCTAGCCTATGCGCCAAGAGATCCGGCCGTGTGAGATTTTGCACGATTAATTGGGCGTATCCGCCTACAGACGAATCGGCGTGCTTGCAGCATCCTGGCTGAACATCATTCGACCAGCAGGAGAGGCCATGAACAAATCAGAGGAACTGCAACAAGGTCATGTGGCGGGACTGATTGCCAAGGCCGCCGACGATCCAAGCCCACAGTTCAAGGAGTTGCGTACCCGGGTGAGCGATACGATCGAATCGGCCAGAGTTGCGATCGCGAAGGCAGACACCGCCGCGCTCGATGCCGTCAAGAACGTAGCCAGCACGGCGGACCAATACGTGCGGGACAACCCCTGGGTTGCCATCGGCGTGATCGCCGGCGTCGCCGCATCGTTGGGATTTCTGGCCGGCTATATGTCGGCGCCCCGAAGATCGATGCTGGGCATGCTGCGGCGCTAGGAGGCCGTTCTCATGTTGCCTACTTGTTGAACGGCCGCGCAGCTAGACCGATCGATCAGGACAGGGAGGCGAGGCCGAACACCGCGAAGGATTGACGCGCATCGGTCCACATCTCGTCGATATACCACCCTGCGCTCTCGACCAGCGCTGAAAATGCCCGCACCTCGTACTTGCGGGACGTCTCGGTGTGAATCGACTCGCCGGCCTCGAAATCGAAACTTTGGCCGTCGACCATGGCGGTCTGCGCCTCGAGGCTCACCAAGTGCATCTCGACCGCGGAAGTCATGTTATTCCAGCGCGCCTCATGGGCGAAACGTTCCAGTCTGAAGTCGCCATCGAGTTCCCGATTGATCCGCGCGAGCAGATTCGTGTTGAAAGCCGCGGTCACGCCGTGCCGATCGTTGTAAGCGGCACGCAGGATTTTAAGATCCTTGGTCAGATCGGCGCCAATCACGGCGGTTCCTTTCGAGCCCACGTGGCGATGCATGCGCCGCAGGAAGGAGACCGTCTCGCCGTGGTCCAGATTGCCGATGGTCGATCCCGGGAAAAACGCGGATCGTCCCTTTAGCGGGATGCCGGCGGGAATATCGAAGTCTCCCGTGAAATCCGCGACGATGGGCCAAATCCCGATCTCCGGGAAGCGGTGCCGAAGCGCTATGACCGCTTGATCGAGAAAGTCACCGGAAATGTCCACCGGCACATAAAGACGCGGCGCTTGCAGCGCGGCGATCAGAATTTCGGTTTTGATTCCCGCACCGGCGCCATATTCGATCAGGGTTGCACCCTTGCCGACGAATTCGGCGATTTCGGAGGCGTTCGAGCGCAAAATTCCGGTCTCCACCCGCGTCGGGTAGTATTCCTGCAACTGCGTGATCTGCTCAAAGAGTTCCGATCCTCGCTCATCGTACAGCCAGCGTGAAGGCAAACTCTTGCGGAGCTTCGAGAGTCCCGCGATGACGTCCTGACGAAATAGTTCCGGCTGCGAGAGCCGATAATCTGCCGCAGCCAGCATTACGCGTCCTCCGCCAATCGCAATCCGGAGAATTGCCATCGGGCTTGCGGCGCAAAGAAATTTCGATATGTCGCCCGCACGTGATCTTCCGGAGTGACACAGGAACCGCCGCGCAATACGAACTGGCCGGACATGAACTTGCCGTTGTATTCGCCCAGTGCTCCTGCCATCGGACGAAAGCGCGGATAGGGCAAAAAGGCACTGCGGGTCCATTCCCACGCATCTCCGAACATCTGCCGCAATTCGCCTGTGGCGGCCGGCGCGGGTCTGGGCCGCAGGCGGCCGGAATTGGCGAAATTGCCGGCAATTGGCAACGACTGCGCGGCAACCTCCCATTCAGCTTCGGTCGGCAGGCGCCGATTTGCCCAAGTCGCAAAAGCATCCGCCTCGAAATAGCTCACATGCGTGACCGGCGCATCAAGATCGATGGGCTGAGCACCGCGCAAGGTCATGGTCCAACCTTCGCCATCCAGCGCTTGCCAGTAAAGCGGTGCGGACCAGCCTTCGCTGCGCACCAGCGCCCAACCATCCGAGAGCCACAGCAGCGGATTCTCGTATCCGCCGTCCGAGATAAATTGCGCCCACTCGCCGTTCGTCACCAATCGGTCGGACAGGCGATAGGGTTCTAGGCGCACGGCGTGGCGGGGGCCTTCGCTGTCGAATGCAAATCCTTGGCCGGCATGCCCGATGTCGAAGAGGCCGCCCGGAAAGCTCACATAGGCCTGGGACCGGTCAAGGGGCTCGACCGACAGCGGGACCGAATCTTTATAGGCGGGGCGCAGCGGATTCTGCGCGAACAGGTGCAGGATGTCGGTCAACAGCAGTTCTTGATGCTGCTGCTCGTGATGGCAGCCCAACTCGATGACGTTGAGCGCCGTTTCACCCTGCGTCCTCTGCAGCAGTTGCGCAATCGCCGCGTCGACGTGTTCGCGATACGCCAGAACTTCCTCGAGCGTCGGCCTCGTGAGCAGCCCACGCCGTGGCCGAGGATGACGCGCCCCCACCGATTCATAATAGGAGTTGAAGAGAAAATTGAATCGCTCGTCGAAAGGTTTGTAGCCGCTCAAGCCTGGAACCAGTGCCATCGCCTCGAAGAACCAGGTGGTATGCGCCAGATGCCATTTTGCCGGACTGGCGTCGGGCATCGACTGCACGGTCGCGTCGGCATCCGACAAGGGAGCCGCAAGCGCGACACTTGCCGCGCGCACATCGCGGTAGTCGAGGTCCAATTGTTCATTGCGGCCTGGCGCGGGAGGAACGGTGTTCGTGCTCAACATGGGTTTCATGCCCTGGGGGTAATAACGACGCAAGGGACGTCCATGGTAATGGGCGGAAATGGAACTATGGAATGGTACTGTCTTTCACGTAACACCCATTTGGGTGTAGGCGATCTCCGACGGAATTGCCTTAACTGTTGATAGTGGCTGAGAAAAATATTTCAAGGAGTGTTGCCGATGCATTTGTCAGGCATCCGATCGGCACGACCGACTGGTCGCGTGTTGAGTCCACGCACACCCAAGGCGCGGGGTGGCTTATTGCCTGGAGGCCCGCCGGCTGGACAATTCCTTTGCGGCCAGGTCCTGTGCGGTTGCGAGAGCATCGGCCGCAGGGACTTTTACATCAGGTTCGACCCCGACGCCTTCCCAATTGGTCTTGGTCGTTGGATTGATGGCGCGCGCAAACGGAACCCCGATCGTGAATCGATCGTCAATGCGATGGCCAGCCACCGGATGCGCGCCGCCGCCGGTCACTTCGCCGACAAGCGTCGCGCGCTTCAGCACTTTGAGATTGTTTGAAAACTCTTCGCCGCCGGAAAAGGTCCGATGCGACGTAAGCACGAAGACGGGTACGGTGGGCAAATGCTTGCCAGGAACGTAAGGCAGCGTCCAGTACTGCTGTGTTTCACCGCTCTTGCGCTCCCACAAGTCATTGAGGTGGGTTTGCGCCGCAAAGAGGTACGTGGAAATCAGGGCGACCATCTTCGGGTCGCCGCCGCGGTTATCCCGTAAATCAAAGATGAGGGCATCGACGTTCTCGAGAAAGTTCATGGCAGCAACGGCAGTGCCGCCGCAGATCTCCGGATCGGCAAAGAAGTTGAATTTCACGTACCCGATGTTGCCATTCAGGTGTTCCAGCTTCTCAAAACCGCAATTGGCCTCTCGCATCGCCACGCGGAACTGCGCAATGGCGTCCGGGCTCGGCGATGAGGATTCCGCAGGCAATCGTGTCGGACTAAAAGTGACAGAGAGATGCTTGTCGTGGCTGACATCTCGAAAATGCGCGGTCAATAAATTGGCAAACTCATTGCCATCGGTGACAGAATCGTATTCGCCGCGCTTGGCGCGGCCCCGGACCGCCATCCCCATCTTCTTCGCAACGTCGGGGAACACGTAGAACTCATCGAGCTTTGCGATGGCAGCGTCGATGACGCGCGCACGGGTTGCCGCATCGATGTCAAATCCAATGACAACGGCTCCCGGGCCAATGCCGTTACCTGCGGGCGTGTCGGAGATCATCACCTCAGCGGATGCCGCATTCAGCCCGAGGACCCATGCGCCACTCATGCAAAGCAGCGCCACCGCCATGCGGCCACTGACGCCCCAATACGCACGCGCTTGATCACGGTTAGCCATGCAGCGACTCCCATTCATATGAATCGACGAATGTACGCTCAATCGATTGCCCGCACCGTTGACCCGCCCTATTTAGAGTTCTGCGCTGCCGGCGTGAATGACAGGTCCTGATAGTCGTAGCTAAAGTCCGCGAGCGGCGAAACGGCTTTCATGGTGATGCGCTCGACCTTGCCATCCGCGTTCAGACCAAACGTGACGTACGCCGGCTCTATGGTCTTATCGTCAAAGCGCGTCACGAAGCTGTCGTACTGCCAATGCTCCAGCGCACCGCCCATGCGCGGCGTCGATTTGAAATCGATCGTGAGCGCGCCGTTGGCTTGCCCGATTTCAATGTTGCCGTACCATGGGTCGGCATAAGTGCCGACGTAGCGATCGAGCGGCAGCGAGGGTCCGATATGCGCCGGCTTCGCCGTACCCGACTGGTAGGCCTTCAACGCTTCCTGCACGCGCTTCTGCCGTTCCGCGGTGATCTTCTCCGGCCAGCTATCCTTGGGTAGTCCGAGATAGTGATCGAGCAGTTCATACATCAGTCCGATGATGATGGCGCCGTCCTCGCTGTTGATCTCGATCGAGAAGCCCACGTGTTTTTCCGGAATCAGCACCACCGCGGTTAGAAAACCGAATACCGCGCCGCCGTGCCAGACGATCTTGGTGCCGCGATAGTCGCGGACATCCCAGCCGAGCGCGTAGGTATTGAACATGGGCTGCGTCGCCGCCATCACGCCCGTTCGCGGCGCAACCGGCTGGAGGACGAGGGGTGTCCACATTTGCTCGTGCGCCGCCTGGCTGAACAGTCTGCCGCCGTTGCCGGGAAGCGCGCCGCCATCGAGTTGGATGTTCAGCCAACGCGCCATGTCGTTGGCGCTGACCGCCAATCCGCCGGCAGGCGAGGCGTTGCTGCCGAGGTTATCGCGCTCATTGAGGACCGATTGATCGCCGACGCCGCGCAAGCCGCCGTTCATGCGCGCATGCGGCTGAGCGCGGTCCGGACTCGCGAAGTGGCCTGCGTCATCCGTGGTCGAATGCAGCATTCCCGCGGGCTTGAGCACGTGGCCGGCGGTGAATTTCTCCCAGGTTTCGCCCGTGACATCTTCGATCAGTTGGCCCGCGACCATGTACAAGATGTTGTCGTAGGCATAGGCGCTGCGAAAGCTGGTCGCGGGCTTGATGTACCGCAGCCGCCGCACCGATTCGGCGCGGCTCAAGTTGGTGCGGGGCACGAACAACAAGTCGCCCGCCCCGAGTCCCAGCCCGCTGCGATGTACCAGCAGGTCGCGGATCGTCATCTCGCGCGTCACCCAGGGGTCATACATCTGAAAACCCGGCAAGTGATCGATCACCTTGTCGTCCCAACCGATTTTGCCCTCATCGACCAGAATGCCGAGCGCCGCCACTGTGAAGGCCTTGCCGGTTGAACCGGTCGGGAAGATCGTGTCGGCATCGACCGGATCGGGTGCACCGAGACGCTTGACGCCGAATCCTTTGGCTAGCGTGACCTTGTCGTTCTCGACAATGGCGATGGCCATGCCGGGAACGCCGATCTGTTTGCGCAGCGCTTCGACACGGCCCTCGAACCCAGAAGGCGGCGCTGCGAATGCGGCTGCCGCGCACAGGAACATCCCTAACGCCAAGGCTGTAGTTTTCATGCAAGAAGCTCCGGTTGAATTGCGTTCAAAGTGATGATCTCGGCGGCGCGCTCAGCCTCGATCCGCCGCGCGGCACGATCGAGCGCGAACAGCATGGCCGCGGCGAACGCCGAGATGGCCGTCAAGATGGCAAAAAACTGAGCGTGGCTGCGGCCCGCCCAAAGGGTGCCGACGGCGCCTGCCAAAAAGCTGCCGGTAAATATCGTGCAAAACCAGGCGGCCACGGTCGTGGCGCCGAATCCCATGGGCGCCAGGCGCGCAAATAGCCCGAGACCCGTCGGCAAAATATACAGTTCGCCCAAGGTAAAGACGGCGAAGAACACCGCCAGCCACAGCCAGCTCGCGCGGCCCTCGCCGGCCGAGAACGCCACCACCGCGAGCAGCAGATACGCCGCGGCAACAAGCAGAGCGCCCAGCGCCATCTTTCGCATCGAGGATCCGGTCGATCCCGCGCGAGCACGCCGGCGCCAATGCGCCAGGAGCACGGGCGTCATCACAATGACCAGGAGGGGATTCAAGCTTTGGAACCAGGTCATCGGAATGGTCATGACCGCGGTAGCCCGGTCGATGCCGACATCCGCCCACAGCGCCACCGTATTTCCGACTTGTTCATAGGCGCTGCGGAACACGGTGACCGAAATGATCACGGCAAACAGCAGTATGAATGTCGTGCGGTAATTGCTCGCGGGCCTCGCGGCAGCGGTCGAGGGCGTGCTTTTTGCCACGCGGGCCTGCTCCGGCAGGTACTTGCCGCCGCTCACGTAGATCATGAGTCCGGCCAGCATCCCGACTCCGGCGGCGCCGAATCCCCAGTGCCAGCCGTAGAGCTCGCCGAGCGTGCCGCAGATCAGCGGAGCTAAGAAGCCGCCGATATTGATGCCGACATAGTAGACGTTGTAGGCCCAGCTGCGGCGCGGATCGTCGGGCCGATACAGGCCGTCGATTTGGCTGGGCAAACTCGGGAAGAACAGTCCGTTGCCCAACGCGATCGTCGCCAACGCAAAATAGAACAGGGGTTCGAATGCCATCATGAAATGGCCCGCGGCCATGATGCTGCCGCCGATGATCACCGCGCGCCGTTTGCCGAGCCAGCGATCCGCGATGATGCCGCCGAAAATCGGCGTGAAGTACGCCATCCCCGTGTAGATGCCGTAAATGAGCGACGCCTTTTCCTGGCCGATCAGCAGCTGCTTGGTCATGTAGTAGACCAGCAAGGCGCGCATGCCGTAGTAGGAGAAAATCTCCCACATCTCGGTCAGAAAAAGTATGGTGAGGCCGCGCGGCTGACCGAACCAAGTCTGCTGGCTCGCGCTCATGCCTTAGGCGTGCGTGCCGCCCCACACTTGCTCGCCGCTCCACGCGTGGCCGTCGGTGTAAGTCATGCTCGGCGTGCGGTCCTTGGCAAGGAAGATCGGGCCATCCAGGTCCACCACATCGCAGAGCTGTCCGAGCACGAATGCCGGCGCCATCGCGAGACTGGTGCCCACCATGTTGCCCACCATGACGCCCAATCCCAAGCGGCGCGCCTCGCGAGCCATCGCCAGGCCTTCCGTCAAGCCGCCGCATTTGTCCAACTTGATATTGACGACGCTGAAACGCCCGACGAGGCCGGCAATATCGGGCAAGGTCAGCACGCTTTCGTCGGCGGCGATTGGAATCGTCGATTTGAAACCGTCGAGATCAGCCTCGCGCCCGCGCTTCAGAGGCTGTTCGAGCAGCGATACGTCGGCCGAGTCGAGGACGCCGATCAGCGCATCAAGCGCGTCGATGCCATAGCCTTGATTGGCATCGACCCCCATCCAAACGTCGGGCCGTGCGGCGCGCACCGCCCGGACCCGCTCGATGTCCTGCTGCAGATCGCCGGTCAATTTCAATTTCAACGACCGAGCCTGAGCGTATTTGCGCGCGCCGGCCGCCATCGTCGCGGGATCGTCGGCCCCCAGCGTGAAGGTGGTGACCAGAGGCTTCGGCGCATCGAGGCCGGCAAGTTGCCAAACCGCGACGCCCGAGCGCTGCGCCTCGAGTTCCCACAGCGCGCAGTCGACGGCGTTGCGCGCCCCGCCGGGCGGCAGCAATTGTTGAAGCGTGGCCCGCTCGATGCCGCGTTCGATCGTGGCGCGCGCCGCTTCGATCTCTGCGGCCATGCCCGGCGCGGTATCGCCCAGGTAGTACACGCCCGAGGCTTCGCCGCGCCCGCGATGCTTGCCGTCGTCGAGCGTCACGACCACGACCTCCTGTTCCTCGAAAACAAATCCGGAGATGCGAAACGGCGCCGACAAGCGCAGCTTTTCAAGCTCGACGCGCAGCTTCAACGCGGACATTAGTAATAGACGCCGAAGCCGATCAGGTTGAACGTGAACGCGACCCACAGCACGATGAACGCCGACAGCGCGAGCACGATGCTCCACACCTTGGCAGGCCAGCGACGCGTGCCCTGCCACACCGTCCAAAGATTCCAGGCGATAAATGCCGATCCCAAAATGAAGGCGAGAATGCCGAACACCTGGGCAAAGCGGAGGCTCCCATTGAACTTGTCGCTCAAATTGTTGAAGTCATTGAACATGCGGATGATCGTCAGGCCCCAGAGCCCCAGTCCCGCAAGGAGCAAAATTGAGCCAACCTTGCTCAATCGATACGCGCGCAGCGCCTCAGGACCGAGCGCCAAGCCCGCGCCAAAGCGCCGGCGCACGATGGCCGTGACCGGCCAGAACACGGCGGTCAAGAGAAGCGCGCCCAAGGCGCAATAGACAGCCGGCAGCAGCCAGGCGCTGTCCGCGTTCCCCGGCACGCGATCGAACACCATGAACGGAGAAATGCCGTCGGTGCTGAATCGCACCGCCTTGCCGTCGACGACCTTGGCCGCCAAGCGCTCGTGGCCATCCGCATCGCGCCATACGTAGGGCGCGATCTCGACCCAGTGCCGCGGCGCGCCGTTCAGTCCCTTCCCCGGCGTGGCGAGTTCGCCCTTGGCGTTGACACTGAGCTTGGTTTGGCCGAACAGGCCGACCGCGGCCAAAAAGCTCGACTGCGAGCCGCGCGAATTGACCCAACGGCCTTTGAGCATGGCCGCGTGGGCGGCGGCAGTTTTCTCGTCCACTTTCGTGGCGCTCGTCTGCGCGGCGGGGAAATATCGATCCGCGAAGTCGTCGAACAGTGCGCCGCGCAAACCGCCGGCTGCGCCCGCCTTGCCGGGGCTGTTGAAGGACACGTAGAAACCGACTCCTTCGTTGAGGAACAAGTGCAGCGAAGTGTGGAAACACTGCGTATCGCCCAAATGCGCGATCACTTCGCGGCCGTTGATGTTGGTTTCAAAAAACCCGAGCTCCATGCGGTTCAGCGGCGGCAGGAGGGTGAGCGGGCTGTTGTGCATCATTTCCGCGGTTTCCGCTTTTAGTATGCGGTTGCCGTGATATTCGCCGTTTTGCAGGTGCGCAATCATGAAGTGCGCCATGTCCTCGGCGGGCGACGACAACGATCCGGCGGGTGCCGGCCCGACGATCTCAAACTTTTTCGGCGGCTCGGATGCTTGCGAATAGCACGTCGACATGAGCGGCTCGAGGTTCGCCGGCAGGGGCTGGCGGAAGCTCGAATGCGTCATGTCGAGCGGCGCGAAGATGTGCTTGTCGAGGTAGTCGTCGAACGATTCGCCCGAGACCCGCTGCACGATGTAGCCCGCCAGCGACGCGCCGTAGTTCGAATACGCCGGCGTGCTGCCGGGCGCGAACACCCGCTCGGGCACCCATTGCTTGAGCAACGCCTCGAAGCCCAGCGCCTTCGGATCATCCGACATGATGCCCTTGGCTTGCTCTTCGAAGCCGGCAACGTGCTGCATGAGTTCGCGCATGGTGACCGGCTTGCCGTCGCGGGCCGGAATTTTAAAGTCGATGTACTGATTGACGTCGCCGTCGAGATCGATCTTGCCCTGCTCGACCTGCTGCATCACCGCGGTCCAGGTAAAGAGTTTCGAAACCGATCCCGGGCGGAACAGTGTCAGTTTCGGATCCACGGGCGCTCGTTTGGCCACATCCGCATAACCGAAGCCCCGTTCGCTGACGATTTGCCCATCCTTCACCACCGCCACAACGGCACCGGCGATATCTCCGGTACGCAGGGCATAGGGCATGTAGCCATCGAGCCAGGCATTGAGGTCCTCTGCCGTCAAGGGCGCGGCCGCTGAAGCGCTCGAGGTGAGGAGTGCAGCAGCCAGGATGACGAATGTACGCATGGTTTCTCTTTTTGCGACCGGGTCGCTGTTATCGATATTTCCGCATCGCTCAGGCAATCAAGCGAGACACTTGTCAACGAGTTTTTCAAAAGCAGCGCCGGCACGCATGGGATCCGCGACCGGCACGCCGAGGCGCGCGCTCTCCGCGGCCAGCAATCGGGTCGCGTCGCCCTCACTCAGCGCGGAGGTATTCAAACTGACGCCGGCGCATCGGATCGCCGCGTTGGTGCGCCGGCCAAGACGCAAATTCAAATCGATCGTGTCGAAGACATCCGGCAGCGCATAGCCGGGATGCCCCAGCATTTCCTTGCGATCGATGTCGTGGCACACCACGATGACATCCGGCTGGCTGCCATGCAGCAGGCCGAGCGACACGCCGGCGTAGGCTGGGTGGAATAAAGAGCCCTGACCCTCGATCACATCCCAATGTTGGGCGGGGGCGTCGGGGCTCAAGACCTCGGCCGCGCCGGCCTCAAAGTCCGCCACGACCGCGTCCATCGGCATGCCGCCGCCCGCGATCAAGATTCCCGTCTGTCCCGTGGCGCGAAAATCCGTGTCGAGTCCGCGCGCCGTGAAGGCGCGAGCCAGGGCGAGCGCCGTGTATTTCTTGCCCACGGCACAATCCGTGCCGACGGTCAGCAGACGCTTGCCGGAGCGCTTGGCGCCGGTCGCGATCGGAATGTTCTTCGGCGGCGTGCGCACGTCGATGAGCCGGCGGCCGTGGCGCTCCGCGGCCGCTTTGAGCTGCGGAACATTTCCGAGCTTGGCGTGCATCCCGCTGATCAGATCGAGGCCCGATTCGAGCGCTTCGATCAGCGATGGGATCCAACTGTCGCCGATCACGCCGCCTGTATTGGCCACGCCGATGACCAAGGCGCGAGCACCGCGGGCGCGCGCTTCCTTCGGCGTCAATCGCGGCAGACCTGTCGTCACCGTCGCGCCCGCGCAGGACCATTCACCGACACAGCGATCCGGCGCCCAGTCGCGCAAACCGAATGCCGTCTTGGCGTAACCCTTCTCGGTGGTGTCGCCCAAGAACAGCAGATACGGCTGAGGCAAATCCAGCATCTGCGACATTCGGGCCTCCGTGGCATGCAATTCGCGTTTCGTACTCATTTTTCGCCCTAGGCCCAGGTAGTACCCAGCAGGCGACGGAAATTGCCGCCGAGCACAGCCTGAATATTCGAATCGCTGTAACCGCGGCGGATCAATGCCGCGGTGAGGTCGTACACCTTGCGGGGATGATCAAAGCCGTCGGTGTCGATTTTGTCGCGAAATGCATATGAGGCCTTATAGCCGGCCTTCAACTGCTTGTATTGGTCCGCCGGCATATGATCGTACCCCATCAAGTCGGAGTCCGAGCCGATACCCACGTGCTCGATGCCGACGAGCTTTACGACGTGATCGATGTGATCGACGATGTCTTCGATCGTGGTCGGCTCCTTGTCCTTGACGAACATGCGCACGCCGGTGATGCCCATGACGCCGCCCTTGGCCGCGAGCTTGCGAATCGCCTCGTCGGTTTTCAGGCGTGGATGATTGTTCAGCGCGCGGCAATTCGAGTGCGTAAAGGCGATGGGCTTGGGGGATAGTTCGATGGCGTCCAAGGTGGTCTTATCGCCGCTGTGCGAAACGTCGACGAGCATGCCCACCTGGTTCATCGACTTGATGATCTGCTCACCGTAGTCGCTGATCCCGCCGTCGACCCGTTCCGTCGAACCGCTGCCGATCAGGTTCTGAGTGTTATAGGTCAGCTGCGCACAGCGCAATCCCAATTCGTAGAACGCTTTGACGTCCTTCGGTTCTCGAAATTCGTCGGCATTTTGCAAGCCCATGATGACGGCAATCTTCTGTTTGGCCTTGGCGGCATCCAAGTCGTCGGCTTTGCCCACCAGCGTGAAGACGTGCGTATTGCGCCCGACAAATCCGCTCCACGCGGCGATGAATTGCAGCGCGTCCTCATAAGCGCTCGCGCCGCCGACCCCCACGGAATTGTGAAACCCGGTGATGCCACAGGATCGAAACATGGCGGCCTCAGAATCGGTCAGCGGCAGCGCATAGGCCTCGGGACGAAAGTCCAGCTTGAGCGGCGCGAGCATGTCGATCACGAGTGAGCGCTGCACCAGATCCAAGACCTTGGACGGATATTTGTTCTTGGCATCTTGCGCGGTGGTTTGCGCGGCTTCCACCTCGGGTAGCGCGAGAGCAGCCAATGCGCCGGCCATCGCTTGCAAGGTGTGGCGGCGGGTTACGCGAAGGGCAGAGTCGGACATCGTTTGCTTATCCTGATATCATGTCGCAACTGAGCCAGAATAATCCTGTATAGACAATTGTCAATGAAATTCTCTGTATAGGTCGGTTTTCCAAAATTGCGCAATGACCAGGTTTTATGGGCTTTGGAGCGGTTGACCTACCCAATGCGGCAGGTATGCTGCGAGCGGCCAACGGAAACGTCATTTCAAGGGCGGCTTAGATGGACATGAAAACGCGTCACCCAACGCTCGGAAGCTTGCTGCGGTCTTTGCGTGCGCGCAACGGCTGGACCTTGAGCCAGATGAGCGAGCGTACCAGCATTCCGGTATCCACCCTCTCCAAAGTGGAACATGACCGTCTAACCTTGAGCTACGACAAGCTGGTGCAATTGAGCCAACGGCTTGAAATCCGCGTATCCGAGTTGTTCGCAGATCCGACCGAGACAGAGCCGGCGGTGACCGCCCGGCGGAGCATCGGACTGACCGAGGATGCGGTGCGGGTGAATACGAAAAATTACGACTATTATTACCTGTGCCCGGAGCTGCGCCGCAAGCGGATGATCCCGATCTTGACGCGCATCCGCGCGAAGAGCGCGGAGGAGTTCGGCGAACTGGTGCGCCACTCGGGCGAGGAATACATCTATGTCCTGAAGGGCGCGATCAAGGTTCTCACCGAGTTCTACGATCCGGTGGTCTTGAATGGCGGCGAGTCGATCTATCTGGACAGCAATATGGGCCATGCCTACGTCACTGCCGAAGGGTGCGACGAGGCGGTGGTGCTCGGAGTGTGTTCGAGCACCGACGAGGGGTTGATCCACTCCTTGATGTCGCTGCACGGTGAGACCGAGGCGCCTGCGCCTGCAAATGCTCCCGAGCCGGCGCGCGCTCCGGTCAAGGCGGTCAAGAAGGCCAAGGGCCGTTAGGCTTCGGTCAGTCTCATGAGCCCCGCCCTGGCTGCCCAAGCGGCACGTACAGGGTGCTGCGATGAGTCTGGTCATGCAGCAGCGTCACCGTTACCGGGCGTGCATCGGCCATGCTCTCGTCCGACACCGCTTTTCCCGAGTTGTAATTCTTTTGTGTATAGATCGAATTGATGGGGCCTACCACCAACCGCAGCCGGCTCCCCGCGGCCAATTGCCGCGAGACGAACATGAAGCGCTTGAATTCGTATAGCAGCGGTTTGCGCGTCGTGACGAGATTGGCGACCCGCAGACTTTCACGATAGCGGGCGCGGATGCGGTCCGTCGTCAGCAAAATGCTGCGTCCGTTGGCGGTGATCTCGAAGATCTGCGCCTGCAGATCCGTGTCGGGCTGATCCAGCGCGATCCAGGCCGACAGGCGAAAGAAACCCGAAACCTCCGTGTTCTTGGTGAACGGCTCTGAATGATAGACGAGCTCAGCGCCCTCCTGCGCAAAGAGCATGCGCTGATCGGTCAGATCGCTGGGATCGATGCGCGACTCGAGCTCGGCGGTCGAGACATCGCGCGGATCGTAGACGAAGTGATCGGCGGGCCCGAAGGCGCGCTTCGAATCTTGCGTCTGCAGCGTGCCCGAACTCAGAACCTGAGTCGGGTTGCCCGAGGAGTTGAGCAGCAGCGGCTTCATCTCGGCGGTCACCTTCTCGAGGCTGCCGGCGTAGCGCCATGCTTCCGCTCCCATGACGTAGTACGCGACCGCGTCCTTGAGAAACTCAGGCTTCGGGCCGCCGCCCATGGTCCAGCGATACCAATCGAGATGCAGCTTCGGCAGATCGACCAGACTCGCCGGACCAAAATCAATGCCGCCGATCGGGGTGCGCGGCGTGCGCGTCGCCGGATGATCCCACGGGCCGATGATCAAAAAGTGCCGGTCGCGCTGCGCGGCGGAGGCCACGCGCATGTAATCCCGATAGTACTCGAGCGCACCGGGTTGATCGTCGTCGTAGCTGCCGGTGATCGTCAAGATGGGGATGTCCAGCGCCTTGAACTGTTCCGTCGTCGGCGTCATCCGGTCCAAATATTCATCCACCGATGGATGGCGCAACCATTCGCGCAGCGAGGTTTGTTCCCCGCCGAGCGCGTGCTCGAGATTCGAAAAAGGCTGACCGGTGGTGAAGCGCTCGCGCCATAGGGCCGGCCAAAACTGATCGTCCGCGAACAGCTTTGACTGCAATGCATGGCCTGCGGTGAAGGTCAGCCACTGCATCAGGTACTGGTAGGAGATGTTGTTGCGCGCCGGAAAATCCACGCCCGGGAACGCAGCGGCTGCGGGGACGATGGTCGCCAAGTGCGGTGGGCGATTCTTCGCCGTGGCCCACTGATCGAAGCCGGCATACGATCCACCCCACATCGACACCTTGCCGTTGCAATAAGGTTGCTTCGCCAACCACTCCACGACGTCGTAGCCGTCGTTGATCTCTTGGGCAAATGGCGTGAATGTGCCCTCGGAATTGCCGCGGCCCCGCACATCGACGAGCAGGAAGGGCAAGCCGTGCCCCGCGAAGTACATGGCGCGGTCGTGATAGCTATCGCCGATATACGGCGTCAGCGTGAAGATGCACGGCGCGGGAGCGCGCTGCTCCTTGGGGCGATAGACGGTGGCGTTCAGCCCGATTCCATCCCGCAACGGGATTCGAACCGACCATCCAATATCGACACCGCTTGCCGCGGCATCCTCGGCACGAGCGGTGTCGAAGTCGACGCAGGCGAAGCCGAGGAGAAAGACCAGTGCAAAGGCCGGCGAACGCGCGGTCAGTCGCAATAACATCATCGCTGCTCCCTGAGCGCCGATCGAGGCCAAGAGTGTTTGCGCCGAGAACCGGGCTAGAATTTGGCTCCCAATTCTATGCCCATGGTGCGCGGTTGAATGAAGGCAGCCGTGCCGGTTTGATTGGCGCCGCCTTCGTTGGCGTAGTCCGCGATACCGCGCGAGTTCGTGGCGTTGTTTACGTACAGTTCCGCGTTGTAGCGTCCGTTGTCCACACCGATGTGCAGCTGCAAGGTGTTGTACACCGGCAGCTTGACGTGCGGCTCGATCACGCTGACGGATGGCGAAAACCCGGTATAACGGCTTCCCGTGTATGTTTCCGAGCCTCCGATGAATGCTGCCCAATCGCCGAACGCAGGCCATTTGTAATCGGCATTCAGCGTCGCACTGACGTCCGGCACGAACGGTAATTTTTCGCCCGATATTGCGCCGAGGCCCGGCGCATCGGCGGTCAGGTAGGCGTCGGTGTACGCGCCCAGCAATGCGAGCGTGAGGCCCGAGATCGGCCGCCACGCAAGGTTCCATTCGACGCCCTTGCTCTTCGCGCTGCCCGAATTGCCGTTGATGCCGACCGGTCCGGCGGGAGTCTGCACCACGCTCAAGATTTGGATGTCCTTCCAATCGATGTAGAACACCGCCATGTCGATGGAGAAGGTTTTGTCGAACAGGTCCGTGCGGAGCCCGATCTCGTAATTCTTGGTCGAATCCGACTTGAAGGTCGGCGGGTTCGGCAACGTGGGCGTCGGCAGATTCGGGCCGCCGGGACGAAAGCCCGTTGCCACGCGCACATAGGCGAGCGTGTCCTCGTTGATGTGCCAGCGCGGCGCAACCGACCAGGTCGTACTGGTTTGTGACGAAAATAGCGCAGGAAAGTGCGTGTCGGTGGGCCCGTACAGAACGCAGCACTCTGTAGTGACCTGCGAATTCTGCTTCACGTCCGTGGTGCGTCCGCCGAGCTCGAGGTCAAGTGCAGTGTTGAAGTGATATGTGATGTCGGCAAAGAAGGAGTGTTCCTTGTAGTCGCCCGGTATGATGGCGCCGCCGACCGCAGGCGCCAAAGCGGTCGCAGGATTGCTCGCATCGAGCACTTGGTAGGGCTGGGTGAGAGTTGTCGACTCGCGCGTAAAAAAGCCGCCGACCTGCCAGTCAAATCCGTGGCCGAACAAGGTGTTGCCGGGATCCGAGGTGAGCCGCAGTTCTTGATTGAACTTGTGCACGAACTCGACTTGATCGCCGACGAGCAGAATGGGTTTCTTGTAGACCAACGCGCCGAAATAACCTCCGTAGGTGAGACCCGGCGCCAAATTTGAATTGGTCAGGTTACTAGTGAAATGGATATTGAAGCGCCCGTAGCTCGTCGCCGACATCAAAGTCGCCCAGTGGAAATCGTAGGCCAAATTCAGTGCGCCATACTTGAGCGAATTGTCCTCTTCGAGCGGAATGCCATTGTTGTTGACGAAACCGTTGACGAGGTCAAACTGGTTGGCCGGCGGCGTCTTCGGGGTTGCCGCGGCACCCACGACCTGCACATCATTGTTGCCGTGAGTCTTGAGGTGTTGCTCGAATGCGGTGACGCGCGCGGTGAAATCGGAGGTCGGCTGGACGAGCAACGAGGCGCGCAAGCTGTAGCTGTCGCCGTGGTTGATGTCGCGCTCGCCCAGCTGGGGATTATCGACCCAGCCAGGGATACCTTCCTGGACCGCGCTGACACGCAGCGCGGCTTTGTTGTCCCAGAAGGGCAAATTGACCATGCCTTTGATGCTGCCCGTGCTGTCACCCCGGTCGACGCTCTGGCCGCCCACCGAGACCGCGCCTTCGAATTTGTTGAGATTGGGCAGATTGGTCACGTACTTGATGATGCCGCCTTCGGCCGCCGCGCCGTACAAGGTGCCCTGCGGGCCGCGCAGCACTTCGATGCGCTGCAGATCGTACGTGTCGACATTGGCGCTGAAAAACGCACCGTCGGCCTGCGCCCCTGACATGAAGAACGGAATGTCGTCCACCGTCGTGGCGATCGTCGCGCCCACGCTGCCGACGTTTTGCCCGCGCAAGATCAATCTTGAAAAGGCAGGATCGCTGGTCTGCAACGACAGGCCGGGAACTTGAGCGGCCCACTGCAGAAATCCGGTCTCCTGCCGCAGGGCGAGCTGGTCGGCTCCCAGTGCCGTGACGCTCATCGCGACATCGTGCAATTTCTCGTCGCGCTTGGCCGCCGTCACGATGATCTCGTCCAACGGACCCTGCGCCGTGTCTGACCAAGCGGCAGCGCCGGAGATGAGAAATCCCGCACCTGCGACCTTAACCACCCAATGTCGGATAGGCATTGCATTCCCCATTTCTTGTTAGACCGATTGCAGGCAGTGTCGAGCGTTCTCGCCTGCCCTATATACGTTTCGCCCCTGGAACACGCTTTCTAGCTCGCTCAAACAGCCGCACCTTCGAGGGTGCGGTGCCGCCCAGGCCGTCGCCCCAATATATTTTTTATTATCCTGATTGGCAACTAGTTTCTGATCACGCCAAGTTTTGCCTGACTTTCGATCCCTTGATATTTAGTATTCCGACAGCGATTCAGGCCTCTCCAAAGCGCCCAACGGGATCGTTCTTCAACTCGATCGGCGCCCATAATTGCCTATTAGGCGTCTACTGCCCGAGTTTCGGCCGCCTAGGCCAGGATTTAGGATGGAGGACCGCTGTTTCGCCGAGGCAGCGGTGAAATGCGGTACACGCGGCGAAAGCGGAGTTTTTCATTGTAGAAAATTTCTCTTAGTGTAAACATCCCGCTTAGCCAGCGTAGCTTCCAAGGGGATAACAAATGTTTCGCCGATGCCCACCGCTTTTCTCGATGTCCCTATTTTTCGGGTTGTTGAGTTGCGCCGTCGCAGCCCGCGCCGCCGTCTTAGAACCGGCCTCTGCGCCGAATTCGAATCCCGCGGCGGCTCATCCCCTCGAGCGAGCCGACCTGGAGCCTTGGCTGGATGGCTTCATGCCCTATGCCATTGAGCGCGGCGACGTTGCCGGCGCGGTGGTTGCCGTGGTCAAGAACGGCGAGGTGATCTTCGCGAAGGGCTATGGACTCGCCGACGTCGAGAAGCACAAGCCGGTCGACGCGGAGCGCACGATGTTCCGGCCCGGCTCGGTTTCCAAACTCTTCACGTGGACAGCGGTGATGCAACTGGTGGAGCAAGGCAAGGTCAATCTTGACCACGACGTCAACGAGTACCTGGACTTCAAAATACCAGCGCGCTCGGACGGGCCGATCACGCTGCGCAACATCATGACGCATACCCCGGGATTCGAGGAACAGATCAAATCGCTGATCGTCGACGACCCGAAACAACTGGTATCCCTCAAGGTTTATGCCGAACGCTCGACACCGGTGCGTATTTTCAAGTCCGGATCGACACCGGCGTACTCCAACTACGCGACTGCGCTCGCGGGCTACATCGTTGAACGTGTTTCAGGGCAGCCGTTCGATGATTACATTGAAACCCATCTGTTCAAGCCCCTGGAGATGTCGCATGCCACTTTCCGGCAGCCGCTGCCCGCGGCGTTCGAGGCCGACATGTCCAAGGGCTACGCGCTCGGATCGCAGCCCCCGAAGCCCTATGAAATCGTGATTGCGGCACCCGCCGGGAGCCTTGCGGCCAGCGGCGTCGACATGGCGCATTTCATGATTGCGCATCTCGAAGGCGGCGAGTATCACGGCGCACGCATCCTTGGCGCGGAAACGCTGAAAATGATGCATGAAACGCCCACCGACATGATCCCGCCGTTGAATCGAATGATGCTCGGATTCTACGAGCAAAACTACAACGGCCACCGGATCATCAGCCACGGCGGGGACACGGTGTACATGCACAGCTACCTGCATTTGTTGCTGGATGATCATGTCGGTCTATTCGTGTCGGCCAATAGTCAAGGCCGCGAAGGCGCCGCGGGCGCGATTCGAGGCGCGCTATTCGATGATTTTCTCGCACGGTACTTTCCCGGCGCGCCGGATGTCCGCAGCGTCGATGCGAAAACGGCCGCGGAGCATGCCAAGCTGATCGCGGGCAACTATGAAAGCTCGCGGCGCGCGGAAACCTCGTTCATGAGCATCAGCGGCTTTGCCAGTCCCTTCAAAGTCAGCGTCGACAAGGATGGCCTGTTGACCACGTCTGCCTTCAAGGGTCGCAGCGGCGCGGCGCGTCACTACCGCGAGGTCGAGCCTTTCGTGTGGCGCGATGTCGACAGCGGCTGGCGGCTGGCCGCCAAGGTGGTGGACGGACACGTGCAGCGCTTCAGCATCGATGAGATCTCGCCCTTTATGGTGTTCGAACCCAGTCCCTGGTGGCGCTCGGCGACTTGGCTCATACCCGGGGTGTGCATTGCCTTCGCTGCGCTCTTGGTGACCACGCTGCTATGGCCGGTCGCCGCGATCGTGCGCCGCCGAAACCACCTGAAACTGGATCTGGTCGGACGCGATGAACGCGGCCGCGTGCTGTCGCGCGTCGCCAGCGTTGCGGTGACCGTCGTTTCGCTAGCCTGGTTGGCGTTGTTCATGGCTGTCGGCTCGAGGACGGCAATGCTTGGACCCAGCCTGGATCCCTGGCTGTTTCTCCTGCACCTGGCCTCGATCCTGGGCTACCTCGGCGGGGCCATCGTACTGGTCTGGGCCGCAGCGATTGTTTGGAGCGGCCGGCGGCGCTGGCCCGGCAAGGTATGGACCTTGGTGCTCGCCGTCTCAGCGGTGGTGATGCTTTGGATGGCCTGGGTATACCACTTGATGTCATTCACTTCGAGGTACTGATACGGGAGCATCGACGGCAGCCCGCCAGCCGCTACGGGCTGGCCGCTGCCGCAGCGTTGGCCTTGTTGCGCGCAATCAATTGCCACAGCCCGACAGTCATGACGGGCAGCACGAACACGGCCAAAAACATGTACGCGAGGCCTCGATAGCCGCTTGCAATCAAGGTCACCAGTCCGAATCGCGCCGCCAAGAAGATCGAGCCCAAGAGCAGCGCACCGGTGATCCACAGGCGCGCGGACTTCGACAGGCTGGCGCCTTTGCGGGCCGCATAGGCTTCGGCGATGCGCTCGTTGAAGGCGTGAACGCAGCCGGTGCCGCTTTCCAGCAGCGCCAGGAATATCATCAGCTGGAACAAGTAGTGAAACGCAGGAAAATTCAGGCGTTGCAGCAGGAAATCCGACGGCAGCGCTTCGCTGCCAATCTGCGGATAGTAGGCAATCATGCAGATGAAAAAGAGCAGCGCCGGAATCATGGCGAAGGGACCCGCCAACGCGCCGGCGATGAGCGCGTTCTTGTTGCTATTCAAATGCCGTAGCACGGGCAGAATGATCACCGCGCCGACCACGTTGTAGCCGGCATACGTGAACCCGCCGAGTACCCATCCCTCATGCGGCGCCGGGGCCGCCAAATTCAAGATGATTCGATCGCCGAAGGCAAAGAACGACAGCACCACGAACAAGGCATACACGGCATAAAGGAAAATCGACACCCACTTGAACAGACGCTCCACGGAGCTGGTGCCGTAGGTCGTGACGAAACTGATGCAGGCGATGAGGCTTAAGGTTCCGACGAGCGGCGGCCAGCCCAATAGCGCCGTGCCGATGGCCCCCGCAGCGGCGCCGAATACCGCCAGAATCAAGATGATGAAAAGCAGGTAGCAGATTTCAAAAATCACCCAGAAGGGCCCGAGTAGATTTTGAAAGAAAGCGCGATAGTTCCAACTCTTGGTGGCGTAAGCCAGGCTAAACGTCACCGCGCACACCATGCTCCAGATCACCATTGCCAGCACGATGGCCAGCAATCCGCCGCGCGGTCCGCTCGGGAGAAAGAACTCAGCCAGTTCGCGCCCGGTCGCATAGCCGCCGCCGATGACCACCGCCTTGAAGGCGAATCCCGGCAGCAGGTAGCGCTGAAACCAGGACGAGTGGCTCGGGTTGGCGGCGGGAATCGCGCTCACGGCGGCGGGCGCGCCGCGGCGGCATCGTAGCCCGCGCCCCGCAAGACAATGCCAGGCCTCGCGCCGGTGTGGCGGCCCTGGTCGATGACCAGTTGTCCGTTGACCAGCACATAGTCGATGCCGGTGGGATAGGCCGTGGGATTTTCGTAGTTGGCGACATCCTCCAACCGGTCCATATTGAAAATCGTCACGTCCGCCTTCAGCCCTTCGCGCAGCACACCGCGGTCGTAGAGGCGCATGCGCGTCGCGGGCCACGAGGTCATTTTGCGAATGGCGTCCTCCAAGGTCAGCACATGCCGCTTCTTCACGTACTCGGCGATGACGCGCGGGAAATTGGCGTAGGCGCGCGGATGCGGCAAGCCGATGGCGTCGATCATTCCCGGCTTTTCATTCGCGCCGGCGTCGCTGCCGATGCTCATCCAAGGCCAGCGCAGCGCCGTTGCGATGTCAGCCTCACTCATCATGAAATAGAGTCCCATGGCGCGGTTCGGCTGCGCGCCGAGAACGATATCCCACGACACATCGGCCGGGTCCTGCCCCAGTTGCTTGGCAATATACTCGATGCTCTTGTAGCGGTAGCGGTCGTACTTGGGGTTGAAGGCATTGGCCAGCACCACGTGATCCCAGCCGCCGCTGGCCTCGACCAAGTTGGACCAGCCGGGCATGGACCCGGCAGCGATCTCTTTCTTGAGGCGCGCGCGCACCGCGGGATCCTTGAGACGCTCCAGGCCCTGTTTTCCTCCTTGTTCCCAGACCCAATTCGGCACGGTGATATCGAGGCCGGTGCCCCCCGCCGTGTAGACATACATATCCGCGGCGATGTTCACGCCGCGCGCGCGTGCCGCTTCAATCAGTTCGCCCGCTTGCGGCACCAGTTTCCCCCACCCCGGCGCATACGCACCCTTGAAATGGAAGATTTCGACTTGGATCCCGGTTTTCTCGCCGATTTCGATAGATTCGCCGATGGCCTGCAGCAGCTTGGCGCTCTCATCGCGCATGTGGCTCGCGTAAATGCCGCCGTGTTTCGCCGCGACGCGCGCAAGCTCGATGAGATCTGCGGTGCTCTGGAAACTGTCCGGCGGATAAATCAGCGCCGTGGCAATGCCCATCGCGCCGGCGCGCATGGCTTCATCGACGTGCACCTTCATGGCGTCCAACTGCCCTGCGCTAGGCTGGCCAGCGACATCGCCCATGACTTCCACGCGCGCCTGCCCGCTGCCGTAGTAGCTGCCGAAATTCAGCGCGATCCCCTGGGCTTCAAGCTTTTTAAAGTATTCCGGGATCTGCGCCGAGGGCACCGGCGTGCCGCCCTCGCCCGCGATCGCCGAGGTGACGCCCTCGCGCAGTTTATTTTCGGCCAAGCCGTTCTTGAGCAGCACTTGGCCGGACTGGTCCATCATGTCGATCCAACCCGGCGAGACATAGTCGCCTTGCGCGTCGATCTCGCGTGCGCCGCGGCCGGCGACACGGCCGATTTTGACGAAGCGCCCGTCCTTGATCGCCACATCGGCGTTCACCCATGGGTTGCCGTCGCCATCGAGCAGCCGGCCATTGCGGATGACGACGTCGTATATCGGCGCGGGCTGCGCGGGCGCGCCGGAGGCGAAAGACAAGGACAGTCCGAGCAGGGATGCGGCGGCAATTCGCAAATTCATCACATAACCTCTGTGATACTTCTTGGGCGCGCAATGGGGGTCGGTCCTCGCGCGCACGCAAAACTAGCACAAACCAGGATTATCGTTTTCTGTTTAGGCAGGTATGCGCCTAGTTCAGCGCTTTTTCTACTTTATTGGACGATGACGGGACAATACTCAGCCTCCGCCAGGGCACTGTAGGATTTGGCTGATTTCCAAGGCTGCTGCCGATCACCATACTCGGCTGCACCTACTTTTACTCGGCTGCACTTTAGTTTGATGTGCTCGAGGGAGCGCCCATGCCTGAACATAGATCCATTGGTGAACTGGCCTACCGACTGTGGCAATCCCGCGGTTGCCCTGAAGGAACCGCTGAGCGGGACTGGATGGATGCCGAGCGGCAACTCCAGGCGAGCCAGTCCATGCCTCGCCCCGCAAAGTCGGAAGGCGTGGATGACTCGCTCGAGACGTTCCCGGCCGGCGATCCACCGGCCAGCCGCGGGCCGGACCAACCCCCCGCCAACGCGGATGCCAAATGGAAGGCCGCGGCAGCACCCAAGAAATCGCCCCGTCGCAGCAGTCGGAGCAATCCGGATAACGACGCGACGCGCTGAGGAGTGCCCGTAAACTCAAGAGGGAGTCAATCGCGGTCTTTGGCTGGCCGGCTCGGAATCTGCGCCGCGATACTTTGGGGCATGCTCGGCCCACGCATCGCATGCTCGCAAACACCCTCGCCGCTGCAGGAATGGCAGTATTCTGGCGGCATCATTCTTGCCAGGTTGTTCGAGCCGAACCTGCCGGAGTGGCGCGTGATCACCGGTGTGGCTGCCGAGGTGCAGCCGGTTTATGCCGGCGCGGCCGCGGATCGCGTCCAGGGCGGTCCGGTTTTCGACATTGAGTATCGCGACATCGCGTTCTTGAGCTCCGGCGATGGAATCGGCGTCAATTTTTTGCGGGGCGATCACTACCGGGTGGGCGCCGCCATCGCCTACGACTTCGGCCGCCGCGAGAGAGACGACTACAACAACCTCCGCGGCATGGGCAGCATTTCCGCGGCGCCCGTGGCCAAAGTCTTTGCCCAGTACGTGCTCTCAAAGAAGTTTCCTCTGATCGTGCGGGTGGATGCACGGCAACTGCTGGGAGGTGCCGACGGCACCATCGGCGACGTGGGCATATACATGCCGCTCCCGGGGAGCTCAAGAAAATTCGTGATGTTTGCCGGCCCGTCGATCACCTTGGCCACGCATCACTATCTACAAAGCGAATTCGGTGTCACTCCCACGCAGTCGCTGGCCTCGGGTCACCCGGCCTTCGATCCCCATGCAGGCATGGTCGCGGAAGGCGTGGGATTCAGCGCGACGCGCTTCGTCACGAACCATTGGCTCGTCAATTTGGACGCGGCGATCAGCAAGCTCAAGGGCAGTCCCGACGTAAGTCCGGTGACGGAACGCAGCACCCAGCGTGTGCTCACCTTGTCCATCGACTATCAGTGGTGACGGTGAATCGCCGGTTCGCGATCGAGGATATTTTGCCAATGCAGTGAATGACCCACTGGCTGCAGCAAGCGGGATCGCCATTCGCCGTGCGCGGGTTGAGCATAGCGAACCAATCCAGCGTGCAACGCGAAACCGGAGAGTCATCATGAATCGCAGAGAACTATTGCAGCAGTCGGGCGCCTTCAGCTTAGCGGCGATGGCCGCGGGCGCGACGTTTGCCGACACGGCCTTCGCGGGCGCGGCCCTCGGGGACGCGGCAGCAACGCCCGCCGCCGACCCTCAAGGAGCAACGTCGGCGCCGCCCTTGAGTCCGCCTGCCAAGGGCAGCATCCCGGTGGCGTTCGTTCTGGCTAACGACGCGGTCGTCATCGATTTCGCAGGGCCTTGGGAAGTCTTTCAGGATGTCCGCATCATGGGCCGCGACGAGCCTGCGTTCAGCCTCTACACCGTGGCGGAATCCAAAGAACCCATCACGACCAGCGGCGGCATGCGAATCCTCCCGAACTATTCCTTTGACACCGCGCCGGCGCCGAAAGTCATCGTCATTCCGGCGCAGCAAGATCCCACCAAGGCATTGCTGAATTGGATCCGCGCTTCGAGCAAAACGACGGACGTCACCATGTCGGTCTGTACCGGCGCATTCGTCCTGGCGGCCACGGGATTGCTCGCCGGAAGATCTGCCACGACGCACCACAGCGCCTATCGTGAGTTGGCCATGGACAACGCCAATATCCATGTGATGCGTGGGGCTCGCTTCGTCGAAGACGGCAAGTTTGCCAGCAGCGGCGGCCTGTCTTCAGGCATCGACCTGGCGTTGCACATCGTCGAGCGCTACTACGGCCGCGACATCGCCAGGCAAACGGCATTCCAGATGGAATACCAAGGTCAAGGTTGGTTGGATGCCGCTTCGAATCGCGTCTACGCGGAAGCGCGGCCCGCCAACGGCAAGGTGTTGTGCCCGATTTGTTCCATGGAAGTCGACCCAAAGTCCGCGGTGACATCGGTCTACCAGGGTCAGACCTACTACTTCTGCATGCCGCCACACAAGGCACGTTTTGATGTCGCGCCGGCCAAATGGCTGGAGGCCTAGCTCGTGGTAACCTCTGACACCCGTGTCAGACCAACCGCGCGCCTGGATTTCGATCACCTCCGGTGAGCTGACCGCTCAGATCGACCCGCACGGCGCGCAGCTCTCCTCATTAAAGGACCGCGACTCGCGCGATCTTCTGTGGAATGGGGATCCCAAGGTGTGGGCCGGACGCGCACCGTTGCTATTTCCCATAGTGGGCGTGCTCGCCGGCGGCATCTATCGGCTCGGCACAAAAACTTATGCGCTGTCGCGACACGGATTCGCGCGCGACAAGGACTTTTCCATCGAGAGCCAGAGTTCGTCGTCGACCGCACTTCGGTTGCGGGCCGACGCCTCAACGCAACAGGTCTATCCCTTTCAATTCGAGCTGGATGTGCGCTATGACTTGTTCGGCGCGACGCTGTCGGTGACCACGACGGTACGCAACCTTGGCGGCACCGACATGCCGGCCAGTTTTGGCTATCACCCGGGATTTCGCTGGCCACTGCCCTTCGGGTCGCCGCGCGCAGCGCATTACATTGAGTTCGAAACCGATGAGCCTGACGAGGTGAGGAGAATCGACGCGGCAGGATTGCTGACGCCGGTGGGCCATCCGACACCGATCGTGAATCGGCGGCTGGACCTTAACGATGCCCTGTTCCAAGACGACGTGCTGATATTGGGCCGGGTCAGGAGCCGGTCGGTCACGTATGGCGGTCGCGAGGGCGCGCGACTGCGTATCGGGTTTCCCGATGCGACCTATCTTGGACTCTGGACCAAGCCGGGTGCGCCCCTCATCTGCATCGAGCCGTGGCACGGCATCACGGATCCGCAAGGTTTCGCCGGCGAATTTTCGCAGAAGCCCGGGATCTTCATCCTGAAGCCCGCCGCGGCGCTTGTCGCGAAAATGGACATAACGCTCCTGACGGCGTAGGCGCGCAATCCAGTCGGCGCGCGGTTTAGTAGGCGCGCGGTAGTGGGCCCCCAGTCTAGTAGGGCCGCGGTCGAGCAGGCCCGCCGTCCAAGCAGGTACAGCCGTTCGCGACTCAGATGCACCGTCTGCGCCGCCGAACCCCCAATCTGGCGCAATTTCCTCGCCGCGGCCGCTCCCGCACTACAGTCTTGCCACTGTCCACCGGTCTACAACTTAGGAGTTAGCAATGAAAACCCTCAATGGCTTTGCGGCCCTGTCGCTCTCACTCATCTTAGGACTGGCCCCCTTCGCGCTCATCGCGGCGAACGATCTTGCGGTCGCCAAGTCTGAGATTTCGACCACGGTCGCCGCCAATCCGGTACATGCGCTTGGGATGGAAGGGCGATAGACTCAGTTCCTGGTTGGTGGAGCGCGGCCTCGAGGCCGGCGTCTCTCGCGGGGAAATAATAGGATGAAGATCCATCTGCAGGCTGAAGCCGAGCGGTTCTCGCCGTTCGACGGCACCGAAGATACGGTAGTTGATTTCTTGCGGCGTCGGCTGCCGATGACGCTGGCCATCAATACCGTCATCGCGCTGCTCATCGCCTTGCTGTTGCATTCCTGGGACGAGGTCATCCCTAACCTGGTCATCGCGTACTGCATTGGCCTCAGCATTCTCGCGTTGGTGGCACTCGTGCGCTGCACCGTCATGCAGCGCTTCCGCGGCCGCATCCACCTGCGCTTCGCCATCTACTTCGTGTTGATCGTGGCCGGCGCCATCGGCGGCGAGTTGCTCTCGAAGCTCATCTTGCCCCGTCAATCGCCCACTTACACCATGCACGAGGGCTACATTTGGCTGGTCGCCATCGCTTTCTCGCTGGTGGCCGGCAGCATCGCGCTATTCATCAACTTCAGCTGGGTAAGACTCGCGCAGAGCAGGCGCGACGTGGAACGGGCCGAGCGCGCCGCCATCGAAGCGCAGCTTCGGGCGCTGCAGGCGCAGATCGAGCCGCACTTTCTTTTCAATACCCTGGCGAACCTCGATGCCTTGATTGCCACCGATGCCGGCATGGCACGTTGTCTGCTCGGGAATCTCATCCGCTATTTGCGGGCCGCGCTGACGCACGCACGCAGCGAAGCCGCGACGCTGCACACCGAAGTCGAGCTGTTGAAGGCCTATCTTGCGATCATGGCACTGCGCCTGCCGAATCGCCTGACCACCGAATTCGATTGCGATCCGGACTGCCTGCGACTGAAATTCCCGGCGATGCTGCTGCAGCCGCTGGTGGAGAACGCCATCACGCACGGCATCGAGCCTGCGGGCGACGGCGGCACCATCCGCGTCAGTGTGCGCTGCGTGGGCGATAAGCTCATGGTGTCGGTCGACGACAGCGGTGTGGGCCTGGGCAACGCGCACACCGCCGGCACCGGCGCCGGCATCCAGAACGTCCGCGCCCGGCTACAGTCGCTGTTCGGCAGCGCCGCGCGCCTGGTCCTGGAACCGCGCACGCCGCGCGGCACGCATGCCGCCATCGAGGTGCCGCTGAATTTGTTGTCCAGACCGGCTGCATGAGCACGCCGTACAGCTA